>ERZ869991.573-NODE-573-length-12889-cov-15.402123_pt1 | contig 12889 bp, 12 predicted proteins | sample MGYA00520862_ERZ869991 | MGnify/ENA primary metagenome ERZ869991 (study PRJEB32232, sample SAMN07284978) | human gut metagenome | biome: human-associated habitat; material: feces | host: Homo sapiens | place: Tanzania | collected 2014-08-11 ...
TTCCAGCTTTAGGGGGTATCGCCACGACCGCCAGGTCGAGTTTCCGTTTAAAATCCGTGAGTAATCCGAGGAAGGCGGTTAAGGTTCCGTTTATTCCGCGTAATCCGATGAATAATGACACACCCTCTTCTTTCGTATTACAACTCGGCTACTGCCTTTTTCTTCGATTCCTTCTCCAATTTCTTCTGGCTTACGCCACCCCACGCCACATTCATGCCGATGGCGATGCTGGCGTTGGAACTCAGAGGGATGAACTCCTTGCTGGTCTTGCCCAGAAGATGATCCATGCCGATGAAGAGGTTATAGCCGCTAGGATGGATATTCAGCACCCAACCCATGCTGGTGGAAAAACTGTTCACGGCGAAGTTCACGCCGCCATCCAGCCAGCTCAGAGGCTTCCAGTTGGCACTCACCCTACCCTCGGTCCAGGTATAGGAACCATTCAGACGGGTACTGCTCAGGGCACCAAACGACAGCTTCTTATACATAGGCAGGGTATATTCCGCACCCAGATTGATGGTAGCAGCCAATGCCGTAGAACGGCTTCCGGCATCACCCATATCCTTCAAATTGGCGAAATCAGCAAGCTGGTCGCCATAACTGTCCATCTTGTCATCCAGGGTTCCACCCGAACCGCTGCCCACAGTGGTATCATGGAAACCGTTGAAAACAAACTGGTTCTTGGCATTCACCGCCTTCATGTTGTTGCTCCAGTTGATGAAACCCAGGTCCATCACGGCAGCACTCACCCTCCAGTCGTCGTTAATCTTATATTCAGCACCCAGATCCAATGCCATGCCGAATCCGTTCAGTCCGAATCCATCCACGTCCACATCGTCCACATGCTCATACTTGCCCTGCGTGCCGTCTGGCGAAACATGGCTAGGGTCGTTGTACTCCGAAACCTTGCTCTTGTAAGTAAAGCCCTTCACGGAAACCTGCGCAGTGCCCTCACCCGAAAGCGTCCACTGGTCTGTGCCCGCCAGATTAGCCTGCACATTCTTCAAATCCACGTCGGCAGCACCCACACCCAGCAGGAACTTCAACTTGGCACCCACTCTCAGTTTTTCGTTAATCTGATGAGAATGGCCCAGCGCCAGTTCAGCGTATGAGCGGGCACGCAGACTCACATCGCCGATGTTGTAATTCTGGTTGCCCGTGTTCTTGGCAAACTCAAAGAGCTCGTAAGGAAGCACCATGCCGAAGCTGGTCTTCTCGCTCAGTTCGATGGTGTTGTATCCGCCAAACGCCTTGAAGCCAGCGGCAAGGATGGTGAGGTTCACGTCGCCCACAATCTTATTATCGCCCTTGCTGAAACCCTTCAGCGCATCGCCCGTAGAGATGTAAGGGTTCATGAAGGTAGTCATTCGCTTCTGTCCCGGCTGTCCGTACATCGGATTCTTCATCACCACGTCCTGATAGCCGAAGTTACCACGGGTATTCACGCTGATGTTTCCCAAAGCCGGGATAGAGATGAAACTGCATGAATCGCCGAAGGCAGGATTCAGGTTGTGGCGATAGTGATAGCCCTCAGTGAAATAGGCAGAGTTCAAGTTCTGCGCCATCGCTGCGCCACCCAGCATCAGCAGGGATGCCGAGAGGATATATTTCTTTGATAAAATCTTCATAATCATCTACTTAACTTGTTATTTAATTAAAATCACCAATCACCTTTCCTACCAGTTTAATCTTGATGTCGTTCAACTTCAAGGTATGCTTCTCGGCATTGAGCACCACGCCCGTAACGGCATTTCCGTCAGATGCCTTGGCCTTGCCCGAAACCACCACCTTCAAGCCGTCGAGCTTCTTGAAGGCATCTGCTTTCTTCTGCAGAATCTTCACGCTCAGAGGCGATGTAGCTGGGGTCGTGCCATCGGCAGAAGCCTTGATTTCGCCCGTAATCTCCACTTCCAGTTCGTCCTTGCTGATTTCTCTTCCGTACACATCCACAGGGGTTGCCTTCACGTTGAGATAAGCTGGCACACAACTGGTTACCTGGGCAGACAACTGGACATAGGCACCATCCGCCATGTTCAAATCCTTGATATCGTCGTTCCATCCGTCCAAATCATCGGAATATTCGATGCAGGCATTCTCGGCAAAGGCGATAGGAGAATCGATGCTGTAAGATGGAGCCACCTCGTAGTCATGATAGCCCAACTTAAAGGTACCCGCCTTCTGATTGTTGGCTCTGGCGTTCGCCTGGAAGGTAATCTCATCAGGCATGGTCTTCACAAGATTAGAAAGATTTGGAACCTCCACTTTCTCCACATCGCTGCCAGCTTCCGTTGCCGCAGCATTTCGGCAGATTACCACCTGGGTAGTGCCATTCGCCTTGACGGCAAACTCAGGCACCTCAACGCTGGCGATTTCCCTGCCATCCTTCAGACTCTTGAGCGTACCACCCGCAAAGCCCTCGATACCGAGGTTGCTGTTGAGTGTGAGATAGATTTGCGGATTATAGAGATCCACCACCACGTTGCCATCCTTCAGGAAGTCTGGAATGCCCGAGATGTGGACATTGCCCAGCGTATTCAGGTCGATGGTTGGGTTAAACTTACCCGTAGCACCGTAAATCTTGATATCGCTCATCGAGAGATTGTTCTTCATGGAAACGGATGAGATACCGGAAGAAAAAGTGTAGTTGCTGGTCTCCACCGCCATGTGAACCTTACCGGTGAGCTGAATCTTCTCGCCAAGTGAAGTCTTTGCGATTTTCAGTTCGCCCAGTTCATCCTTCTTGGTGAAATCGAGGCCCACGATGTCAATCTTCTTCTCCAGATCTTCCAAAGTAGACACATTATTTAATGTGATGGTATTGCCCTCAACCATCTTTCCGTCCACGGCAAGTTTCATATAGGATGGGAAGGTAAGGGTAATCTTATCAAACTTTGACACCCAGCTAGAGAGGTTCTGGAAGTCAACCTTCAGGTTGATGGTGCTGCTCACCTCGGCAGCAGTCAGTTCTTCCACCTCCTGAGGCTTGTTACCCTCGTAAGAGAATTCAAACACGTCGCCCTCGCCATGGAGCATGACTGCAGCTCTTGATGCTCTTGAATTTCGAGCCGAAGAGTTGAACGAAAGCGTGATATTGCTGGAGCTTGACTGTCGGCGTGCCACCGTGATGCTGTTGATGTAAGGATGAGCCGCCTCTACATCATTTCCCTGCTGGCGGAATACATAGTCGAATCCGGTAGAGGCATCAGCCACCACAGATCCGTTTTCCTCCAGGTCGAGCACTTCTGACAGTTTGATGTTATCGGTATTGCTGGCTGGCAATTCCAAACCATCTCCACCGATTCCAATGGTAGCGTCTATGTTGTTGAAATCATAGTCGCTATCAGAACAACCGGTTACCAAGAGGCTTCCCATCACGAGCATGGATGAGAACAGCCTGATTTTCAAGTGTTTTGTTTTCATTGTTCCTATATATGATTAAATTAAAATTCATGTTCTTAAAAAACAGTACAAATTTAAGGAAAAAAGACAAGAAATGCAAAGAAAGCATAAAAATATTAAGGTATTTTAAGGTAGAGGGATAAAAGGAATGCCCACGGGGGTGTGGCATGGATTTATGACACACTCTCCCACCGTCCCCGAAGGGGGCGAACTCTCAATAACCGCTGGTGGAATGACCGAAGGGAATGGAACCTGCGGAAAGCATCAGAAGGGAGGGAACGTCCCCGAAGGGGGCGAACCACATCCAATCTTGCTCCTGTTCGCCCCCTACGGGGACGATTGGAGAGAGTAGTCTGACTATCCGCAGGTTACATGACCTTCGGTCATTCCACCAGCGGTTATTGAGAGTTCGCCCCCTTCGGGGACGGCAGAATACAACTTACAAGAAGCGCATACAACTATTGTCTTTATTCAATAATCGTATATTTTGCAAATTTCAGCAGAAGCTGCTTGGTGCCGGCATGGGTGAATGCCACTGTTGCCTTGGCATTCTCGCCAGAGCCTTCAAGCTTCAAAACTTCACCAACGCCGAAACGCTGATGCTCTATCTTGCATCCTTCTCGAAGAGAAGAAGAAGAAGGCTTCAATGAAGAAGAGGATGATGCAGCTGATGCAGGCTTCAATGAAGAAGAGGATGATGCAGCAGATGCAGATGGCTTTGGCTTCGGCGATGTATAGGATGGCTTCGGATCTGCCTTAAACTGCGATGATACAGACTTAGAATCCCACGGCATTCTTCCGCCATAACCGCCATCTGAACCATAACCACCATCTGAACCATAAGAACCTCTGCCGGAACTTCTATCTGAACCATAGGAACTTCTTCTTCCAAAACCACCAAATGATGATCTCGAATTCATTCCCTCTCCCTCAATCAAATCAGGATCAATCTCTTCTATAAATCGGCTCGGATTGTCAAACTCCATTTTGCCATATCTGAACCGGTTTTGCGCATTCGTCAGGATGCAATGCTTCTCGGCACGGGTTATCGCCACATACAGCAGGCGGCGCTCCTCCTCCAGCTCCCTCACCGTGGTAGCCGCAATCGGACTCGGGAAAATGTTCTCCTCCAAACCCACCACGAAAACCGTGGCAAACTCCAGACCCTTCGCCGCATGAACCGTCATCAGCGAAACCCTCGGCTCATCCTTCTCGCCATCACTGTCGGCATCCGTCAGCAACGCCACATCCTGCAGGAAATCCTTCAGGAAAGTCTCATCCATCCTGCCCTCCTCCTGGCGCTCAGCCACAAAGGTCTGCATACCGCCCAGGAACTCCGCCAGATTCTCCTGTCTTGCCTGGTCATCGGCACCCTTGCCCTGCATGATATCCTCGCTGATTCTCGTCTCCTTGATGATGGCATCGCCCAGGGCATACACATCAAGCGTATGCGAGCGGTCGATGAACGAACTGATCAGCAGTCGGAAATTCTCCAGTTTCGTCAAGGTACCCTTGTTCACGTTCAAGCCGTAATGCGCCGCCTCGCCTATCACCTCCCAGATGCTCACCTGGTTCTCGTGAGCGCAGGCAGCCACCTTTGCCACCGTGGTAGCACCGATGCCGCGCGCCGGATAATTGATGATTCGCTTGATAGCCTCCTCATCGTCAGGGTTCGCCACCAGTCGGAAATAAGCAATGATATCCTTGATTTCCTTGCGCTGGTAAAAGCTCAGTCCGCCATAGATGCGGTAAGGAATGCCCTGCTTTCTGAACTCCTCCTCGAAGCTTCGGCTCTGGGCATTGGTGCGGTAGAGAATGGCGAAATCATCATAGCCGCAATCGTCCTGTCGCTTGATGCGCTTGATGTCCTTCGCTACAATCAGCGCCTCCTCCTTGTCGCTGTAGGCTGGCTTATACTGAATCTTCTCGCCCTCGGCATTCCGGCTGAACACCTCCTTGGGAATCTGGTTGCGGTTGTGGCGAATCAGACTGTTGGCCGCCTCCACGATGGTCTGCGTGCTGCGGTAGTTCTGCTCCAGCTTGAAAAGCACAGCTTTTTGTCCTCTTTTATTTTTGAACTCATCACAGAAATACAATATATTATTTACCTCAGCTCCACGAAAGGCATATATACTTTGCGCATCATCACCCACAACACAAATTCTCTTTTTAGGCATCTCTTCATAAATCAAAGAAAGAATTTTCTGCTGTAACCTATTCGTATCTTGATACTCATCTACCAAAATGTATTTAAACACAGAAGCATAATGCCTACAAACTCCATTTGATTTATCTGCGAACAGAACATAAGTATAATAAAGCAAATCGTCAAAATCCATAACATTAGCCGAGCGACATCTTTGCTCATATTCTACATATATATTATATAAGGATTCGTAATTTAATCCTTTATATTTATCAAATTCTCCAGAATGAGCAGCCAGGAACTTAGCAGGATTCTGTAAATTATTCTTAGCTTTAGAAATAATACCATGAACAAGAGCTGGTTTATATGTTCGCTCATCTAATTGCAAGCTTTTTACAATGGCTTTTATTAGAGAACGAGAATCCGCTTCATCATATATTGTAAAATTGCTATAATATCCAACACCTATTTTTTCTGCATTTCCAGAATGCAAAATTCTAGCAAATACACTATGAAATGTTCCCATATAAGGCTGCCTTCCAACAAACTCATCTCCCAACAAAGCAGAAAATCTCCGAACCATTTCCCTAGCTGCCTTATTAGTAAATGTCAAAACCAACAAAGAATTTAAGTCTTCATTTTGTTGAACAAGATAGGCAATCTTATAAGTAAGCACACGCGTCTTTCCGGAACCTGCGCCGGCTATCACCAGCGAAGGTCCATCTATATAACTCACAGCCTGTTGCTGCGCTTCGTTCAAGTCTTTCAGTAAATCCATGAATCAATATTTGAGGCAAAAAACTATTTTAAGGTCACCCCCTATCAATTATAAATTATTAATTATCAATTACTTCCCCCTATATCCTCCCACGGCAGTACCCGGGTCGTAATCCTCGCCTTCTCTCGGGAAGGAAGGGATGAACTTCATCTGATGCTCTATCTGGCGCTGGCGCTTCTTCATGTAGGCGCTAGGATGCAGGGAGCTGAACTTGCGGGGATTAGGCAGCGTGGCCGCTATCAGGGCACATTCGCCACGGAACAGATCCTGCGCCTTCTTGTCGAAATGATACTCCGCCACGGCATCCACACCATAGATTCCGGGACCCATCTCGATGCTGTTGAGATAAACCTCCATGATGCGCTGCTTGCTCCACATCAGTTCGATGAGGAAGGTGAAATATACCTCGAAGCCCTTGCGCGTCCACGAACGGCCCGGCCAGAGGAACACATTCTTCGCCGTCTGCTGACTGATGGTGCTGGCGCCATGCACCTTGCCACCATGGGCATTGTTTCTTGCCGCATGCTCAATGGCATCAAAGTCGAAACCATGATGCTTCAGAAACCGGGCATCCTCGCTCGCCATCACCGCCACAGGCATGTGGGGCGAGATTTTCTCCATCGGAACCCAATGATGATGCAGTGTAATACTCTCGCCATCAGCCACTTGCTGAAAACAGCGAATAATCATCAGCGGAGTGAGATACACCGGGATGAAACGGTAGGCTACTACAGCAAGAATGGTGGTGCTGAAAAACAGCACCACCACCCATTTGATTATATTTCTAACTTTTTTCAATACCATAGATTGAAAAACAAAAAATTTTAAAGTCGATTTATTACTTCTTTCCTAACTTCGAAGCAAAGAAAGATTCTTACTTCAAAGTACCATTGTTGGCAGCGTTAACCATTGCCTGGCTAGCATAGAGATAAACCTCTACACGGCGGTTCTGGGCACATGCAGCCTTGGTATCAACCACTGGGTTAGAAGAACCCAGACCCTGTACGCTCTTTACCTGACTTGCAGATACGCCGCAAGAAGAAAGATAGTTGTATACCGCCTTGGCACGGTTCTCACTCAGAGGAACGTTTACGGCGTCAGAACCTGTAGCATCTGTATAACCCTGGATAGCAACCTCGCAGTCGCTGTTGTTCTTCAACACCTGAGCAAACTTAGCCAAATCGTTCTTGGCATTGGCGTTGAGAGTAGAACCGTTCAATGGGAAGAGGATACCAGAATCGAAGGTCACCTTCACGGCAGTCAGTCCGTTGGCATCAGTCACTGTGGATACCTGTGCATTCTTCACAGCCGCAGCCTCTGCCTTTACCTTATCCATGTGCTTTCCAATCAAGTTACCCGCAGTACCACCCACGGCAGCGCCGATGGCAGCACCCACTGCAGCACCTGTTCCACGATGGCTATTGTTCAGCAAACCGCCAACGAGAGCACCCAAAGCAGCACCAGAACCAGCACCTACGGCAGTACCCGTCTGCTGATTGGTTCCACAACTACCAAGAACGAGCAGCATAGAAAGCGCTGCTGCAGTTAAATTCATCTTTTTCATTTTCAAATTCTCCTATAATTATGTTATAATTGTTCAATAAACCTATAATTTGGGTGCAAAGATACTTATTTTTTCCCCAAAAATGATAGTTTTCTAATATTTTTTTGTAATTTTGCATGCAAATTTACATGTATTTGCCGAATTGAGGCAGGGAAAATGCCTATTTTCATGTAGGAAATCCCCTATATACATTATTATATATATAAAGTGAAAATATAAAAAAAAGAAATATAAATAGGAATATGGCTAAAGAACTTAAGAATTTGACCAAGCGCGCTGATAACTACAGTCAGTGGTACAACGACTTGGTTGTGAAGGCTGACCTCGCAGAGCTCTCGCCAGTTCGCGGATGTATGATCATCAAACCATACGGCTACGCTATCTGGGAGAAGATGCAGCAGCAGCTCGACAAGATGTTTAAGCAGACTGGTGTACAGAACGCATACTTCCCTCTCCTCATCCCGAAGAGCTTCTTCTCTCGTGAGGCTGAGCACGTGGCAGGTTTCGCCAAGGAGTGTGCCGTGGTTACACACTATCGCCTGCGCTCTACAGAGGATGGCACCGAGGTGGAGGTTGATCCGAATGCAAAGCTCGATGAGGAGCTCATCATCCGCCCTACTTCCGAGACCATCATCTGGAACACCTACAAGAACTGGATTCATTCCTGGCGCGACCTCCCTATCCTCTGCAACCAGTGGTGCAACGTGATGCGTTGGGAGATGCGTACACGTCCGTTCCTCCGCACTTCAGAGTTCCTTTGGCAGGAGGGTCATACAGCCCACGCCACCAAGGAAGAGGCTGAGGCAAAGGCTCAGGAGATGCTGAAGGTTTACGCTGAGTTTGCCGAGAAGTATATGGGCGTGCCTGTATTGCAGGGTGTGAAGAGCGAGACCGAGCGCTTCGCCGGTGCCCTGAACACTTATACCATCGAGGCAATGATGCAGGATGGCAAGGCACTGCAGAGTGGTACATCCCACTTCCTGGGCCAGAACTTCGCCAAGAGCTTCGACGTAACCTATCTGAACAAGGAGAATAAGCCTGAGTACGTTTGGGCTACTTCATGGGGTGTTTCTACCCGATTGATGGGTGCCCTCATCATGGTTCACAGCGATGACAACGGACTGGTATTGCCTCCAAAGCTGGCTCCAATCCAGGTGGTTATCATTCCTATCAACAAGGGCGACGAGCAGTTGGCTCAGATCACAGCCAAGTTGCAGCCGGTTATCGACCAGCTCCGCGAGCTGGGCATCAGCGTGAAATATGATGACAACACCGCTAAGCGTCCTGGCTTCAAGTTTGCTGACTATGAGCTGAAGGGTGTTCCAGTGCGCCTCGCCATGGGTGGCCGCGACCTGGAGAACAACACCATCGAGATTATGCGTCGTGATACATTGGAGAAGGAGAACGTAAGCTTCGATGGCATCGTAGAGCGCGTAAAGGATATGCTGGAAGACATCCAGAAGAACATCTTCGAGAAGGCTCGTGCTTATCGTGATGCTCACGTATACGAGTGCGACAACTACGAGGAGTTCAAGGAGCGCGTGAAGGATGGCGGTTTCTTCCTCTGCCACTGGGACGGTACAGCCGAGACCGAGGCAAAGATCAAGGAGGAGACACAGGCAACTATCCGTTGCGTGCCATTCGCTTACGAGCAGACTCCTGGTGTAGATATGGTTAGCGGCAAGCCAGCCGTGGCCCGTGTCATCATCGCAAGAAGTTACTAAAGAATTATATAAAAAAAGTGGGTTTTCAAAATCATAATTTAGGTTTTGAATAAAATTTAGATTTAGGTAAGATGAAGCAGCTGGTGCGATACATTCTTTTGATTGTATCCATGGTCTTAATAGGTCATGGCGATGTATCGGCTGCTTCTAAATTTTCTGATTTTCAGGATTCTTACGCAAGTGCTGCTTATCAAAAAGATGGACAGTACGCTTCCGAAGCCCTTCCGAAGAAGGATGGTTTGGCGAAGGTAGAGCACCACGACCAGCAGCAGGAAGCCCAGTTGGAGAATGCCTCGTCACAGGCCTACAGGGCATGCAGCGAGCGTCCTCAGCGATTATTGCCGAGTGGCAATATTCATGGTGGCAATCAGGCAGCAAGTAGATTGCTTTTACATAGAATCCGTTTATTATCCACCCTTTTATCCGCCCTTTATGGTGGCATGGAGCCTGTCCGCCAGGAGAGTGCCCCTATCCACTTTGATGTCGCCAGCAAATATTATGTCATTTGCCTGCGGCGTCTTCTCTGCTAGTTTCCTTTTTTTTAAAAATTTATTGATGAGCATATATATCGTATATCCATCTGATATCTGGTATCAGATTACAGGTATGCGATAAGGATTTGTACACCCCTATATCAAGTCAGAGGAATTCTTCTTATCCCCTGATTATCAAGAAAAAACAGTTCAATTATATATATACAAAACAATTTAAATTAAAAAAGGAAACATTATTATGGCAAAGATAAATCATTTGGAAATGACAGAGAATTTGATGGCACTCAACGACATCGAGGTAAAGAAAGGCTTCATGGGCTGGACTATGAAACTTGTTTACAAGCCAACCAACAGCGTGCTTAAGGTAAAGGAACAGGAGTACACCATCGAGGATGGCAGAAAACTGGAGAACATCCTCTCTTCTGCCCCTGAGAATATGGAGGCAGCCATCAGCAAATTCCCCGTTTCTACAGTAGGTATGGGCAACATGAAGTTAGAAGCATGCATCTCGCAGGATGGCCAGTTTGTTGCCGCCCAGCTTTTGAGCTTCAAGGACTTCAGCTACCAGCCAGTTACCGAAATGAAAGTATATACCGGTAAGACAGCCGAGGCATTCGCCAAGCTGTTCTAAGAAAAAGTTGAGGAGGGTGTGTCTTGGACTTTTGACACACCCTCCTCTTTTTCGATTATACAATGGTAAGCCAGATGGCCTCATCCCGCTCCTTCGCTTCCGAAATGCGCTGCATCAGGCGATGCAGCCAGATGCGGGAATTCACAACCATTCCCTTCACCTTGTTCTCACCCACCAGAATACACCCCTGCGTATCCTTCGGCTCATTACCCACATGAATGCGGATGCCCTCGAAACCGGGCACACCCTGCACATAGGGCAACCACTCCTTAAATCTCGGCGACTTGGTAACCAGCACCGGATAAGTGCCCTCGGGAATCGCCGTGGCACCCTTCATCTTCTGCGCCTTCTTACCCGACACACGTCCCAATCGCACATTCTCCTCTTCGGGCTTCAACTCCACCCCCAGAAGATTGCGCCAAGTAGGCTCCAGGGTATCACAAAAATAGGTCTCCCCCTTCAGCAAACCATGGTCGAAGGTGCTTGTGAACCAACGCTTCAGATGCGGGTTCATCATGGCACAGTTCACCTTTCTCGTCACCTCCCCATCCTTCAGGATATACAGATGCCCAATGGTATAGGCATCCTTCCTGGCAATACGCTTCAAAATGATTTCCATAAAAAAAAACTATAAATTGTAAACTATAAACTATAAATCGTGTCTATACTTAAGCTTTCTAAAACTGTCACAACTGTAACTGTCACGCCCATCCTCGCCCTGCGGCTTGATTCGCTCGATATACTGTCGGTGAACCCACTGGCGGATGATGCCCTTGGTGCCCTTCTGCTCCAATCCATGTTCCAGACGGAGCGCCTCCAACTGCGACAGGGTGAACACATCGGGCAAAAGCTGCAGCAGATTCTCAGGTCCACGCTTCGAACTTCTCTCGGCACTGTTCATTTCCTTCGCAATCATATCGCCAAAGAAACGCATCTTGCACCACAGGTCGTAACGCTCGCTCCAGCGGATAAAGTCATCAATCTCAGGCTCCCACTTGAAACCATTCGCCACATAGAGCACGCATGCCTTGAGATAGGCTATCACGTTGGCACGAAAACTGAAATTCTCGTAGATGCGGTTCTGGGAGGTGCGGGCAAACTCGGCATTCTCGTTCTTCAGCACCGTGGCAAGCTGGAAGGCTTCCGGACAATCTACAAGTCCCGTGGCCATGCAGAGGTTCTCGATGTAAGGCTTCAAAGCCGTGCGATAAGCCTCGTCGTAGGTGCCGTAAACAGGAATGTCCTCGCCTATCTCCCGTTCGGGGATGGTGCAGAAATTGATGCGGCTCAGCGGTCCGTCTATCAGCACCTTTGAGAAATAGCGCTGTCCCTTGTCGATGGTGGAAGACGCATTCCAGTTGAACCGGATGGTAACTCTTTCCGTAACACTCTGAATACCAACACGCTGCTGACCGAAGGTGTTTCCTGGGTCAAAGGCGAGGCACATGATGCGAAACTGCTGGTTTCCCATTCCCTTGAGGGCGTCAAACTGGTCGAGCTCGTTCATGGAAGTATAGAGAAAGTGCTCCTGCGCCTCGGCGGTACGCATCACGAAAGCCGGATTGGTCATATCGGCATCAATCTCCTGGATAATCAGGTTTTCCGGACGTTTGCGCTTGTCCTTGTTGGCACCTTTACGCACCATTTCATCCTTCCATTCCTTTTCACGGCGCATGTTTTCCTTATCACGCTTGCGGATATCCTCCATGATATAGTTAATGGGCATCTGCACGCACGATTTTCCGGCACCGGTACCGGCAAGCAGGCACACGGAAAGTGTTGCTTCATGCTCCACGTTATCAATATATCTGAAGCGTGTTCGCCAGAGGTGCGTGGCGAGTGGCGGAAAGATGGCACAAGCCACGGCTGGCTTGTAGATATCCGGAGTCTTGGATACCAGGAGTTCTACCAGCTTGGGCAGCTTCTCGGGCATGGGAGGCGGAGCAGGATATTCCTCGTCTTCACTTTGAACGTCGGAATTAAAGCCCGCCAGGCGCCCCGGAGATTTGCAATTAAAGCCCGACAGGCGCCCCGGAGATTTGCAATTAAAGCCCGACAGGCGCCCCGGGGATTTGCAATCATAAGTGGTTGAAAGATTATTTTAGGCATGTTGCTCTATAAAGTAGGATTTCCTTTTTTAAGGAATCCTACTT
>ERZ869991.578-NODE-578-length-12860-cov-5.060862_pt1 | contig 12860 bp, 10 predicted proteins | sample MGYA00520862_ERZ869991 | MGnify/ENA primary metagenome ERZ869991 (study PRJEB32232, sample SAMN07284978) | human gut metagenome | biome: human-associated habitat; material: feces | host: Homo sapiens | place: Tanzania | collected 2014-08-11 ...
ACATCCTATACCTGTTTATAGGTAAATTAAAGAATATCCTTGCCAGTCAGCAATATTATTCGTAACTTAGCATTGCGAAAACAATCACAGCCTGAATTTATGACAAACGTATGGATAAGTGCCGCAGGACTTTGCGGAGCAACAATAATAGGTAGTATTCTCGGATTCGGAATCAAAGAACTGCCACACAAGTGGAATGACACGGTGCTTGGCTATTGTGCCGGAGTGATGCTCGCCGCCTCAACATTGGGACTGATTGTCCCTGCCTTTGAGTCGGTGGCTACGCCGTGGTGGTTTGTCGTCGTGGGAGTAATGGCAGGCGCTATGTTCCTCAACGTGCTCGACCTCGTGACGCCTCACCTCCATCACATTACGGGACTTGATGCCGAGGAGCACCACAACAACTCCACCCTCAACCACATACTGCTCTTTGTCATGGCAATCGCCATCCATAAGTTTCCTGAAGGCATTGCCGCAGGAGTGAGCATGAGCGAGGGCGAGGAGGCGTCGTGGACTGTTAGTTTTGGCATCGCACTGCAAAACATCCCCGAAGGTATGGTGATAATAGCACCGCTCCTGCTTGCCGGAGTGAAGCGCCTGCGCACATTTGTTATTTCCATAACCATCGGTCTGCTGGAAGTCATCGGCGTGTGGACAGGATTTGCCATGGGCAACGTGTCGGCATCCATGCTCCCCATCATGCTCGGATTTGCCGGCGGTGCGATGCTCTACGTAACAAGCGACGAGATGATACCCGAAACCCACGCTCACGGCTATCAGAAGCAAGCCACCTATGCTTTGCTGCTCGGTTTCATGACATTTATACTGCTTGAGAAACTACTGTAAATACTGCTTGAGAAACTCTCTGTAAATAAATCCTAAGCTTGAATATTCTCGCATCGCATATTTTATTTTTCTGCAAAAAAGTATCATAGTATCATTTTATATGTAATTTCGCAGATAAGCTATTATCTCTCAACAACATACGCGAATGACACTTTTCTGATTGTTTTATAAAAAGTATCATAGAAGTATCATGATGTATCATAGAAGTATCATAAAATTGCATATCTTGCCATCAGTTAAGGCGTAAAAGAGAAAGCTAAAGGCAATGCCCAATTTAAGTCTCTAAGTTTGGGCAATCATTGCCCACTATCAAGGGCATCAATGCCCGCATTGAAAGACTTCGTGCCCATCTATGTGGGCAACACCTTGAGCAAGTAGTTTAGAGTTACTTTTCTTTATTATATAAGGTATAAACGCACGGAACCACTTACAGAGTTGCCTACTTTTATAATGATACTTTAGATGCTATAATGATACTTTTATGAGATTTCTTGTAAAGTAATCAGAAAAGTATCATTTTTACATCTCGCTGAATATCAAGCAATTAAATACTATCTTCTTATATTTATGATACAATGATACTTTTTTCGCCTTTTTAAATTTTATGTTACAAAAGATTGATTTCCTATGTTTATAGCCCGATATCGTTTTGCAAGAGGAAAGATTACACAACTCAAGATTGTTTCTTACCTTTGTTGTAAAAAGGAAGAACCAGTCTGTCGAAGAGGTAAACCATTCCCCTTAGAAGTCTAAAAAGGCTAACCCCTGTTTTGGACCTCTCCGACATAGTTGTTAAGACCAGATAGAAAGTTATTGGCATAAAACCTTTTTAGAGTATTAGTCCATGCAACTATTGACCAGTTCTATTAATTATGGATAGATAATATCCAATGAATAATACAGGATAAGAAGCATCTCGGCAATAAAAATGAATACATTCAGAATTACAATTCTTATCTTTGTAATTCTTGTATTGCTCTCGATTTGCACTATCTTTGTATAAGATAGGCGGCATCTCGGCAATAAAAATGAACGAGTTCAGAATTACAATTCTTATCTTTGTAATTCTTGTATTGCTCTCGATTTGCACTATCTTTGTATAAGATAGGCGGCATCTCGGCAATAAAAATGAATACATTCATTTTGTATTGCTCTCGATTTGCACTATCTTTGCAAACATAAAATAATAAAAGACAAAATCATTATGGACAATAGAATAACAAAACTCTTCGGAATTCAATATCCTATAATACAAGGGGGAATGGTTTGGTGTAGCGGATGGAGACTCGCAGCTGCCGTGAGCAATGCCGGCGGACTGGGTCTTCTGGGGGCTGGCTCTATGCACCCCGAAACTCTGCTTGAACATATCAACAAGATGAAGGATGCAACACAGAAGCCTTGGGGTATCAATGTACCGCTGATGTATCCGGAAATCGACAAACTGATGAAAATGATTGTCAGCGAGGGAGTGAAGATTGTATTCACATCGGCTGGCAGTCCGAAGAAATACACCCAGATGCTGCATGATGCCGGAATAACCGTTGCTCATGTCGTTTCGAGCAGCAAATTCGCAAAGAAATGCGAGGAAGCCGGCGTTGACGCTGTCGTTGCCGAAGGTTTTGAAGCCGGAGGACACAACGGAAGGGAGGAAACAACTACAATGACCCTTATCCCCCAGGTAAGGAAGGCTACCTCGCTACCACTTATCGCTGCCGGCGGAATTGCCTCTGGCGAGGCGATGCTTGCCGCTATGGCGCTCGGAGCTGAAGGCGTTCAGTGCGGAACGGTGTTTGCAATGAGCAAGGAGAGCTCTGCCTCTGAGGTTTTCAAACAGCGCTGCACGGAACTGCAGGAGGGCGACACGATGCTGTGTCTGAAGAAGATTGCCCCTACCCGCCTCATCAAAAACCAACTCTACGACAGCATTAAGACTGCTGAAGACAATGGGGCAAGTGCCGACGAACTTAGGACGATCATCGGGAAAGCGGCATCGAAAAGAGGAATCTTCGAAGGCGACATGAACGGTGGCGAACTTGAAATCGGACAGATTGCTTCGGGTATAAAGGAAATACAGACTGCCGGGGATATTGTCAAGAGAATGATTGACGAATTTGAGGAAACAAAGAAGAGAATTATAGGATAGACAGGCGAAAACAACGATTTTTAGAGTTTTATATAATAAGGATAAAATAAATTTACTACATTTGCATCCTGTTTATATATAATAAGGTATAATAGGAATATGGGAAAAATCATTGGGTCCGTCAAACGTATCTTCTCCAAACGTAGTAAAGCGTCGGAGGAACACGACTCGCTCGGCGTGGTTGAGGACAGTCCTTATTATCCCTTCTGCTGGAGGGAAAAGGAAAACGGAGAATATGCCGTTGTGCTCTATGCCGAAGAGGAATACAAGACTGACATATTTGAGGAAAAGGAACTCTTGGGAAACGGATACACATGGGAGGCGCTCGCTAAGGAATTTATAAAAGAGGAGATTCCTGAAGCCGGCGAGGTTGTAGAATTCGACCCGGAGGCTGACATGTTTTATGCTTACTCCAAGAACCGCGATATGCTGTATCGATTTATGACGGAACTGAAAACACTGTGTGAAGACGACGACAGATTGAGAAAATTGCTCGACAATGTTGACGTTGACGCAAATCTATTATAATGGGAAACGAAAATAAGAACATACTAAAAAGCATTAAATATCCACAAGACCTGAGACGGCTGCCGGTGGAGATGCTGCCACAGGTTTGCAAAGAACTGAGGGAGGATATTCTAAAGGAACTGTCGGTTAACCCCGGCCACCTCGCTTCAAGCCTGGGAGCACTGGAGATTACCGTTGCCATGCACTATGTCTTCAACACACCTTACGACAGGATTGTGTGGGACGTGGGGCATCAGGCTTACGGACACAAGATCCTTACCGGAAGATGCGACAATTTCTGCACTAACCGGAAGCTCCATGGCATACGTCCTTTCCCATCGCCAGAGGAAAGCGAATACGACACATTTGTATGTGGACACGCATCGAACTCTATATCTGCCGCCCTCGGTATGGCTGTGGCGGCAAGGCAGACGGGACACACCGACCGACATATTGTTGCCGTTATAGGCGACGGGGCTATGAGCGGCGGACTTGCCTTTGAGGGACTGAACAACGTTTCGACTACACCCAACGACATGCTCATCATTCTGAACGACAACAACATGAGCATCGACCGCAGCGTGGGCGGAATGAAACATTATCTGCTGAAGCTCAATACCAACGAGACTTACAACAAATGGAGATATAAGGTGGCTACATGGCTACGCTCTAACGGTATGCTCGACGAGAACCGCCGAAAAGGAATCATACGACTGAGCAATGCTCTGAAATCGGCTATCAGTCATCAGCAGAATATCTTCGAGGGAATGAACATTAGATATTTCGGACCGTTCGACGGGCATGACGTGATTGAACTCGTGCACACTCTGCAACAGCTGAAAGACATGAAAGGTCCGAAACTGTTGCATCTGCATACTATCAAAGGGCACGGATATGCTCCGGCTGAAAAGGCTGCCACAGTATGGCATGCACCGGGACTCTTCGACGTGTCGACGGGTAAGCGAATAAAGACGGAAGACGGTACGGAACCGGCTAAATATCAGGACGTTTTCGGCAATACTCTCCTCGAACTCGCACGACAGAATAAACGAATCGTTGGCGTTACACCGGCGATGCCTACGGGATGCTCCATGAATATCATGATGAAGGCTATGCCGGACCGAACCTTTGATGTGGGCATTGCCGAGGGACATGCAGTTACATTCTCTGGAGGTATGGCGAAAGACGGACTTCAGCCTTTCTGCAATATATACAGTGCCTTTGCACAAAGGGCATACGACAATATCATTCATGATGTGGCGATTCTAAACCTACCGGTTGTAATCTGTCTCGACAGAGCCGGACTCGTAGGCGAAGACGGTGCTACTCATCACGGAGCGTTCGATATGGCGGCTCTCCGACCGATTCCTAACCTTACCATCGCCTCGCCTATGAACGAGCATGAACTGAGGCGACTGATGTATACAGCGCAACTACCTAACAAGGGAACGTTCGTTATCAGATACCCACGGGGAAGAGGGGTTCTGAAAGACTGGCATTGCGCACTGGAGGAGATAAAGGTGGGCACTGGCAGAAAACTGCGCGACGGCGACGACATTGCCGTTTTGTCGGTTGGTCCGATTGGGAATAACGTGGAGAAAGCTATTGAACTCGTTAACTCCACAACCATAACTCCAAACTCCAAACTCCAAACTCCAAGCTCCAAACTCTCCATCGCCCACTACGACATGCGTTTCGTTAAGCCGCTCGACGAGAATCTGCTTGAAGAAGTGGGACGGAAATTCAAGAAAATCATTACGGTAGAAGACGGAGTTAGAAAGGGTGGCTTCGGATCGGCTGTGCTTGAATGGATGGAAGACAAGGGATTCTACCCGGAAATCATCAGACTGGGTCTTCCGGACTCTTTCGTGGAACACGGCACTGTTGCCGAACTGCAACATATTGTAGGCATTGACCCTGAGGGAATAGCCAAAGCAATAAACGACTGCATTAAATAAGAACGTACAAGGATGAAAATCATTATTGCAGGAGCTCACGACATCGGGTCGCATCTGGCAAAGCTCCTTTCAAAAAATAACCACGACATCGTGCTCATGGACGAGGACGAAGACAGGCTCGACAGCATAAGTCCTGACTACGACCTGCTAACTATGCATGCCTCGTCATCAAGCCTGAAGGCTCTGAAAGAGGCGGGAGCGGAAAGTGCCGACCTTTATATCGCCGTTACTCCCGACGAGAGCAAGAACATGAACTCCTGTGTTATGGCTAAGGCTATCGGGACGAAAAAGACAGTGGCTAAGGTTGACAACTATGAGTTCGTGGAACCGGAGCTGGCTAACTTCTTCGAAGGACTCGGCATCGACTCTCTTATTTATCCGGAAAACCTTGCAGCAAACGATATCGTCAACGGATTGAAAATGAGTTGGGTTAGACAGAGACTTGATGTGCACGGAGGTGCTCTCGTAATGCTCGGAGTGAAACTACGCGAGACTTGCGAGATTCTCGACCAACCGCTAAAGGAACTCTGTAAACCGGATTCTCCTTATTATATAGTAGCTATACGCCGCGACGGCGATACGATAATCCCTCGAGGCGACGACTCGCTGAAAGTTTACGACATGGCTTACTTCATGACTACTAAGCAATATATACCTTACGTAAGAAAAATCGTGGGTAAGGAACATTATGTAGACGTGAAAAACGTGATGATTATGGGAGCCGGCAACACCGCCGTAAGGGCTCTGGAAAACATGCCGGAATATATGAACGTGAAGGTTATCGAGCATGACGAGGAAAGATGTGAACAGCTTAACGAGCAGATTGACAACAGCAATGTTATGGTTATCAATGGCGACGGACGCGACCTCTCGCTCCTTAACGAGGAGGGTATTCACAACACCCAGGCGTTTGTTGCTCTGACGAGCAATGCCGAGACGAACATACTCGCCTGTCTGACGGCAAAGAGAATGGGAGTAAGAAAGACTGTTGCGGCTGTGGAAAACCTCGACTACGTGAACATGGCAGTAAGTCTCGACATCGGAACTATTATAAACAAAAAGGCAATTGCCGCCAGTCATATATACCAGATGATGCTCGACACGGAAGTTAGCAACGTCAGTTTCCTGATGACGGCGAATGCCCACGTTGCGGAATTCGTGGCACAGCCACAATCGAAGGTTACACGAAAGAAGGTTTATGAACTCGGACTGCCTAAGGGGGCAACGATCGGTGGACTGGTTAGAAACGGCGAAGGATACCTCGTTTCGGGAGGTACACAGATTGAAGCCGGCGACATTGTCGTGGTGTTCTGTTATAACCAGAGGATGGACAAACTTGAGAAATTCTTTAAATGATAAATCTTAAACTTATATATAAGGTATTAGGTTCGCTTCTTTTTATTGAGGCATTCATGATGGCTATTTGTCTCGTTATGGCTCTCTGCTATGGCGAAGACGATGCCATGGCTTTTGCCATGACTATTGTTGTTGTGGTGCTCTCTTCAATGGTGCTGAAGTTTAAGGGCAGAACTAATAATATGAGTATGAACAGGCGTGATGCCTATCTGCTCGTTACGCTGACATGGGTAGTGTTCAGTCTGTTCGGGGCTTTGCCGTTTACTATCAGCGGATATATACCGAAGTTCACCAATGCGTATTTTGAAACCATGTCGGGATTCACTACTACAGGAGCTACAATCATCGACGACGTGGAAGCACTGCCTCACGGACTGCTTTTTTGGCGTTCCATGACTCAATGGATTGGCGGTCTCGGAATAGCCTTCTTCACTATCGCCGTATTGCCTTCGCTCGTGGGCGGAAGTGTCAGGGTGTTCTCTGCGGAATCTACGGGGCCGATAAAGAGCAAGGTGCATCCCCGCATTTCTTCGAGTGCAAAGTCTATATGGCTGGTTTATCTGATGCTTACCTTGGGCTGTGTTGCCTGTCTTATGGCATGTGGCATGTCTCTCTTCGACAGCACCAACTATTCCATGAGCATTACAGCTACTGGTGGTTTCGCTCCATACAACGACAGTACGGGGCATTTCCATTCGATAGCTATCGACAATGTGAGCATACTGTTCATGTTTCTGTCGGGAACGAACTTCACGCTCCTTTACTTGGCTATCTTCAAGCGTAAATTCATGTCGCTCTTCCGTGATTCTGAGTTCAAGCTGTATATTACCGTGGTCAGCTTGGCCACTATCGGGATTATGTATTTCCTTATGATGTACAACGACTATCCACTATGGAAAGCTCTGCATAATGCCCTTTTCCAAGTGGTGTCTTTTATAACTACAACTGGTGTGTTTAACGACGATGCCGGCAAATGGCACCATATAACATGGGTTATCCTGTCTATTTGTATGTTTATCGGTGCATGTGCAGGAAGTACGAGTGGTGGTTTCAAAAGTGTACGCGGCGTTATCCTCTTCAAACTTATACGCAATGAACTGAAACGGGTGCTTCACCCAAAGGCTGTGTTGCCAGTGAAGATCAACGGACATATCGTCAGTTCGTCTAACCAGGTAACGCTGCTTGTCTTCTTTGCCCTGTATATCGCCCTCTGCATCTTTGCTTACTTCTGTCTGATTTGCATGGGCGTAGACAGCACAAACTCTATTACCATCGCCATGAGCTGTGCCAGCAACGTGGGACCGACTCTTGGACTGGAAATAGGACCGACGACGTCGTGGAATATCCTGCCGGATGTGGGGAAATGGATTTGCTCCATACTTATGCTGATGGGCAGACTCGAGATTATCAGTGTTGTGGTTATCTTCACAAGAAGCTTCTGGAAAGACAATTGATTTCTTTGTTGGAATACGGATTAACCAAAAGAGGACCTTGTTGGATTACCGGTCCCTAAAAGGATTACAGGAGTATTAAGAGGACTGCTGATGCAATATTTTTCAGCTTTTGCTGTTATATATATGTATAATAATAGTAACAAAAAAAATTATTGAATAGGATGAAGAAATATCTTTTTATGCTTTTGGCGCTGTGCGCCGTTGTGTTCACGGCTTGTAGTGATGATGATGACAATAACAAGGAAATGCCGCAGCTCGACCCCAACAACACAAATATCAGCGTTGAAGCCAAGGGTGGTTCGAATACTCTCACCATCAAAAATGCAAAGGAACTGAACATAACACAAATAAACAATAAGACTAAAGGAGCTAACAACACAACGACAGACACTGACGTGCAGTCGGTTAGCAACGGTAAGATTACGGATCCGAAGAATGTGAATGGCGGATGGTTCTCGGCTAAGGTCGACGGAAACAAAATTGTATTTACAGTTACGGAGAACACTGATACCCAGAATTCGCGCGATAAATATATCCACGTTACTTGCGGCGGAAATATCTACGGACTGTCGCTCCATCTGATGCAGAACAAGGCTACTGAAAGCAAATAACGGATAGATAAAATCTTTATTCTTGTTTCGGTTTTAAACGAAGCATGAAATCTTTTATAAATATATCTTCACCCTTCTCTTTCCCAATATCATCACGGGAAAGGGAAGGGTGAAGAATTTTTATAGGAATATTCAAATAATAACACGATATTTATCATACAACGACAAATATCTGTCATATTCCTAATATTAAACGATAATTGTACATCGAATAACGCTTCATGCACATGAGATAGAGTTATCTCATTTATCTTTGCCAGCGTAAATGATAAATGGTAATTGATGATAAGGAGAAGTTATTTGATTTTAACTAACTATTAGCCAACTATTCATTAGTTGAAGCGCATTGCGGCATGCGGTATGTCGCAATCGCGTTTTTTATAAAACATTACAACTAACTTAAAAAAACTTATTCATGAAACTGAATCTAAGAATCTATCTTTTCTTCATAACATGGCTGATGTCGCTTTTGCCTGCTACGGCAAAGAGCGACATCAAGCTCTTTCCTAATGCAGATAACAAATATTGGATTAAGTCTGTACCTACAGCTATGCGGAATGACTATATCCGATTGGGTTCGTCGTTCGTAGGGAAATCGTGGACTCCTATAAAGTCTGAACTCTTTGCTGAATTCAGAACTAACGGCAACCGGACAAACTTCGAAGCTGAAAGCTTTGCTAAAAGGAAGCAGATGACTTGTCTTGTTATGGCGGAAATCATGCAGCAGAAGGGAAAGTTCATACCTGACATTTGTCGGGGACTTCACTATTTCATAGAACAGGAACAGTGGTGGGGACTGCCGGCACATTATCCTAAGGATCATCAGGAGAGGGACTTGCAGGTCGTGGACCTGTTCAATGCCGAAACGGCAAGTATGCTGGCATGGACTACATATATGCTCGGCTCGCAGATAGACAAAGAGGAAAGCGGACTGACCAACAGCGTGAGGAGCGAAATCGAACGACGCTTTCTAAATCCCACATTATATAATAAGCAGGGATGGAAGGACAATGCCAACAACTGGAACACCTGGATTACGAGCAACTGGCTGGAATGTGTGATGCTCTGCGAAAAGGATGAAAAAAAACGCGACGAGGCCATCAGCGGAGTGAAAGCCGACCTCAGAATATTCCTTAAAGGATATCCCGATGACGGTGGCTGCGAGGAAGGAGTAGACTATTGGGACAGGGCTGGCGCCTCGTTCTTCGAGTCGATATATTTTCTTGACGCTATGGGCAAACCGATGAAGCTCTCGGAGCAGCAACGCGACAAGGTGCACAATATGGGAAGGTTTATAACCAACATGCACATCAAGGATCTCTCGTTCGTAAACTTCTCTGACGCAAAATCAAAATGTCTGCCCAACATTAACATTCTCTTCCCATTCGGGTTGTATTTCAAAGACAACACGATGATGGAGTTTGCGGCATTTATTGCAAAGAAGCACAATTATCTCTCGAAGCCTTCATATCTCTTCCAGCGCACTGGCAATTATCCACCGCTCGGCAGGGAATTGCTGTTGCTCTCCATGATTAAAGAATTGAAGAGCACGAAGGGTGCGGAGCCAAGGGTAATAGACGATTTTCTTGGTAATTCGCAGATTATGGTAGCATCGACAATGCCGGACAAAAAAGTAAAACACTCATGGTTTGTAGCTGCTAAGGGCGGAAACAACGGCGAGAGCCACAACCATAATGATGTGGGCAACTTTATAATATACCACAACGACACGCCCGTAATTATCGACTTGGGGCGCGACACTTACACATCGCAGACCTTCGGCAACCGCCGCTACGAACTGATGAACAACCGTTCAGCTTACCACAACGTGCCGATTATAAACGGGTTGGAGCAATCGCAGGGCAAGCGTTTCAAAGCTTCAGACGTGTCTCATCAAGTATCGGATTCCATATCCGCCATCAGCATGAACCTCGCCAAGGCTTACACAAAGGAGGCGTATGCCGACTACTGGCAGCGCACAGTCTGTCTTAACAGAACAAAAAGCCGCGTGGAGATAACTGAAAACTACAAGCTCGACTCTCTACAGATTGAGAAAGACCGTATGGAGGGCAAAGTGTTCGACAACCAGATAGTGCTCCTGTGTTACGGCAAACCCGTCATCAAGATACCCGGAACCATTCTGCTGCAAGGCGGCAGTGTGGCTCTGAAATACGAAAGTAGTGTGCTGGCAGCTTCAACGGAAAAGGTTGTCATGGCCGACGGCATTATGAAAAAGCAGTGGAACGACAACGTCTACCGCATCATGCTCCGCCTCAACGACAACTATCCAAAGAAAGAAGTGAAATACAACTTTGAAGGGATTACAGTAAAGAAAGGTAGGCGCTAATAAAAGTCATATTAATCTTATTTGTCTTATCTGCCTATTAATTTTATTTGTCCTATCATTCCTATTTATCCCTTTAAACAACCAAATCATGTATCAACATCGCTTTTAACCCATTCTTAAAGCCTTTTTCACGATTTACGACAGTCAAATCACGATATTTGAACATTATTTAAGTCACATTCATATAATTTTGCGCCGTGGATTTAACGATAAGTGTCGGTTGAATACCGATTTCTGCCGATACTAATCATTCATATAATTCTGAAAATCAGTCATGCAATTCTGAAAAATCAGTCATGCAATTCTGAAAGAAAATAACATATTATTAATACTAACCAAATTTCAACTACATGAAAAAAGTCAATCAATTTGCTTCGTCAAAGCATATTTTGGCGTTGGCTGCAATAGCCGCAGGCATTGCACTGCCTCCTCAAGCAGTAATGGCTTCTCAGATTACTCATGTCGTACAACAGGCTGGCGCAGTCAAGGGTACTGTCGTTGACTCTAAAGGCGAGCCTATCATCGGTGCGACTATCAAAGTCAAGGGTGATGCAAAGAATGGTACGATCACCGACCTTGACGGTAACTTCACATTAAGCGTAAAGCCGGGAACGGAAATAGAGATTTCTTATATCGGATATAAGAACCAAGTCGTAAAGGCAGGCACAGCTCCTGTTAAGGTTGTCATGCAAGACGATTCGCAGAGCCTCAACGAAGTAGTCGTTGTAGGTTTCGGTACTCAGAAGAAGGTTAACCTGACCGGTTCTGTAGGTCTTGCCACTTCCAAGGATATTGAATCACGCCCTGTCGGCAGCGCCGTACAGGCATTGCAGGGTGTTGTTCCTGGTTTGAACATTGATACCGGCAACTATGGTGGTGACTTGAATGCAAGCAAGAGCATCAGCATTCGTGGTACAGGTACTTTGGACAGCAACCAGTCTAAGGGCGACCCACTGATTCTTATCGATGGCATGGAGGGCGACCTCAACACTATCAACCCACAGGATATTGAGTCTATCTCTGTATTGAAGGATGCCGCAGCAAGTTCTATCTACGGTTCTCGCGCTCCTTTCGGTGTTATCCTCGTAACGACAAAGAGCGGTAAGGCAGGAAGAGTGCAGGTGAACTACAACACCAACCTGCGCTGGAATACTCCTATCAACATGCCGGACATGATGAACTCTCACCAGTATGCCACATTCTATGACCAGGCAGAGTTCAACAACTCAGGAAACCACCTCTATAGTGATGAGGAGCGACAGAAGATTTGGGACTACATGACTGGCGCAAGCGACGTTGTCGTTGAACAGGGTTCTGGCGGTAAATGGAACTACGACCATACATACGCAAACATCGACTGGCTGAACCAGTATTTCAAGCATAACTCCTTCTCTCAGGAGCACAATGCAAGCATCAGTGGCGGTAGCGACAAGGTTACGTTCTATGCTTCTGGCAACTATCTGAGCCAAGGCGGTTTCCTTCGTTACGGAACGGATAACTCTGAGCGTTTCAACTTCACAGGTAAGATTAATGCGAAACTTTCTAAAACTGAAAGTACGTTTTTTTTATAAGTGATTGAGAATGAGATAAGTTTTTATCTCATAAAAAGAAGAGGTTACGAATTAGAAATAAACAGAA
>ERZ869991.586-NODE-586-length-12645-cov-7.137094_pt1 | contig 12645 bp, 15 predicted proteins | sample MGYA00520862_ERZ869991 | MGnify/ENA primary metagenome ERZ869991 (study PRJEB32232, sample SAMN07284978) | human gut metagenome | biome: human-associated habitat; material: feces | host: Homo sapiens | place: Tanzania | collected 2014-08-11 ...
TAACCTGTAACAAAAGTTAGTCAAAGGTGCTATCCGATTTGACATGTTTGCTTGCTTAAATTACTATCAAAGCAAAGAGGAAATGAAGTGAATATCTTCAACTGTCGCCGCAGCCGTAAAAGTCGGAATGCTCAAAAATATCATCATCTGCGTGCAGTTCGGATGAGTGGAAGGGTTTTTGTGTGTCCTCTTTAAAATATTGCGAAGATAAAGAGGATTTTTTAATGTCATTAGGCTCGTCTGCCGTACATTCTCATAGTGTAAAAGCTGCTGGTTCTTGTCCACACGGATTGCCACAAGGTGCGTGTCCGATTTGCAGTGGAATGGCAGGTGGAAATTCTACAACAAAACGTGATATTCCGCGTAATGTTGGAGAAATGACATATAATCAGTGTGCTGCTATTGGTGCAATGATAAGGGCGCAAAAACAGGCAAGGGCACAAGCGCAAGCTGCACAACAAAGTCATCTGCAAGCATTAGCCGATTTTCAAAAAAACATTTCAAATACTCATCAAAGATTGATGGATTTGGCTGCTGCAATAAGAGAAACAATGCCTGATTTGGTTGCAAAACCTGTAAATTTTGTATTAATTGGCATAGTTGGCAGTGTTTTGAATATTGTTCAAAATATTCCAACTGTAATTACAAATATTGCTCAAGCTATCTCTCAAAAATTTGCGGATATTTCAGATAAATTAACAGCGATTTATGGTGAATTAAAAGCAGCGATTGGTGAAAAAGTTTCTAAATTTTTAAAAGAAACTAAGAAAAAACTTAAGTCATTATTTTTCTTTTTTGGTGTAACAGAAACTGATGATGAAGATAAAAAAATTGAAGAAGCAAAACGAACTTTTGAACTCAAAACATTTATAAGCAAACTTTTTCAAAGAACAAAACAAGAAAAGGAAATAGATAAGGATGCACATTAATCCGTTAAACGATGCGGAAAATTTAAGACAACAGCGGAATTTGACAAACTCTCAAAAGCGCAATAATCTTTCCACTAAAGAAGGGGTTGTTGTTAATAGCACTGTAAAAGAAGGTTTGTCTGAAGCTAAAAGTAATTATATGATATCAGATGAAATATCAATGCCTGCGCAGTTGTATACTGATAAAAAAATTGTTGATAAAAAATTGTTACCGTTGAGTGCAATTGTACTTGGTGTGATGTCATCAATTGCAATTTTGACCGGTTTTGTAAATCATAGTGCAAAAATCGCTAAAAATTTGGCAAAAGAAAAATGGTTGCCAGCTCTTACACGAAATGTCAATATTAATAGCGAGTATTCTCAAGTTATGTACCAAATGGTGCAAAGTCCAAATAAGAAGACTTTTTTGGCTGGTATTGGAACATTGACACTCGGTGCGATGGCATTTATGGGACAAACATTTTTAGAAGGTTATAAGGAAATTTGGGTTAAGCGGAAAGACTCAGATATTCAAAAAAATCTTCAAGAAAATCTTGTTGCTGTTGAAACAGAATCCTTTGCAGGTAAAATGCAGATTATTCGCAGTATGCTTTCTAAATATGCAACGGATTTTGAAAAATATTTGAAAGACGATAATGAAAAGATTCTTCCAAACTTTGGTAAAAATAAATATGTGACAAGTTTTACTTCTCAAGACCAATTACAAAAACAAGAAAATAAAAAACAGAATTCAAATTTGGCAAATATTGTGCTTGGAATTGGTACATTTGTTGGAATTGTTGGGCTTGGGTATTTGTCTTTAAAAAATCTTACTAAAAGTAAAATCAATCTTGATGAAGGTTTACAACGTACAAAATCTGCGATTGAAGAACTTGTCAAAACTTCAAAGGAAGAGACAAAAGTTATTGATAAAGACAATTTAGAACACATGTTCCGTTCAATTGAGTGTTCAGATGGTGCTGAAGAATTTATTACGAAACAGGTTAATGCATTGAGTTGGGAGAATGTGAATGAAAAGAAAAAATTCTTAGAAGATATTTTGCTTAATATGCGTACATCTGCAATAAAAGCTAATCCGAACTACGCAGGGGATGGTACTCCAAAACCTGCATTTAACTCGTTTGTAAATGAGTATCTTGCATTTTTCTATAACTGGTTGCTTGATACGGCAAATCCACAATTTAAACACCTTTTCCTTGGAATAACAGGAGTTACGGCAGTCGCTTATGGGGGAAAACTTGCCGGTGATGCGATTAAAGAGGTTCAAGTTAAGAAAATAAATGCAGAAACAGAATTAGAACTTCAAAATCGTCTTGTTTCCACTGAATTGCGCAACTTTAAGTCTAAAAAAGATGCGGCTATAAGACCACTGGTTGAGGAATTTTATAAACAGGTAGATAGTGGCAAAAAAAGTAAAGAAGAATTGAAGTCGATGGCGGAAAATGTTTTGTTTGAAGTGAAAAACGGTCCTCCGTATGTATATTCGTAAGGTGGTAATTAAATGATTCAACAAATTTCTATAGTTCAATATCAGAATCCGCAACATCCACACCTTGTTAAAAATATGTCACAGCCTTATTATGCCTGTACATCTGCTCAGCTTCCGACACCTGATAGGAACTACTGTATTTTTGACAAAAATGAGGTTGACTATTTTGTTAGGCAAAAAGAAAATGCTCTGCCATATTTGACAGATATTTTACAACATTCAAATAACGAGGCGCAAGTGACAGAAACCTTGTATATAATGGATAGAATGCTTGATGATGGTACAAAAGGGATTGACAAATTGTATCCTGTTTTTGCGAGGTTCAATGGTACAAAATCTCCAAATATTCAGACTTTTTTAGCAGGTATTTATCGCAAAATCCAAGTTCCTGATGCATTTGGCCCTTTGGTTAATATGCTTATAAAAAATTCAATTGAGCCACCTAATCCAAATCAGACTTTCGACCCAAATGAAGAAATTGGCGGTGCAATTTTGAGTTACTTGTCTGATAACTTTAGAAAATAATATTCTTTGCCTCTTGAAATGGAAATATTTTTAAGAAATAATGTATTTGTAATAAGTTGGAATTAAGATATGAATATTGAAACAAATATTGCCTTGTCTGAAAAATTATATAACATCAGTGTGGTTTTGGATAATTATTGCAAATTTAATACTGAGGTTGAGGAGTTACAAAATATTTCCCCAATTATTGAGTACATGCGTAATTTGGCAGATGAGCTCTGCGCGGATGAGGGAAGTAAAGATATTTGCCATTAGTGAGAGAAAATATTATATCCAAAGTTGGTCTTTGTCATTACTGAACATTATTCAACAAAATAACCGCATTGGCTTCAATTGCAAGTTTTTGCCCAACGGCATCCATTTTTTCTTTAGTTTTAGCTTTTATAGACAAATTTTCAGGCTTAATTTCTAAAATTTTGCATAAAACTTCTTTCATCTTTGGAATATATGGCATCATTTTGGGAGCTTGGGCAATAATATTACTGTCGATATTGCTGATAGAATAACCTTTTTCTCTTACCAAATCATAGACATGTTTTAGCAAAATTGTGCTGTCAATATTTTTGTATTTTGGGTCAGTATCAGGGAAAAGAGTGCCGATATCATCAAGTGCTAACGCACCAAGCATTGCATCAATCAAGGCATGAATCAAAACATCCGCATCTGAATGTCCCAGCAAACCTTTTTCGTGAGTGATTTTTATTCCGCCAATAATTAAATCTCTGCCTTCAATAAGCTTGTGGATATCATAGCCAATTCCGATTCTGTACATATTTTCCCTTTCTGATAATATATCTTTCTCATTATAGCATATATTGGTGTAATATGCTATAATAAGCAAAAATAGTGGGTGAAAGATGAGAAGTATTCCTGAAAATTTAATTAGTTCAATTACCGTTAAACGTCCTATTCAACATACTACGACGACGGTTGAACAACCGCAGTATGATTATGAAGAATATAGTAGTGCCTTACCGTTTTATTATTTTATAAGTCCAAGCTTGGGTTGTTTACTAATTATATTGGGAGTTGTTGTATTAATTGTTCAGGTTTTAGCTCCTTTTTTGTTATTAATTTTACTAAGGAAACAAAAAAAATATATCTGCACAAAATGTTACAAACAATTTTTGCGAGAAAAGAAAAATCCAAAAATTTGTCCGAATTGCGGTGGTGAAGTTATCGAAATGGATGGACGTGCTCAAAAATTTTAAATTTTTGGGGCAACAGTAACAAATTTTTCAATTGCTTTTACAAATCCGTTGTTTTCAACTGTATCGGTTATATAATCAGCGCAAGCTTTTAATTCCTCACTGCCATTACCCATTGCAACACCGATTCCACCTGCTTTAACAAGGTCAATGTCGTTGTTTTGGTCACCAATTGTCAAAAGTTCTTCTTTTTTTATACCCCATAAGTTGCACAAAAACTGTACTCCAAGAGATTTTTTTGCATCTCCTGAACCGATTTCACAAAAATAAGGAGTTGATTTTACGATATATAAATCAGGGTATTTTGCCTTTAATTCATCAACCCAAGAGGTTACTTTTTCCGCATTGTTTAAGTCGATTGCCAAAATTTTATTAACATTTTCGATTTTCAAATCATCAAATGAACAAACTGTATAATCAATAAATTTTCCATCAGTGTAGTATTTTACGATATCGTTGTCATGCTCAACATACAATTTATCATCAAGGTAAAGATTTATGTGAATATTGTTTTTGCGTGCCCATTGTATAATCTCTTTGGCATACTTTGGGGATAGTGTATTTTGGTATAAGGTTTTGCCACTGATATCTTTAATAAGCCCGCCTTGATATGAAATTATTGGTGTATTCAAGCCAAGTTCACGAGCAACAGGCATGGCGGCAATATGCATTCTGCCAGTAACAAGGACAACTTTAATTCCGTTTGAGGAGAGATTTTTTATGCAATTTTTAAGTTCTGGTGTGAAATTTAACCCCCATTTTAAAATTGTTCCGTCAATATCTGTTGCTATCATTTTTATCATTTTAAAAATCCTCGTTATAGCCTAATTTTTAATCTGTTTTGCCAAAATATTCACACTACGTGTAAGTGTACAAATTGTTTTTGCATCATTTATTTTGCCTGAATAAATCATTTCTAAAACATTAGAAAGCTTATATTCACTGCATTTTAGAATTTCTCCCTCATCAGGATGGTCTCCAACATAAGTCAAATCGGTTGCAAGGTAGAGGTATAATTTCTCTGTACAAATTCCTGGAGTTGTGTTGATATATCCAAGAGAGTTCCAATTTTTTGCACGGTATCCTGTTTCTTCTTCAAGTTCCCTTTTTGCTGCAAAGTCAGGATTTTCTCCTTTTTCAAGTTTCCCTGCAGGAAGCTCTAAAATTGTTTCTTTTAGCGGATATCTATATTGTTTTACCAGTAAAATTGTTTCAGGGTTTTTGAGTGCAGCGATTACAACGCCACCACTATGCAGAACCACTTCTCTAAATGATTTGTGTCCGTCAGCTATTTCAACATCATCTTTGATGACGGTGATTACTTTTCCGTCATATACAACCTTTGAGTTTAATGTTTTTTCTGTAAAATCCATATCAGTATATTAGCATAAATTGAAGTGCTGCTCAAGGTAATCTAAAATCTGAAATCACGTTCACCGTGTTCGATTTTTTCAAGGTTTTGCTCAACTTTACATTCAAGATTTTGATTTTTAAATGTTTCTAATTCTTTTTTTATAAGAGTTTCACCAATTTTTTTGGTATCATTTGATGCGTAATCTTCCAAATATTCTTTCAAGGTCATAATCGCATTTGGATGGCAGAAATTGTGGATTTGTTGTTCTTTACAGATTTCCATAAATCTGTCACCCACTCTGCCTTCTCTATAGCAGGCTGTACAAAAACTAGGTACATAACCAAGTTCCATAAGCCATTTTACGATTTGGTCTAAAGAACGTCTGTCTTCAACTTCAAATTGTGCGGTTTCTTCTTCTGATTCTTGTTCAGGATGAGCGTAACCTCCTACGCTTGTTTTAGAACCTCCGCTGATTTGAGAAACTCCTAGTTCAAGCACTCTTTCTCTACATTTTTTAGATTCCCTTGTTGAGATAATCATACCAGTATAAGGTACAGCAATTCTGATACAAGCAACGATTTTGGCAAATGTATCATCATCAATTCCGTTATCAAATGTAGATGGGTCAATATCATCAGCACGTCTGATTCTTGGAACAGAGATTGTGTGAGGACCTACTCCAAATGCTGCTTCTAAGTGTTCTGCATGCATTAAAAGTGCGCTAAATTCATATCTGTATAGTTCAAGCCCAAATAATACACCAAGTCCAACATCATCAATACCGCCTTCCATTGCTCTGTCCATAGCTTCTGTGTGGTATGCATAATTATGTTTTGGACCTGTTGGGTGAAGTGTTTCGTAAGACTCTTTGTTATAAGTTTCTTGGAACAAAATATATGTGCCAATGCCTGCCTCTTTGAGTTTTTTGTAGTTTTCAACGGTTGTGGCTGCAATATTTACGTTTGCTCGACGGATAGCTCCATTTTTATGATGTACAGAATAAATTGTTTTTAGGGATTCCAAAACATATTCAATAGGGTTGTTTACAGGGTCTTCTCCTGTTTCAATTGCCAGACGTTTATGTCCCATATCTTGCAACGCAATAACCTCTTCTCGGATTTCATCTTGAGTCATTTTTTTGCGTGGAATGTGTTTGTTTTTTGCGTGGTATGGACAATACACACAGCCGTTTACACAATAATTTGATAAATATAATGGAGCAAATAAGACAATTCTGTTTCCGTAGTAATCTTGCTTGATTTTCTTTGCAAGTTCAAAAATTTCTTGATTTTTTTCTTCAATTTCACAATCAAGTAAAACTGCTGCCTCTCTATGAGAAAGCCCTTTGCCAATTTTTGCTTTTTCTAAAATTTTATCAATAAGTTCAATATTATTTTTGTTATTTTTTGCGTATTCTAATGAGGCTAAAACTTCCTCATGATTTATGAATTCTTCGGCTTTGTGTGATTTGGGATTAAACATAATTTTCTCTCTATTTTTGTCTTCTATACTTTTATCATAGAACATTAAGGCAAAATGTAAAGGTTTGAGTTTGGGTAATAAAAAACGGTCAAATGAGATTTCACTTAACCGTTTTTTAGATTTATAATTGTTTTAATTATGCTTCTTGAGCTTGTTTATCTGCTGCTTTTCTTGCTGCATGGTTAGAACACTTATCTGTAATTGCACCTAATACTAAACCGCCAAGAGCACCAAATGTTGCTGCAATTCCTGATGTTATTGCTGCTTGTTTAATAGGTGTTTTGAACTTCATTAGTTTTAATGTTGTTAATACAGCAGTTGGGAATGTTACCGCACCTAATAAAGTACCTAATTTCTTACCTGTATTTGATTTGTAGTAAACATTACCATTTCTTGTTGTGTTTGCACGAGATTCTTCTTGCAAAATTTCTTTAGTATCATTTGATTCTTTTAAGTTTGCAATTTTATTGTGTTTTTTATTTGCAACAGTATCAACAGCAACACCGCATGCAATTGATGCTGCAAGGATTGCCGGTGCCATGATTTTAGCTGTTTTCTTAGCAGAGTTCATAAACTCAACTACTTCTTGCATCATTGCTTATATTTTGTGATTTTCCGCCTAAATTAATTATTTCATTAATTTTATTTGCGGCATATCCTTCTAAAAGTGTTCCGCCACCACCGATAGTACCGGCTACAATACCTGTTTTAAAACCGGCATGAGTTTGGAACGGTTTATTTTCTGTATCTTCAGATTTACCTTTAAAAGCCATGTTTTTATTGGCTGTTAAGTTATAGTTTTGTACTGATAGCATGTTTTTCTCCTACATTTTGCCTGCATGCATATTAAATCTCTAAAGATTTGATTTTGCTAGTGAATAATCTTCACTGTAACAAAAATTTACTTTGAAAGCTTTTTCTTGACCCAGTTTTCAAGAATTTTTAGAGGTGAACGAGTTATTCCAAGCGCCCACGCAGGGATATCTTTTGTTACCACCGTTCCGGCACCGATATTTGCGCCTTCTTCAACTGTTACTGGAGCGACAAGCACTGTATTTGAGCCTATTTTTACATTATCTTTTAAAATAGTTTTTGTTTTTTCTTTGGTTAGTGGATTGTAGTTTGCAGTGATTGTGCCTGCACCGATATTTACATATTCACCAAGTTCTGAATCTCCGATATAAGATAAATGACCAACATTTGTGTTAGAAGATATTTTAGCTTTTTTTACTTCGACAAAATTTCCAACTTTTACATTGTCACAAACTTCAACATTCCCTCTAAAATGTGCGCAAGGTCCGATTTTACAACTTTTGCCGATTGTATTTTTCCCTTCGATATATGTGAAAGGATAAACAATTGAGTCTTGTCCTATTTCGGTATCTTCACTAATCCAAGTAGAATCAGGGTCAACAATTGTAACACCGTTTATCATATAGCGTTCAAGGTTTCTATGATTCATCATTTTGGCAGCTTGCGCAAGGTTTAATCTTGAATTAATACCGTAGATTTCATCACTGTTTTCTAAAATGTAAGCATTTACCTTTAGGGCTTTTGTTTTTCCCCAAGAAATGATATCTGTAAGATAATATTCTCCTTGAGCATTGTTACTTTTTAATTGACCAAATGCATCTTTGATTTTGCCCCAGTTTAGGCAATAAATTCCTGCGTTAACCTCTTTTACGGCTTTTTGTTCAGGATTGGCATCTTTTTCTTCAACAATACATTGCAAAGAATTGTCTTGTTCTCTAATGATTCTGCCATATCCTGTAGGATTGTCAAAAAGTGTACTCATAACGGTGATATCTGAGTTTTGAGACTTGTGATATTCAACAAATTTTTTCAAAGTTTCCTCTTGGACAAGTGGAGTATCTCCGCAAAGAATCAAAACAAGTCCGTCATAATTTTGTAAATCTGGACATACCATAGAAACAGCATGACCTGTTCCAAGTTGCGGTGACTGAAGTACAGTTTTTGCATTTTCGTAATTTGATTTAACAAAATTTTCTACTTCCTGCGCGTGATGTCCAACAATTACATATTCTTCTGATACAAAATTTTTCACGTTATCCAAAACATAACCAAGCAAAGTTTTTCCCATTATTTGGTGTAAAACTTTTGGTGTAGTTTCGGATTTCATTCTTGTACCTTTACCAGCGGCTAAAATGACGGCTTTAATATCCATTGTAATTTCTCCCTTTTTTCTAGTCTTTTATCTTTGTAATTTTCGCAAAAATAAAGTTTTCTTGCAAGTTTGTGGAAGATTATTTACATGTTTATGGAATTATTATTAATAATTAGACAAATGAAAATTTGTTTGGTATATTTATTATGGGTCAGTACCCATCACACCCACCCACACACGCAGTTACTAGCTAATTGGTGGAAAGGGGGTGATGCGTATGAGTTTAGGATTAATTTTATTTCTTGAATTTATTATCAAGAAATATAAAGAAAAAATCCCAGAGTTAGAACTTCTGGAACTTTTCTTAAATAGCTAAATTCATTATAGGGTACTAAACAAACCTTTAAGAATTCACACCTCTTATAGGTTTGACCCTTTCATATTATTTACGATTTTTTGACTTTTGTCAAGCCATGCTTAAATCATCTCCAGTTGTATATTCTGAGGGGTTTGTAGTTCTTTTATCAGGTTGATATTTTGTGATTTAATTTTTAATTTTTTGATTTTTAAATTTGAAACCAAAACATCATCACATACACAAGATAGTGCATAATCGTTTTCCAAGTTGGTTGAAAACATTGCTTTTGGAGGTTTGCCCAGCTTGATTTCAGCCTCATGGATAGTCCAAAATCTGTAGAAATCTTTTTTGGTCGGATTTACAATATTTTTGTTATATCTATCCATAATTTTTTGGTAATTTCTTGGATACATATATTCTGTATCGACTCCAATATTTGCGTTATTAAATCCAACAAGTACAATATTTTTTGAGTGTGAAACACTAAAATAAATTTCGTTATTTTTGAAATAAGGTTTTTTATTTTTTAATTCAATTTCCGTATTTTTAATATTGTAAACCTGTTTTGCTATAAATTTTGTCAAAAATAGTCCACAAAGATGTTCAAGGTATTTTTCTTCAGATGAGAATTCCCGATTGTCACTAAATTTTTTTAAAGAATTTATGTCAATAGAATGTAAAAATTCTTCTTTTTTTAAATAATAAATTTCCATAATTATACCTATAGAATAACAGAATCAACAAGAGGTTTTGCCATATCTAACGCACGATTAAGTCTATTAGGATTTGTCCAAAAATCATCAGCCTCAATAAATCTTTTTACTATTTTTCGAGCATAAGAACCAACAGCAACTCCGCAATATGAAATTTCACACATTTTGGCAAGTTCTGTTGTTTTGGCATTTGTTCCGCCAGAAAGCATTAAATATACTGGTAGTTTTTCATTATGAACAATTTCCGCAGTCGCAACTGCTTGGAGTGTAGATTTGTAGTTGTCATCTCCTCCGCTCATAGGAAAACCATCTGCTTGAATAATAGTTGTGTATGGTTTTCGGTCTTTAATCATTTCTTTTATGCGGTTGACTAAACCTTCATCACTTAATTTTCCGCGACTTGTACAGATGCTCAAAATACCTTCAAAGTTGTCGTTGATGTATTTCCATTTTTTAGAAATTTCGTCAGTATTATTTCCCATTGCATGAAATTCTATACAATCAATACCTTTATCTACAATAGGAGGAAGGACTTCGCTAAGATTTTTTTCTTCCGATATATAAGAAATTGCTGCGCGCGAACATACTTTCCAACATTTTCCACATCCGATACATTTGTATTTTTTTACTTTGGCATAATGAATTGCACCTTGTGGGCAAACTTCTTCACAAGCTCCGCAATTCACACATCTGTCATAATCAATAACGGCTTTTTTAACATGTGGGTCATTTTTTATTCCAACACTTACACATAAATATGCATCATAAACTTTGGCAAGTTCAAGTGCGTCTCGTGCGGCTTGGATGACTTCTTCGTTTGCCGAAAGGTCAAAAAATCTACATCCGGCAATAGCGTATACGTAAACAAGACGCTTAATTTCTTCAATATCTTCATTACCAGCTCCACAAACCAACTTGAAACAGTGATTTGTGTCTAACAATTCTTTTAACATTATTTCACCATATAGTTATAAATGATTTCAGATGCGTGTACAATAAAATCTTTACCTGCAATGGCATTATGCGGACGATTAGCAAGGATTACAACGATATATTTTTTGCCGTTTGGTGTAATTACGATACCTGCATCACCAAGCATTGTGCCGATGTCTCCTGTTTTGTGCAAGAATACAGAACCTGCTCCAAGACCTGCTTGAATCAATCTGTTGTTGTGAACATGTCCCATATAATTTAGCATTTTACTTCTTGATTCTTCTGATAAAAATTTGTCATTTTCATCAATGTTATAAAGCATTTCAGCCATTTCTTTGGCAGTTGTTCTGTTTGTTCCTGTCAAATCAGGCAACCAAGTGTGAACAGATGTGTTTTTTAAACCCCAATCTCTGATTGATTGGTTTACATCTGTCATTGAACCGACTTTTGCCATCAACATATTTGTTGCCGAATTGTCGGATTCAGTAATCATTCTTTCAGCAAGTTCGTCAATCGTGTATTCAGAGTCTCTAGCTTTGAATTGCAAGCTGCCTGAACCTTCTGAACGATAATATTCTGTTAATGGAATTTTATCTTCTAATGACAATTGACCAGCCTCAATTGATTTAAATACGTCAATCAATACCGGAATTTTAATAATACTTGCTGTTGAGTAGCTTTTATCAGCATTGATGTCGATATAATTCCCTGTTTCGTAATCCCATACATAAATCGCAGGTTTTACGGTAGGATACATTTCGGTTAAACTTACCAATTCTTGCTGTAAAACCGGCATATTAACATTTTCTTTTGGGGTAATCATCATTGAATTTTTTTCATCAGCTGAATAATTGAAAGAGCGGTTACCCAAGAACCAAGAATTAGATAAGTATTTATTTGTAGGGTAGGTTAGTTCATGTAAATCGGTTGTAATTTCGTTGTGCGGAGTCGGTACGAACATTGCTTTTGTAATGTTGTTAAACGAGTAAGGCATTGCATAAATTACAACTGATAATAATAGTAGCGATGAAACCAAAAATTGAACAATATTTTTCTTTCTACGTCTTTGTTTTTTAGGTCGGTTTTCGTGTCTCAATTTTTCATAATGAACAGCATTTTCGCTTGAATAGCGCGAATATTCATAACTTCTTGTGTAAGAGCTGCCTGATGAAAAACGATATTCCGAATAATATCCGTCATCTTGGTATCTTGCTATTTTCGGCATTAAACCTGATTCCTCCCCAGTATCATCTATAATTTTACACAAATTACAAATTTCAGGCAAGTAATTTACAAAGAAGTTTACAATTTGTGTTGTAATGACGGATAGGATGACAAGATGTCAGGTAGGTAGGCAAAATAAAGAATAGTAGAGTGCTCAAACACCCCAACAAAAAACAGCTCAAGGATTAACCTTGAGCTGTCAATTCTATTCATGCAAGAGTGAAATTAGTCTTTAGCGTGACCTGCTGTACCTAATACGTCTCTCATTTTGTGCATAACCATTTCTTTAACGGCTGTTCTACCTG
>ERZ869991.588-NODE-588-length-12630-cov-4.431929_pt1 | contig 12630 bp, 10 predicted proteins | sample MGYA00520862_ERZ869991 | MGnify/ENA primary metagenome ERZ869991 (study PRJEB32232, sample SAMN07284978) | human gut metagenome | biome: human-associated habitat; material: feces | host: Homo sapiens | place: Tanzania | collected 2014-08-11 ...
TGAAAAACCTTTATTTTTATTTTATTTTGGCAAAAGTAATCTACTATACATGCCTATCTATACCTATATATAGCCTAATTCTTACTTTAGCCTTGCCGATAATCTATATTTTTTTCTCCTTAATGATTCTTGACTATCAATAAGTAATTCTGCTATAACTAACCACGCCAATGGTGTGTCTTTATTTATTCACTTTTATAGGTGACTGTTTTGTTGTATAAAGAATTATCTGTCGCTGTTTTAGGCGGCGGCAACTGTGCTCATTCTCTCTCTTGTTATCTTTCTAAACTGGGTTGTTCGGTACATATGTGGGTGCGCAACTTAAGCCACTTGTGCCCTTGTGTAGTTAAAGAACACAATATCCGGGCTTATGGCAAGATGGAGGGTAATTTTTGCCTTTATTCCGTCAGTTCCGATTTAGAAAAGTCTGTCCGTAATTGTCAGATTATTTTTGTAGCTACAGTAACGACAGCTTATCGAGATATTGCCGCTCGTTTAGCTCCTTATCTTGAGCCAGGCCAAATTGTCGTTGTTTTTTCTTCAAAATTGGCTGGTTCAGTAGAATTCGAGCATACGCTTAGGGAATGTAATCCTGATCTTAAGGATGAAATTACTGTTGTTGAGACAGATGCACTTTTTGCCTCTCGCTTGCAACCTGATGGTAAAATTTGGGTGCGAGGCATTAAGCGTTGGAATTTAGTTTGTACTCCGCAGCGTCGCAACTTAGAAAAAGTTTTTCTTCTTATGCAAACTCTGTTCCCAGGATTAAAACCTGCCGATAATGTTATTCAACGCGGTTTAACTGACTTCGGCGCTTTGGCTCACCCTTTAACTATGATTGCCAACATGAATAGGGTAGATAGAGCCGAACACTTTCTCTTCTATTGTGAGGGCTTTACCGAACATACCGTAAAGTTGATGCGGGCTTTGGAAGAGGAATTTCAAGCTGTAGCTAAAGCTTACGATACTCAGTTGCTTCCGGCTGAAGAGTGGCTGGATAACTATTATGGGTGCGATTTAGAAGGCCATTCTTTACTGAAAGCTATGCGAACTGTACCCAATTACAAGACTAGCGTTGCTCCTGATAAGCTGAACCATCGCTATTTACAAGAAGATGTTTGCTCGACTTTAGTTCCTATGCATTATCTGGCTCAGTTAGCAGACGTAAAAACTCCTATTGCTGACGCTATTATAAATATTGCTCAAGTTTTAACTGGCGAAAATTTTTTACAAACAGGGCGTACACTAGAAAGATTAGGTTGGTCAAAACTTTCTTATTCTGAATTAAAAAAATGGATAGCTTAATATGAACGGCAGTGCTATATGTGTGCTTTTGGCCCTTTTAGCTGCTTCTATTGAGCCTATCTTAGTAAAATTGGGTTACAGGGGCTCAGTTACGCCTTTGCAACTTTTAGTGCTTAAAAATGTGGTGGCTGCTTTAGTCATTTTACCTATGACTAGGCATTTTCGCTTGGTGCGCTATACAGATGCTTTGCGTATAGGCAGCGTCAGCATTTTGTTGCTTATAACTAATGGTCTAACTCTGTACGCCTTAAAGTATATTTCCGCTGTGGAAGTTATAACTATTGTAACTACCACTCCGGCTATTGTGGCTATGGCAAACTGGGCTTTAGGTCGCGATATTTTGACCTGGCGCTTTTGGGTTGGCTTTGCCCTTTGCTTTGCGGGTGTGCTACTGACTGTTGATGTTGTTGGCAGCAGCTCGGCGGCACTTTCGCGTAGTTGGATAGGCTACTTGGCTATTATAGGGGCTGTAATTAGCTCTACAATATACAGAGTACGCATGGAGTCACTCACTAAAGCTTTTGCTCCGGCCTTAATTTCGACTTGGATTTTTTGGATAAATGCGTTGGTGGCAGTTTTATTTATATGGCCTTTTCAAGAGCCATTCCCCAAAGAATCGCTTTCTATTGGCATTTGGATTGGCTTAGCTGCTGCTGCCGCCAATGTAGCTTTTTTGTGGGCGATAAAACTGGTTGGCTCAACAAATATGTCTATATTCAATTTGTTACAGAGGCCGTTAGTTATTGTAGCTGCTGCCGTCATTTTGTCCGATCCGCTCTCGTGGGTGCAGTGGTTGGGAGTTGCTTGCGTTTTTGTGGGCATTCCCTTAGCCAAGGTGCAGCGTCGAGATGCTTCAGAAGAGCGAGAAAGTAAAAAGCTTGCCCAGGTAAAATGTTTATAAAATAGGCATTAAGACGAATTATAAGCCGATTACTAAAAAAAATAAGCTAACGCCGCTTCCGCTCTGTAAAAAAAACAGAGGAGCCATAACAATCTACTGGGAAAGCGCAAGCCTTAAGTAGTTTGTCAGTGGTTATAAAATAGGGGGCGGCTTTACTATCGTAGGAGACGTGAAACGAAGTTGTCACGCTTTTTTAAATGGATAATCGGCTGGGGGGCCGGACTTTTTATAGTTCTATTTATTATAATTCCCATTGCCGTTTTAGGCTTAACCAGTTTTACCGGTGAGCCTATTCCCATTTTAGAATACCTTGTTACAGGTCAATTTTCAGCTATCGGGCAAGAACTGAGCCACAATTTTACATTTCAATATTACGGAGAATTGCTCGATACCAAACGTTACAGTCAAGGTTTGGTTAATACTGTTGGTTTAGTGCCCGGCTTTACCGCTTTGTTTTTACTTATCTCTTTAGCTGGGCGCAGTTTGATAAACTTAATACATGCTAAGTTTGCCGAAAAAATAAGTAGTTTCCCAAGCTTTAATTCGGCTTTGTTTGTGGCTATTGTATTGACCATTTTTTCACTGACTTGGAAAAGTTGGTTGCCGGAAAGTTGCCAATTATATCATTTTATGCATTGGTTAGCGCCTGGACATTCCTTGGAAGCACAACTTATGCAAACTTTCGGCTTTTGCTCTTCGGTAACAGTAGTTGCTTGTGGACTGGGCATGGCGACGGCTTTTTGTATAGAGCGAGTCAACACGCCCGGTAGGGGACTATTTAAAGTCCTTAGCATAATTCCCTTAGCTTTGCCTTCTTTTTTGGGCGCCTTGGCCGTAAAAAATATTTTAGGTATTAATGGAGTTGTTACCAAAGCTTTAGCCAGTTGGGGGTGGAGACTGCCTTTCGAAGCCCAATCTATTTGGGCAGCCGGATTGACGCAAGTTTTTCTCTACTTTCCTTTTGTTTTGCTTACCGTTTCGGCGGCTTTGGAATATTTTGATATATCTTTAACTGAAGTAGCCAAGGTAATGGGAGCGGATGCTTTTTTTTATTTTTTAACAGTGCGCTTACCTTTGCTTATGCCAGGAATCCTTAGCGGAGCCTTTTTAGTATTTGTAAGGTCTTTTGGAGACTTTTCGGCTATTAGTTTGCTTATGCCATTACAATACCCCATGATTGTGGTGGAAGCTTACCGCGATTTGTCAGGATCTACTTATTGGGGAGGAGCTTGTATGCTTTCCGTACTGATGATTCTGACCGTTTTGGGCATGCTTGGTGTGCAAAAATATTATTTGAACCGCACCAACTTTGAAGTTGTTGGTGGCAAAGGCAATAAAAATATACCACGTTCTAATAACCCTTGGTTGCGCATGTCAGCTTGTCTATTTTGCATCGTAATTTTTGCTGTACCTCTCGGCTTTGTAGTTACGACATTTATAGTCAGTATTGCCGGCACTTGGGGCATAGAGTTTTTACCCAGCTCTTACACTTTAAGCCGCTATGCTGAAGTGTGGAAAGCTTCTTGGTCTTCTGATTCGCCATTGGCTAATTCTTTTATGTTGGCTTTGCCTGGGCTTTTCTGGTCATTGCTTTTAGCGACAGTTTCCGCCTTTTTTATTGCCAGGAACAACAGCTGTTGGCGCCATATGTTAGATTTTTGCATTTTGTTGCCTTTTGTTGTGCCCGGAGTAGTTTTTGCTGTAGCTTTAATCTCGACATTTAACGGGCCACCTCTGGCCTTGCATTTAACTGGCGCTTTGGTTGTATGCGCTTATATTTTAACCAGTATGCCCTATGGAGTTCGCTCTATCAGTGCTTCGTTTAGCCAAGTGAGCCGCAGCTTGGAGGAGAGCTCTTCTGTTTTAGGAGCGCCTTCTCTCTTAACTTTTATTAAAATAACTGCTCCCTTAATTCGCCCTGGTATTGCTGCCGGAGCTATTATGATTTTTATTGCTTGTATGCAAGAGGTGGCTATTACTTTAATGACTTGTCCTCCTCAGTGGCGTCCACTTTCTACCTATATTTTTATGGAAATACAAGAAGGCAATGTCTTTAACGCTTCAGCTTATGGCATGGTGCTTTTTCTTTTAATTGTAATTCCTTACTCTTTATATTTCGTTTTTACTAACAAACAGAATAAGACTATGCACAATTAGCTAGCTTTGAAAAAAATAAGCAGTTCGCTGCTCTTTGGCAAAAAGCACACTGAGAAGCGGACTGCTTTTGTATGTGTAACCAAAAAATATTTAATCGTTAATATCGATTATAATTTTTAATGAATTTTGAGCTTGGCGAGAGAGAGCTACGGCATCATTGATCTTTTCCAAGGGGAAATGATGGGTGATCATCTGCTCTGCAGTCGATACGCCATGATTTATTAGCCAGCGAGCTTCTCTCGTTTCGGTAGGGCCACAGGAGTAGCTAGAAATAAGATCTATCTCGTCAAAATAGATTTTATTCATATCTACAGAGAGCATAGTACCCGGTTTAGGCCCCATAAAGAGCAAGACTCTGGAAGAACGGCCTGCACATTGCACGCCCTCTTGCATAGCTTCCGGATAGGTGGGACATACCATTACTATATCAGCCCCTTTATTATCCGTTTCAGCAAAAACAACTTCTGGAAATGATTCTTTTGTATAATCGACTACGCGATCTACGCCAAGCTTAAGGCCGTGCTCCATGCGAAAAGGAACTTTGTCGGAAGCAATGATTTTAGCTGCTCCCATATATTTGGCTAAAGCAGCCATCATTTGTCCCATAACACCTAAGCCCATGATAGCTACCGTATCGCCGGGAATTAAGCGGGCGCGTTTGTAAGCTCTGACTACGCAAGCCAAAGGCTCAATTAGGGTGCCCTCGGCATAAGACATAGAGTCTGGTAAAATAAGCGTATCTTTATCCAGATTGTTAGCCGGAACTAAACAATATTCGGCCGCTCCACCTGGGATCAATTTTGAATTGCGCCAAGTCTGACACATTACAAAATTGCCATTTTGACAATGGCGGCATTTCATACAAGGAGCATGGTGATGGATGTAAACACGATCACCAATCTTAAACTTGCTTACCCCTTCGCCCAATTGAACAATTTCACCGGTCGGCTCGTGACCGATCACAATAGGACATTTTTTATGAACGTACCAAGGGGTAACGTCGCCCATACATATGCCTAAAGCGTGAATTTTGACTAAAGCTTCACCTGGACCTGGTTGAGGAACTTCCATCGTTTCTACGCGAATATCGTCATAATCGTGAGCCATAGCCACGCGCATAGTTTTGGGAATTGACATTTTTTTTCGCTCCTAGGCCTTGCTCTTTTTTTTAGCTAGACAAAGTGACGCAAACGGGCAAGGCAGGCTATTTTTCATAGCTGTATTATTTTAGGTATTTTCTTCGCCGCATTATGGCACAGAACAAAAGTTCACGCAAGCAAAGACCGCTTAATCTAGGCTTTGCACTTAATTGTATTATCAAATATGTGCTTGAGTTTTCAGCCAGCGACAATTGTCATTTGATCGTAGTGAAGACGACTGGTAGAAAAATTAAGCGTGGGCGGTTCTGGATCTTGGGAGCGCAACATGAGTACCGAACCTTTGGCTAGATTATCTATAACTTGCGTAATACATGCAGTTAAATTATTAGAAATGATAATCGCTTTAGTAAAACCGTAACCTTCAGTAAGGGCAACTTTTAGAGCGTTAAGTTGCTCTAAAGTGGCAATTTTTATGTCGGCACGAGATTCGGCTACTTTTTGACGTCTAGAGGCTTTATTGTCGATATAAACTATAACGCCCTCCTTGATATGCTGGGCGGCTAGATGGCAAAAGTCAGGCCCTTCGTCAGTATCAGCTACAATAAGAAGCGCATCATGTGGAGTGCAATTTAATTTATACCAAGTTTCTTCTATGTTTTGTTGCATATAAACTAAAAATATTCCTTAAGTCGGTTCGCTTAGAGTCTACTCTTATTGGGCGAAGCAATAATACATCACTAAACAATACAAATCGATGACGAGACAAAACGCCCAGCAAAAATAGCCTAAAAATAGGAAAAAGCGTGGAACCAGTTGCAAAAAGCACAACCAAGAGCCGTCTACATTGGAGTAGGGATCATTCTTATAAAAATGCCAACTTGCTGCAGCATAGCGACTTAAAAGGCGGCTGAGCATAAAAAGTAAGCCACCCACAACTCCAAAAAACAGATTAAAGAGCACAACCGCTTACCAAGGAAAGTCCATAAGAATCTGGTTCTTTTTAGCCGCTTCCCAAACTCTGCCTACGTAAACTTCGAATTGCTCAATAAAACCGGCCAAAGCTCTAGCTTTTTCGTTTGATTCGAAACCTGTCAATTGGATTGTGAGTAACATAGCCGGAGCTAGCCAATTATCTAAACCACTTTTTTTGCTTTCAGTTAAAACTTTTACGGCCCAATCCACTTCTTTTAATGACGTATAGTCATAAGTGCTCAAACACATGACTGTGGAAAATTGTTTGGCAAAATCGGTTGATTGAGTCTCTTTGGCACATTTTTTATAAATGTAGGCAAAGGCAAAAATCGTGAGGGCTTTTCCTGTCCTTTCTGGCTCAAAGGGACAGGAAAAACCTGCTCTCAGACAGCGTTGGTTTATTGTCTCATTAGTACGTGGGGAATAAACTAAACTGCGTATCAGGGATGATACGATAGGTATAGCATGTAAATAATCTCGGATATTTACGGTTAAACCTGATTCGAACTGAGTCAGAATATAGCTTGTTTCCGGTAAATGGATCAAGCGATCTTCTATTTGCAGGCGAGCCCGTTCCAAATCGGCTAAGTAAGCTTTAACAGCAAGTGAGTCCACAGTAGGTAGCTTCCTTGGTTACATTACGTTTCTGCCTTGAGGACGAGGCTGGTAACGCGGACGGCGATCTCCTCGATCCTGGCGGCGGGGAGCTCTTGTTTTGCTTAAAGTGCGATGATCACGAGTGACCGGGGGATGGATGGAGAACCACTGAGCTTCCACAAAAGGCTGTAAATCGAAAAATTCTTCATTACTGATGTTGAGATGAATAGAATTGTTACTTACTGACTCGACAGAATCTATATTTACCAGAAGGCCTCCCTCAACTCCGTCGACGCGATCTACCAAAAGTTGGGAGATTTGATAGGGTGGAGTAGGAATAGACATGGCAAAGCGGAGAGTTCCGATTTTTTCATTGCTTTTGCTATATACAGAAGAGCCCATTTGTAAATCTTGGGCATTTAATTCTAAAGACATAATAAATATATTCCTTTCATAGCTATTTACACAAAAATCCCGATCTATCTATGTGCTGATAAAGGCAGCCCCATTATTGAAGGCTTTTTCTTGTGTGGCTTGCGGCTCGTATCGGTGTAAAAATGCGTCGGGCCCTCGGATACGCCCTCCCCATTCTACACTACACAAGGAAGGCCTTTTGATGAGCAAGTCGAAGATACCTGGAGCTGTTCGGTTCTTTATTGTTTCCTCCCTGCTGAAATTGAGTTTGAAGGAAATACTAAATTTTCCGAGGTGATAAAGATTCGCTTTTGGAGTATTGTTGGATAAAGGCGTCATTTTAAGCGTCGGCTTGTCCAAACTTATTATAGAAGATAAGCTAATGCTTCACACGCGAAGATATGAGTAAGGGGCTCTAGGCAAGTTCCTTAGGAAATGACAGCATATATAACTGCCTTGTTTCCTAAAAGTCTCCGGCCTTTGGGTGTTGGAGAATGTCAAAGTTTTATTGTGCGTCTGTTTTAGCTCTTTGGGTAGTCTTGAGCTAATTTTAGGCGCTTTTAGTTTGGAGGATTCAGTTGGGGATAAACATTGATGGAATGCTGCTGGAGCTGCTTACCAAGAATGGCTCCGACTTGTTTATTACTTCTGGTCATGCTCCCACCTTGCGAGTAAATGGTTTGCTTCAGCCGCTCGATATGCCGGAAAGCACCCCTCAAGAGGTCGAAAATATTGTTCGCCGTTTCGTTAGTGAGGCTGACTTTGAGCGTTTAGAAGAAGAACAGGACATTGACTACGCCTATGAGGCTCGTTTGCCAGGTTTCGGTGTGCGCCGTTTCCGTGGTTGCGCTTTTTATCAGCGCTACGGTTTGAGTGTTGTATTACGTACTATTCCCGTACAAATTCCTACGCCCAATGAGCTTTTGCTTCCCAAAGAAGTTATGAAGCTTATTGACTTTCATCAAGGCTTAGTCTTGGTAACTGGCCCTACTGGCTCGGGTAAAACTACCACTTTGGCTTCTTTGGTAAACCACATTAATAATACGCGTCCCTTGCACGTAATTACCATTGAAGACCCTATCGAATTTGTTTACCCTGTCAATAAGTGCATGGTTATTCAGCGTCAAGTTGGTACGCACGTAGAATCTTTCAGCTCCGCTCTTCGCTCGGCTTTGCGTGAAGACCCCGACGTAATCTTGGTCGGTGAGTTGCGCGACTTGGATACTATTCAATTGGCTATTACTGCAGCTGAAACTGGTCACTTAGTTTTGGGTACTTTGCACACTTTATCTGCTGCTCAGACTATCAACCGTGCGGTTAACGTTTTCCCGCCTTCACGTCAGTCTCAGGTTCGAGTCATGTTAGCTGAATCGTTGCGCGGCGTACTTTCCCAGCAGCTTATTCCCCGTATTGACGGTAACAGTCGTGTGGTGGCTACCGAGCTGATGATTTGTAACAGCGCCATCAGTACCCTTATTCGCGAAGCCAAACTCCATCAGGTCAACTCAGCTATTCAAACAGGAGCCAAACAAGGCATGCGCTTGATGGACAATTCTCTCTTAGAGTTGGTGGAGAGCCACCAGATAGATCCTCACGAAGCCTTGGATCGTGCTATTGACAAAAATACTTTTGTAAATGCGATAAGGAGCTACTTAGAATAAGATGAGTGCCAGCCCAATTCTTGAAAGTTACTTGCAAGTCGTACTCGATTACGGTGGCTCCGACCTTCACCTCGAAGCCGGCGCTCCGCCTGCGGTGCGTATTAATGGTGATATAAAATTTTTGGAAGAACCTCCTTTGGAGAGTACGCAAACTGAAGATATTCTTCTGCCCATTTTGTCAGAGCGTCTTTCCCAAGAATTTCTCGATACCGGCAGTGTAGACTTCTCTTATGAAGTGGAAGGTATGGCTCGATTCCGTGTCAACTTCTTGTTACAAAGCCGCGGTATGGGTGGAGTTTTCCGTATTATTCCCAATCGTATCCCCACCTTTGACGACTTAAACTTGCCTCCAATTGTCAATAATATCGCTCGTTTCGATAAAGGTTTGGTAGTAGTAACTGGCCCTACCGGTTCCGGAAAATCAACTACTTTGGCAGCTATAGTCAATCACATCAACCGTACCAGACGTAAGCATATTATTACTATCGAAGACCCTATCGAATTTGTACACAAGTCCGATAAGTCTATGATTCAGCAGCGCGAAATCGGTACCCATGCTCGAAGCTTCAACCAAGCTTTGCGCGCTTCTTTGCGTGAATCTCCAGATATTATTCTTTTGGGTGAGATGCGCGACTTGGAAACTATTTCTGAAGCTATCCGAGCTGCTGAAACCGGACACTTGGTATTCGGTACTTTGCACACCAACTCTGCTGCCCGTACAGTAGACCGTATTATTGACGTATTTCCTGCTGAAGAGCAAGAACAAATCCGCCAAATGCTTTCCCAGTCTCTCAAAGCTGTAATTGCTCAGCAATTGTTGCGCACTCGAGATCGCAAAGGACGTGTGGCTGTACAAGAAGTTATGTTGGTTAACTTCGGTATTGCCGGTCTAATTCGTGAAGCTAAATCGGCTATGATTCCTTCCTTCATCCATATGGGAGCTGAAGAAGGTATGCAATCTATGGATACTCACTTGATTGAGCTTTGCAAGAGTGGTTGGATCGATACTAAGACAGCCTTCGATCATTGCATCGACCGCGGCGTGTTAACTCGTGCCGGTTTGGTAGATCCGGAAGATGATGCTGCCGCTTCTACTTTATCAGAAGAAGAAGTTTAGCTACGCTACCTAGTTCACTTATAAAAAAGCAGAGGAGCTTTGGCCTAGAAATTTTTTGGGCCGGAGCTCTTTTCATTTTATGTATAAAAATATGCGCAAAAAAACGCCGACTTCTATAACAGAAAAGCGACGTTATTTTTTGTGAAGTTCGAATTTCAGGGCGCCTTTATGGAAAGCACCCTCAAATTCTAATATATCTAAATTCAGGCGACTAATAGGCGAAATTCGAACCGCCGATAAATTCGCGCAGCAGCGAATTGGAAGGAATATCGTCTGGGAAAATAGGTACGAACAAATCTAAGAAGCGCAAGAGTGGTTGTGCTCTGACTCTAGCGGGTGAATTGCGGGGCACTTCCAATAAGTAACGCCAAGCAAAAGTCTTCAAGACAGCTGTCTCATACACTAAAGCAGAGTTGAACATAACGTCACAATTTTCTTGGAAGGGGAAGATATTGCGCTGCTCGCCTCGACGTACACTGGGCCAACGATCTATGGTGTCGGCAGCGGATGTGCCTCTATAACGACGATCACGCACAATACGGCGCAGTAAACGTGCGTCGGAAGTTGGAATGCGCGTATGTTCATCTATAATCAACTGAGTTAAAGCGCTGACGAAAATACGGAAACGGGCGCTGGTAGGTACTGCGTCGGCAATAGCCGGATTGAGACCGTGAATGCCTTCAATGAGCAATATTTGATTATCGCTAAGTTGCAAGGGAATAGATTTGCTGGCTGGAGCTCTCTTTCCGGCTTCGAAGTCGTAGCGCGGAGCCATTACTTTGCCACCGTCGGCCAAAGTTTGCAAATGCTCAGTCAATAAAGGAATATCCAAGCATTCCAGAGCTTCATAATCTATATTGCCATGCTCGTCCATGGGACGATCTTCAATATTGCGATAGTAATCATCTAAGCTGATCGTAACCGGATCGAGGCCGGCCACTCTAAGTTGTACAGAAAGACGTTTAAGGAAAGTTGTTTTGCCTGAAGATGAAGGGCCAGCTATGCAAATAAGGCGCAGCTCGTTCTTGCGCTCAGCAATTTGGTCGGCAATTTGGATGATCTTCTTCTCGTGTAAACCCTCTTGAATGCGAATAATGTCGTTAATGCGACCATTTAAAATAGCCTCATTGAGATCGCCTACTGTGGCTACGCCGATCATTTTATTCCAATTGCGATTCTCTCTATAAGCGGAGAATAAGCGCATATTGGAATTGGGCACTGGTGGAGTAGCTTGTTTGCTGTTAAATTGAAGGAAGATACCTTTTTCATACGCTAAAATACGAATGCCCTTACAATATCCAGTAGAAGGAGCGATCGGTCCGTATTGAATGACGTGAAAATGGTTTAAGCTGGCTATAGGCACTTGAGAGTAGGGCCAAGTCTCCAAAAGACGAATCATAGAGCCGCTGCGATCATTGAGAAGGACGCAAGCCGTTTCTACATTGTGAATTTTGGTAGTGAATTTCAAGTCGGAAATAATAGCTTCGCCAACAGCTTTATCAATTTCTTCGGCCAATTTAGCAAAATCTATATCTTCCGAAGTGCCCTCTTCGGTGCCTACTAATTCATAGTAGCAACCTTGGTTAAAAGCTTGACCTACTTGAAAACGGTAATTTTTAAAGTGAACGGCTAAAATATAATCTAATAAGAGAGAACAAGTGCGATTGAAGATCTGGCGGCCTTCTCTGCTGTTGCGGAAGACAGGATAAAGATTGACGGGTACGCTTAGCGGAGTATTGAGTCCGACTACATCATTGCTGATTAGACCGCCGATAATGTCAGGATTGTTGTCGGCATGCAGAGCCTCGCCCACAGTTGTCTTGGGGACGATGCTCATTACTTCATTGTTGACGATAATGTTTATGTACTCTTCAGTCATTAAAATACCCTTGCAAAAAAAGTTCTTCCTTAAAACCAGCAAAGCTCACTTAAAAAGCCCTGCTTGTATAACTTCGACGTGAAGAGCAAAAAACCGCTTTTATGATTAAATGTTTTGCTAATTTAGGCAGACTACTCGCAGTATATAAGTAAATACTCTATGCCAAATCGCAAAAAAAAACTGCCGCTCACTTTTTAAGCGAGCGACAGCTCTAGTCTAGAATATCAGAATGCTATTCGATGACAATAGCGCTCTTGGAGGAAAGCTTCTTTACATCTTCCTTAGGAACAATGACGGTTAAAACGCCGTAATCATATTTAGCCCTTACATCTTCGGGCTTCACATTACCGACATAAAAACTGCGGGAGCAAGCACCGGAATAGCGCTCCTGACGCAAAACGCGACCTTTTTTGTCCTCTTCGTCTTTATCAAGACCCTTAGAGGCACTGACGGTCAGATAACCGTCCTTCACGTTTACACTAATATCGCCCTTTTCAAAGCCAGGCAGTTCAACAGCAAACTCATAG
>ERZ869991.591-NODE-591-length-12615-cov-4.955495_pt1 | contig 12615 bp, 6 predicted proteins | sample MGYA00520862_ERZ869991 | MGnify/ENA primary metagenome ERZ869991 (study PRJEB32232, sample SAMN07284978) | human gut metagenome | biome: human-associated habitat; material: feces | host: Homo sapiens | place: Tanzania | collected 2014-08-11 ...
ACTGAAGTTGGGTTGGAGAGTAGAGCAGATAAAATAAAAGATGATAAACCATTTATAAAGCCATGTAAAAAAGAAAACGCCAATAGAGAAAATGTGGTTATTCATTGTCTCCATTGACGTTAGCTTTTTTCTGAATATCTTTAGGCAACAGGGATTTGTTACTTAGCCATTTCCTTGATATATACGTCGCGCTTCGGGAACGGCATTTCGATGTCGTTGGCGTTGAGCGTGTTGTAGATACATTCCGTAATCTGGCTCTCGGTGGCAACCTGCTTCGTAACGTCCACCCAGCAAACAAACTTGAAGTTGATGCTGTTGTCGCCAAATTCGGTGAAAAGTACGCTCATAGGCTTCTTCTTGTCGATATAAGGAATCTTGAGCTTCTCTACTGCCTCGATAATAACCTTGCGCAGTTGCTCCACATTGGTGCCGTAGCCAACACCGAAATTCACTACCGAGAGCTCGAAACCATGGTTGCGCGTCAGGTTCTTGTAGTTCTTCGTGAAGAGCTGCGAGTTCTGGAAGGCGATGATAGAGCCGTCGGTAGCCTCGATCATTGTACTGGTGTAGCTGATGCTGCTCACCTTTCCGCGGGTGCCGTCGCACTCAATCCAGTCGCCGATATTGATACGTCCAGCCATAAGCGAAATACCATAGTAGATATTCTCCAGAATGTCTTTCGATGCGAAACCGACACCAGTGGAGAGACCTCCCGATACGACAACGAGCCATGTGTTGCTCACGTTGAGGATGGCAAGGCTCACGAGTAGCCATATTCCCCACACCAAAACCTGAATGACGTTCTTGCCCATCACGTTGCGACTTGCCGCCGTGCGTGAGTCCTTAGTATTGAAATGCAGCTGCATAAAGGCGATGGAAGTGGAGCAGATGTAGTTGAAGATGAACCACAGGGCAGTAACCGTGATAATCGACTGAATGTTCACGCTGAAGTTGCTCACGTCGATGAAGCGCTTAGAGAGCAGTCGAGCCACCATCTCGCTCAGGTTGAACACATCGGCAGCCCAGTATATAGAGATGAGTATAGAGGCGATGCCCATCAGCGGCAGACCGGTTTTCAGCAAGAAATGATAAATCCAGGTCTTGTTAATCGGCTTCTCCTCAAGATGATGCTTGGCGGCATATTTAGCCATCCATTCAGCAATGCAATTGATTGTAAGGATGCACGTGAGCTGCATAATCCACCAGATGAGCAACTGTACGCTGAACAGTGTATATCCTATCCAGGCGCATACGAGACTCACTACGAAGACAGCAAGCGATAGATAGGTAAAGACCATATCAGAGCGTGGAATCTTCTCGTTGTGGCGTGTGATTACGTTCCATTGCCACAGAGTGGCAAGCAGAAGGATAGGAGGGAAGATAAGGTTCACCAAATCATTAGGCACGAGCACGATGCGGAAGGCAATGACGATGAATCCCACCGTGATGAGTGGCGAATAAATGCGGAAGGCACTCTTGATCTGTTTGCCGCCAACGCGCAGTAGCAATGAGATAAGTATAACGCCCAGCAGCCATGCGTATTCCACGAGCAAGTTGCTCGCCATAGTGATAAAGTTCTGGTTGACCGTACCCCTAATAATACCTATTATAATAGCGAATGTCAGCGTTGTCGTTGCCATAATGATGCACGGGCGCTTGAGCATGAACTGCTCCGTGCGGAATTTCTTTGGCATCAGGTAGCGAATGGCGAGAAGATTCAGGATAACGGAAAGTATTCCATAGAAGAGGATGGTGAGGAATAGTCCCACAATCATTCTTGCGTCCCATTGCGAGTGGAGCTTTTTCGAAGTGTGGTATTTGCCGTTCATCGTTTCGGCAGTCTTCGTAACCTGTGTGCCAAGATTGGCAAGAATACTGAAATAGTTGTCGCCGCCGTTGCTGAAGATGCTGTTCTGGATCTCGTTATAACGGTTGTTGGCATAATCGTTGAGCCCCTTCAGATGATGCTCCGTCATGTCGTAATACTTGATGTAGTCTTGCAGCATAGCCTTGTTCTCCACCATGTTGTTGCGTATGCAGACGGCAAGCGTGAGACAGACGTTGCGGTCAATCTTGGCCTTCGGGCTTAATGTAATCTCGGGCATGCGCTGCAGGGAGTTTACCAGACTGTCGTATCGGGCTATCTCGCCGTTAATCTGTGTGATGTAAGAGCGGAATGGCAGAGAGCTCTGCTTGAAATTCTGAAACTGGTCGGTTGCCTCATGACAGGCGTATGCCAAGTCGAACACGTAGTCAGGCTTTTGCGAATAGAGCATCAGGGCATTCTGGTTGCTCTTCGAGAGAATAGAAAACAGGTTTTTCTTAACTTTGTCGCTGCTGTTCTTGAAGAGCAACTGTCGCCTTTTCTGTTCCTGGTGGAAGGTGGTCAGCTCGTTTCTCAACACAGACAGCGTGTTGTTTAAGTCCTTCTCCTTCAATACTGCATTTGCCGGAATAGCAAGCAGAAGGGTTAGCAGATAGAGTATAAATAGTCTTTTTTTCATATCAGAATTGTATTTTAGGTGCAAATTTACAATTTTATCATCTATATTCCTTACTTTTGCCGTAAAAATAAACTGAATATCTTTGAAAATGCTTGAAGAAAAAAACAAAGCAGCCTCTGTTGGTCTTGTTGTCGACAGTGGCAGCACGAAGACAGACTGGTGTGTGTGTGTTGACGGCAAACAGGTGTGCCGCTGCACCACTCAGGGTATAAATCCTTTTCATCAGTCGGATGACTATATATATAATATAATAGGTGAAGAACTGAAACCCAAACTAAAGGCAGCCTTTACGAGCCTGAATCTTGGAGAACCTTCCGTTCGGTCAATCCGCTTTTATGGAGCAGGTTGCCGTGGAGCCGCCATAGAGGGTTTGAGGAAAATTCTGCAGTCTGCTTTTCCCGAAGCGACAGAAATAGAAGTGGGGAGCGACCTGCTTGCTGCTGCACATGCCGTGTGTGGAAGTGAGGAGGGGATAGCCTGCATACTCGGCACAGGGGCTAATTCGGGACTCTACGATGGCAAGACGATAATTGCCAATGTTTCACCACTCGGCTATATTCTTGGCGACGAGGGCAGCGGTGCCGTGCTCGGCAAACTTTTCATCAACGGACTTTTCAAGGGCGATGTTCCTTCAACAATAAGGGAGGAGTTTTTGGAAACTACCGGTCAGACACTCGACGACATCATTCGCCGCGTTTATCGCGAACCTATGGCAAACCGTTATCTTGCGTCCTTATCTCCGTTTATCCGCAGTCATATAGACTGCCGGGAGGTTAGGGATATAGTGGTGCGTAATTTTGTGGATTTCTTCAGATTGAATGTAGACCATTATGGGCACAAGGATTTGGCGATAGGAGCTGTGGGTAGTGTGGCTTATTATTATAGAGACGAGCTGAATGAGGCTGCCAGGCTTTGCGGATACAAAATGGGGAAGATAGTAAAATCTCCATTTGAGTTTGAAGGTTAGAGATATGTAGTTTAGAGTAGGTAGGCCTTTGAACAATTAGAATTTTAGATTCAAGTATTTTCTCATGAATATAGGTGGAATAGTTGGTTTTTACCCATTCTGTGTATAATTTTCCCCTCATCACTACGTTTATACCCATAATTTTGCAGGGCAATTATGCGATTGACGGTAATCGTCAGAAAAGCTGAAAAATATGATTTTGAGGATAAATTTTTAACTAACCTATAAAGTTTATGAGTAAAAAGTACATTATGTTTTCTGCGGCTTTTGCCGCATTGACAACAACGGCTCAGACAACCCACCCGTGGATGGATACGAGCAAAAGTTTCCGCGAAAGGGCAGAATTGCTCTGTAAGGAACTAACGTTGAGAGAAAAAGTAGACCAGCTCGGCAATAACGTGAGTGAGCCGATAAAGAGAAACGGAGAGGTTATATTGCCCTCTTACCAGTATTGGAACGAGGCGCTGCACGGAGTGGCACGTTCCGGTGCAGCCACAAGTTTTCCGGAGTCAAAGGGAATGTCGGCAACATGGGACGAGATGCTTGTCCGTGCATGTGCCGAAGCAATAAGCGACGAGGCACGCATCTATCACGAAACAAAGGGCAAGGGACTAAACTACTGGTCGCCGACAATTAATATGGCTCGCGACCCGCGATGGGGCAGAGAAGAAGAAAACTATGGTGAGGACCCACTGCTCGCCGGACGCCTTGCCGTGGAATTCATCAAGGGATTCCAGGGCGAGATAACCCCGACGACACCTTATTATAAACTCGTGGCATGTGCCAAGCATTTCGCAGCCAACAACTACGAGCAGGGCAGACAGTCTACCACCTCTTTCGTTTCGGAGAAAAACATGCGTGAGTATTATCTTCCTGCATTCGAGATGAGCGTGAGAGAAGGAGGCGTAAAGAGCTTGATGGCAGCATATAACGCCTTCTCAATAGACCCTATGGAACTCGATGCCAATAATCAGGGAGCAAATAAGGCACACGGCGGACTGCCATGCTGTGCCAACAAGATGTTGCTCACCGACATACTGCGCAAGGAGTGGGGATTCAACGGATACGTAACCTCAGACTGCGCCGGATTGTCATGTGTGCACCGTGCCGTGAAGCATAAGTATTTTGGCGACTATACAGCTGGAACTATTGCCGACGGAACAGATTTCAATACCATTCATTCCCCATACGCCAATGCTACCGATGAGGAGCAGATAATGGAGGCAAGGACGGCAACCATAGCCCTGCAGGCTGGTACCGACACAAACTGCGAGTTTATGAACCGCTCATCAGTGTTGCAGCGTGCTGCGATGAACGCAGCGAATGCTGATTTCCAGGCAAAGGAAACGGCTGCGCCTAACGGAAAGAAATATATAGGACTAACAGAAGCAGACATCGATACGGCTGTGGTTCGCGTGCTCGAAACACGCTTTGCCCTCGGAGAGTTCGACGGATATAAATACCCCGTGAACAACACCCTTGAGAGCGAGGCAAATCAGGCTCTCGCCCTTAAAGCGGCACAGGAAAGTATGACGCTGCTCAAAAACGATGCGCCGCAAGGAAGCAACATTCCGCTCTTGCCGATAACGGCAGACAAGAAAGTGGCTCTCATCGGTCCTTATGCCAATGCCATCATGCTGGGCGACTATAGCGGAACGCCAACCTATACGACCACTCCATATGAGGCTTTCTCGAAGAAACTAAATTTCCACTTACAGACAGTTCGCACTGGAAAGACACCTGCCGTGCCTTTTGATGAGGCTGTGGTGAGCAAGCGCGGAGCTGCAAACAACGACAAAGGAGCCGGAGTGCTCGAGAATACTTCGCCAGGCGACATCTTCCTTTACCGCGACGTGAACTTTGGAGAGAAGGGATGCACCAACTTCGAGATGGCATGCGGTGCGAAAAATACAGGCGTAGGCTCCGTAAGCTTCTGTCTTGACAACAAGGATGCAGAGCCTTTCCTGACAGTGGAAAACCAAAACACCGGTTCTTGGAGCAAGTATGTCACAATTACGGCATCGGTGGACCCATCTGTGGTGAAGGGAAAACACGACCTTTATGTAAAGATGAACGGACAGCAGAGCTATGTGGGCAACTATAAGTATTTCAACTTCTGGAACCCCGACGAGGTGCAGATTCCGGCAGAAGAAACACAGGGACCGCTCTATCTCTGCACTACATCATCATCGGTGAACGAGAAAGCTTCGGAGGATATGATAGCGCGTGCCGTGGAAGTGGCAAAACGGGCTGATGTCGTAATCTTCCTTGGCGGAACAAACTTCGAGAAGCCCGACGACCATGCCACAGGAACGGAGAGCCATGACCGCTGGCTGCTCACTCTCCCAGGAAACCAAGAAGATGTGTTGAAGGCTCTGTATGCTGTGAACAAAAACACGGTGCTGGTGCTCGAAAGCGGTTCGTCGCTCGATATAAAATGGGCGAAGGAGAATATTCCGGCAATTATGGAGGCATGGTATGGCGGACAGGCACAGGGACAGGCTATCTGTGATGCTATTTATGGCGACATAAACCCATCTGGAAAACTTACTTCCACATGGTACAACAGTATCAGCGAACTGCCACAGGAGAGCAGTTCGGCACAGAATGCATCGGTGTACGGCAGAAAGGGAATGATGGAATACAATATCGACGAGTGGGGCTATACTTATATGTATTATGGTAAGGGCGAAAAAAATCCTTGTCAGGCTGAAAAGCCGATGTATCCTTTCGGTTACGGACTTTCATACACTACGTTCGACTATTCCAACATGCAACTCTCGGCTTCGTCGATAAAGAAAGGGGAAAAGGTAAACGTTACTGCAAACATAAAGAACACTGGCTCCCGCGACGGAGCAGAAATCGTGCAAGTCTATGCCAATTTCAACGGTGATTCTCATTACGGCAAGAACGGAAACATGAGGCGCAAACTCGTAGGCTTTGCAAGAGTAGAGCTGAAGGCTGGAGAGACGAAGTCGGTAACGGTTCCTGTGGATTATCAAGAGTTAAGCTATTTCGATACAACCTCTCACCAATATAAAGTAGCAGGTGGAACAATTACACTTGAACTCGCCGCTTCGAGTGAGGATATACGCTTGAGCAAGGATTTGACAGCCGAGGCTGGAGTTGCAAAGGAAACATATATCTCGGAGAATGCCTCTTCGATAGAAAGAGTAGCAAGTTCTGCTTCTCTGAACAAGAATGATCAGGTCTTTACTGTCATGGGAGCTTACATCTGTTCGGCAGAAGACTTCGACAGACTTGGTTCCGGAATTTATGTGGTAAACGGGAAGAAGTATATTAGAAAATAGGAAAATTCAGTTGGGAAAGATATAATCTTTTTTGATTGAAGGAAAATTTTCAAAATTACAGATTAGAAAAGATACAAAGAAGATAATAATAAATGAAAAATTTTCTTTCTTTGTATCTTTTTTTAGTTTTTTTCGTATATTTGCAAGTGCAAATTATCAATGATTTAACTGATTCAGTATTATGCAAAACATAGGGAAAAGCATCTGTATATTCATATTGTCTGTCCTCGCATTAGCAGGTTGGGCGCAGCCGTTATGCAAGGTGCGAACGTTTGGTACAGGAAACGGACTGCCGGCAAGTGTGGTTAGCGGTATTGCCCAGAGCACGGACAATCTCGTATGGCTTGCTACATGGAACGGACTGTCGTGTTTTGACGGCTACCGCTTCACAACATTCCGCAATATTCCTGGACACGACTCGCAGCTGACGACAAACCATCTGATAAGTGTTATGCCGGCAACTGACGGCGATTTGTGGGTTACGGCTTACTCGGAGGATTTTTATCTCTTCGACAGTCGTAGGTGCCAGTATGTCAATGTGTCGGCAATTATTCAGAAAAACTTTCGCAGCAAGTTCAGTCTGCGCAAGATTTACCCGTTGGCAAATGGGGATACGTGGATTGTGGGAAAATACAATGACCATTACTATATGCCAAAGGGCTGCACGGAAAATACCCAGACCATGAGGCAGTTTAAATTGCCAGGCACCCTCAATAAGGTGGTACTTGACAATAGTGGCGACGAATGGCTGTTTTGCGACCAGGGGGCTTTCGTTTCTCGGGCAGGAAGTAAACCAGAGAAGGTGTCTTCGCAATGGGTGGATTTTGTAAAGACGATAGGAAAGACCCGCTGGCTTGTTACCATCGACGGACGGATTCTTGAATTGGCGAAGAACGGGAGGAAGGTAATTGAAAAGACTTCGTTCGGGGTAGAAAAAGTTAGCGAGGTGTTTGTTGTGAATAAATACCTTCTTGCCTTGGCAACAAACCTTGGAGTTGCCGTTTATGATACTAGAAACGGCAAAAAGACATTACTCTCGGTTCAGTGGCCAGGCAATCCGGAAAAGGCTGTAGACCAGATGTTCAAGGATTCTAAAGGCAGACTGTGGTGTTTTAATGACGGTAGTGGAGTGTCTGTTGTTCAGCCAGATATGCAGGTGTTGCATCTGGCAGCGGAGACAAAGGGCAACGGTATAACAGTTGCCGACAAACCTATTTTCCATGAAGACCTGCGCCACACGGTTTGGGTGGCCTCAAAAGATGGTGCTTTCTCTTATTTCGACGAAGAGGCGAAGCAACTTGTTCCGCAGTCGCTCGCATCGGATGGCTTTCCGGAAAGTGTGATTCCGAGGGCTAAGAAGGCATTTTCTGACCATCAGGGAAATCTATGGGTGATTTATCCCCACAACCTGTCGCTCGTCAGCTTCAGTTATTCCAATATTTCGCAGATTGACTTGGGAATGAAGAGAGACACTCGCTCAGCGTTGATTGACCATGAAGGAAATATTATTCTCGGTACGGTAGACGGTAACGTGGTGAAGTTTTCTGCCGGAGGTAATCTGATAGGTTATCTTACCCCTTCGGGAAAGTGGCAAAAGGAAAAATCAACATTTTCTTACCACATCTACTCCTTGTATGAGGATAAGCGCCACAGACTCTGGATTGGAACAAAGGGCGAGGGCATATACTGTATTGACAACGGAAATGTGGTAAGGCTAAGGCACGACGAAACGAATTCGTATACGCTCAACAGCGACGATGTTTATGACATTAAGGAGGATACTCACGGAAGGTTACTCGTGGCGGCGTTTGAAGGCGGACTGAATATTTCATCCGGTAGCATGTATTCTGTCGATTTGAAGGACTTGAAGTTCTATAACTGCAACAATATGCTGAAAGGTTACGTAGGCGACGTGTTCAACAAGGTGAGGAGGATAGAAGTAATGCAAAATGGAGTGGTACTGCTTTCTACCACTCAGGGACTGCTCACGTATCTCGACAGCTATACATACCCAGACCGTATCAGATTCTACGTTTCGCGACATACGAAAAATGATAATTCGCTCTATAGCAGTGAGGTGATGCAGACACTTGTAGCTCCAGACGGGAAACTGTATGTTGTTACCCTGGGAGGTGGTTTGCAATGTGTTAATGCCGGAAATCTTTTGCAAGACAATCTTAGGTTCGTTCCTGTAGAAGACAAAGACGGAAACGAGCAGATGCAGTCGTTTGCTTCGGGGACAATACAGAGTCTCGTGGCTGACCGCAGCGGAGGAATATGGGTAATTGGAGAGAGCAGCATTGCTTGTATAAGCAGGAATGGACTGAAGGAATATGGTTCCGACGAGATTGGTGGAGTAAATATCTCAGAAGCTTTGCCGGCACATTCTGCCGCAACCGACCGTATCGTTATTGCTACGGAGGGTGGAGCAATAACGTTCCTGCCGCGCAATATGGACAGAAGCAGCTATGCTCCGAATATCGTGTTTACTTCAATACGCTATATGGACAGAGACATGGAACAGCCGATACTGAATGTTCCAGAATTGAAGGTTGACGTAGACCATAGGTCGTTCTCTATTTTCTTCTCGGCGCTCGACTACAGTTCGCACTCCTCTGTTTCTCCGCTGAGCGAGAACTGTGGTATAAGATATGCTTACAGAATAGACGACGGCGACTGGGTTTATGTGCATCCGGGCAGCAACAGTGTGTCTTTCAATAATTTTCCGGCAGGCTCGCATGTTGTCAGTGTGAGAAGTACGAATGGTGACGGTGTTTGGATTGACAATGCCAAGGAACTGAATATTTATGCTGAGCCTACATTCATTGAGAGTTGGTGGGGACGTACCATAATCTGGTTGCTCATTCTGGGATTGGCTTATTATGCTTTCCGTACCTATATGAGAAAGAGAACTGCTGAGATTGCAGAGGAGGCTACGGAGAAGGCTGATGCAGGGAAGGTGCGCTATATGCTTAGAAAACCGGAAATAGTGGATGAGGACAAGGCGTTTATGGATAAGCTTTTGGCTTATATAGAGGAACATATCGGAGATGTAGACCTAAAGGTCGACGATATGGCTGTGGCTCTCAGTATGGGGCGCAGCACGTTCTATGCAAGGCTAAAGCAAATTGCTGACATGTCGCCGAACGACTTCCTTCGCCATATCCGCATGAAGAGGGCTGAAGACCTTGTGTCTGAAAGTTCTATGACTTTCTCGCAGATTGCATATGCCGTGGGATTCTCCGACCCTAAGTATTTTGGCAAGTGCTTTAAGAAGCACACGGGCATGTCGCCGTCGGAATACAGAAAGAGTTTACATGACAAGAAACCGCAGGATTTAGCTCAATCGTAATTTTGTTGTAACACTTTTTTCATATCTCTCCCGTACTTTTGCAACCATAAAACGTAAAAGAAATGCAAATGAGATTAGAAAAAGGAAAAATGGCTCTTGGAGCTTTACTTGTTATGATGGCTGTTCCTGCTTGGGCGCAGACGGAATCGGAAGGCAAGGAGAAAGTTGACCTTACTCCGGAGATTCACGGAACGGTAAGAGGGAAGTATGAATATCAGACCGAAGAAGGAGAGGGGAGATTTGAAGTGAGAAATGCTCGACTCAGCGTTTCGGGACGTGTGGCGAAGGCTGTGGAATACAAGGCTGAAATTGACCTCAGTGATGAGGGGAAGATCAAAATGCTTGATGCTTATACCCGTTTGAAGCCTATGGCTGGACTGAGTTTCACTATCGGACAGATGCGTGTACCGTTTACTATCGACGCTCACCGCTCGCCGCATCAGCAGTATTTTGCCAACCGCTCGTTTATTGCCAAGCAGGTGGGGAATGTGCGTGACGTTGGAGCTACGCTGGGTTATAGTTTTAATGCCGGCTTCCCCGTTATTCTTGAGGCTGGACTCTTTAACGGCTCCGGGCTTACCGACCAGAAAGATTACTGGACTAAGAAGGTGAATTTCTCTGCCAAGGCGCAGATGTTCTTTCCGCAAGGATTTAACCTTACGCTGAGTACACAGAAAATTAGTCCGAACAAGAACGACATAATGATGTACGACGGTGGTGTTTATTGGCAGAAATATGGATGGCATGTTGAGGCTGAGTATCTTTATAAGCATTATCTTCATGGTAAGTTCAAGGATGTACATTCGTTCGACGGGTTCGTGAACTACGATATTGCCGTGAAGAGCGACAGATGCTTGATAAAAAAGGTCTCACCCCTCGTTAGATATGATTTCATGACCGACCACAGTGATGGTTCGCTGACGGACGATGGCAAGTTGAAGCTTACCGACTATAAGCGTTCGCGTATTACCGGCGGTGTTACCATAAGTCTTGCAAAGCCTTTCGTTTCAGATATACGTATTAACTACGAAAAGTATTTCTACGGCAAGAACGCAATTGCTAAGGTTTCGGAGAAGGACAAGATTGTGTTTGAGGTTATGACGAGGTTTTAAAAGTATGGAGTGAGGAATGTTTCATATTTTGATTTTTGTAATCCATTCCGTAATAAAAATGGAGCTATAAATTCTTTTTCGGGAATTTATAACTCCATTATATTATTTGGAATTTAGTTTTTCAGTCTTATCTTTCAAGTTCTTCCTTTATAAACCGTGCAGTAAAGCCTTTGCCGCTGCTTGCTACTTCTTCCGGTGTACCTGTGGCCATAACCTGTCCGCCACCACGACCGCCTTCCGGTCCCATATCAATTATATAGTCGGCAAGTTTTATTACGTCGAGATTGTGCTCAATAATAATAACCGTATTTCCCTTATCCACAAGTTTTTCAAGCACGTTCATCAATATGCGGATGTCCTCAAAGTGAAGACCTGTTGTTGGCTCATCGAGAATATACATCGTCTTGCCTGTGTCGCGTTTGCTTAGTTCTGTGGCAAGTTTCATGCGTTGACACTCGCCGCCGGATAGGGTGGTGGATGGCTGTCCGAGTTTTATATAACCTAGTCCTACGTCTTGTATTGTCTTTATCTTGCGTAGTATCTCTGGTACGTTCTCGAAGAATTCCACAGCCTGATTAACCGTCATGTCGAGTACGTCGGCTATGCTCTTTCCCTTATATCTAACCTCAAGGGTTTCGCGGTTGTAGCGTTTGCCATGGCAAACTTCACAAGGTACCATTACGTCTGGCAGGAAATTCATTTCGATCGTCTTGTAGCCGTTGCCGCCGCAAGCCTCGCAGCGTCCGCCCTTTACGTTGAACGAGAAGCGTCCCGGTTTGTAGCCGCGGATCTTAGCTTCTGGCAGATTGACGAACATGGAGCGTATGTCGCTGAACACTCCAGTGTAGGTGGCTGGATTCGAGCGTGGAGTTCTACCGATAGGCGACTGGTCTACGTTTACAACCTTGTCGAGATTTTCCATACCCTCGATGCTCTTGTATGGCATTGGTTCTTTCAGCGAACGAAAGAAATGTTTGCTCAGTATTGGCTGCAGGGTTTCGTTTATAAGTGTAGACTTTCCGCTTCCGCTGACGCCGGACACTACGATGAGTTTTCCAAGAGGAAATTCCACGTCAACGTTCTTTAGGTTGTTTCCGCTTGCCCCGCGGATTATGATGCTTTTCCCGTTACCTTTTCTTCGTGTTTCTGGAATTTCAATTTTGCGTTCTCCACTGAGGTACTCGCTTGTCATAGTATGACTCTTCATCATTTCCTTGGGCGTTCCTTGGAAAACAACATTTCCTCCTTTTCGTCCTGCCCCCGGACCGATGTCTACTATATAGTCGGCATTGAGCATCATGTCGCGGTCGTGTTCCACTACGATTACCGTATTGCCCATGTCGCGCAATTCCTTCAATGAGTTTATAAG
>ERZ869991.594-NODE-594-length-12562-cov-16.302443_pt1 | contig 12562 bp, 9 predicted proteins | sample MGYA00520862_ERZ869991 | MGnify/ENA primary metagenome ERZ869991 (study PRJEB32232, sample SAMN07284978) | human gut metagenome | biome: human-associated habitat; material: feces | host: Homo sapiens | place: Tanzania | collected 2014-08-11 ...
TCAAGCAGACGACGGCATACGAGTGACGAATTCGTGACTGGAGTTCAGACGTGTGCTCTTCCGATCTGAAATGGGGCGGTAACTGCCTTAAAAAACGAGTTACCGCCCCATTTCAAGCATGTTTTATCTAAAATCCTTTGCGGTATTCAAATAAAAATATTATCTTTGTAGCCAATTATCAGAGCCTTAGGGCTAATTGTTATCATAAAATAAGACTTTACCATTATGCTACAAAAAAATAATAGGACGCAAGGAAGAGCAGAAAACGTTGCAGGATTGCTATGAATCCAACAAACCGGAATTCGTAGCTGTCTATGGAAGACGACGCATCGGCAAGACTTTCCTGGTGAAACAATTCTTCAAAGAAAAATTACTCCCTCCTATTTAGAGCATATCATCTATCGCCGTGAGTTGTTCAGAGAAACCACTGGTACCAGCAAAGCGCTGCACCTCACCTTCGTTACGACTTACGGAGTGGCAAGAAATGCCCAATACGGCATGATACAGAGCGAGATTACGATGGACGATTTGTTTAAGCAATAAGTAATTCCATTTCATCTTACTGATTATCAATTAAATAATGTGGTGACCTTCATCAGATGAACCCCACCAACTCCTGTTCAATGTGGTGACATACATCTGATGAAGGGCACAGAAATATACAAACATCAAAATAATAGGAGGATATGAATATGGCAAGACCAATAAGAGAAACCCCAATTCTAGTGGGTAAAGACGCAGAACGCTTCGTTAAAGAAATGAAGCGAGTGGAAAGCTTGACTCCAGAGCAGAGAAGAGCTAATCGAGAGAAACTGCATGCAGAAGTCGAAGAAATCAACAAAAAATGGAATCTAACATATAATGCACTTTTAGGATGAATATTTATCGTTTTGATTCAGATAGGAACGATGACAACAAGTACACTAGAGCCATGTACTTCGATATGCTCGAATTATAAACAAAGACCTCAGGTGCAGGCATCAAGTATCGGATACCTACAACTGAGGTTTCTAGATTACCACAAAACAGGAAAAATGAGATTAAACGTCTATTTAATTTAACCTCCATTTACCTTGTTTTCCGTGGCAGAGTATAGGATTTCCATCATTTCGTTAGCTATTTTATGGTCAGCAATTCGCATGACATTATTTGTTTCCGAGTTATAGCCAAAGAAGTTGATATTTCCATACCAGACAATAGCCTTGTCTATGACAGCACATTGTAGCGTTTGTTCCTTGTTGCAAACCACATCCATTCCAGCATTTGACAGTTCTATCTCATTAGCCCCTTCCTCTTTAACATGTACAACCACAGAAACCCCATTATGAAGAAGGTTTGCGAGTGCAGACATGATAGAGGGTTTATATTTGAACTTCACTTTCGGTACTGCGATAACAACAGAATGTTTGGCTTTTGCCAAATCATTTCGGAATGCCGCTTCGTAATTGTTTTGTTCATATATCAGTTCTTGAGGATTTTTGTCAGGTACAAGTGATGTCACATTCTTTCCATATCCAGCTTTAATATACCCTTTCAATCGTTTACGATACATAGAGTCGCAAAGTGGAACACGAATATCCACATAATCATATATGTACACTTCACTCTTTCCTTCATATTCTCTATGTAAACGCCCAGCATATTGCTCCACGTTTCCTTTCCAGGCTATAGGCATAGTAAGGAACAGGGTATCAAGGCGAGGATAATCGAAACCTTCGCCTACATACTTTCCTGTAGCTACAATCACAAGTGATTCTGATATGGGTATTGACTGTAGATTTTGTAATGCAAGACGTTTTTCTTTAGCAGAATCCGCACCAATGAGTTGTATAACATGATCGGCAAATGGCATTAGCATTTGTGCCAACACCTTGACATGAGCTGTACGAGTTGTCAGCACTAAAGGTGTTCGTCCTTTTTGAATCGCAGCCTTGACATCCTCCATAACGAATTCATTTCTAACCTTATCCCCGGATAACTCTTGCGTTATTTGAACATAAGTTTTACGGTCTGATATAACGCTTCGGAACGAGGTAAACCTTGGAATTAGCAGGCGTTTGAATCCTTGATTTTCCATTTGACTCTTGGCATCAGAGGTAAATCTTATCTTTCCGCATTGCATAAATATAATAGGTTGATGCCCATCTTTTCTGATTGGAGTTGCGGTCAAACCATAAACAAAAGTAGCAGTCACTTGTCGAAGAACTTGCTCGAAGCTGACAGAGGACACATGGTGACATTCATCGACTATCACCATACCGTAATCCTTGACAAAAGGCTTTACTTCGCCATTATTTAAACAAGATTGTATCAAAGCTATATCAATGATTCCATGCAACGTGTTCTTGCCTGCATACAAACAACCGATGGCAGAGGATTTCGTTTTTCTTCCTCGTTTTGTTTCAGGCTTTTCTATTGTTTCATCAATTTTAAGAAACGATTCCAACCGCTCCTTCCATTGCTCAAGCAATGCCCTGTTGTGAACAAGTATTAGTGTATTGACCTTTCTCTTTGCTATCATTCCGATGGCAAACACGGTCTTTCCAAACGCTGTTGTTGCTGATAGTGTTCCGACATTATGCCCAGCAAAAGCTTCCATTGCCTTTTGCTGTTCTTCTCGAAGGCCTCCTCTGAATGTAACCTTTATACTACGCCCATGGTTAGTCTTGTCTGAAATCAAAACCTTAACATTATGCTGGGTTAGGATGGCACGAACCGCATCCTCACAACCACGAGGAAGAACAAGATAGTCGTCTGTTATTTCCGAACACGAAATGATACGTGGAATATTATACGTAGACAGGCGCATTCCTTGCTTCTCATAAAATTCTGGATTACGGAAAGCAGCCATGCGCTTGAAAACGTTCACGCATTTGGTAGACAGACTTGCCAAAGGTATATATAGCATATTAGCTCTTGTCAGCACAATTTCCTTTGGATAACTATCTGTTTGCATCATATCCATTTGAGGTGTCTCCCAAGGCTTTGCCTCACTGGTCTTCGAGAGTTCGCCCAATGTTGGCACAGTATGTAGCCGTAACAACATATCAAGTTCTACCTCCGACAACTTACGAATTTGTGATAACAATTCCCATTGGTCAGCATACGCATTGAAATCTTCATCAACGAATACACTGTTTCCTTTGCGTCGAACCATCCCCTGTAATGGTAAGGCTACAAGATTGCCAAGACCACCTTCGGGCAAGGTGTCTTGGTTAGGAAAGAACCGGTCGTATGACTTGAAAGAAAGATGGACATCACTATTCATCGCCTCTGTAAGAATGGCATTTCCTAACTTTCGTGCCTTGAAAGCAGTTATTGGCATATCAAAGAATATCCACACATGAGCTCCATTGCCAGAACGTGAGCGTTCGATGTAACAAGGCACATTCCAAGTTTTGCAAACATTTACAAAAGAAAGCACATCATTCTTGTAGCCATGTTCACAGCTTTTGTCATCAAAGTCTGTGCAAAGAAAACAGCAAGTATTGTCCTTTCGTATTGGATAAAGTCCAATAACATCACGTCCCCATACATCCTTTCCAGCAAGATGATTGAAAACGTCATTGTATGTCAAAGGAGCGAACTGCCTGTTGGGACAATCCGCACACTTATATTTTCGTTTATCGCAAAATTCTCGATTCCATTCTCTCGTGCATACAGGCTGATAGCCAGACTTTTGGGTCGTACTACTATACCAACGCTTAGCAAAAACATCATCACGACCTTGGAATACACTTTGAAATATAGAAACTTTTTCTTGTAAAGAGAATTGGCATATAGAAACTGATGCTACTTCTATACGATTAGAGTTATAAGTCTTTGATTCTAAACTTTCATATTCTATCCCATTCTTGTCAAGAATCGCTTTAAGTCTGGCATTTTCTTTTTCCAATTCTTGAATTCTTAGGGCAAGAGCACTTACATCCCTTGCGTCCATAAAGGTTCACTCTCCCATCCATTCGGAAATCCAAGAGCTGCCAGATTTATCTCCGGATAATTGGAAAATAGCGTTTGCATCTTGACTAACATATCATTGTTAGGCGATATAATATCAAGGAAATACTTGATGATGCAGATTGTAAAATATACTCTTTGAGGGTTTGAGGGCTGTGTAATCCAAGGAAGTGCAATCCTTCTTGGAGATACAGGCATGATAGAACTTACCTTATTCCACACTCTTGAATGGTGGCAACAGGCATTTCTCAACAATGTCAAAGATGTTATCCAAGATTCCAAGACTATAGGTTGCAAACCAAAATAGTGAGAGATGCGCTTACGTATCTTGTCTGCTTTCAGATTACGATAAACTATGTTCACATTACCCATTGTCAGCAACTCGCCCAAAATCCATGATGGAGGATATGGGTCACAATAGCTGTTTTTGAAGTGCTTGACAAACTCTTCTGTTGATTTTGCGTATTCCTTATCAATGGTGTTTTTTGTATCTTGGAAAGTTCTTTGGTTGGCAAAATGAACCGAATTAGTCAGCCAATAAATATCCCCAGTTATCTGCACAGGAATATTCATAATAGCCCGACGAATGGCTATCTCAACTTTTTCAATTTCATTGAGAAGAAACATACGCAACTTTTTGTCGAAGCGATAAAGATTCAGCACTTGCTGAAAAGTTGTTTCTTCTTTATACTGATGGGATTCTTTTGGAACTTTCAAGAATGGATACATATAAGCAGAAAGACGATAGTACCCGATACTCTCCAAATATCGTACCGCTTTGGTTTCATCAGAAATGATAAGCCCACGATTTTCCAACAGAGCCACCAAATCCGTCTCTGTCATATAATGTTTTGTGAAGTGCGGTAATCTTTCCATTAGAGTATTTTGAGAATAAACGTATACATACAAAAAAGCCCCACGCATTTGAGCATCGTTGAGAGGCTTGGTGGGAACTGACGTTGCAAAGATACGAATAATTATTGATAATACAAACTTTTTAGCAAGAAAAATCACGCAAAAGTGGATTTCTTTGATATATTTATATTTAATAATGTTAAATCGGACCTTGAAATCATACTTTACCAACCAAACAAAGTAGTTTTCAAGGAAAAAGAGTTACCTTTGTAACGTCAATACCCATACCGGAAGCCCCGATGGGCAGAGGTTGGGCAGACATATATTCATATAAGGTGTTAAATTCAAAATCAGCAATGAAAAAAATCTTACTTCAACTTGCGCTCCTTCTTGTAACATTTGCAGCAAATGCAGAATTAACAGAATGGAAAAATATTGTGAGTACAAACTTCGTGACTAGCATCTCCCATGACAGTAAATATATAAATGTGGCAACTAACGGAGGTGGACTAATTAGGGTGAACAAGCAAACGGGTGAACAAACATACTACAGCTGTTCTGAATATGGAATTCCAGACAATTCCATTATGAATGCAGTACCGCACAATTCTGAGCTTTGGCTGTGCAACCATTACTATGGTTTAGCAAAAATGGACGACAAAGGCATTAAGCCAATCGATATTTCTGGCACTATGACAAATCAGTATGTCACATCTATTGCATTTGAAGATAATGAACAATGGCTACTGGGTGGCATGCACAATCTTTATCGCTTTAAAGACGGCAAGCTCTCCGACGCTTACCCTTTTTATAATCCACTATCGCCATTTTCCTACGTTAGCGACATTCAGATTTGCGACAATATGCGCACTTATGTAAGCTGGTACAACGCATGGAATGAGGATATTGGATTTTTCATCTTGACTAACGATGGCTTAGAACCTGTACGCTCGGCAAACGATAATACAACGTGTGGTAGCACATATAAAATGGCCATTGATGAACACAACAATGTTTGGTTAGCAACAGCCAATGACGGACTTGTCAAATATGATGGTAAGTTTTTTACCTATTTTGATATGGAGAACTCTGATATTCCAACAAACAGCATCACGGATGTGAAAATAGACGACGGTGGAAATGTTTGGGGAGTTGGAGGTAACTTCCTTTTCCAATATGATGGCCATGTTTTTCACAAGATCATATACGATTCAAATTACACCAACGACTACCTACTGTCATTAGATGTTGATGGCGAAGATGTATACGTCGGGTCAAGATACCAAGGGCTGCTGAAATTAAACAACGAGCGACTTTCCGTTATACCTCTTGAAGCAAACTCTATTCAGACCAATACGCTTACTGGCAGCGGATGCGTTGACGAGAAAGGCAATTTTTGGGGAGGTTGTTTGGAAGGGCTTGTGACATACAATTTACACACTAAAGAAACCCACATCAATCACTATCCACAAATTCACGAGACGATAATGGACAATGATGGTAGCGCATGGATACAATGGAACATCGGAGACACTGCTTATATAAAAATTTCAGGAAAAGAAAGCACTGTGATTCTTCGAGATAATCTTCCATTTGGCAAAAGCTATATTTCCCAAACGAAATTCGATAGACAGAACAACATGTGGATAGCTACCGCAAATGGCATTTACTGCCATGACGGCACTTCTTGGATTAGATTCGATAAGAGTAACACTGCCCTACAAACCAACAATGTGAATTGTATGGACTTCGACAGCAAAGGACATCTTTGGTGTGGAACTTATGGTGGTGGACTGTATAAATATGATGGCAATAAATGGATACACTATAACACTCCATCTGGCTACATTGGTGCTATAGCCATTGACAAAAACGATGCCGTATGGCTAAACTGCAGAGATAGTGAATATCCAGACGAAATGACGCCAGAAAAAGGCTATGGTCTGACTTGTATTGATGGTGACAAAACGACCACATACAATTTAAGCAATTCACCAATTAAAGGAAACTTCATATCAGATATTAAAATAGATGACAACAATAATAAATGGCTGGCATTAGGAGGCAACATAGGCATCACATCTTTTGATGGCACCACGTGGAAGGACTATAACGTGGAGAACTCTGGGATAGCCCATAACGAAGTTTTGAAATTAATTATCGACAAAAAAAATGACTTGTTATGGATGGTACATTATACAGGGAACGCCATGTCCGTAGCCAAGCTCAACTGTGGAACGACAGGGATAAGTTTGCCGCACAGAAACGATGGTCCAAGAAATGGAGTGGCTTACGACTTGCAAGGACGGATCACTCCATCAAACTATTGGGGCATATACATTTATAATGGGAAGAAATATATCGGAACTCCCAACAAATAAAACATTAAATTAGCAGACAAAGTATGCCTTTATATTCTTTGTCTGCTAATCAAATAGAGAAGCATAAGAACCAGCCTTTGGTTTTGCAGAAAGCCATTGACATGGCAAAGAGCTCTCTTGCGGGTCACTATTCGCACAGTTCTCATTCTTTACACAGTTCTCACAGCTCGCATAGCTCACATTGGTATCACTTCAGCCACACCTTGGCTTTCAGCAAAGTTGGTGGACTTGTTGATATAGCTAGCATTCTGGTACATTGCACAATAGATAATTTTGTCACCATAATTGTTTCAACGAATACCATTGTCCTTGGCAAACTGAATGGCATCATCGTAAGAAATATGATGCAGCTTGTTATTGTTTAGTATGACGTATTCTCTGCGCTTTCTTCTCATCCTTTCTCATCAGATAAGGGGAAGGGGGCAGCTCTGGAAGCACATCATTGATGGCATCAATCTGCCCTACCACCTTCAGCAAGAGGAGAAAAGTGGCTAGCGAAAGATTGCCCGCAGTGCCATTCTCAAATTTATGGATGGTGGTCAAGCCAAGCCCCGTAAGCTCGGCAACCTCCTTCTGGGTGAGATTGCATCGCAATCTGTATTCCTTGAATCTCACTCCCAGCAAACGTACCAATTCCGGAGTAGAATATTCATATAAATCTGCCATAATCTTCTATTATTTATCTATCATTATGATGATATTTATCCCTTATATCAGCCTTTATCTTCAATATACTGATATTTATGGTTGCAAAAATAATAAAAAGAAATCAAACTAGCAAGCTTTCAAAAGATTATTTTCTATCTTTCTGTTTTTTTCTGGAAAATGGCAGGAGGTAACTTCGATAGATTCCCCAAAAATATATTGAAAAACATAGGCTATCCCATCTTTTCCTTTCACTTACAACTATCTGATTATCAACATATATAGTTTGGTGACCTTCATCTGATGAACCCCACCAACTTTTCCTCTTACTTTGCTGAAAGTGATTACTGATTACGATTACAGTTCCATTTTCCGAACGATGTATGAGGGGTTATATGGGGAGGTATATTATATATATATCTATATAAATATATATATAATATACCCTTCTTTAAAAGCTCCCTTCACACCTGATAAGACAACTAGCGGAAAATGGAACTGTAATCGTAATCAGTAATCAGTAATCGTAATAAGCTGTCAGTAAGCAGTAAGCAGCAGTCTGTAAGCACACTATGAGTTCGTACAAGAGAAGCTATGAGTTCTTACAAGAGAAACTATGTTTTCTCGTTACCCAAACTATGAGTTTTTTTCTTTAACGCATATCCCCCGATATTTTAACGGAATTTCACATAACTCTGCAGGGTGATTTTTGGCGGTATCGGAAAATAGCCGTAACTTTGCACCCGTGATTCCGGAAAAAGAAAGAGAAGGGCACAAAGGAGAAGATGAAGAAAGAGAACAAAAGAAAAAAGGGCATACAGCTGCCTGAAAAAACAACCATATGCCCTTTATCGGGAATTAAGCCTGAAAAGAAACTACAGGCTATCGGGTCAATGCAATGCATCAACGATTACTGCACAATCTTGAAGCGGATACGCAATGAGTGAGCATGCTCATCCCAATTTGTACCGAGCAATACAAACTTGCCAATCTGAGCCGTTGAACGCACGTGCTTGCCAATGCATGGACAAACATCGTAGTCGCCAATACGAACCAGACGCAAGGTGTCGCTAGCATCGTCTGGAAGACGGTCAATCTTCACACCAGCAGGGATGTGATTGCGATCCACAAACTCGTAGGTCACTGGCATATCAAGCTCTATCAGGCGATTCATCTCCGTCTCGATCGCCTTCTCCTCCTGGCGGGTAGGCTTGTGATCAACCACGAAGGTCATCTTGCTCTTCTTGCGCTCGATATGGGCATTCTTGCTGCGCTCGCAACCAAACATACGAACCATCAACTGGTTGAGCAGATGCTCAGCCGTATGAGCAGGAGGGAACTCCTCCTTGTGATGCTCATTCAATATGAAATCAGTCTCCTCCATCTTGACATTGAATTTATAAATTCTTACTCCGTTGGCATCCATTGATATCGGGAATACTCCGTCCTTCTTCAACTCTACCTTCTTCTTGCCACCCGAGAACAGCTCTGTAACGAGCACCTCCTCTTCTGCAATATGGAAGAAATCGAAGGCATGACCAGGGATGCAAACCTGCAGCTGTCGGGCCTCCTGAGCAAAGTTGAGCACGATGAGCATCACTTCATCATCCTTCTTGCGAAGGAAGGCAAAGTTGGTTCGCGGGTCGAAATTCTCTGAACCCGGATTCACATACATCAGGTCGAAGGTATCACCCTCGCGAAGTGCCTTCTCCTCGTTGGCAAGTCGGAGAAGCTGGCGATAGGTGGCTGCCAGATACTTCTGCTCCGGAGTCAGGGTCCCATCGGCCGAATCCTGATAGGCATGAGTCAGGGTAGACGGGCTCCAGTAGTCGAATATCGTGGTTCTGCCGTCTCTGCCGCTGAATCCCTCCTTGTCCATACCCTTCTCGCCAAACTCCTGTCCGCTATAGAGCATGAAAGGATTCTTCTGGAAGAAGAGGCTCATGGCTGCCGCAGGAATCGCCTTCATGGCACTGCCGCAGAAGAAATCGCTGGCGATGCGCTGCTCATCATGATTCTCAAGGAAATAGAGCATGTGCTGGCGGATATCATCCACCACCTGCCACTCATGGGTGATGCTGGCTGCCGGACGCTCGCCGCGAACCACACCACGCAGACAATCGTACATGCCCACCTTGTCGTAGAGATAATCGAAGCCTGCCTTCACGTAGTTGCGATACTGGTTAGGATCATACACCTCGCCGATAACCACGATGTGAGGATACTTCGCCTTCAGAATCTGTGTGGCGTAGGCCCAAAATGCAGTAGGCACCATCTCTGCCATGTCGCAGCGGAAACCATCCACACCCTTACCTGCCCAGAAGAGCAGAATATCGGTCATCTTGCCCCAGGTGCTTGGCACCGGCTCGTAATGATAGCTTCTGCCTCCGGCATCACAATAATCCACACCATAGTTGAGCTTCACGGTCTCATACCAGTCGTTGCAACCAGGGCGGTTGTCAAAGCGGTCGTTACCCGTGGCCTTGGCTGGGCTCTCCTCATACTGCTCATAAATTTTAGCGTCTTTAGCATGAAAAGCCTTGAATTCTGGCTTGGAATGACGAATCTCGTTCAAATCCAGATTACCCCAGGCATAATAGAAGTTATTCCTGGTAGAGAAATGCATGTTCGGATCGTCATCTTCTCCTAAATCTCGTACATCTGCCGGTTTGCAAATGGAATGATACTCTCGGGCCACATGGTTTGGCACGAAATCCATGATTACCTTCATGCCTGCCTTGTGCGTGCGCTCGATGAGACTCTCCCACTCCTTCATTCTCAGACTGACGTTCACTGCCAGATCCGGGTCGATGTCGTAATAGTCGGTGATGGCGTATGGCGAACCTGCCTTGCCCTTCACCACCTCGGCATGCTGGGTAGGAATTCCATAAGAAGAGTAGTTTGTCTGGGTGGCGTGACGAATCACACCTGTGTACCAGACGTGCGTGAAGCCCATATCATGGATACGGGCCAGCACATCGTCGGTAAAGTTATTCAGTTTTCCGCAACCATTTTCCTCAATGGTTCCATTCTCCTTGCAAGTGGTGTTGCCATTGCCAAAGAGACGTGGAAGAACCTGATAGATTACGATTTTTTTCTCCATACAAAAAACTAAGCGATACCGTGAGCAGCAACAGTCTTGTCGATGCGACCGATCATGCCCTGCAATGCCTTACCAGGACCACACTCTGTGAAGTCGTCAGCACCATCGGCAATCATAGCCTGAACAGAAGATGTCCAGCGAACTGAGCTTGTGAGCTGGGCGATGAGGTTCTTCTGAATCTCGGCTGGGTCTGTATGAGGCTTGCCGTCTACGTTCTGGTAAACTGGGCACTTAGGTGCAGAGAATGTAGTCTTCTCGATGGCAGCCTGGAGCTCATCCTTAGCTGGCTGCATCAATGGAGAGTGGAAAGCACCACCCACCTTCAATGGCAATGCACGCTTAGCGCCGGCAGCCTTCAGCTTCTCGCAGGCAGCGTTGATGGCGTCAACATTACCAGAGATAACAAGCTGGCCAGGGCAGTTGTAGTTAGCAGCAACCACCACGTTGCCCTCTGTGCTTACCTCAGCGCAGATTTCCTCAACCTTCTCGTCTGGCAAGCCGATGATGGCAGCCATTGTACCAGGGTTAGCCTCGCAAGCTTTCTGCATAGCGTTGGCACGCGCAGCAACGAGCTTCAAGCCATCCTCGAAAGCCATGGCGCCAGCAGCAACCAATGCTGAGAACTCACCGAGAGAGTGACCAGCCACCATAGCTGGGTTGAACTCCTCGCCCAGGCAGAGGGCAGAGATAACAGAGTGAAGGAACACAGCAGGCTGTGTAACCTTGGTCTCCTTGAGCTGCTCGTCGGTACCGGCGAACATGATATCAGTGATCTTGAAGCCGAGAATCTCGTCGGCCTTATCAAAAAGTTCTTTTGCCAATGCGTTGTTATCGTAGAGGTCCTTACCCATACCTACGAACTGAGAACCCTGTCCAGGGAAAACAAATGCTTTCATTTTATCCTAATTTTTTAGTTTATTATTAATATTCTATTTTTCTACAATCATTTTCTAATTTCGCTTGCAAAGGTACAATAAAAAACTGAGAAACGTGAGAAAAACAACAAAAATCTGAGAATCGGACTTAAAACACACAAAAAAAATCCCTAATGCCTTGCGGCAAAAGGGATTCTTTATATTAATTTGCTTTACAGTGCGAAAATTATCGTACTTTTGTCGATTTGAGATATTTTTATCCTTAAGGGATTACTCAGCAGCTGGAGCCTCCTCCTCTGTAGCAGGAGCCTCAACTGGAGCCTCCTCAGCAGCAGGAGCTGCAACAGGAGCGTTCTCAGCAACAACGTTAACTGGAACCTTAACCTCAACCTCCTTGTGGTAGTGTACAGTAGCCTCGTACTCGCCAACCTTCTTAGCATCCTTCATAGTGATGATCTTGCGATCAACCTCGATGCCCTTCTTAGCGAGCTCCTCAGCAACAGTAGCAGCGTTAACTGAACCGTAGAGCTGACCTGTAGCACTAACCTTAGCAGCGATAGTAAGAACGATGCCATTGAGAGCCTCGCCCTTCTTAACAGCCTCAGCCTTGATAGCCTCAAGCTTGTGAGCCTGCTGCTTCAAGTCCTCAGCCAACTGCTTCTTAGCAGCTGGAGAAGCGATAACAGCCTTACCTGTAGGGATAAGGAAGTTACGACCATAACCACTCTTTACATTTACGATATCGT
>ERZ869991.602-NODE-602-length-12486-cov-5.608913_pt1 | contig 12486 bp, 6 predicted proteins | sample MGYA00520862_ERZ869991 | MGnify/ENA primary metagenome ERZ869991 (study PRJEB32232, sample SAMN07284978) | human gut metagenome | biome: human-associated habitat; material: feces | host: Homo sapiens | place: Tanzania | collected 2014-08-11 ...
CAGAAATAGTCGAACTGTATATTGCAATGTGCATCGAGAGCCTTGCGGTAGTTGTCGAGTTCGGCATTTACAACTGCGAAGTTCAAATATATTACAAGATACTTGTTGCGCTCCGGCGTAGGATGGTCGCCGATGTACAGTCCCTTGTAGAGCATGTCGAACTTGTCGGCATCGTTCACGTCGTAGTAATGCTGGAGCATCGACATCGTTAGGCTCTTGCCGAAACGACGGGGACGGATGAAAAAAAAGAATTTGTTGGCGCGCTCTATCTTCTCGATATAGCTGGTTTTGTCTACGTAGTAACAGTCATCGCGTCTTACCGCCACGAAGTTCATCATGCCATAGGGAATTCGCTTCGGGTATCTCTTATCGTTCTCTGTAGTCTCTGCCATAACCTGCTGTTATATTATCCGTTTTTATGATTTTCCGCAAAGTTATGGATTTTCCGTGAAAGTGCAAAGAAAATAGGGAAAATACAGAATCATCGCTCATAACAATCAAAAAAAGGAACTATTCTATAAACGAATCTCACGATCAGTTTTATAGAATAATGTTCCTATAACAATACTAAAGCTAAAAATTTATTATTAAATATATATTATCCAAATTGGGTACAACAATCCCTTTCGTTTTTACGTCACTGACCTCCACGCTAAGTCACGACAAATACTTCACGCTCAAAAGCGTATCAGAATCAGCTTTTATTGTCATTCCAATGTTTCAAAGTCAAAATGATAACCTCATAGACCGAGAACTATCATCACAATTTCAGAACAATTCAATAATATAAGTTTTCTAATCAATAAAGTTCACTCAATAAAAAGCGTCCTTGATGTCAAATGTTCTTTAATAAAAAGTTTTCCTACATATGGAATAAAATATCGCCTTTTCAGGCTCCTTCTTTTGAAATGACACCGCAAATATAAGAACAATATCCTATCAATAAAAACTTTCCAACGATTTTATTCGTTTTTGAGGCAAATCTTAACATCCATTAACGGGGGGGGGTAAATATTGTTCCCTTTTAAGGAATTTTTCACCTTCCCCCGACAAGACGTTAATATAGAGCAAATTTCATTGCGCAAAATGTAAGTTTCTTATCTATCTTCCGAGCCAAGCCTCAGGGTTTAATTTTGAATATCCCTTACGAAGCTGGAACTGGAGGATATTGTCTGCCCCCACCACACCGAGGGCTTGACGAGTGCTAACCTGCTGCCCGCGGTGCACGCTGACGGAACGAAGATTACAATACACGGAGATGTAGCTTCCATGACGAACCATCACGACCATACTGCCGCCAAAGCCGAACACGGCACTTACCTCTCCATTGAAGATGGCACGGGCACAGGCTCCGGAACTGCCCTGGATATTTATTCCCTTATTGTCGAGCTGCACGTTGCGAAGACCAGCAACATTATACTGTCCGAAATGACTAACGATACGATAGCCACCGGTAATAGGCATCGGCAATCTACCGCGGTTACTCTCGAAATTGCGGCTAAGAGCCTGGTCTACGCTACTCTCTGTGGCTGTGGTTTCCTCAGCCTTCTTTGCCTTCGCCACCTCCTGTTCGTGGCGCTGCTTGTCAACAACAGCCTTGCGTTCTGCCGCCTCGCGGTCAGCCTCAGCCTTTCGAGCTGCCTGTTCAGCCCTCTCTCTTGCCTCTGCATCACGCTTTTCTGCCGCAGCCTTGGCTGCCTCAGCCTTCAAGCGAGCCTCGCGCTCCTTAGCTTCCTGTATTCTGCGGGCATTCTCTCTTGCCGCAGCCTCAGCCTCAGCTTTCTTCCTTGCCAGTTCGGCAGCCCGCTTCCGTCGTGCTTCAGCAGCAGCGGCAGCCTTGCGGCGAGCCTCTTCCTCGGCACGAGCCTTTGCCTTTGCCACCTCCACGGCGATAAGTTTGTCGATCTCGGCATTGAGGGCGGCATTTTTCTTTCGTTGGTCATCAATGACAACCTGTATAGTTTTCTGCTGTTTCTGCAGAGAGTTAACCATTTGCTGCTGTTCGGTCTGCTTGCCTTGCAAGGCATTCTTCTCCTGTTGTCCCTTATATAAGAGAGTATTCTTCTCTCCTTTTACATTCTCAAGCTGCTTGTGTTTCGATGTAATCTGTACCTGCTTTGCTCTCACGAGTTCTCCTTGTGCCTTCTGGTATGCGGCATACTCACGGACGAAGCGCAGACGACGATACATCTGTGTTAGACTCTTCGCACTGAAGATAAACATCAACTTGTCCTGGATTGTATGTGTCCTAGCAAGATAGCGCATAGACTTGATGTATTTTGCCTTGCGGTCTTCAAGCTGTTGCTCGAGCGAAGCGAGTTGCGACTTGAGCAGCGATATGTTTCCCTCGATATGATGAATATCCTTCTGAATGCCATCGATAGACTTCTGATGCTGGTCAATCTCACTATTAATCACCATCAGATCGTCAAGGCGCTTCTTTACGTCAGCCTTATTGGCACGAAGGAGCCGTTCTTGCTCTTTTATTTTCTTCTGTACGGCACTACGCTGATTCTGCAATCCGCGAATCTCGGCAGTAGAATACACCGGAGCCTTGCGCTTGCCTTTGCCCTTCGCCTGCACATTTTTTTTGCTCGGTCGAGTGTTTGTCTTTTTCACTGCCTTATTTCCTTTGGCAGTTGCCGTAACCTTGGCTTTCTTTTTCGTTTGTGCCGAAGTTTGCCGACACGGCATAAATGAAAGAGCTACGGCTGTCAACAATATAAGAAACTTATTCATCTTCGAAATAATCTATTCTTTACATACTTCCCAGTTTCTGGAGCAACGTCTCCATTTTCACCTGCTTATACTTCGATGAAACCGTTGTTTTTTCTTCCCAATCGCCATCTGTAGACAAAGTATTGAGCTGCAAACGGAGCATCATCTTGCTTGCATTCTTCACCGCTTTAGTGCTCATCGTGAGAGTGATGTCGGTAGGAAACATCTTTGCGCCGAGCTGTTTGAATGTAGAATAAGCACAATTGACGGACGTATTGCCTACCGCGCCACCGATATAAGATGCATTTAGTGAATTTAGCTGTCCGGACTTGCTACCTGCCGTCCATACATATTTCATCTTCCCCTTAACAAGCGAAATCTTCGTATTTGCCGTTCCATCGATAGTTGCACGGAAAGATTTAAGCGATGAATCCGTCATTTTTTGTTCTCCGGGAACAAAAAGCTGATTCCAGAACAATGCCTGAAGAGCATAGAAATCAAGTCCGTTGTTTTTCAGGAAATCTACATCCGAATATGCAGCCTTAACATATTCCTTATGAATACGGTCAACGAAAAGCACATAATCCTTGGTGAACTCCAGTCTGCCCGCCTCCATCAATCCGAAAGGAGTAATCTGAATTCTTATGACCTGGTCTTTTTTCATGTGTAGCGAACCGCCGACAGAGAGGTCATTACTTCCGGTATTTATCGTGCATTTGATTTTCGACACGATATTCTGTGCATAGACAGCATTATCTGATACCTTTCTAAGAAAATTCATCTGCTCCAGCGAAGAAACAGCAACATCCTCTTCAGGCACATTCTTCTTTTCATTTTTTCCAGCAACGCCGACCGTTGTTCTGCCACCGTCAGCAACAACCTTTTTCGTTCCGCATGATGTAACTGCAGCAACTGCAGTAGCAGCAACGAAAAGGCAAACTACATTTTTAATATTCTTCATCATAAAATGTTATTTCCCTTGCGGGAAGTATTTTTTATATTTAATCTTTCTCTCCAAAGCCTTGGCATCGCCTCCAGCTTCCATAGCACGGCGCCAATAATCGGTAGCCTTCACCTTGTCGCCAAGCATAATATAAATGTCTCCGGCATGTTCCAGATAGATGTATTCTCCGGTGGAATCATTGGCAATTGCCTGTTCTATATAAATCTGAGCCTCGGCATAACGCTTCTCATGGAATAGAATCCAGGCGTAAGTATCGAGGTAAGTACTGTTCTTCGGTTCTGCCTTCACTGTTTTATAGCTCATCTCTTCTGCCCTCGAAAGGTCTCCACCTTCCTCACTGATGAAATAGGCATAATTATTGAGACAAGACACATTATCCTCCTTCCACTGCAAGCAGCTGTCGTAGGCAGCATAACATTCTTCAAGTTTCCCCCTTTCGTGAAGCATGTCGCCGATATATGCATACATGTCTGACACCAGTTCCGGCTCACTTGTATCCGTTGCCTGTGCAACACCTTTTCTCATTATGTCGAAGGCTTCATCATCCCTATCTTTCTGTATATAAGCAAAGCCGAGGAAGTAATAAAAGGCGATTTCATCGGGATTATATTCAATTCCAGGCTTACAGATGTTTATCATTTCATCCATGTCAACCTGTCCCCAGAGAGTACGAATCAGTTCCATTCTTGCTCCTTTGTTGTCTGGCGAAATGCTCAATACGAGTTTCAGTCCATTAACGATACTGTCTTGTGGCATTTTCTTTAGCGACATATATGCTACATAGAGTTCTGCCAAATCAGAATTCTTCTGTTTCTCCGACAGGATAGTTTTGAAAAGCGACAAAACCTTCGTACTGTCACCGCCAGCCTGCTCGTTTCTGTCAATAATTCCTCGTATTATCGAAGCCTTGGTATCCATTGACGTCTGAGAGTTGAGGAGCAACTCTTTTTCTATCTTTTCCGCGATGGAATCGAGCTTTTCTGCACGATAATAGTCTATCATCGTCATCTTTGCAGACACGTTTGCCGGATCATCCTTCAAGACCTTCTGCAGAATTGCGATTGCCTTTTTCTTTTCATCATTCTGCAAGAGCCAGTTGCTCATCATCACCTGATACGACAGGTCATTGGGATAACGGGAAACGAAATTCTGCAAAGTACTGAATTCTTCCTTTTTCTTTCCCTGCATAGAATAGATATGCATCTTCGTAAGCACCGTCTTCTCGCTCTCGCCGTCGGCATCCTCCATGCGCTTTACGGTGTATAGCATTTGACCGTAATCCTTCCTTTCGGCATAAAGTTTCATCAATATGTCGAGGACATCAGTGCGGTCTGGTGTTGAAGCATACAGTTTCTCGTATGCCTTTATGGCATTGTCATAGTCTTTTGTTGCGATATACGACATGGCAAGCCTTTCCTGATACGTGGAATTTTCCGGCGACAACTCGGCAGCCCTACGAACATCAGCAATTCCCAGTTCCTTTGAGTTCAACCCGTCATCGTATGCCGAAAGGGCATAATAAACTTCTGCCGCATTAGAATCAATATCCTTACAATGCATCAGCAGTTCATAAGCGGCATCATAGTTACCAAGAGCCTGCTGACTTGCCGCCTCTTCATAGAAATAAGCAAGACGCAGACGAGTGTTATAGTCGGAGGGATCTGCAGAAATCATCGGTTTCATCGCTTTTTCCCCTTCGACAGTAGCCCTAAGCGAAGCATCTTTTGCCCCGTTTTTTCCTGTGCTGCAAGCAACAAATGCCATTGCTGCTACAAGTAAAAGAAAACAGTATCTTATTATCTTCATTATAATGATGACCTATTCCACTCCAGTATGTCCATATCCGCCAGCACCTCTCTCCGTCTGGTCGAGTTCCTCAACCTCAACGAAATCCGCCGTCTCATGTTTAGCGATGACCATCTGTGCTATACGTTCGCCATCGTTAATCTCGAAGTCGGCATCAGAGAAATTTACCAACAATACTTTCACCTCTCCACGATAGTCGGCATCAATAGTACCAGGAGTATTAAGTACCGTTATGCCATGCTTCAAAGCAAGTCCGCTACGTGGTCTCACCTGTGCCTCATAGCCAGCAGGCAAAGCCATGTACAGACCTGTCGGAATGAGCATCCGCTGCATTGGTTTCAATACTATCTTTTCGTCGATATTGGCACGCAAGTCCATACCGGCACTTTGCGCCGTAGCGTATTCCGGAAGTTGATGATGCCCTCTGTTTATTATTCTAACTTTAATCATAACTGCAAAAATAACCATTTCTGCACAAATACGCATCATCTTGCGAGATATTTTAGCGTTTTTCAACTAATATAATATGATAAATCATAATTGATGTCGTTAATTCACGAATTATTAGTAACTTAGCAGTCGAATTTATTAGTTTCTATATTTCGGCTTTCGAATCTTTACAAATAAAGACAATAAATTTTAAATAACTGAATTTCAAATCTTCAAATAATATATATAAATAATCAGACAACCGAACTTAAAAAAAATTCAGCAACTAAATTATAGAATTAAATTTACTAAGAGAAAGGCAATATGCGATTCAACAACTTAACACGATTATTATACTTCCTTATATTTTTTATTTGGCAGTCTGATACAGCTGCAAATATCAACAATTTCTATTATCTTCAAAACTCTCAGTCCGAAGCAGCAGATTCAACAGGAGTTGGAAAATCGTCATTGGAAGGAAACTTCAACCCTGTACCCCCTACCATCCCCGACAATCCGCAACAGTCATTTAATACCAACGATTTTCTTGACCCGGAATACAAGCAATACCCGTTGCCGCCCGATGTGTCAAGTGCAATGACTTATCCTGTGGTCTGTACGCCCGTAAATACAAGTGTATCCCCGATAGGAACTGCAACATTCAGTATTCCAATCGAAGTGCCACAAGGAGTAGGAGCGACTATTCCACAATTGTCCATATCATATAACAGTATGCTGGGAAATGGCATGGTCGGCTTGGGATGCAGCGTTTCGGGAGTATCTGTTATAACCCGTTCCGTTCGCGACATATATCACGACCGGAATGCCGGAAGACTGTCTTTCAATGAATACGACGCACTACGACTTGACGGCAAGCGTCTTATCCCGAAGGGCAGCAATATAATGACTGACGGCAGTGTATATGTTTTGGAAGACGACCCTTTTACGGAGGTTACCCTTCACGGCACCAAGGCGGACACATGGCTTGAAGTGAAGACTTCAGACGGTAGGACATTACGGTATGGCGATACGGAGAACAGCCGTCAAACGGTATCCCCCTCCTCCGGCAGCAAGTTTGTCAATGCCTGGTATATAAACCGTGTGGAGGACAGCAACGGCAACTTTATGACATACAGCTATCTCCATGAGAACCTGACTCTCTATCCACAGACCATATCGTACGGCAAGAACCTGCATACGCAAAATGGGGCTGACAATACCGTCAACTTCATTTACGAAAACCGACCGGACAAATGTCCGTATATAGTAAAGGATGTGCAGGGAAGCATGTCAAAACGTCTCCGTTCGATAGAGACAAAAACCGGTGATGCCCTGTACCGACACTTGGAACTTTCCTACAGCATGGATCCAGGCTCAGGCGCAAGCCGCCTGAGCAGAGTGCAGGTATGGAAAAATTCAGATAGTCGCCAAAAGCCGATAGATATAACATGGAGCGACAGTCCCGGTCTGGCTCCGACTGCCGTTATGCTTGGTGTGAACGGGATGGATATCCCCTTGACGAAAAAGTCTGACCAATGGTTCTTGACAGGAGACGTTAACGGCGACGGGGTAACGGATATTGTGGAATTTGCCAAGGTTGACATTACTACGGGAGTAAACAAAACAGACCACAACAACTATTGCATACCCTATATCTCATCGGTAAACGGCGACGGCACTGTGTCGTATCTGCAGAAACAGTATATAGATATAGGTCCCAGCGTGTCTATAGGCAAATGGAAAGTAAACAACGGCTTGCCTTATCTCTCGGATATAAACGGCGACGGAAAGAGTGACCTTGTGATGGCGAAGGCCGACAAGAAGAAAGGACATACCTTGTGGCTACGCTCCTTAGGCACTTCATTCTCGTTGAAAAGAGATGTTCCGTCCGGTCGAAGAAATGATTCCACGACAGGTTACTATGCGCTCGGCGACTTCAACGGTGACGGGTTCGCAGAAGTAATAAACTATGGCTATGACGCATGGGGCGGCATGGGAAGTGCTGACGACCCTGTTCTTAGAACATATCCAAACAATGTCAGTTCCACAGCCAATAAGGTGCAGAGCATAACTGACGGCATGGGCAACTGCGCTTCTTTCACATACAAATCTCTCGTTACAGGAGGATTGTACAAAAAGAGGAATGATGCGGAATATCCCTTGCTTGACTGCACTGTACCGCTGAACGTCGTGTCAGCCGTTAAAAGGACCAACGGCGCGGCTGGCGAAAACATTACAGAGTATGCCTATGAAGGACTGAAAGTCCACATGCAAGGCAAGGGACTGCTCGGCATGACAAAGACGACGGCAGCAAACCAAATCCTTGGGACGGCGCAGTCGACAGAAATGACGAAGTGGAACACAGACTATTATGTCCCCCAACAGACAAAGGTCATTGTAACAACAGGGGACGCAACGGAAACATCGGAGACGACAGAGGAAATAGCCGACAAGGGGAACAAGGCTCTTTTCATCTATCCGAAAAATATAAGAACTATAGACGCCGACGGCAACATAACTGAAAAGACGGCTGAATACGATACGGCAAACGGTACTCTGACAACAGCAAGGACATCATACAATGACGGTTCGTATGTGCAGACCGAATACGGCGACTATGTCAAGAAAGGCGGCAGATGGCTTGCGCAGAGCATAACGGAAAGGAGAAAACATGCCGACGACAGGACGGAATATGTTGACAGGACAATTATTGAATATGACGGCAGTGGCTGTGTTTCCGGTAAAACGACGCATTCCGGTACACCAAAACAGGTCAAGACAACAATATGGCATGACTATTACGGAAATGTATCGTCTTTCATCAATGAAGGAGACGGCATAAACGAAGTAGAATATTATAACGGATATGACGCAACGGGACGTTTCGTACTGAAGAAGGACAATGATACAACCCCGGCTTCAATGTCGTATACTTATGACGTTTTCGGCAACTTGCTTACGGAAACTGACGATACCGTCGAAGACAATCCTCTCACGACATGCCACAGCTATAACTCCTGGGGACAGGAGATAAGGACAACTACCACTGAAGGAGCGGAGATAAAGACTTGGTACGGCTGGGGACCAAATCTGGCGAAAAGATACTACAAACTCACATATTGTCTCGGACAGCCTTGGCAAAAGACATGGTATGACTCGTGCGGACGAGTTGTTATGACGGAGACAGTTGCCGACGGAGGCATTCTTTCAACTTCAAAGAAGACATTCAACAACAAGGGACTTGAGACTGGTACTGTACAGACTACAGGCAAACTTTCCTTTTCTACGGAAAAGGAATATGACAGCAGAGGAAGGATAACGTCATTGAAGTCAAGTTCCGGCAAAAATTTGTCATATTCTTATGCCAACCGTCAGATTTCCATTGTTGACAATGGTCGCACAACAGTTAAGGAATATGATGCACAGGGCAATGTCCGCAAGGTAACAGACCCTCTGACAACTGTTGAATACAGATATTATTCAAACGGAAAGCCGAGTGAAATATCATGCAGCGGCAACGTCGTCAGAATGGAATACGACGATGCCGGCAACCGCACTTTGCTTGACGACCCCGATGCCGGCAGGACGACAAGCGTTTACGATGCTGAGGGAAAGATATTGAGTCAGACCGACGGAAGGGGAGTAAAACTCTCTTTCAGCTATGACGATTGGGGAAGACTTTCGAGCAGATCCGGAGCGTCAACGGATATCATGTACAGCTACGACAAGTACGATAATGTAGAGAGTGTATGGCACGACGGCAACCGTATCGTTCCCATATATGACAAAAACAACCGTGTTGTTGCCGAAAACCGTTATTTCAGCGACAGCGAAACGCAAGTTCACAAATACGAATACGACAAGTTCAACAATATAACTAAAGAAACTTTCCCCGGCGGACTTAGCGTAGATTATACGTACGATTCCTACGGAAACTGCACGGCTTACATAATTGACGACGATACGGTTTGGGCAGAAAGACAAACTGACGGACAGACTTTCAAGGAATCTGTCTTCAGCGGCAAACTGACAAGGACAAGAGTTCTCGACAACAGTGGATACCTGAAGAATCTTGACCTGTATAAGGCAGACAAACGCCTGCGCGGCATGAAATACAAGTATGACGGGGCTACGGGAAACATGACCAGTCGCGAGAACGTAGGAAGCGGAGTTGCCGAAGACTTCTTCTATGACGAATTGGACAGACTTGTAAAAAGTAAAGTCTGGTTCGTGGCGCAACTTGATACTTCCTTATACCATGGTGATACCAAAACAGACTATTATGCAGGCAATTTCTCAGTCGTTAGTCCAGGTATCTCTATAGGCGACAAGCGATTTGACGAATGGAACACCACGAAATACACGTATTCCGCTGACGGCAACATTATGTCGTTCCCTGTCGCCGGCAACTATACATACAGCATGGAAAAGCCTCATGCCGTAATTGGCGTAACCAATCCCGGCGGCAAGATACCGTCAAATACGCAGAATATAAATTACAACGATATAAACAAGATCGACGAGATTTCAGAAAATAAATCCGACGGGAGGCATGTCCTTGATTTCTATTACGGTCCCGACAACGAGCGGTGGATTACTGAGCATCAGATAGACAACGAGGATGTAAAGTCGGTACATTACGGTGATAGCTACGAGAAAGTGGAAGAGCGTGGTAATGTGCGTGAATTCACATATCTCGGTAATGGACTCCTTTACTATAAGGAGAACGGAGGTCAAGGCAAGCTGCTGTATATGTTCACCGATGCCCAGGGAAGCATAACGGATATTTTCGATGCCGACGGCAACAGCGTTTTCCAGGCAGAATATGACCCTTGGGGAAACATGACGGTCAAGAGGAACGACATCGGCTTTATCCGTGGTTATACAGGTCACGAGATGCTGCCGGAGTTCGGACTGATTAACATGAACGGCAGAATGTATGATCCGCAGCTCGGCAGGTTCCTGAGTCCCGACAACTACATACAGATGCCTGAGAACAGCCAGAACTTCAACCGCTACTCGTATTGCCTTAACAATCCGCTGAAGTATACGGACCCGAGCGGAGAATTTTTGAATCTTGTGTTTGGTGCAGCCATCGGTGGATTGTTCAACTGGGCATCACATGGTTTTAAATACAATGCCAAAGGTCTTGGATATTTCTTCACTGGAGCCATTGCCGGGGTAGTCAGTACAGGAATAGCATCAGGTGTAAATGTTGCAATGGCAGGAGGAAGCTTCTGGAATGGAGCAGTCGGAATGGCGAACGGAATTTCTTCAACAGGTTTCTTGTCAGGGGCTGCAGCCAGTGCAGCATCGGGATTTGCTGGAGGATTTGTTTCCGGATTCGGTAACTCGCTGACAGATGGTGGCAACTTCGAAAGAGGTATCCTGTCTGGGTTAGGCTATGGATTGGAAGGAGGAATTGCCGGAGGAATACTCGGTGGTGTTGCAGGTGGTATCGATGCATTGAGCAAGGGTACTGATTTTTGGACAGGAAAAGCATCTATAAATATAGAAGACGTATATTCATGTTTTGGATGTAACTCTGGAAATTTAAAAATAAATGAAAATACTGTAACAGGAAAATATGTTGGAAAATTTAATGGTGTTAATGTTTATGAAACTAAAAAATTTGGAAGTATTGTACATGCCGAAAAAGATAATCTATATCATTATAGAGCCATAACAATTCCAGAACGTGGAATAATCGCAGGAGAAGGTGTATTTACCAGTGGAAAGTCTATTGGTTTAAAAATGATGAGACATGAGTATGGACATATACTTCAATACATAAAAGTCGGCTCTAATCTATATTGGAGCGTAATTGCTCCTGAAAGTTTTGTCAGTGCTACATTATATCCATCGTCTCACTACAAATTTTGGACTGAAACATGGGCGAACTACTTGGCTAAAAACTATTTTGGGAAAGCATGGAATGGCGGTTATGAGTATCCGGCAAAGAATATTAATATTTATAATATGTTGAAACTCAAAACCATTCAACTGCTTGTTTATCATATAAAATATTACTAACATTTAAATATTATGAACTATACAAAAAATATAAGTATCCTTGTAATAACGCTCATGTTCTTATCATGTCTACCTGTATGTAAAAGGACGCTTGTCTTATTTAAGAATTGCACTAAAGATACTTTAATTATCGGTGTATCAAACTATGACAACATTGACAGTGTACATAGTATTATGAATATAGATAATATCCCTTCAGACAGCAGAATTGATATTCACGGTATTTCGCTATGGAAAAAATGTGAATCAATGATAAATAAAGAAGCTATAATATATCCGGACTCACCTTGCGTGATTGACGAGGCATGCCTGTTTCAAAATGTAGATACTTGTTATTTTTTTCTCATAAAAATTGCAGATGCAAGAAAAAAATCTTTAAAACAAATCCATGACGATAATTTATATAATAAATGGTATATAACAAAAAAAGATGATTACAAATATGATAGAAAAATAAAATAAGTAACTGTTCAAAATTAATTTTATAAATATGAATAATTCACAAATAAATTCGTACCTACAGCAGCTAAGGCTCT
>ERZ869991.604-NODE-604-length-12466-cov-5.751715_pt1 | contig 12466 bp, 6 predicted proteins | sample MGYA00520862_ERZ869991 | MGnify/ENA primary metagenome ERZ869991 (study PRJEB32232, sample SAMN07284978) | human gut metagenome | biome: human-associated habitat; material: feces | host: Homo sapiens | place: Tanzania | collected 2014-08-11 ...
AATTTTCTTGACTGTCGACAATACCATTACCATCAGTGTCCATATCAACAGGTGTGCTGGAGCGAAGGTCTAAATCTGAACTCTTTTCTTTTTCATTTTTTATTGTTTCAATGTACTTTATTATGGTTGCTGAGCTCTTTTCTGCTGCCCTTAATACTTCTTTGGTATATTCCGGATCCTTTCTTAACCGGTCTTGCCAATATTTACTTTCAAGTTTGTTGTTGGTTTCAAAACCATATTTCAGTCCAAGTACTTTGCTGCCTATAGTAGCAATTAACTCTTCTTTTAGAAAGCCTTCAATGCGAAGGCTCTTTTCTTCTTTTCTCCTCGTGCTCTTTATTAAACACTCTGACAAATCTTGAAGATAATTATCTTTGTTCTCATATTTATCTTCTGATGCTATATGTATTGTATTTTCTTTGTCATCATATATTGCTGAACTTTCAGATGCATCGTATTTTGTTTTAGTGGTGAATCTATCATTGTTTACTAATGTCTTGACCATATCTTTGGATGACTCCATTATACGGTTTTCTACCTCTTGCTTAATTTTTATTTCGTTATAATGACGTGAAAACTTTATAGGATAATCTGTCTGGTCTATATTGTAAAAGTTATATACTTCACCTTTTCCAATTACAGGTATTCCTATAGCGTCCTCTCTTACTTTTATCCCTAAACTTTCCATTTCGGACGATTTTATAAATACTGGTATATCAAACCTTTGTCGCTTACTTTCCATACTAAGAATCATGGCGGTTATTCCATTATATCTTTTTCCATATATATCAACAGCATTACTTACTCTTTTTTCATTTGAATTATCTTGTTGTTCGCTTAATAGTATTCCATATCTTTGGTAAGCTTTCCTTTCTAATAGCTCTTGTGTGTGCCAACGTCCATTTCGCTCAGGCTCCATTATTGAAGGCTTTACATATCTTATGTTTCCAACGATTTCTGTTTTCTCGTTTCTTAATTCTTCTGTGATTTTTTGTTCTTTATTATCTTGTGGATTACTCTCTTTTAGCTGTTTATCTTTGACATACTTTATTGATGATTCCCTGTCGTAGCCAAGAACTTTATCTAATTCGTTAACTTTTTCTACATCTTTGTCCGAAATGGTATAATCTTTATTTCTGTAGGCATTTACCATTTTTACCATTTCCTTTTTATAAAGCATGTGTGAATTCATTAAATCTTCTTTTAATTTGTCAAGGTCTTCATCACATAACCTTAATGGACTGCATGAAAAATCATGATACTCTTCACTCTTTTTCTCATATTCGCACCAAAGCTTATCCAATGTTGTATATGGAGGAAGATAATTCTCTTCCCCAGAAAATACGTTTTCTTCATTTCTCAGTGATTCTACATAATCTTTCATTAGCGGTATTCCTATAACATCACGTATTCTTTGACGTTCGTTCTCCGCATCTTCCCTTAATCTTATAGACAGCATAGATTTGTCTTTTGCCGACAATGGTATTTCCTTATGCGTGTCAAGGTTAAATCCTATTATACTGTCGTATTTTGTCGTTACAACAGCATTGATTTTTCCTTGTTCTGTCTCCAATATCGTGCTATTTTGATTTCTTGCGTATATTTTATTCTCGCCCATTTTATTACCGAGTATTGAAATTATTGAACTTATTCCATTGTTTATACGCTCATTCTCTACAGCTTTTCTTATAGTATCTAAAACACTCTGATATTTGTAGGCGTTACTTTCTTTAAGGTCGATACTGTAAATATCTTTTTTGTCTTCTGCATAGGCATATATTCTTAACAAATCTTTTCCCAATAATACCCAGTTGGTAGGAAGTATCTTCCCATGTTCACTGTTTGTATTGTGAATTTTCTGATATTCCAAAGGTAGTTTACCATCTGTTATTGTAGGTGTACTTTGCGATATTATACCAATGGTCTTATTTAATTTTACCTTCCCTTTTTCATAGTCATTTAACTTTTGGTTAAAATCTTTTTTTTCTTCATCGGACATTAATGTAATACTTTTTCCTATCTCTCTCTTAAATATGTCAGATTCTATATTTTCTTTTCTTATGCTTAAATTGTCTTTGTCCCATTTCTTAACTACCAATTGGGTGGCGGTATCTGTAATACTACTTCTTTTACAGTTTTCTACCATTATTATGCTATTGTCCGAATCTTCTTTAAAATAAGTACCAACAAGACTATTGGCTTCATATTCCTTTATTAACTTTCCGTATTTTTCGGGAATGTCATAGCCCTCAGCTTTTAATATGGAAAGCTTTTCCGCCTGTTGCTTTATATCGTCAGGAACCAATTTTCCATCTATCCATGTTACCATAAGTCCGTCCACCCATTTTACAGGTTTGAAAGGTAACATGGATTCTCCTTTGTTTCTGCTTTGCTGGTATGCTGATTTTCCTGCCGCTATTGCCCATCTGTCTATTATGTCTGCATCTTTACTTTGGGATAGATATTCCAATTCTTCTGGGGTGTAGAAATGACTTTCAGTCATATCTTTTAATCGTGTTCCTTCTTGTTGGGATTTTCCATTGAAGATATTCGTCCAACCTTGCAGAATATTCTTTAATATATTATCTGATTTCTTTTTCATCTTTTGAATATTTGTTTTTGGATAGTAGTATATATAATAATGTTATTCCTACTGCGAATAAAGCTGCTATATCATATATTAATGTTATAGCAGCTTCTTTCATATAGTTAATTTTCTGATTCAGTATCATTCTTTCCATTTATTTCCCATGGAGCAACGGATTTTACTATACATTCGAGCTGAAGCTTGCTTTGATATACATTGAGTTTTAAATCTCCTTGTATTTCCACATATTTCTCAGCATCACAAAAATCACTTTTTACTGTCGTAAAACTTAGAAAATTTACCCAAGTAAATTCTCTGTTTTCTCCATTCTTGTCTGAAGAAAATGCTGAGAATGTTTGTATTTCTTTTCCTTTCTTGCTTCTTCGGCTTTCTACTCCTTTCTTACTTATCTTTCCTTTGAAGTCCATATTTCCTTCCATACGGTCTGGAGCGGTTGATTCATTGAACTCCGCTTCCTTATCTGTTCGCAAGTTGAAATATTGGACACCGTCATGTTTTCTCACATACAGTGTTCCGTTTACCGTCACTCTTCTTCCTGTGGAATAATTTGACTTTGTTTCGTAATTTAGTGGAGCGGACACGTTTATGTGCAGCTCTTTTACACTGTTGTCTCTTCCTGCCACACCTAATACTATGGCATAAGACATAAACTTGTTGCCCTCTGATGTGGTCTTCTCTTCTGCGGAACTTACGATGTTTCCACATACTGTTACATTACATTTTATCATAATTGTTGTTTTTAAGACCTTCGCAGTACGTTTGATTCTTGCTGCTCCGGATATTCTTTATCAAAATTTACACTTGCTTGCAATTGTAGTGATTTACTGTCAATTGTTGATTCTTCTCTATTTCGCTTTACTATATTTTCTTGCTCTTTTGATGGCTCTTTGTTTTCAAATTGCGATGAATATTGTTCTTTCAATGCCTGTTCGTCTTCTGTCTTCATCTTTATCACTAATGCCAAAGCTGATTTGAACATTGTTGATATTATTGAAGAGAACATATCTTGACCTGATGCTTCTTCATTGTTTTGCTGCATTAAATATGCAAGCCATTTTGTTGGGTCGTTGGAGTTTGTTACATTTGCCAATAATGACATGTTCGGATTTTGCTGAACATTCCCATTTGTGCTTATCTGCATTTGTGAACGTGTCTCTGCAAGATAATCTTTACCGTTCTTTTCAAGGAGGGATATGTTCTCGTTGTTTCGAACCTCTATCTCTGACAGATATAGTGTCGGGTCAAATTTTTTCCATTTTCCATCTTTATCACAATATTCTGTTTCAAAATGCAAATGAGGACCTGAACTGCTGCCTGTATTCCCACTTACACCTAAATTCTGTCCGGCATTGACAATATCACCCTCTTTTACATCTATCTGGCTAAGATGCATATAGGTTGTCTGCATCTTTGTTCCATCAGCCCTTGTATATTCTACTTTTATATAATTCCCGGCTCCATCTGGCTGATTGCCGACCTTAGAGACTTTTCCGTTGTCTTCTGTTGCATATATGGAATAATACTTCCCTTGTGTCGACAGGTCTAACCCTCCATGCTTGTGTCCTGGTCTTGGCTCGTTGTAAACGCCCGATACCTTAACTTTTGATAAGTCTATAGGTAAAGACCAATTGCCTTGCAATGGCGTTAGCCAAATCTTTTGGGTTTCTGAAGGAGTTATCGTCTGACTATTACAATTCCTCATATATCCTATCTGTAACCCTCTTTGTTTGGCTTGCTCTAACGCCATTTGGTCATATTTGTCCAAATTGTTGCTTCTTATCGTATTTATCAATTTTGAAGCATAGCTTGCATCCGTAGCATATCCTGACGCTTTGATTGCTTTTGCCCAATTCTCATAGTCGGTGGATGAATATTTCCGGCAGCTTGCGTAGCGGTCTTTCATTAACAGTTTGGAATGGTCTTCCATACTGTCGGCTGCGCTGTTATATACCCTAAATGCTTCCGGATATGAGTGATCGTCATATTTGTAAGCAACTTCTCCAGTCCAGGAACTGCCTTTTTTTATTCCAAAATAATTATTATATTGGGTACTTAAATTTGATGTCCCCATTCCACTTTCCAATCCCATCTGACATAGGGTTATTGAAGCTGGAATACCATACTTTATTTGCTGCTCTATTGCTGCTTGGGCATTTTTTTCATAAAAAGATGATATGTTTGCTGACATAGTTTCTCTTATATATGGGGATGCAATTATGCATCCCCTTGTTTATTTACATATGTATTCCTCGAGATGCTTTCTCTTCGGATTCCTCCTGTTCTTTCTTTGGAGAAGGAGATTCTTTTATATCTCCTTTTTCCTCTTCTTTCACTCCTTCTTTATGTTGTTCTTCTACCTCTTTTTTCAGTAATGGTTCAAACACTACTGCGGACAGAGCTTTCTTGTATTCTGCCATATTGTCTGCAAGCCACATCTTGTTCCATTGGTCTTTTGTTATTGGAGCAGTTTCTCGTTTCCCATTTATAGTGGCGGAAATTATTTTCTTATTGTGGTCTTCTGCTGAAGAAGTTATTGTAGGACGGATAATCTTACTCATGTCAACATCTACCTTTTTCGGACTTATCAAGTCTACCTTTATATCTGGCTTCTGACTCGCTATTTCATACCACTTTTGAGCTAATGCCATATGGGTTATTTTCTGCTCAGGCTTGTTAATGACATTGAAGAATGTATTTATATGTTCTTTGGGAGGATAAACAGAAAAGGATGGCTCGTCTTTTGCTTTTATATAAAAAGCATATTTTCCCTTGTCGCCCTTTATCGCTTGAAATTTTACAATTTCTGCTCCTTTTCCTTGCTTTAACTGGTCTGTTAGGTCTATGACTTTTCTATTGATAAGCCGATATTGTTTCAGCTTATTTAATGTTATTTCTTTTCCTAAAAAATAACTATTGGGCTTTTTAAGACCTAATGAACCACCTGCATTATAAAATCTTACTTCTCTAATTCCTTCTTTGTTTAAAGCTATTCCAATCCTGTCTTTCCTCATTCCTGGTACTTCATTCTCTTCTTCAAAAGATGCTCCTGCAGGCATTATTACATCTGCTTTCTTGGCTGCTTTGTCTTTAACTACTACTATTTCTTTTGTTTCTATACTCGGTAGCTTTGCCAACTCTGAAGCAATAGTGATTTTTTGCGGGTCTTGTAATGTTTTTTGTGGAAGCTGACCACGAATTGCTTCATAATCTACTTTTTTCTTTTGTACAAGATTGTCTATTGTTTCAACGGCATTGTTTACATCCCTTTCTATTATTCCAATAAATTGGGGATTTTCTCTTAACTCTCGCTCCCAATATGGAATAAGTGCTTGATTTTCCTTTGATATTGAAGCTGGTAAACCTTGGCGTGACATCAACACTCCAGCAGCAAGCTCTTGTATGAGCTTTTCGTGTTTTACATCATCTTCTGGCAAAAGTTTATTCCTGCCTGAACGGTCAAGACGACTCTCTACTCCTGTTGATGCTACTACAACTCTATATATGTCATTTGCCTTTTGTATGGCATTGTCTTGGTCTGTTTTTTCATATTTTGTACTTATTGTTATTTTATCTGATTCTTTGTCGTATTTATCATTTTGCATTACATATACGGTATCATATTTGATTCCAGAATTTTTTGCTACCTTTGATGCAATTTCTGTCGCATCTTTTACATATTTGTCTTTTGTTGCATCACTCTTTATTTTTTTTTGAGAATCCAACTGGTCGCATATTGCAACACGTTGCCCTGCACGGATAAGTTTGGGTAAAAAAGTGTCAAGGGCATGGTACGGAAAACCTGCTTCCTTTATAGATTTACCTTTCTCATCCGTGAGCTTTTCGTTGTCCCGAAGGGTAATTCCCAATATGTTTGATGTTTTTTCCGCATCTTCTTTATACGTAACATAGAAGTCTCCAGTTCGGAAAAGTAACAATGCATCGGGATGTTTCCCTTTCAAATCCTTATACTGGGCTATAAGAGGGGTTATTCCTTTCTTTTCTTTTACCTCAGGCTTACTATTCTCCTGTACAATTTTTGCATATGTTTCTTTATCTACTGAAGGTAGTGTCGTCTGGTCTATATTGTAAATATATTGGGTTATGCGAGAAGCATTTTTCTCATACAACTTCTGTTCTTCTGGAGACAGCTTGTCATATTGGTCTTTGCTTATCACATTGTCTTTATTCGTAATGTCTTGATACTCCCATTTCGTCCAATTGAATGTAAGTGCCTTTTCACCACGTCTCACTCCAACTCCATTCTCTTGTGCCGCATTGTAAAAAACAAAATTGTTTGAACGATACTCTTTCTGGTCTGAATATAAATTCATCATTATATTATTGTATGCAGTAACAGGGGTTTTGGAATACATGAAGTCTGCATTTCTCTTACCATCCTTGTTCATCCATATTCCACCATTTTCTTTTGCAGACGCAAGGGCTCCTAACAATAATGAAGCATGGAGAAGTTTATTGCTTTCTGATCCTTCATTATAGTTTTCTTTTCTTTGCTCGTTTTTTTCTTTTAAGGCTTGCTCCTTATGATACTCCTCATGTTTTTCTGTATCTGATATGCTTTTGGCTTCCTTCTCTGCTTCTTCCATGGGTACTCCACTTGCTGCAATTTCTTTTGCTTTTCCTGCAACATCTGTTTCTATATTGCTGTCTTCATGAACACTTTGCTGCTTATTATTGTTTATTTGGTTGTCCAATTCTTTTTTAAGATTTTCAAGGGCATTATAATAGGCAAGCTGTTTCTTTCCCAATTCTTCTTGGTTTATTGGGGTGGAAGAAAATTTATAGTTTTCATAATCCTTTTCTGTTTCTTCAAGAACCTTGCTTAACCTACTTGCCTCTGAATCCTTAGGAAGTAGAGCAAAATCTCCTGTCAATACTAAATTTTTGTCTTTAAGGGATTCTACATATTCTTTTATGGAAGTTGCTTCTTCTCCTTTCTCTAATGATTTTTCTTCATCTTCTTCATTTTCTTCTTCTTCTGATTCGGTTTTCTGATATTCCGGCATTTCACTAAGTTCTTCGTATGCAAGCTCTAAATTCTCATCTATACTTCTCTCTGCATTATAGTCAAAACGATGTTGAACGTTTAAGCCTATATTGGTTACACTTCCTGCCTCTATCTGATTCTTTTCTTGGTTATACTGAAAATAAACAATCTCTTCATTGGGCATAGTGAAGGCTGGCATCTTCTTTATTTCGGAGAATTGCTTTGCTATATTGGCATATACAACTTCTTTTACATCTTCGGATGCGTCATCTTCTAGTCCATATCGCTCTACACTGTCTAAAATATCCTGTTTGCTCACTTTTCTCATCAAATCGTATGTTCCGCCTACATTGTTGTTATATACTACGGCATAATTATCGTCTTCACACAAAATGTCATCACCTGGATATTTTTTTGCATTTTTAAAGGTCTTATCTTGCTCCAACGAATCTCCTTGGTCATAATATTCTGCCAATTTCAATATTCCCTTATAGTCCCCCTTTTCTTGCAGCTCTTCAAATTCATCCTTGTCTTCTTCTATTTGGAAGTAACTGTGCGAATAATAATACTTTTCTTCCATATTGTTTGTATTTTGAGTATTTGTAATTTTGGGTAATTTATTTGCTCCGGCATCCATAAGCTCTTTGTCGCTGGCTGCCGTAATCCATTCTTTTAATTCTGGTTTGTCTTTATAATATTCTCTTAATTCATTTAGAGTTGTTATATTCAAAGCTGTATGACCTTCATGATGACCGTCTGTTATTGTATCTATAAGTACGGAAAAATAATCTCTTGGGTTTGAAAGGTCTTTTTGTTCTGGTGCTTGTTTCTGATATTGTGGCATATTTGATATTTCCTCCCATACATAACCGATATTTTCTTTTATCTCTCTATCATGGTCATAAAGGGTGCTATGTATGTCTTCTTTTCCTGTTTCATCTTTTATTACTACATCAAGAGTATCTTTCTCTTTGTTGTATTCTACAGAAAGCTTATCTCCTGACTCCATTTCTATTGTTGGCTTTTCTTTTAGGGATTGCCATTCTTTATTGGTCTTTTCTTTTATGTCTTCTTTTGATTCCATAAGCTCTTTGTTTTCTTTGAGTTGTTTCTCATTGTTTTCTTTTTCATCTTTTCCGTCAAGGTTTCCTTGAACAAGTGGAGCTTCTCCCAGAGCAATGCGTTGCTTGTCAATATTATCGATTAACATTCGTGATGCCTTATTGACATCACTCATAACGGTTACGATAAATTTTGGCTCTTTTTTTAAAGTGGAAATCCAACTTTTTATGTAGGCTGCACTGTTATCTGATATTCTTTTGTCAAAACCCAATGTATTGCCTACCATCGCTGCAGTGAGTTCTGCTACAAGTTCTTCTTTTGCATATTCTGGTGAACCAAAGCGTGAAGGCTTCAATCGGTTGAGACGTGATTCTGCTCCTGTGGAATGGGTCATTTCGTGTAGTGCTGTCCCATAATATTCCTGTCCATCCTTATAACATTCTTCGGCATTGTCCTGGTGTATGTTGAATTGGGACTTTAATGGTAACACAATCATATCTTTTGAAGGACTATAATATGCTCCTGCTTCTGGCTTGTCATATTGTATCGGACATACCCACTCCTGTTTTTCCATCATCCTGTCGAGGGCTGCATTTACATACATTCCTTCTGTCTTTTCCGGTAGCTCTTTACTCTCGAAACGTGATAATATTTTATCGTACTTTTCCTTGTTTACTTCTTGCAGATTGGTTTGGTCTATGTTCCATTCTGCAAAGACTTTCATATAAGGACGAACTTTACATTCTTTCTTTTCTTCTTCGCTTAAATTATTGTAGTCTTTTTCTGTAATCTTATTACCGTCTTTATCTTTTATCGAAAAGCCCCATTTAAATACAGGTATTGCTTTCTCGCCTTTATTGATTTTTGCTCCTTCTTTCTTTATTTGCAAGAAGGTCATATATGCTGGCACCTTATAGTTTTGTTCCGCAGTGTGAAGCTGCAAAAGGAAGGCATTGCATCCTTCGTATGTTCTGCCTGTTATGTTCTGTGGTAAACCTGCAACACCACCTGTTACCCAACCTTTTGTCCAGTCTTTCTGCATTTCTTCCATTCTCTTTATCAGCATTTCGGAAAATTTCTGAAGTGCATTGTCGAGAGCACTCGGTTGTTTCATCTTTGTCGATTGTTGTAATTCTTCTTTTGCCATACTTTTTTTTTTATTGTATTGTATAGCAAAAATAAATGCGTTTTTCCTTATTCTATTTACTTTTTCAATATATGTTTTATATTAACATTATACTTTCTTTTATATCTTTTTTAGTCTGTTTTTATGTTAATTTCTTGGGTCGTTTATTTCCTTTAAAAGCCACCCGACGCAACTTCCTACGCCAGGCAGCTTTACTAAAAGTAAAAAATATAGTTGGAAAATTTATTTTATAACTCGCTGAACTTCCTTTTCTTCGTTTTGATTGTTTAGTTCATAATTGCGAGATGTCTGTTCTCTTTGTTCATCGTATTTCCGGAGCACTGCATTGGCTAATGTATTAAGTGGTATTTTCCCTTGTTCAAATGCTTCTACGGCATTGTCGGATATGTTTATTACCATCGGCTTGCCGTCTATGGTTACTACCATCGAACTCCCTTTCATCACAGGCTCTGAAAGGCGTTGGTCTAAATTTTCATCGGGATAACTCTTATATTCTTTCTTTTGACTATTACTCTGGGATGTAGCTTCTTTTATTGCAGCATGACCGGCATTATTGAATAGATTGGCTCCTCCAAAACCTAAAAACAACATCTTCAACAAAGGATTCTTTATAAATAGTCCTCCAAAAACGGCTGCTAAAGGCAACAGGTTGTCTTCTATTTTCATATTCGGATTTTTTCCTGTTAGCATACCTATAAACATGTCCGGCAACATTGCCAATACATATCCCATATTCTTTGTCAAGTCGCTGAAACCGTTTAAGCCCATTTGCTCAAAGACATTTCCCCATCCTGCTGTCTGTTCTGTTGTTACTGACATCGGATTGGCTGTCGATGATTGTGATTGTGTCGTTTGCATTGACTGTGGCATTTGCATTGATTGCGTTTGCATACTGTACGGACTGTTTTTTATTTTTTCTTCTGTTGATGTTGCTTGGCTGTTGCTGTTCTCTTTTGCTGACGCTTGAACTGCTTGGGAGGCTTTCCATTTTCGGGCTGCTTCTTTATCTTGCATGTCTGCTGCTCTTGCATAGTCATAAGCTCGCTGACCTACTTCTTTTAATGTCATTTTCTTGGCTCCGAACATCATTGTAGTCTTCCGCTCCTTTGACATTTCCATAGCATAGTTAAAGAAAGTTGCAGCATAAGCTCTGTTTTGTTTGGCGGTTTTGGCAAACATCCATGACGGAACCTGACTGTTTCCGTTAAATGGTATTATTTGTTCTGACATCTTACTTCTTATTGTATTAAGAAGTTTTGCTGAATCACCTTTATTCTTTATTAAAAGGTCTTCGGTTTTATTTTTTGCCGTTTCTGCTAAACTGAGGCGAGAGACATTTATCTTATTAGCAAGGCAGCTATTTACATTATGACTTAAACTTGTACTTCTTTTCTGATATTGCCGTGATCCATTTTCTATTTTCTTTACTGCATTTGCATCTCCAAAGACTTTTTGGCTTTCTTTCTGCATGTCTTCTTCATCTTCCCATGGGGAAGATACATGGTCACACAAATACCGAAGTCCGACATCGACTATGACTCCGCCTTTTCCCATTTTGGCTGCATTGCCTACTTTTCCTGCGATATTGGCTACCTTTATAAATTTTGAAGCACTTCCGGCTACCTTTATAAATTTACCGGCTCCGGCAAATGTTAAATAGTCAATTGCTGTGGAACCTGCATAACTGACGGCTTTTTCAGCAAAGGACGGATTGTACATCTTTTCTTTTCTCTTTTCTACTTCTTCTCCTACTTTACCGTCTTTTATTCCACGTTTCGGTCCCAACATTCCTATTAAGGAATCGGAAAACATCTTTTTGCAGATATACTCTGCTGAACTTTTGGGAACTCTTTCTTTTGCCAGTTGATTCAGCATCATATCCTTGAAGCGGTACATGACATATTTTTGAGCATATTCAGCTAATTCTTTTGATTCTGCAACTCCTTTATGTGCACATAAATTCCAATAGATTATGGTCGTCAGCTTGGCTATGTCTTCTCGTATGTTCTTATTATTGCTCCATTTCTTTATTGTGTTTCCTACAACATCATCCATGGTCATTTTTGACCATTTCCCATTTCTTTCTACTTCAAACTTTGCCCTGTCATAATCTGATATGTCGGCAGCAGCATCTAATGCCGTAAAAAAAACCGATTTGTTATTTTCTTTTTCAAGCGCATCATGTAATTCTTTATTTCGGTTCTTTTCTACTTCTTTTACTTCTTGCTTTAAACTGGATGAAAGATTCTTGTTGTAATATTGCGTTAAACAATAGTCCAACTCGGATAAAGTCTTATAATTATTTCCTTGTGCCATATCGTTTCTTTTAAAATCCTAATATCTGCTGACGTGCTTGTTCTATCGCCTTGTGATATGCTACCATCTGTTTCGGATAGAAACGTGATAACCAATCATCTTTACTTATCTCGTCATTTATAAACTTTATCGCTTGCTGCCTTGTTATTTCTATTGCCTTTTCCCCTTTTTCCCTGCCGTTAAACCAGGCTTTTGTCCAACATCTTGTTCCCGAAGCGTCAAAATATACTGAGGTTTCTCGCTCTACATCGTAACTTCCAATGTTTATCGACATATTTGCAAGTGGGTCTTCTATCAATCCGTCTTCTGTTGCTTGATCAGAAAGTTT
>ERZ869991.606-NODE-606-length-12463-cov-4.458582_pt1 | contig 12463 bp, 12 predicted proteins | sample MGYA00520862_ERZ869991 | MGnify/ENA primary metagenome ERZ869991 (study PRJEB32232, sample SAMN07284978) | human gut metagenome | biome: human-associated habitat; material: feces | host: Homo sapiens | place: Tanzania | collected 2014-08-11 ...
GCCCACTATATTTTCCTAGAGAAAAAAAATATTCGGAAAATAAGCACTTTGTTAATTTAAACAAAGTGCTTTTCCTTTTAATAAATCCTTGCGCTGGCCAAAAAAATTTGCTATAATAGCCGCCGTGCAGCTCTGTATGAGCGTTGCTTCCGGCTTGATTTTAGTCAGGAAGCTCTTCCTGCCCGTATATTTGCTCCGTTAAGAAAGATTTCTCCAGTTGGGGAAAGTCGAGTAAAAGTAGCAAGCGAGCGTCGCCGCAGTAAGCATGGAGATGTCGTAAAGTGCGGGCCTGAAAGGCCGAAGGAAGGAGGTTTGCGCTGTGCGCAAATACGAAATTACTTACATCCTCACTCCTGATTTCAGTGAGGAAACTGTCGCTGCCAAGGTTGAACAATATCAGAACCAGGTAGTAAACGAAGGCGGCCAGGTCGTCAACGTTAATAATTGGGGCAAACGCCGTTTCGCTTATGAAGTGAATGGTAAAGCTGAAGGCTACTATGTGACCATGCGTTTCGACGCTGAGAGCGCTGTCGCTGATGAGCTTCGTCGTGTTATGAAGAACAGTGACGAAGTGTTGCGCTGCATGGTAGTAAGCGTCGCCTAGTATTTCAGATTTAGAGGGCTTAAGCCGTTCAGCTATTTTTATAGAAAAGTTTTAGGAGGGTAGTCCACAATGTCAGTGCTCAATAGAGTTGTCCTTATAGGTCGTCTCACCCGTGATCCGGAGAGCAAAACTACTACTTCGGGCAAGCAGAGGACTACTTTTACCGTAGCTGTCGATCGTCGCAGTAAAAATGTAGAGAAGAGTGCCGATTTTATTCCTATCGTTACTTGGGATTATACGGCCAGTTTCTGCGCAAATTATCTGCGCAAAGGGCGTCAAGTTGCTATAGAAGGAAGATTGCAAATTGACAGCCAGCAGCAGCCTGACGGTACCTACAGAACTTTTGTAAATGTAGTAGCTGATGATGTCCAGGCTTTGGGAAGTAAGTCTGATGTTCAGACCGGCGCCGTTGGCGGTTCCCAGTCTTATTCTCGCTCTGCTGTCCCCGATCCCATTGCGGATAGTGCGGATGATGATGATTTTGATGGCGGCAGCGATATGGACAGCTCGATTCCCTTCTAATCACTACTGATATATTCTCAGCCCCGTATGGGTTCTATTTAAGTTCGGAGGTTCGCTATGGCTCGTGGAGAGCGTCGAGGCCGCAGGCCTCGCAGGAAGGTTTGCCATTTCTGCGCTAACAAAATTGAAGAAATCGATTACAAGGAAGTTGCTACTTTGCGTAAGTACACCAGCGAGCGCGGCAAGATTTTGCCCCGTCGCATTTCTGGCACTTGCGCCCGTCACCAGCGTATGGTCACTTCCGCTGTGAAGAGAGCTCGTTATATCGCTTTGTTGCCTTACACCGTATAGTCGATATTAGTGCTCATTGAGAGGCGGTCTCCCTTGGTATCTGTTTAAGGTAGTTGGGGAGGCCGCTTTTTTTAGTCCCGTGAAATGCGCGGGAAGTTTGGCTTAAAATTCCTAAAAGACATTGGAGGTTATCGCAATGCAGGTTATATTACTTAAAGATGTGCCCAAGGTTGGTAAAAAAGGTGAATTGCACAACGTATCCGACGGTTACGGCCGCAATTTCTTAGTGGCTCGCGGTTTCGCTGAAGTAGCCTCCGAAGGTCGTTTGCGTGCAGCCGAAAAAGAAAAAAAGGATCGCCAAGCTCAGCAAAAACGTGAGCAAGAAGCTGCTCAGGCTCAGGCTGAACGTCTTCAGGCCAAGCCCCTGGTTATAAAGGCCAATTGTGGAGCTCAGGATAAGCTTTTTGGTTCCATTACTGCGCAAGATGTAGCTGAAGCCGTAGCCGCTCAATTTAATGAAACTATCGATAAAAAATCGGTCAAGTTAGATGATCCTATCCGTAAATTGGGTGAATTTACTGTAGCGATTAAGCTTCATCCTAAAGTAAAAGCCAATTTGAAGATTCAAGTAGAAAAAGCTTAAGTAGGCGCAACAAAATAAAAGCTACAGCTTTTAAGGGGCCCGCTTCTGCATTTGAAGCGGGTTTTTGTATTTAGGGAAGGGACTTTTTTATGGGCTTAACTTCTGTAGACGATCGTTTGCTTTTGCCTCCTCACAACGAAGAGGCAGAACAAGCTTGTTTGGGTAGTTGTTTAATCGATCCTGAAGCTTTTGACAAAGTTTCGGAAATTTTGACTGGCCCGGAAGATTTTTACCAAAAAGCTTATCAAGAAATTTATGCGGCCATGGTCTATTTGGCTGAAAATACCGGCGTAATAGACCTTCTTACGGTTTGTAACTATTTGCGTGAGCATGGCAAATTGGAATATTGCGGAGGTGTAGCCCGCCTCAACGATATTATTGATGCAGTAAGGAGTTCCGCTCACGTAAGTGCTTATGCCAAGATTGTGGCCGACAATGCTCTTTCCAGACGTCTTTTGCGGGCCGGCGAAGCTATTAGTCGCTTAGCTGTCGATCAAGAAGTTGAATTGCCTCAACGTGTCGATCAAGCTGAAGAGGTTATCTTTGGTGTGGGTAACTCGCGCTCTCGAGGTGAGCTTGAGCCTATAGCTGATGCTTTAAAAAATACTTTTGATGAAGCCTATAAAAGGTTCGAAGAAGGTAAAACCGTTTCCGGAGTAGCTACCGGATTTACTGAATTTGATGAGCTTACCAACGGATTACACCCTGCCAACCTTATTGTTGTCGGAGCTCGTCCCAGTATGGGTAAAACGGCTTTTGCCCTTTCTATTGCTGTTAATGTAGCTTTAGCTGAAAAACCCGGCAAAGTAGCTATTTTCTCTTTAGAAATGCCTCGCGAAGATCTTTGCCAGCGTATGATGTGTTCGGTTGCTAAAGTTAATGCTCAAAGTTTGCGCAGCGGTAAGCTAAATAGTAACGATTGGGGAGCTTTGGCTCAAGCTGTCGATCAACTTAGCAAAGCGCCTATATTTATTGATGACAGCGGCAGCGTTACCATTTTGGATATGAAAGCCAAATTGCGCCGTATGAAAAAACGCAGCGGCGTCGATTTAGTTATTATTGACTATTTGCAACTTATTAAAGGCAGCAGTACCAATAGAGGCAGCTCGGAAAGGATCTTTGAAATTTCCGAAATTTCCCGTCAGCTTAAAGGCTTGTCTAAAGAATTAAATGTACCTATTGTGGCTCTTTCTCAGCTTAGTCGTAATGTAGAAAGCCGTCAGGACAAAAGGCCTTTGCTTTCAGACTTGCGTGAATCTGGCGCCATTGAGCAAGACGCCGATCTTGTGGCTTTTCTGTACCGTGACGAATATTACAATAAACAAAGTACAGAATTAAATATTGCCGAAATTATTGTGGCTAAGCATCGCAACGGCCCTATTGGCAATTTGAAGCTGAAATTTATCAAGCAATACGGCGGTTTCTATAATAAAGACGAGAATGTCTCCTCGGAAACTTATACTTCCTCTAACATCGGCGGTAAACAAACAGTATCTTTTGGCCCCAATAATGGTTTTACTATATCCGTGCCCAATCGCGCTTCGTCAAGTCAAAGCAACAATGGTAATAATGGACAGAGTGAAACTGATTCTGGTTTAGATTTATATCCTGGAGATGTCCCCATTTAACTTAGCTAACATAGTCCGCGAACGCTGTTTGTATTATTTGCCTAAATAAACTAGATAGCCAAGCCTTGGTTGCTACATAGTTGGCCCAAAGCTTGGCTGTTTATTTTTGGTATAATTGGTGCAAAATGTTAATTAAATTTTTACAAGCCATGAGTAGTAAATAGTTGACTTAGGTAGTTACTTCTGCTATCACTTGAGATAAAGTACGTACTTCTCTATGATAGCATGGAATATTCCTGCTGTCCCATAAAAATACCTATTAGATAAGATGAGCCACCGCCTGGTTTTAGGATCCGACTCCAGGGTGTGTCGTGTGGTGGCCACACAAAATTTTTACTAAATGAATGCTGCGTTAGGCGGTAACTTGATTTCAAAATTTTGAGGAGGCTATTATGCCCTTCTGTAATCTTATTTCGCATTGCATGTGCAATATAGTAAAAGCCCAAGAAAGGAGCCATAGATACCATGGATGTTTTTGATGATACGTTTTTCGTCCCCGAAGAATATCTTGATTTTCATTTTTATGATGACAGCTCAGATAACGAACTGAGTAATGGCACCAACAACTTGTGTGCTTTACACGAAAGTGTTGCTGGCGATAAGGTAAAAATAGAGAGAATAAATTTTTCTTTTTACTATTCCGTTAAAAATTCCAGCCATGGAATTAGAGTAAAAGTTCGCTGGAATAGAGGTGGCTGCGATAAAAGCAATATAGACGGTTTCTTCATGTTGCACGGCGACTATGAGTTTGTGGCTACGAAAAATAGTAAATTTGTTAGTGAAGATTGTATTGACGAAGCTAGGCAGTTCTTGAAAAAATATCGAATATTTTTTGCTCTCGTATGGGGCAACAACTTCAATGGTAAATATTTTGATAATTATCTTAAGGGAAAAATTGGAATATTTGATGACCTATTTGATGGCTTTTACGTAGACTATAAAACGAAACAGCAGCTTCGTGAGGAATTTAAATACCTAAAAGCTGAGCCAATATATAGAGAACTAGAAGAAAACGATCGCAATTTAAGAATATTTACTAATATTGTTCGCAATAGCAAACTCTTCGAATTGTACGAGACTGCTTCTTCCAAATAATTGTTATTGGGGGGGCTTGGTGTTATTTAACCAGTATTGCCTTTTCCAAAAAGGCAGACTAAAGGTAAATTGTGGAGACAAAAATACTATGCGTAAATTAAGAACTTGTTTGCTAAAACGTACTTGGCACAAATCCGTGCAAAAAGTGAAATATATACGAGGCTATAATAAAAGATTTAAATGGTCTATAGGACCCAATTGGTCACTTATTATGAATTCAATTACAGGAGAATGTGTAAGAACACCTCTCGACTGTTCTTTTTGTTATATTCCAGATGTTGGCTATTGGCCTTACATTCGCATTAAAGTAGTTTGGAATGGTGGTGAATCTCCTGGATTAGCAGTTGTTAATCCGGAGCAAAAAGAAGTAGGTCTATTTGATTTACATGGTAAATTTAAGTATGAAGGTGTGAAGGTTAGTACTGAATTAGAAGAACAGGCTCGAAGTTTTCTAAAAAAATACGCAGTCCTAATGGCAGGTGTTTGGAATTATTTTATTTTTGCTGGCGATTTTGAATGGTATGCGTATGGAGATATTCCTATGTTGGAAGTTTTTGAGGACAGCTTCTCTGAACGTCCAGAGTGCACTGAAGAAAGTTACAAACTTCTTGTTTCTGAGTATAACCTTGCCAAGCAAGAAGGCCGATATAGCGATTTGCCGGATGATGAGCAAGACTTAAAAATTTTGGAAGATATTGTCCGTCAAAACAATTTGTACGATTTGTACGACGAGAGCCCCAAAGGCTTGGGCCGTTTGGTGGAAACTGATAAGCTGAACTTTTCCTTTGATTTTTCCATAAAAGGCGGTGTAGGACGCACTTTCCGGGCTAAAGTTTCTTGGGATAGAGAAAGACCGGTAGGTAAGAGCCAATACTATTTTGAGCTTTACGGAGACTACAAATATGTAGGCAAAAAAGTAAAGCCAGAATTGGAAGAAGAGGCTCGCGCTTTCTTCCGTAAATATCAAGTATTGCTGGCAGCGGTTTGGGCAGGCGTTTTAGAAAAAGACAGCCTCTACGACTACTTTTACGATTCTTTGCCTTTTGCTGAGCTTTTACCCAAATTTAAGCTTAGTGCTCAAGAACTGGCCAAAGTAAGTAAAATGGTCAACCATGCAAAAAAGCGCGGCTTGTATAGCGATTGTCCTGAAGATGTACAAAACCTGAAGATATTAGCTAACATAGTTCGCGAGCGCCGTTTGTATTATTTGCCTAAATAAACTAAATAGCCAAGCCTTGGCTGCTACATAGCGTCCCAAAGCTTGGCTATTTATTTTTGAGCTATAGTGCAGTTAGAATGTCTATTTAAGGTTTAATTACTTTGTCAGCTTGGACAAGCGTGGTAGCAATAGTAGCCATATCGGAAACTGTACCCACTACCTGTTCAGCTTCTAAATGGTAATGCTCTAAGCACGTGGAGCAGAGCAAAATTTTTACGCCTGAATCTTCCATGAAAGAGAGAGACAAGGCCGCATCGCTGCCACGCACAGCATTAAATACGCCTTCGGTGTAACAAATAATTGTATCTATATCTTTAGCTTTGTTTTCCAAATTGTGTAAAAATTTAGCCATCATAGTTTTGCCAAATTCTAAGCCTTTTTCGCTTGTTTCGTTAGCAACTTGGTTCACCGTACCTAAAGTTGCACTTGTTAAAAGCAAAACGGTCATAAAAAAACTCTCCTTGAATACAAAAACGCGGCCTATTTGTCGTCTGCCGTTATCTATATAGATATATTACGGGAACGAATTTAAAAAGCCTGCACTTTATCATATCACTGATAAGGTGCAGGCTAAAAAGCCGAGCTAAGCTTGTTTTAATGGATTACATCTTCGGTAGCTAAAGTTATATTCAAGCGCTCTTCTATTTCAAAAAGGCGCGGCCAGGGCAAGACGATTTCCAAAAACATGCTGCGGAAAATAACTTTTTGACCCACAATGGGAGAATAATAACTTTGGCCTAAAAGCTTTTCGTCCCACAATTGTTGGGCCCAAGGGATAGCAGCGTTGCGGGCGGCTAAACCGGCTGGGCCGGCTTGATTGAGTAATGGATCGGCTTTAATGTTGATATTTTTGTATTCTTTGCTCAAATTTTGTCTAATGACAGCTTGATAAGCGTAATCGTCGATTAAACGAGCGACAGTAAAAGCTTGTTGGGTTTTTTCGCTTTCGAGGCGGCGATAGATAGTCCAATTTTTGCCTTTAACTAAGGCAATTTGAGCGGCGCAAGCTTGAGCTATAGCTGTGCCCAAAGAATTTGAGGGCGTATTCCAAGCCGAATAGCAAGCCAATTCCCAAATAGGTACATTATCGATAATGGTTTGGGCAAAAATTGGCTCGGCACGGTTGACTAAATGCAAGTCTGCCAAACCATAAGGCCTTTTTCTTTGATCGGCAAATTTATTGTCAATGCGCTCTAATAAATTCTCGGCTTGCGTTTTAGTTTTGTCGTCGCCTTCTAAAGTAGGAGCGGCAAAAGGTTTATCGCTGGGAGTTTCCACAAAGATAACTGTGCCTGTGCCTTCAGTTTCGGCAGCGCCGCTCAAATCTAAGTGAAGGCGAGCTGTCTGAGCTAAGGTAAAAGCTTCCATAGGCGGAACCTTGTCTTTATATTCTGGATCAGAGTAGTCCAACTCGATATGAGGAGTGTAGTTGGCTTCTTTAGCCAGCCAGCCTGCGGTCATATTGGAGGCCAACTCGTCAGCGCCGCACATAATGTCTACTTTGTCTTCAATATCAAGCTCTTTAATTTTAGCTTTGAGTTGAGCTAATTCGCTAATATGAATACCTTTAGAGGCGGCATCGTCTTGGCCGATAACCAAATGATCAATTGTGCCTTGAGCTGTAAAACGCAATAAATTATGCAAAACTTCCAAGTTGCGTTTTCTAACTTGCAAATATTCGCGGAAATATTTTTCCGGCACGTTGGCTGGAGGCTTGGCTTCCCCTCGGGTAGCCCAATTGCGCAAACTGGTTTCGTAGGGAGCTTGGCCGTCGGAAGTGCGCAACGAAAGGCGCGGTACAATAGCTAGCACTTCTAAATGCTGGCCTTTTTTAGCTAATTCTGGCAAAATTTGTAAATTTTCCAAAGCTTCGACTGTGCTTATTTTAGCGGTACGTGAAGCAATTAAACCACCATAGGCCAGCATATCGGCTGAAATGATAGCGTTGGAATATAGCGGCTGGTCGCGCAGCCAAGCTTTTAGTTTTTGCGGTTGCCCAGGCGTGTAAGCTTTGCCTAGCCAAGCTCTTTCGGGCACAATTAAGTGGCCGCCGCCTATGCGGGCAATTTGGCCGGGAAAAAGCCAGTTGCAAGGCCGATCATCCAAAGGAATATATAGCGCTTGCCAAGGTTGAGCTTCTAAAGTTGGCTGCGCGGCGGCAGCACTCGAACTAGCTACATTTTTAGCTTTAAGCGCTGCTGGCGCGGCTGTTTTGTGGCTATGAGCTTGAAAAATGCCTGCATCGGCCGATGGCGCTGCTTCTTGCGGCTGGGTAAAACCGGCTCCGCTTAAAAGGAGAGTTAGAGAACAAGTATAAAAAAGCAATCTTTTAAACATAGAGCCGGTTTCTCTAAGCTAAGCTGGCCTCCCTTTGCCTAAAAAGGCCGCTTGCTCAGCTTGGAATATATACGAAAATTTAGCCTCCAAAAGGATTTTATTTATGAATAGATTTAAGTTGCTTTTATGTTTGCTGCCCCTAATGGTGGCGGCCTTTTTTTGCACAGCACCTATGCCTTCTCAAGCTCAGGGCCTGACTGCGCCGCGCTTACTCATTTCTTGCTTTTTAGGCGACTCTATGAGCGTAGTAGACGCCAGAACCGTGCGTGTCAAAGGCACATTTTCAGTTGGCAACAATCCCGAGCGCATGTCCGTTTCGCCAGATAATCGTTATATTGCCGTAGCTCAACCTAAAACAGGCTGCATTTCTGTTATCGAAAGCGGCAATATGCGCTTTGGTAATAACTACACTGACGAAAAAATAAAGACGCCTGTCGATGTTTGTTTCTCTACTGATGGAGCCAGACTTTACGTGTTGGAGTCTTCCACTTGCTCTTTAATAGAGTTGCATGTGCCTTCTTTCCAAGTTGTACGTGTCTTACCCTTAAATGGTTTAGCTCCCAGCCTAATGCGCATTTCTAAAAATGGCGCCAAAATGTTTATTTCTCACGAAAATACTGGTTTATTAACCGTAGTTGATCTCTTTAATTGGTCGATCTTTAAACAAATGAGCGTAGGCCCTACTGCCGGAGGTTTAGATCTTTCTAAAGATAACGGCCGCTTAATCGTAGCTTTGCCTTCAGAAAGCAAAGTTGGCATTTACAAAACTACCGACTTGCGCCTTTTGAGCAAAGTGCCCGTAGGCTCTGGCGCCAGTATTGTGGGCGTATCTCCCAAAGATCAAGTGGTTGTGATCAATTCCATTTCCAACGATGTTTCGATCTTCCCCTTAGATCGTCCCAGTTTACGTTTCCGTACGGCAGTTGGAGTAGGGCCGCGCGATTTGTGTTTCGCCCCAGATGGCTCTATGTGTTATATTGCTAACTTTAATACTAACGATCTTTCTGTAATCGATATGAGCACTGGCAAGCAGTTAGGCCGTTTGGCTATTGGTCAAGGCCCGCGTGCCATAGTTTGGGTTTATTAGTGCTTTTATCAGAGCTTGGCCGTTAGACAAAAAAGGAGGAGAAGGCACCGACGCGAAAGCTTCTCGCCGATTTTTAAAGACAGCTAAGCCTGAGATTTTTTTTCTTAATTTAAGGAGTATTTTTCATGCAATACGATCCGGCTAGTTTTGAACAGAAATGGCGCGATATTTGGGAAACTAAAAAATTGCACCACGCCGTCAAGAGTGACAGCCGCCCCAAGTATTACTGCCTCGATATGTTCCCTTATCCTTCCGGTGAAGGACTTCACGTAGGCCACTGGCGCGGTTATGTACTTTCCGACGTTATGAGCCGTTATATGACTTTACACGGTCGCCAAGTACTTCATCCTATGGGTTGGGACGCTTTCGGTTTACCTGCCGAAAATGCCGCCATTAAGCGTGGTATTCATCCTGTGGCTCAAACTAAGGCTGCTACCAGCAATATGCGTCGCCAGCTCAAAGACATGGGCTCTATGTATGACTGGGATCGTGAAGTTAACTCTTCTTTGCCTGAATATTATAAATGGACTCAGTGGACTTTCTTAAAAGCTTACGAAGCCGGTTTAGCTTACAAAAAAGAAGCTCCTATCAACTGGTGTCCTTCCTGCGCTACCGGTTTGGCCGATGAAGAAGTAAAAGAAGGACGTTGCGAGCGCTGCGGCACTTTAGTTACCAAAAAAGGTTTGCCTCAGTGGTTCTTTGCTATTAGCAAGTATGCCCAGCGTTTAATTGACGATCTTAAAGATCTTGACTGGCCGGAAAAAGTTAAGAAAATGCAAATCGACTGGATCGGCCGCAGCGAAGGTGCTGAAGTTCGTTTTGCTATCGATGGTCACGAAAACGAAAGCTTAACAGTTTTCACTACTCGTCCCGATACCATTTATGGCGTTTCTTACATGGTATTGGCTCCCGAGCATGAGTTGGTGCGCCATATTACCACTCCCGATCGTGCCGAGAAGGTTGAAGCTTATATTACTCGCACTTGCTCTCGCACTGAAGTAGAGCGTCAAGAGCAAAAAGAAAAAACTGGCGAATTTACCGGTGCTTACGCTATCAACCCTGTAAACGGCGCCAAGATTCCTATTTGGATCGCCGACTATGTGCTTATGGGCTACGGCACTGGTGCTATTATGGCTGTTCCGGCTCACGACGAGCGTGACTGGGATTTCGCCAAGGCTTTTGAGTTGCCCATTAAACAAGTGGTTATGACCGCTGCTCAAGCCGAAGCTTTAAAAGCTGATGGTATCGATTTTAGTGATTCAGCTGCTGTAAGCGCTGCTTGGCAAGCTAAATTCGGAGCTGATCCTTACGAAAAGCCTTATTGCGAATTGGGCTATATGATCAATTCCGAAGAGTTCTCCGGTATGGAGTCCAATGCCGGCCGTAAAGCTGTCGTAGCCAAATTGGAAAAGCTCAATATCGGTAAGGCTGTAGTAAATTATCGTTTGCGTGACTGGTTAGTTTCCAGACAGCGTTACTGGGGCGCTCCCATTCCTATGGTTTATTGCGATAAGTGCGGTATTGTGCCTGTTCCCGAAGATCAGTTGCCCGTCTTGTTGCCTCACGTAGAGAAGTATCAGCCTTCTGGCACCGGTGCTTCTCCTTTGGCTTCTTTGCCCGAATTTGTCAATACCACTTGTCCTAAGTGCGGCGGCCCTGCCAAGCGCGACACCGACACCATTTCCCAGTGGATTTGTTCTTCTTGGTACTTCTTGCGCTATCCGTCTTACGATTGCCAAGATGCTGCTTGGCGCCGCGAAGATGTAGACTTCTGGAATCCTGTTGATCTTTACGTCGGCGGCATTGAGCACGCTGTCTTGCACTTGCTTTACTCGCGTTTCTACACCAAGATCTTCTACGATTTAGGTTTGGTAGGCTTTAAAGAGCCCTTCACTCGTTTATTCAACCAGGGTATGATCACCAAAGTTGGTAGCTCTGGTCGCTTGGAAAAAATGAGTAAGTCTAAGGGCAATGTAGTCAATCCCGACGATTTGGTTAAAAAATACGGTACCGACGCTTTACGCGCCTACTTACTCTTCATTGGCCCGCCCGAATTAGATGCCGAATGGAATGATTCTGGTATCGAAGGCGTCTACCGCTGGATCCGCCGTATTTGGACTCTCATTACCGAGTGTAAAGTCACTCCCGGCAAAGAGACCGATCCGGAAATTTTGAAGACTACTCACCGCTTTATCAAGAAGATCAATGAAGATCTTTCTCGCTTGCACCTCAATACTGTGGTAGCTGCCTTGATGGAGTGGAGCAACTTCCTTATTGCTCGCGGAGCTAAAGGGCCGATTGCTCAGGAAACCTTAGAGCAATACATTATTGTTATGTCTCCTGTGGCTCCTCATGCTGCTGAAGAACTTTGGGCTTTCTTGGGTCACGAAAAGGGTATTTTCGAAAGTCGTCCCGCTTGGCCGGAGCATAACGAAGAGCACTTGGTAGAAAACGATTTTAACTTGGTAATTCAAGTTAATGGTAAGATGCGCGACATGATTCGTGTCTCTAAGGATTTATCCAAAGAGCAATTAGAAGAGAGCGCCAAAGCCAGTGCCAAAGTCGCTTCCAGTATTGCTGACAAAACTATTCGCAAAGTGATTTATGTTCCCAATAAACTTATGAACTTTGTAGTAGGTTAAAAAGGCTTTAATACCTAGTTTATAAAAATGACGGCTGAAAGTTCTCTTGAATTTTCGGTCGTTATTTTTTTTGTAGTGGTTGTCTGGAAAGAAATTGCCACTCAAATTAGAGACTGCTTTGTTCTAGTTCTTGCGGAGGAGTTGATTATGTACAGGAAGTTTTCCCATTATTTCACTGCTTTAGTTTTAGGCATTTCTCTGAGCGGCTGGGCTTCTTTCTGTTGTGCTCCCGTTCAAGCGCAAATTCCCGATACGACTGCCGAAGCTAAGCTTATTCAAATGGCTCGTGAAGGCGACTCTGAAGCTGTTTACAATTTGGCACTTACCTATGTTAATGGCGATAAAGTTTATACCAACTACAAAGAGGCGGCTAAACTTTTAGAAAAGGCCATCGCTGACAATTATTATCCTGCTTACGCCCAGTTGGCCAAGCTTTATTTGCATGGTTGGGGAGT
>ERZ869991.607-NODE-607-length-12455-cov-11.660284_pt1 | contig 12455 bp, 10 predicted proteins | sample MGYA00520862_ERZ869991 | MGnify/ENA primary metagenome ERZ869991 (study PRJEB32232, sample SAMN07284978) | human gut metagenome | biome: human-associated habitat; material: feces | host: Homo sapiens | place: Tanzania | collected 2014-08-11 ...
CATTTATTCTTTACAGTATTTCGTGATTTTATTGTTAATATACTTTAAATAAGAAATAAAAGTAGTAGCGAAATAGAACATTCTTCTTACCTTTGCGGACGTTTTTATTTAAATTTATTAAAATGAAGAAACTAAAATTAGTTTGTGTTGCCATTGCGATGGCAGGTGCAGCACCTACTTTTGCAGGTGGTTTGCTCACTAATACAAACCAACATGTAGCATTCAATAGAATGATGAGCCGTGAGGCTTCCATCGGTATCGATGGTGTTTATTACAACCCAGCAGGCGTTGTATTCATGGGTGAAGGTCACCATCTTGCCATCAACTGGCAGTTGGCTTATCAAACTCGTACTATCAACAATGATTACAAATTGTTTACTAATAATGTAAACAATCCTATCACTCCTCGTGATTTCAAGGGTAAGGCTTTTGCCCCAGTTATCCCTTCTTTCCAGTATGCCTATAACAAGGGCAAATGGTCGTTCCAGGCTAATTTCGCCCTCACCGGCGGTGGCGGTAAGTGTACTTTCGACGACGGACTGGGTTCTTTCGAGAAAATCGTATCAGAGACTGCTATTGCTGCTTGCGGACTGGCAGGTGTCGTTGACCAGACTTTAGGCAATACACTCGGTCAACAAGGCATGGAAATGTTCACTTCAGACCAGGCTTTCGGCAAAACCGGCAAGTACAGCTTCAACAGCTATATGCACGGTCGCCAGTATTACTATGGTCTCTCTGTAGGTGCAGCATATAAGTTCTGCGATAACTTCAGCGCATTCTTGGGTGTTCGCGGTGTCTATGCATTAACCAACTACTATGGATATGTAGAAAACATCAATGTAGGCAATATGCCTCTCTATAAAGTACTCGACCCTACGAAGGAAAATGCTGCCAACATCGAGTTGAGCTGCGACCAGACTGGTGTAGGTTTCACTCCTATCATCGGCGTAGATTACAAGACAGGCCGCTGGAACTTCTCTGCTAAATACGAGTTCAAGACCCGTATTCGCCTGAAGAACAAGTCAGTAAACCAGACTCCAAGTATCGGTAACTTGCCAGCCAACCTTGCCAATCAGATGACAGGCATCCTGACTGCAAAATATCAGCAGGCTGGCCTTCCACTTGAGCAGGCTAAGCAGCAGGCAGAAAACACAACCAATACTGTATTGTCAGACCCAAAAGTAGGTGCTACCATGATGGGCTTGAAGACCCAGTTTGACCAGAAGTTGAACAAGGCTATCGGTGAATATGAGGATGGCAAGAAGATTGCTGGCGATATTCCTGGCTACTTGGCTCTCGGTATCGGCTACAGCCCTGTCGATGCAGTAAGAGTAAACGTTGGTTTCCACTGGTTCGACGACAAGAATGCTACATCTTACAACAACCGCAACAAGGAGTTGAAGCGTGGTACTTTGGAGTATAATGCAGGTGTAGAGGTAGACGTTAACAAGAAAATCACCCTGAGTACAGGTTGGCAGAACACAAACTATGGTTTGTCTGATGAGTATATGGACGACAAGTCATTCGTAGTAGGTTCAAATTCTGCTGCCATCGGTGGTGTTTATCACATCAACAAGAAGATGGATCTCAACGTAGCTTACTTCCACACATTCTATCAGCACAAGAAGACTTCCGAGACAGTTCAGCTTGCAGCTGACAAGAGCATCGTCTATAATTCAGACTATACACGTAATAACAACGTGTTTGCCGTAGGTCTCGACATTAATTTCTAAATGATAGATCGTTCAGAATAAGAATCCTGAAGAAATTCGGAACACATAACTACAACAATCAAAAGAGGGTGTGTCATAAGTCAAAGACACATCCTCTTTTTCGTTTCTTCATTGATTTCCTTCACATGTTTTTTCTTTCATCGGATTTCACGAATAAATCGGAGGCAGTTTTGCTTATCGGATTATTCACGGATTTCCGCGGATATTTGGCCTCTGGCCAATGGCTGGCGCCGTAGCGATCCAATTAAATTATAATATCCTCTCTTACATCGGATCCACATCATAATAAATGACCAAAGCCCCATATCGCGGATCTTTCGACATTTTTTCTTGAGCAAACAACAGGAATTCCCTCACTTTCCTATAGTCGAGAGAATTCTCCAACTTGATGACAATCTTACGGATATTCATTGTCTTCACACGAGCCACGGCTGGCTTATCCGGTCCTAAGATTCTCTCCCCAAACCATCCTCGCAAGGTCTGTCCCAGCTCCATACTTGCCTGCTGACAGACTTTCTCATGCTTGTGCTTCAGATAGACGTTGATGAGATGATAGAAAGGCGGATAATGAAAGGCTTTACGTTCTTCCAGCAAGTCGCGGTAGAAAGTGGCATAATCATTGTGAACCACCTGCGAGATAACAGGCAATTCCGGAGATTTCGTCTGCAGAATCACCAGTCCTCGCTTGCCCTTTCTTCCAGCCCTTCCACTCACCTGCGCCATCATCATAAAGGCATGTTCATAGGCCCGGAAGTCAGGATAATTGAGCATCGAGTCGGCATTGAGAATACCCACAACGCTCACCTTGTCAAAATCCAGTCCCTTGGAAATCATCTGCGTACCGATAAGCAGGTTGGTTTTTCCCGAAGAAAAATCCTCTATCAGGCGTTCATAGGCATTGCGGGTGCGGGTCGTATCAAGATCCATACGGGCAATACGCGCCTCAGGGAAGATTTCAGTCAACTGGTCTTCCACCTTCTCTGTTCCGATACCACGCCCCGTCAGTTCGGTACTTCCACAGTTAGGACATTCCGTAGGAACAGGATACGTGTAGCCACAATAATGGCAGGTAAGCAGATTGATATTCTTATGCAATGTGAGCGACACATCACAGTTTTTGCATTTCGGAACCCATCCACAGACCTTACACTCAATCATCGGCGCAAAACCGCGCCTGTTCTGAAAGAGAATAGCCTGTTCGCCACGCTGCAAGGCCTCTCTTACGGCAGCCAATAGTTGTGGCGAATATGCCCCCTTCATGATCTTGCGATGGCGCAAATCCTTCACATCCACCACCTGTATTTCCGGCAACTGGATGTCTTTATATCGCGTTTTCATCTCCACCAGACCATACTTTCCCTGCTGGGCATTGTAATAACTTTCCATCGAAGGAGTAGCCGTACCCAAGAGCACTTTGGCTTCGGGATACATACTTGCCAAAACGATGGCTGCGCTGCGGGCATGATAGCGAGGAGCGGGATCCTGCTGCTTGAAACTGGTTTCATGCTCCTCATCCACTATCACAAGTCCGAGTTTCTGAAAAGGCAGAAAGACTGCACTTCTGGCTCCTAAGATGACATCATAAGGATGATCAGACATCTGTTTCTGCCAGATTTCCACACGCTCTGCATCGCTATATTTCGAGTGATAGATACCAAGTCTGTCTCCAAAAACCCGGTGAAGACGTTCCATAATCTGCACCGTAAGCGCAATTTCCGGCAAGAGATAAAGTACCTGCTTATGCTCATCGAGCGCCTGTTTGATGAGGTGGATATAGACCTCCGTCTTACCGCTGGAAGTCACTCCATGCAAGAGCACCACATTCTTCTTCATCATCTGCATCAGAATCTGGTTGTAAGCATCCTGCTGGGGCATCGAGAGCGGTTTGATCAACTCGAAATGAGATTCGCCAGATGTATTCAGACGCCCTACTTCTATCTCGTATGTAAAAAGAAATCCCTTATCTATCAGACTTTTGATAATGGCAGAGGTGGAATGACTCTCGTTCATTAGTTCCTCCTTTGTTACTTTTTCTATAAAAGAAGGAATATCAGAAGGCTGATTTCCATTTGAAGAAGGAACATCAGGAGACTGCATATTTCCCAATTCATAGAATTCCTCCCGCAGTAGTCCGTTTTCATCTACTTCGTTTTCGAGAAGAATATCCCAATGAGACAGTTGGAGGAAGGTGGTAAAAGCCTTCATTTGCTTGACAGCCCTCCCCATCATCTGAAGCGCCACACGGAGCGTCTGAGGATTGCGATAAGCACTCGACAAACCGACATATAGCTCCATTTTGGGTTTAAACTTCTCTGTAGATTTCAGTCCAGCCGGGAAAGCAGCATTATAGACATCACCCAATGGAGACATGTAATAATCGCTGATCCACGACCAGAGCCGGTATTGCCTTTCCAGAAGCACAGGGTTTTCATCCAGCACCTGCTCTATCGGTTTCACCTCAAAAGCAGGCTTCTCATCATGCGTTTTCACCGCCATACCGATATACTTCTTGCTCCTTCCCAGGGGTACGAGCAGGCGCTTGCCAAACACAACCCTCCCTTCCATTCCATCAGGAACAGAATAGGTAAACAAGCCTGGAAGCGGCAAAGGAAGTATCACATCTACGTATTTCATACTGAAAAGTCATCTTGAGAATTATATCGTTGTGCAAAGATAACAATAAAAAAGCAGATACCCAATAAAGGATATCTGCTTTTATATATTTTAAGAAAGCCAGACTGAACTGGACCTGTTTATTAGAACCAGTAGCCAAGCGCAATCTGCCATGAATTGTTGCGGCTTCTATCACTACCCAAAACGGTTTCGCCCACCTTTTCGAGAGAGGCATCTGCAGTCTTTCCACAAGCAATATTGTAGTTAGCAGAAAGCTGTACGTGGCTCAACAAAGTAACACCAGCACCCACATTGACGCTGAAATTAGACTTCTTCAAAGAATAACTGCTACCAGTATCCCACTTGAAATTCTTATCACCTACGTTGATTCCCCACTGAGGACCCGCAAAGAGAAAGATATTTGCCACGCTGCTCAATCCCCAACCATAGCGTACATTCACAGGAATGTTGAGAGACTTCTGCTTTACATTCTCCTTGAAATATGAATTATCAGTTCCCTGATACTTCACGTCAGCCTCTTTCTGATCATAGAGAGCAGCTGCATCGAAACTCAAACCTACTACTGGCAAGGTGATCTTTACCATAGGACCTACGAAGAAACCTGTCTTATTAGAAGCATCGAAGACATCTTTGCTGAAAGACATATTGGTAACGTTCAAACCACCTTTCAAACCAAACTTAACCTGTGCGTTAGCCTGCTGCACGAACAGCAATGATGCCAACAACACCATAAAAGTCAATACTTTTTTCATACCTATTTCTCTATTTTTATTTCTAATAATTGTTGTTCAAATCATATAATTCCAACGATAGTTATTCCAACGATTCTTATCCCAGTCATTATGATTCCAATGATTGATATTTCCGATAGTTATTATTTCCAACAATCAGAACCAAACCAATTAATGGCGCTCTCTTCTGACAGAAACGCGGGCTGCACTGGAGGTAGAAGAACCAGAACTGCGCTGGCGACGTCTTCTTACACTCGAAGAAGAACCTGAAGACTTAGAAGAACTTCTGCGGTTCTTCTTGACAGTCTTTGCATCCTTCTTACCGGCATTGGCAATACTATCCAGAGAATCCTTTCTCGCCTGATCGCCCCAGATATTCTTCTCAAAGGCAGCCAATTCAGCCTCTATCCTCTTCTGCTCCTTGCTCATAGCCGAATCAGAAGGACAATATTGGGCCAAAGTCTTGCCCAACATATTATTGGTCTTGTAAATCTTTCCTTTATACTGATTTCTTACAAAGTAATCATCCACACTCATCGTCGCAGCATTGTTCAGATTACTGGTCATAATCTGCTGTTTAGACAAGTAAGGAGCCAGGTCGCTGTACTTCACCCAGAACAAAGGATATTTATTGCCACCATCTCCGAAATCATCCTCACGGGTCATGATAGGACAGAGTGCCAACACCTGAGTATGGAAGGTGGAAGTACGCTGGTCAAAATAAGAAGATTCCTTGACATAGTAAGATTTCACTTCGCGGGAAGGTATATCACTGTTGTCAAGACGCATTCTTCCGTTTGCATCCTTCTCATAATAAATATGGTAATTATCCAGGAATGCCTTTGGCTTCACCAAGTCAGCATCACTGAAACTCTCGTTGCCGTCCAACTTATACTGGTAAGCCTTGATGCGACCTGAGAGTATCAACTTAAACATATAGGTGAACAAGTTTGTCTGACTGCCCAATGGTTCCACAGGATAATACAAAGGCGCATTGGCATCATCGTTGAGATCCAACTCGCGATAGATGTCACGTCTCCATACCACATCCTCATCCATGGAAGCAGTAGTAGGAAACATGATTTGCGCACGGGTCGTCATGTTGTTGGCATTCGACTTCTGCTGAGCCTTCTGCTGTGCCTGGCGGCGCGCTTCAGGTTGAGCGCTGATTCCCAGCGTAACACCTGCAAGCATCAAAAGCATAAATATCTTTTTCATCACATTGATTTTATTTACTTTGATCATTATGTTATGCATTCTGGCAAGTTTTCCATCCCACCCGGAATGAATATCCTGCCCAGATTCGCCTTTTTCCTATTCCAGACTCTCTCTTACCTCACAATCACTTCCATTGCAGCAGAGAGATTGCGGGTAATACCATCAGGACCAACTGCCTTGATATGAGAAATGTAGAAGCGACGGTTTCTGGACAAGTGGCGGAATTCCTCGCGCTGACGCTGTGAGAAATTGGCACCTGCTGAAGCAAGAGGAACCGCATTTCCCATATTGTCGAAGAATACAGTCTCAAAACTCAGCACCTTGAACGGAATATCGAGCAATCCGTCATCAATCGCGGCATGAATGCCTGTTGCTCCCATCAGAGAAGCCTTTGACAGAGCACCGCCTCTATATCTGTTGGTACCCAAAGCCAGATAAGCAGTTGGGTCTGGAAGTTTTCTGACATGGAAAACAAACGGTGGCATCGTACGGGTCTGTCCCTTGTCACGAGCCGTAACTGTAATCGTCACATCCTTGCCTACAGCAGATGGAACTGCCACGAAATGTCCATTTCCCTTGGAGATGAAGGAACCGCCACTCATGCTGGCAGAAATCGCATTGGCAGGAACTCCCGGGACGCTGATACTGATTGGATTGTGGAAACCGGCATAGAGCACATTCATCATGTCGGCTGCCACAGTAGCAGTATTAGGAGCCGGAATCACACTGTACTTCTGCAGGAAATTGCGTCGCAAGACATCTCCCTTGGCATTGTGCATCAGAATATATCCGCTGAACTGGTGTTCTCCTACGCCTCCAGCAGTAAAGGAATACTGCCCATGAGCCGTATTCACGCGCATACCATTCACATAGATTTCCGGTTGCTGGGTAGTATCCACAGCCGCCATCACGATGTTGGCATTGAAGCGCTCGCCAGGATAAAGCGTAGTCTTCTCCGGAATCACAAAGGCATCAAGTTTGTTGACGCGAATATCCTTCATATCTATATTAGAAACGAGGGTATGGAGCACCTCTCCTTCCGCATAGCGCACATCACTCTGCAGTTTGGAGAGCAAAGTGATAGCAGCAGCCACAGGCATATTCTCAAACATATATTCCTGCCAGTTTTTGCCCAAAGTCCTTGATTTCTTTGGCACAACTGTAGCGAGGTTGCTCTGAATGATTTTCTTCTGATGCTCGTCAGTCACCATGGTGAGGATACGCTCACGATAACGGTTGATGGCATCATAGAGTTTCTTGCCTTTCCCCGTACCAGGAGCCAGCATCACGATGCCCGCAGCTTCCAGATTATCCTTGTTCTCGATGTTTTTCACATCGCCATCCTTTCCATCAGCCTCTCTGACGATGGCTTCTTTCAACTGCTGTGCGAAGTTGTAGAGCGAGTCACTCATTTCCTTCACCTGAGTAGCCTTCTCAAACCATTCTTTCACCTTGGCAGGATTCTTCTTCATCTGCTCGCTGAAATCCCCATAGATAGCAGCATTCTCTGCAGAAGAATTGGCCGTGGTACGGTTCAAACTCTCCTCCACAATAGAGAATCCGTTGAGCACCTCGGTAGAGATGTTCAATGCAAGCATGGCCATGAGGACGACATACATCAAGTTGATCATCTTCTGGCGCGGTGAAACGGGTCTTTTCTTTATTGCCATTTATTTATAACTGAAAAATTCGATTGAATGCTTTACTCTTCACTTACATGTGGGGCAGCAGCTCTCATATTGACAGTCATTGCCTCGATCATGCGAGTATAAATCTTGTTGAGCTGCTCTATCTGCTGGGCCATCTTTCTGCTCTGCTCATTGATCTGGTCGATAGTACCAATCTGCTGACTGGCACCCTTCAGCTGCATTTCATATACCTTGCTGATACCGGTAAGCGTACGGTTCAGATTTTCCATTTCCTCGCTATCACGGGTCAGGCGGCTGCTCTGTTCATTTACCTTTTCGAGAGTTTCTACCAGCTTCTTCAACTCTTCCACATAGTTATTCTGTGCTTCCTCCATTTCTGGAGTTATCTGCTGCTGACCACCAACCCATGCAGTAGAACCAGCTACAGGCTGCTGAACGGCAACATCGGCATCCTTATCATCTGAAGATGATGCAGAGACTGAAGAAGCTGCTGCAGAAACAGGAGATGAAGCTGTGCCTTCAGAAGTTGCTGCAGAAGCAATGCCCTGAGAAGCAGTAGCACCAGGAGCAAAGACAATCGGCTGTCCCACAACCACAGCATCTCCGGAAACAGGATGAGAACCCGAAACCGGTTGAGAACCAGCTACAGAATTATTTGTATCATAAGTGACCTTGCCCGTCTCCAGATATTCTTCAGTGATATGTGTAGGAATATCACGACCATCGGCAGTCTTATCAAAAGGACGGTCGAAGGCTGACAGGAAGAATACCAATACCTCAGTACCCATACCCAAGAACAACATCAGATTGGCTCCCGGCAAGTGAGTCAACTTAAAGAGTGTACCCAAGATAACGATAGATGCACCCCAACTATATGCATAGTTCAGGAATGTTTGTCCAGGCACGCTATCCATCCACTTTTGCAGACGGTAAACGATATTAAACTTACTGTAATCACCCATTTTTATTATCTCCTATTCTTTGATTTTGTAGGTTTCTGTTTTGCACTTGATGTTGTTGCGAGACTTCTCACACATCTGAATCCGATATACGAACGAGGCTGGTTCTGATATTCCCAAGAGCGCCATGCCGAACGTATGAAAGACTCAGGGTCCTTCCATGAACCACCTCTCACACTTTTCTTCTTCAAGCGGTAAGGATCTTCCTTGGCTGCATTGTAAACAAGCGTTGGATTCAGATCGTTCATGGCATCAACCCCCGCTTCCGTATAAATCGTACTGGTCCATTCAGCCACATTACCTGCCATATCATACAGTCCGTTAGAATTAGGAGAATAGATGCCCACCCGGCTTGTTATCAGGTTTCCGTCCTTGGTATAATTACCACGGTCTGGCTTGAAATTGGCATAGAAACATCCATCCCCATTCTTTACATCCTTGTTTTCCCAAGGGAATTCATTCTGCTCCTTACCGCGGGCAGCATACTCCCACTCAGCCTCAGTAGGCAGACGATATCTCTGTATAAAACGTGCCTCAGGGCCCAAGCCTTTCAACAGATAGTCCGTACGCCAGGCACAGAATGCATTCGCCTGTTCCCAAGTTACGCCTACCACAGGATAATCATTATAGGCAGGATTGCTGAAGTAACTTCTGAGATAAGTCTCATTATCAGAATTCTTGAAGTCATTCACCCAACAGGTAGTATCCGGATAAACATTCACGATATAGGTATTGAGAAAATCCCAAGGTCCACTCAACTGTCGGTTGATGGTCTGTCTCACGATTCTACCCTCATCATCCACATAGGCTGTATCCTTGGAAATCATGACCACCTCGTTCGGATCCACCTCGATGTCAGTATTGAGGTTACGCTCAGAAGCATTGAGACGGTTGCGACGCAAGGCAGCGGCAGTATAATCATAGATTTCATACTTATAGTTGAGCTGACTCCAATCTATCAACTTCTCTCCCGTCACAGGATTGGTCGTATAAAGACTCTCAATGGCACGCAGTTCGTCCTCATTAGGTTTCTTAGGAAGATTCTTCTTCCAGTTGACACGCGGAGGCACTGGTTCACCATTCTTATCTTCCGTAATCATATAAGTTTCATCGCCTCCATAAGAAGGATCAGCAAGACGGGTACGCAAGATAGAATCTCTCACGTAAGCAACAAATTGCTTATATTCAGAGTTGGTAATTTCAGTATCGTCCATCCAGAAACCATCCACAGAGATTTCCTTCACAGGCGTTTTTCCACCCCAAAGAGAGTCTTGCTTTTCCAAGCCCATCTTCAGGAAGCCACGGTTCACCTTCACCATGCCGTAAGGAGCTGGCTCGGTAAATCCCCTGCCAGATACGCCCACGACTTCACCACCACGACCTGCCATCGAGGTAGATTTGGCACCGAAACATCCAGTCAATGCCACCAGCACAAAGGCTGAGCAAAGCCACATGATACCTTTCTTCATATTCATATTATTCTTATACTATAGTATTCTTACACTTTTATGTTTATTTCTTCCTTTTTTTACGAGATTGATGTCAGTCTGATAACCGACAAACAACTCATGACTTCCATTGCCAGGACTGATAGCCGACGTGTACATTTCATAACTGTAACCTAACACAACTCCGTGGAACATTCCACCAACAAGGAACGTAACGGAATTAGTAGGACTATAAGACACACCGCCATACATCATTTTCTTCTCATGCGTATAGACCATCCTGCAACTTACATCTCCTCTCCAGGTCACGCCATCGTATCTGACAAGAGTAGAAGGCTTTATAGATAAAAACGGATTTCTTAACTTAATATTGTATCCGCCAGTCAAATAATAAGTTGCATCTATCTGCATTTCATTCGTTTCTCCCATTTCAATCTTAGGGGCATTCAGATGCTGTCCGGAAATTCCCACATACCAGGCACCATGCGAATAATAAAGACCAAAGCCAAGATCCAGTCCGTTACCATCAATCTGAGAGGTGGAGAAAGCAGGGTCATTAGATTCTCCTAAATCCACTTTGCTGCCATCAAAACTTTCACTTAGAAAACCAGCTTGAATACCAGCACTGAGCATACCCTTGAAAAGCCGTTTCTTGAAAGCATATTGCAAAGCCAACTTCTGATGAGTGAACAAACCTATCTGGTCGTTCATGAATTGCACACCGACACCATGATAATTCTTCAAGACATAGAAAGGCAAATCGGCTCCAGCATACATAGTCCGGGGATTATGCTCAAAACCAGCCATGTCTAATGCATAATCAATATTCACATTTATCTTGGCTTGTTTACCTACCGCACCAGGATTGAAGGAAGGTTCCATATCAAAATAATGACTAAAAGAAGGATCGTACTGAGCATAACAGGTGGTTATACCCAGTATCATCAACAAAGTCGCTATTTTAATTCTTTTATACACGATACTATAACGGATTTTTTCTCAAAATATTGTATGAATTGGGAATAGAGATAAAAAATAAAATGAAAAAGGCTGCCCTTATCCATAAGAGCAGCCCTATCATCACTTAATACTCATCATCATTCCACAAGAAATCATCCTTGGAAGGATAATCAGGCCAGATGTCTTCGATGCTATCGTAAACATCACCTTCATCTTCAATCTCCTGCAAATTCTCCAGAACCTCCAGAGGCGCACCAGAACGAGTTGCATAGTCTATCAACTCATCTTTTGTTGCAGGCCATGGTGCATCTTCAAGCTTTGAAGCTAATTCAAGTGTCCAATACATAGCTAATTATTTAACGGTTTATAAATTTGCGTGCAAAAGTAATACTTTTATTTGTATTTACAAGCATTTTACGTATTTATTTTTATGGGAAATTAAAAATTAATCTTAAAAAATTGCTTATGCTTCGATTTATCAAAGAATATAATCCCACAAAGATATAAATCATAGCAGACACCACTCCTGTCGTCAGCTACCATTTCTTCCCATAACCGATGAGTTTGCTGAGTCTTGTAAATGTCTGTTATAACCAAAAGTAACTGATCAGATGAATGCTGAAAGATTTCATTTCTTATGTCTTCATCAGAAAGCCATTCCATGTCAACTATCACCAAAGCCTTAGCACTTTCCTCATCAAAATAATAATCATCTATCATTCTGACCAACGTATTTTGGCAACCAGCATACACATACGGAGCGAAATCATAATCACCCATCACGACATATTGGGGTTGCCAGTAATTGGCAAGACGAAAGAACAGACGGCCCAATTTACGGAAAGTCTTAGACCGGTCTTTCATTTCCTCATCCAGCTGTTCGTAGGCATAATAAGGATCATGCTCGTTGACAACATAACGCACGAAAGAATAAGCCGAAGGCGACTGAATGCCAAACCCACGACTGTATCTGCAACGTAAAAGCCAACGAGAGATAGATTGGATATAATATGAAATAGATTCAAGCATATAATAAAACGAAAAATAAAAGCCTCAGAAATCTTTCGAAATCTGAGGCTCTTCATTGAAAGGAGGCGGCGACCTACTCTCCCGCATTGCATTG
>ERZ869991.609-NODE-609-length-12422-cov-4.000648_pt1 | contig 12422 bp, 7 predicted proteins | sample MGYA00520862_ERZ869991 | MGnify/ENA primary metagenome ERZ869991 (study PRJEB32232, sample SAMN07284978) | human gut metagenome | biome: human-associated habitat; material: feces | host: Homo sapiens | place: Tanzania | collected 2014-08-11 ...
TGGCGGTGAACATGATCGATCTGGTGCGCAAGAACGGCGATAAGATCGACCTGAAGAAGCTGAGCGCAGAGCTGGGCTGTCAGGCGGTGGAGATCAGCGCACTGAAGGGCGAGGGCACCGAGGCCGCTGCAAAGGCTGCTGTGGCTGCCGCCAAGGCTACCAAGGCCGGCGAGCTGCCTCACGTGTTCACCGGCAGCGTGGAGCACGCCATTGCCCACATCGAAGAGTCCATTCAGGGCAAGGTGGATGACCGCTTCCTGCGCTGGTACGCTGTCAAGCTGTTCGAGCGCGACGACAAGGTGCAGGATGAGCTGAAGCTGGACAAGGCCCTGATGGATCACATCGATCAGCACATCAAGGATTGCGAGACCGAGCTGGACGACGATGCAGAGAGCATCATCACCAACCAGCGCTATGCATACATCAACACCGTGGTGGGCAAGGCTGTCAAGAAGAAGGCCCGCGTGGAGCACCTGACCATCTCCGATAAGGTGGACCGCATCGTGACCAACCGCGTGCTGGCACTGCCCATCTTCGCACTGGTCATGATCCTGATGTATTCGTTGTCCATGGGCACCTCCATTGCAGACGGCGGCTGGTCCATCGGCACCTTTGCGACTGACTGGACCAATGATGTGCTCTTCGGCGAGATCGTGCCGAACGCGCTGGGCGGCTTTTTGGAGAGCATCGGCGTGGCAGGCTGGCTGTACGGCCTGATCATGGACGGCATCGTCGCCGGTGTCGGTGCAGTGCTGGGCTTTGTGCCCCAGATGCTGGTGCTGTTCTTCCTGCTGTCTATCCTGGAGGACGTGGGCTATATGTCCCGCGTGGCCTTTATCATGGACCGTATCTTCCGTAAGTTTGGCCTTTCCGGCAAGAGCTTTATCCCGGTGCTGGTGGGCACCGGCTGCGGCGTGCCGGGCGTCATGGCTTCCCGTACCATCGAGAACGAGCGTGACCGCCGCATGACCATCATGACCACCTGCTTCATCCCCTGCGGCGCTAAGATGCCTATTATCGGCCTGATCGCAGGTGCACTGTTCGGCGGCTCTCCGCTGGTTGCTGTTTCTGCTTACTTCATCGGCATGGCTGCCATCATCTGCTCCGGCATCATCCTGAAAAAGACCAAGATCTTTGCCGGTGACCCCGCTCCCTTCGTTATGGAGCTGCCTGCTTACCATGTGCCTGCCTGGGGCAACGTGTTCCGTGCTACCTGGGAGCGCGGCTGGTCCTTCATCAAGCGTGCCGGTTCCGTCATTCTGCTTGCGACCGTCGTGCTGTGGTTCCTGCAGGGCTTTGGCTTTGAGAACGGTGCATTCGGCATGGTCGAAGATCAGGACAACTCCGTTCTGGCTGCCATCGCCACCAAGATCGCATGGATCTTTGCACCTCTGGGCTTTGGCAACTGGAAAGCAACCGTCGCTTCCGTGTCCGGCCTGATCGCCAAGGAGAACGTCGTTGGTACCTTCGGCGTCCTGTATCACTTCGGCGGCGAGCTGTCTGAGAACGGCGACGAGATCTGGGCCGCTGTGGCACAGGATTACACTGCACTGTCTGCTTACGCCTTCATGATCTTCAACCTGCTGTGCGCTCCCTGCTTCGCAGCCATGGGCGCCATCAAGCGTGAGATGAACAACGGCAAGTGGACTGGTATCGCCATCGGTTATATGTGCCTGCTGGCTTACTGCTCCGCTCTGGTCGTGTATCAGCTGGGCGGCCTTATCACCGGCGAGGTGCACTTCGGCCTGTTCAGCGTGGTGGCAATTGTGGTGCTGGCAGCGTTCATCTACCTGCTGGTGCGTCCCAATAAGTATGCGGGTAACAACGAAGTCAAGATCGACGTGACCAAGATCTGATCAAACCGCATGACATTGTGAAAGGGTGTGTTTTGTATGATGGAATTCCTCGCTGCAAATTTTAATCTGCCCACGATCATTGTGGCAGTCATCGTGTTTGGCGGTGTGGGCTGGATCACATGGCACTCCCACAAGCATGGCGGCGGCTGCAGTGGGTGCAGCGGCTGTGGCGAAGGCGGCTGCAATGGCAGCTGCAGCGGTTGCAGCGGCTGTCACTGAGCATTGAAATGATCCGCAAAGGGCGCGGGCTGAACCTCTCGGCTCGCGCTCTTTTTTAAGTAAAATAAAGTTAGCTTATGATAACACCGGGCAAGCCCCGGCGCGTAAAAAGGAGAGTGACCGGTATGCAGCTGACCGCAGCGCATCTGCGCTATCTGCTGGCCATCTACGAGGTAAGCCGCACCCATCTGGACATCAGCTCCCGCAGCATTGCGGAAAAGCTGGGGGTGACAAAGCCCTCGGTGGTGCGCATTTTGAACCTGCTCATGGAGCAGGGCATGATCGTAAAGGAATACTACGGTAAAATTTACCTGACCGACCGCGGCATCTTTGTGGCCAAAGAAGTGCAGGCGCAGCTGGAGCGGGTGCTGCAGAATTTTCCCCCGGTCAACATTGAGCTGACGGAGGAGGAGCGCTTTGCAGCGGCGCTGGCCCTGACCTCCGCGCTGCCGGAGCGGGCCTTTGTGGGTGAGTACGAGCGCCGGTTCGGCACGGTCTCCGACGAAGCAGCCGAACCGGAAAAGGCGGGCTGAAAACCTGTAAGCCTATGTGTATCAAAAGAGCCAGTCTCACACGAGACTGGCTCTTTTGGCATTTTATGATTCAGAAAGTGTTTCCTCAGCAGAGATACCCCTCAAAGCAGTGGAGGTCTTCCGTTTTGACGATGCCCTCCAGGTAGAGGCCATCCTCCCGGTATTCTTCCACCTGCACGCTGCCCCGCTCCCGCATGGGGGCGGCAAGCCCCAGCTTGTCGTAGGGCAGCAGCACCCGGATGGTGTGCACCCGGTCGCTGAGCACCTCGTCCAGCTTTTGCAGCAGCTTGTCCAGCCCGTAGCCGGTCTTGGCGCTGGTCAGCAGGATATCGGGGTCAAAGCTCAGGGTGTTGGGCTTGTCGCACTTGTTGTACACGGTCAGGCGGGGAATGTCGGCACAGTCCAGCCCGTCCAGCACCTCATCGGTCACAGATAGCTGCTCCTCACGCTGCTCGTCCCCGGCGTCTGCCACCCGGACGATCACATCCGACCATGCGGCCTCTTCCAGCGTAGACTTGAACGCTTCCACCAGATTGTGGGGCAGGCGGGACACAAAACCTACCGTGTCCACCAGCAGCACCGCCATGCCGCTGGGCAGCACCAGCTTGCGGCTGGTGGGGTCCAGTGTGGCAAACAGCATATCGGCTTCGGCCACGCTGGGGCCGCACAGGGCGTTCATCAGGCTGGATTTGCCCACGTTGGTGTAGCCCACAAGGCTTACCACCGGCATTCCGGTCTTGGCGCGGGCCTTGCGGCTCTCGCCCCGGCGCTTTTCCATCTCGGCCAGCTTCTCGGCCAGTGCATCAATGCGGGCGTGCACATGGCGGCGGTCCAGCTCCAGCTTGGTCTCACCGGCACCGCGGCGGGCACCGCCGCCGCCGCCGCCACCGCCGCCCTGACGGCTCAGCGCCTCGCCCATGCCCTGCAGACGGGGCAGACGGTAGCGCAGCAGCGCCAGTTCGGTCTGCAATTTGCCCTCGTTGGTCACGGCGCGGCTGCGGAAAATTTCCAAAATCAGCATGGTGCGGTCGATGACCTCCAGCCCGCCCAGCGCGTTGGAGATGTTGCGGATCTGGCTGCCGGTCAGCTCGCCGTCAAACACGGCGCATTCCGCGCCCATTGTCTGGGCGGCAAGAGATGCTTCCTCCAGCTTGCCGCTGCCCAGCACGATGCCGGTCTCCGGGGTCTGGCGCTTCTGGGTGATCTGCGCCACGGCCTCCATGTGGTTGGCCTCGCACAGGGCAGAAAGCTCTGCCAGACTGCGCTCGCAGTCCCACAGCCCCTGATCCAGTGCCAGCAGCACTACCTTTGTGGGAGGGGTCTCGGTCAAAATATCATAAAGCTCGCTCAAAGTAAGTCCTTTCTGTTATCGTAGCGTTCTTTTGTCAGCAGATAGCACCGGCATTCCACCGGGGTGCCGTCAAATTTGTGGTAAACATCGTTGTGATGGTACACAAAGCCGGCCTTTTCCATCACCCGGCCGCTGGCGGGGTTGTGCACCGCGTGGCAGCAGGTGAGGAAGGCACCGCCTACCTGATTGAACCAGAAATCCACCACAGCTTGCAGCGCTTCGGTGGTAAAGCCTTTGCCCCACCACTTCTGTCCGATGCAGTAGCCCGGCTCCCAGATGCCGCCGGAGAGGTCTAACCCCGGCCACCTGGTCTTTTGCTGCGGCTCACCCAGCAGGGCGTTGCACAGGCTGATAGAGCCGAACACCTGTCCGGTGGCCTTTTCCACTATGGCCCACTGGTAATAATCCGGGTTCGGATACAGCTCTGCCCACGCCGAAAGCAGTTCCCGGGTCTCGGCAGGGCTTTTGTGCGGTTCCCAGCGCAAAAACCGGGTCACAGCCGGGTCGTTTGCCCAGTTTGCGTACATCTGCGGGGCATCCTGCGGCAGCAGGCGGCGCAGCAGCAGACGGCTTGTCTCCAGTTCGGGTGTGCCGGTGTGGCGCATGATCCATCCTCTCCCTTTCCTCAAAAGATATTCCTAAGATAGCACAAAAATAGCCGCGCCGCAAGCGAAATGAAGAAAAGCGCTTGACCGGATGGGTGAACTACGATAAACTGAAAGATGAAATCTTTTATAGGAAAGGGAAAGTACCGATGTTAGATGTGCGCAAACTGTTAGCCCAGCGGCCGCTGCTGTTCGATGGCGGCATGGGTACCTATTATAAAGCAAAACCGGGGCAGGAGTGCGAGCAGGCAAACCTGACCGACCCCGAGGGCATTCTGGCGGTGCACCGGGCGTATCTTGCCGCCGGAGCCGATGCCATCAAGACCAATACCTTCAGCCTGCCGCGTCTGGCGGCGGCACAGCAGCCGGGCTGGGAGCAGCTGGCAGATGCAGGCTGGCAGCTGGCAGCAAAGGCCGCCGGGGAGACCGGCGCGGCAGTGTTTGCCGACCTTGGCCCCGCACCGGATACCGAGAATCTCCCGGCGGAGCAGGTGTATCTTGCTGTGGCAAAGCGCTTTGCGCTGCTGGGAGCACGGAATTTTCTGTTCGAGACTCTGAGCACCGAGGAAGGTGTGCTGGAAGCGATTCGTGCGCTGAAGCAGACCGTGCCGGAGGCCTTTGTACTGGTATCCTTTGCGGTGCTGCCGGACGGCTACACCCGCGAGGGCCGCTATTGTGCAGAGCTGGTGCGCCGCATGGCGCAGAGCGGCGTGGTGGATGCCGTGGGTCTGAACTGCGTGTCTGCCCCGGGCGCGATGCGGGCACTGGTGCAGCAGCTGGGAGATGCGGGACTGCCGCTTTCGGTCATGCCCAATGCGGGCTACCCGGTGGTGGCGCGGGCACAGGTGCGCTATCAGGGCAAGCCGGAGTATTTTGCCCGGGAACTGAGCCGCCTTGCCACCGAGGGTGTGCGTATTCTGGGCGGCTGCTGCGGCACGACGCCGCAGCATATTGCTGCCCTGCGCACCGCGCTGGATGCTCTGCCGGAAGCACTGCCCGCTGCCCCGGCGGCAAAGCCCGCCGTGGCCGCAAAGCCTGCGGTGGAAACGGACGATGCCTTTTTGCGCAAGCTGCGCGCCGGACAGCGGGTCATTGCGGTGGAGCTGGATTCCCCCAAGGATGCCGACCTGACCGCCTATCTCGAGGGTGCCCGCCGCCTGCAGGCTGCCGGTGCGGATCTGCTGACCATTGCGGACTGCCCCATTGCCCGGGCGCGGATGGATTCCTCGCTGGTGGCCTGCCGGGTGCACCGGGAGCTGGGCATGAACGTGCTGCCCCACATGACCTGCCGGGACCGCAACCTGAACGCCACCAAGGCGCTGCTGCTGGGACTGTACGCCGAGGGCGTGCGGGAGGTGCTGGCCATTACCGGCGACCCCATCCCCACCGCCGAGCGGGACGAGGTGAAAAATGTGTACCAGTTCAACTCCCGCAAGCTGGCACAGTATATCGTGTCGCTGGCCGGGGAAGGGCGGGAGATGCCCGGCCCTATTACGGTGTTCGGTGCGCTGAACCTGAACGCCCGCAATTTTGAGGTAGAACTGCGCCGCGCCGCAGAAAAGCTGGAAAACGGCATGAGCGGTTTCCTTACCCAGCCGGTGCTGTCGGCACAGGCGGTGGAAAACCTGAAAAAAGCCCGGGAGACGCTGGGCGAGCGGGCAAAAATTCTGGCCGGCATCCTGCCGGTGGTCAGCCAGCGCAACGCCATCTTTATGGAAAACGAGGTCAACGGCATCCATGTGGACGAGGCCATCATCCAGAAGTTTGAGGGGCTGGACCGCGCCGCAGGCGAGGAGCTGGGCTTGGAAGTCTCGGTGCAGGCTGCCAAGGCGGCTGCACCCTATGCGGACGGCTTTTACCTGATGACCCCCTTCAACCGGGTGGCGCTGATGGAGCGGCTCATTGCCCGCCTGCGCACTGAGGTGACGGATTGAAAATAATAGGGAGGAACACACTGTGCCCTGCGAAAAACCATTGCTCAGCATCATCGTGCCGGTGTACGATGTGGAACGCTATCTGCCAAAATGTATTGGTTCCATTCTGGCGCAGACCTTTACGGACTTTGAGCTGATCCTTGTGGAGGACGGCTCGCCGGATAATTGCCCTGCGCTGTGCGATGCCGCCGCCGCGAAGGATGCCCGCATCCGGGTGATCCACCAGAAAAACGGGGGGCTTTCTGCCGCCCGCAACGCCGGGCTGGACGCGGCAAGGGGGGAATGGATCGGCTTTGTGGATTCAGACGACTACATTGCACCGGAAATGTATGAAGTGCTGTACCAAGCCGTGCAAAGCACCGGGGCAGACCTTGCCCTGTGCGATTACGCCGAGGTGGACGAGACGGGCGCGCCATGCCAGTCGATGCACATCCGCCTTGAAAAAAAGGACTTTACTGGGCGGGATTTGCTGAAAAATGCTACGGATTCGACGATTCAGCCTGCGTGGAACAAGCTGTACCGCCGCGACGTCTTTGCACAGCTGCGCTACCCGGAGGGCAAGCTGAACGAGGATCTGTTCCTGATTCCAGAGGTCTGTTTGCAGATCCAAAAGGCCGTGGTGGTGCCAAAAGCACTGTATTATTATGTGCAGCGCGGCGGCAGCATTATGAGCGGCAATAAAACGCTGCGCCATTTTGATGCTGCCGAGGCAGCACAGCGGTATTGGGACTGTCTTGTGGAAAACGCTGCATACGATGCGCTGGCAAATGCGGCAAAGTTTACGATGGGTAGTGTAAGCCGGGTGTACCGGCAGCTGCCCCCGGCGCTGCGCAAAGCGCCCCGCAGCCGTGAAATGCTGCGGATGCAGTTTGAGGTAGTCAGCCGCACCCGGCGGTACTGCACTGTTCCCGGCGGGCTTTGGCTGCAAAGCTGGCTGCTGTGGCGCTGCCCGCAGACATACAGCCGGCTGCGGGGGTTCAAGGGCTGAGGAGAAAGAGAAAAAACGCATGAGAACACGCTATTCTATCATCAATGTGCTGGTCAACATCGGCGGGCAGTTTTTGACGATGCTGCTGTCCTTTATCAGCCGAATGGTTTTTATCCGCTGCCTTTCGGCGGCATATCTGGGCGTCAACGGTCTGTTTACCGATGTGCTCAGTATCCTTAACTTTGCGGAGCTGGGCATTGGTACGGCTATGGTGTTCAGTATGTACGAGCCAGCCGCCCGGAACGACGAGCAGAAACTGGCGCGGCTGATGAACCTTTATAAGTGGATGTACCGGGCGGTGGCAGCTTCGGTGCTGTTGTTCGGGCTGGTGCTGCTGCCGTTTTTGCCGTACCTCATCAAGGATGGAGAAGGCATTGAGCATATCACCCTGATCTACATGATGTATGTGCTTTCCTCTGCCTGCTCTTACCTGCTGAACTATAAAAGCTCTATTTATCAGGCCTACCAGAAAAGCTATATCTGCACCGGGTGGACGCTGGTATGCGAGTGCATCCGCACCGTCGTGCAGATCGTGGCTTTACTGCTGACCGGTAACTTTATCCTATACCTTGCCATCCAGCTTGTGGTGCAGTTCATACCCAACATCATCATCTCCCACATGGCGGATAAGGAATTTCCCTATCTGAAGGAATGCCGGGAGCTGCCGGAAAAGGAGGAACGGAACGGCATCCTGAAAAACATCGGCGCAATGAGTATGCACAAGCTGGCTACCGTCATCGTGCGCAACACGGACAGCCTGCTGATGTCCTCCTTCATCGGTCTGGCAACGGTGGGGCTTTACTCCAATTACCGATTGGTACTCAACGCGCTGAACAACCTGCTGAACAAGTTTGCTACGGCTTTTTCCGGCAGCGTGGGTAATTTTGCGGCGCTGGAAAACTCTGACCGGCTGTACCAAGTATATAAAGAGATGGACTTTCTCTTTTTTGTGCAGTCTGCCTATCTGACTGGCGGGCTGATGATGCTGTTCAACCCCTTGATCGAGCTGCTGTTTGGCAGGGAATACTGTTTCCCGATGACAACCGTGGCGATCATTGTGACAGAGTTCTATATTTCGCGGATGCGGCAGACGAACCTGTTGTTCCGGGAGGTCATGGGTCTGTTCTGGAACGACCGCTATAAGGCTGTGGCGGAGTCCATCATCAATCTGGTGGTCTCCCTTGTGCTGGTGCAGCGGTACGGCGTGGTCGGCATTATCGGGGGTACCATCATCAGCAGCCTGTGCACCTGTGTCTGGGTGGAGCCCTATATCTTTTTGAAGTATGGCGTTCAGGATGCATGGCAGAAGAAGCTCCGGGTTTATTTTGCGGAGTACCTGAAGCGTGCAATGATCGTGGCGGCGGTCTCGGCGGCAGCCATGCTCTGGGTAAAGCGCTTTCCGGTGGGCAATTTCGGCGTTTTTGTTTTGGACGGGCTGCTTTATACGGCGGTGTTTGCAGGAGTGATCGTATTGCTCTACCGGCGCAGCGTGGAGTACGAAGCACTGAAGCGGCGTGGGTTGGAAATTTTAAAAAGGAGAGCAGGATGAATACAGAAAAAAGCCCCCTGATCTCGGTGATCGTACCGGTCTATAAGGTGGAAAAGTATCTGCCTGCGTGTCTGGACAGCCTGCTGGCGCAGACCTACCGGAATTTTGAACTGATCGTTGTAAACGATGGCTCGCCGGACAGCTGCTGGCAGATCATGCAGCGCTATGCGGCGCAGGATGCCCGGGTGCGCATTTTCAACAAAGAAAACGGTGGGGTGTCCTCGGCGCGCAATTTTGGGCTGGATGTGGCAAGGGGCGAATACATCGGCTTTGTGGATTCCGACGACTTTGTGCTGCCGCAGTATCTGGAATGGCTGTACGATGCCTTGTGCAGCTGCGGCACTCGCATGGCTATGTGCCGCTACCGCGGTATACAGGAAAACCAGTCCCTGTGGACAGTGACAGAATGCCCGGCACCGCAGAGGATCACGGCGGAAAATTATTCGTGGATGCGGGAATGGAGCGGCGGGCACTGCTGGCGGATGCTGACCCACCGGGAGATATTACGGGATATCCGTTTTGATCCGGCATTGATTTATGGGGAGGATACCCTGTTTTTTGTGATGGAATTTCTCAAGGCTGGCAGTCTGGCGTTTTTGAACTGCCCTCTCTATGCCTATCTTGAACGACCAGATTCTGCCGTGCGGCAGAAGCCGAGCCTGCGCTTTTATACGGCGGCACTGGCATGGGAACGGGTCTGGCAGCTGGCAAAGGAACAGCCGGATCCCTTCCGCAGCACTACGGATCAGCGCTGCATCATGTCCTGCGCCGAGGTGTATTTCCGGCTGGTCAACCAGCCGGAGCGGGACCCGGAAAAGGAAAAAACACTGCTGGAGCTGGCAAGGACGCATCGCCACGCTGCGTGGAAGATTCCGTCGGAGCACAAAAGCCAGAAGCTGCAGGCGCTGATGGTAAGCTACTGCCCGCATCTGGGTGCAAAGGTATGGAAGCTGGTGCGGTGGGTGAAAGGTTTGAAAAACTGATTGACAAATCCCACAAAAAACGCTATATTCTTTTTATAAATGCGTTGAAAAAGAGTGTGCATCGTCTGGGACCGCACAGAGAGCCGGGGGCAGCTGAAAACCCGGCGGGATACCGGCGGGGCACTGTCACTTTGGAGCAGAAGCGGTGAGCCTTGCCGGTAAGCCGCTTTCGGGTCTGCCCTACGTTATAGGGGCATCAAGGGGCGCGGAGTTTTCCGTGCAATTTGGGTGGTACCGCGGTCATGTATTTACAGCCGTCCCATGGAACGCTCCGTGGGGCGGCTTTTTGCGTCCCACTTCATCAAATTTTTTGGGAGGACACTATGAAAGAACTTGCAAAGCAGTACGATCCCAGTCAGGTGGAAGATCGTATCTACCAGTTCTGGCTGGATGGCGGCTACTTCCACACGAAGGCCGATCCGGACAAGAAACCCTATACCATCGTGATGCCGCCGCCGAACGTTACCGGTCAGCTGCACATGGGTCATGCGGTGGATAACACCATGCAGGATATCCTCATCCGCACCAAGCGGATGCAGGGCTATGCCGCCCTGTGGGTGCCCGGCACCGACCATGCCTCCATTGCTACCGAGGCCAAGGTGGTGGAGGCTATGCGCGCCGAGGGCCTGACCAAGGAGATGGTCGGCCGCGATGGTTTTCTGGAGCGCGCATGGGCATGGAAGACCAAGTACGGCAACCGCATCGTCAGCCAGCTGAAGAAGCTGGGCAGCAGCTGCGACTGGGAGCGCGAGCGCTTTACCATGGACGAGGGCTGCTCTGAGGCTGTCAAGGAAGTGTTCGTGCGCCTGTACGACAAGGGGCTGATCTACCGCGGCAACCGCATGGTCAACTGGTGCCCCCACTGCAACACCTCCATTTCCGACGCCGAGGTGGAGTACGAGGAGAAGGACGGCAGCTTCTGGCATCTGCTGTACCCGGTCAAGGAGACCGGCGAGATGCTGGAGCTGGCCACCACCCGCCCCGAGACCATGCTGGGCGATACCGCTGTTGCCATCAACGGCGATGACCCCCGCTATGCCCATCTGCACGGCTGCCATGTGGTGCTGCCCCTGCTGAACAAGGAGATCCCCATCGTCTGCGATGAGCACGCCGATATGACCAAGGGCACCGGTGTCGTGAAGATCACCCCCGCCCACGACCCCAACGACTTTGAGGTCGGCCTGCGTCACGACCTGCCCATCGTGCGCGTGTTCACCTACGACGGCCACATGACCGGCGCTGCCGACAAGGCCGCCGCCGATGCTCTGTTTGCCGCCGGCAAGAACACCGTCAACGAGCCTCAGGTGCTGGATTGCGGCAAGTACGCAGGTATGACCACGCTGGAAGCCCGCAAGGCCATTCTGGCTGACCTGAAGGAGGGCGGTTTCCTGAAGGAGATCGAGCCGCTCAAGCACGAGGTCGGCACCTGCTACCGCTGCCACTCCACCATTGAGCCCATGGTCTCCAAGCAGTGGTTCGTCAAGATGGAGCCGCTGGCAAAGCCCGCCATCGAGAGCGTGGAGAAGGGCGAGATCAAGTTTGTGCCCGAGCGCTTTACCAAGAACTATATGAACTGGATGAAGAACACCCGTGACTGGTGCATCAGCCGCCAGCTGTGGTGGGGTCACCAGATCCCGGCTTGGTACTGCGACGACTGCGGCGAGACCGTGGTGGCAAAGTCCGCTCCCTGCACCTGCCCCAAGTGCGGCGGCGCAAAGCTGACGCAGGACCCCGACACGCTGGATACCTGGTTCTCTTCTGCCCTGTGGCCTTTCAGCACGCTGGGCTGGCCCAACGAGGACAGCGCCGACCTCAAGTATTTCTACCCCACCAATACGCTGGTCACCGGCTACGACATCATCGGCTTCTGGGTCAGCCGCATGATCTTCTCCGGTCTGGCCTACACCGGCAAGGCACCCTTTGACACCGTCTGCATCCACGGCATCGTCCGCGACAGTCAGGGCCGCAAGATGTCCAAGAGCCTTGGCAACGGCATCGACCCGCTGGAGGTCATTGCCCAGTACGGCGCAGACGCTCTGCGCTTTATGCTGGTGGACGGCTCCACCCCGGGCAACGATATGCGCTATATCGAAAAGAAGGTGGAGGCTGCCCGCAATTTTGCCAATAAGCTGTGGAACGCCACCCGCTTTGTGCTGATGAACCTGCCCGAGGACTTTGAGCCGGGTCTGCCCAGCGAGGAGCTGCTGGACATGAGCGACAAGTGGGTGCTGACCAAGCTGAATCAGGTGGCCGGTGCTATGACCGACAATCTGGAGCACTACGAGATGGGGCTGGCTGCTGCCAAGATCAACAGCTTCATCTGGGATGTCTACTGCGACTGGTTCATCGAGATCGCAAAGCCCCGCCTGAACTCCGGCGATGCACAGCAGGCCGATACCGCCCG
>ERZ869991.611-NODE-611-length-12406-cov-4.845811_pt1 | contig 12406 bp, 13 predicted proteins | sample MGYA00520862_ERZ869991 | MGnify/ENA primary metagenome ERZ869991 (study PRJEB32232, sample SAMN07284978) | human gut metagenome | biome: human-associated habitat; material: feces | host: Homo sapiens | place: Tanzania | collected 2014-08-11 ...
GTTTCAAGAAGAGCGGTATTAAGTATATCGACTATAAGGATCCAGAGTTCTTGAAGAAATTCTTGAACGAGCAGGGAAAAATCCTTCCTCGTCGTATCACTGGAACATCTTTGAAGTATCAGCGTCGTGTGGCTCAGGCTGTTAAGCGTGCTCGCCAGATCGCACTGCTTCCTTACGTAACTGACTTGATGAAATAATTTAAAGGAGGATTACAGAATGGAAATTATACTGAAAGAAGATATTATCGGCTTGGGATTCAAGAACGATATCGTGAATGTAAAGTCTGGTTATGGTCGTAACTACCTTATCCCTACAGGTAAAGGTGTTATCGCTTCAGAGTCGGCTAAGAAGGTTCTCGCTGAGAACTTGAAGCAGCAGGCTCGCAAGCTCGAGGCTCTCAAGGCTGAGGCTCAGAAGAAGGGTGATGCTCTTAACGGCGTAGAGATCGTTGTGGAGATGAAGGTTTCTGCAAACGGCGTAACTTACGGATCTGTTAACGCAGGTGTTGTTGCAGACGAGTTGAAGAAGAAAGGTTTCGACATCGACCGCAAGATTATCACTATGCGTGAGGCTAAGAAACTTGGCGACTACACAGCTTTGGTACACTTCCACAAGGAGGTTGTTGTTGAGCTCCCTGTTAAGGTTATCGCTGAGAACGCTAAGGTAGAGGCTCCAGCTGAGGCTCCTGTAGAGGCAGCTCCAGCAGCTGAGGCTCCAGCAGCTGAGTAATCAATCTATTTGATTAACGAAATACAATATCCCGGTAAATGTGACTCGGTTCATGTTTGCCGGGATTTTTATTATATACCATTATGCTCTATGAAAAAATACGGAATTAATCTTTTGATATTGGTTGCCGCTTCAATGTTTTCCATTTGCGGTATGGCTCAGACCAGGAAGGGAGGGGATGGAATCATTCCTCCAAAACAGATTGCTTTGCGTTCTATAACAGAGGATGCTGCCAAGGCTCATGTATATTTCCTTGCCGATGATTTACTGGAGGGTAGGGAGGCTGGAAAGCGCGGTTCGCAGATTGCCCGGCAGTATATTCTCTCCAGAATCCGTGAGGCAGGACTGTTGCCAGTGTCCGGCGACTCTTTCCTTCAGCCGTTTGAGGCGGTAGGCAGAAGCGTGCTCCACCGTCGGCCGCGATATTATGTTGAAGCGGATTCCGTGGCTTTAATAACGAAACAGGAACATTGCAGTTTGCAGCTTGCCAATGTGTTGGCGATGATTCCTGGAAAGAAAACTGACGAGTATGTCGTGGTGGGTGCCCACTACGACCATGAGGGTATGAATACCGATCTCGAGGGCGACAAGATATATAATGGTGCCGACGACAATGCCTCGGGCGTGAGTGCCGTGTTGCAGATTCTGAAGGCTTTTGCCGTGAGCGGCAAAAAGCCGGAGCGAAATATCGTCTTCGCCTTTTGGGATGGTGAGGAGTGCGGATTGCTCGGGTCCCGCTATTTTACGGAGAACTTTCCATATATGGATAAGGTGAAGTCTTATCTTAATTTCGATATGGTGGGCGGAAACAACCGTCCTGACGACCCGTCATATTTTGTGTATTTCTATACTGCCTCGCATCCGGAATACGGCGAGTGGCTACGTTCCGACATAAAGAGATACGGATTGCAGCTCAACCCTAACTACAAGTCATGGGATAATCCTGTTGGCGGTAGCGACCAAGGTTCGTTTGCCCGGCATGGAGTACCTATCGTGTGGTATCATACTGATGCCCAACCTCACTATAACCATCCCTCTGACGAGCCGCAGACCATTAACTACAAGAAGTTGACCGACATCACCCGTGCCTCGCTGCTCACCGTGTGGCATATGGCGAATGAGTAGAAAAATATTCTCAAATTTGCACCATTCATATCTTTTCGTTACTTTTGCGGAAATTAAGTTTTAGAACTGAATAATGGCAGTAAAGCATTTGTATATAATTGCAGGGTGTAATGGTGCAGGAAAGACTACGGCATCCAAAACAATCCTTCCCAAGTCGTTGCTTGTGAAGGAATTTGTTAATGCTGACGAAATAGCTAAAGGACTGTCACCTTTCAATCCTGAAGGTGTTGCCATAGAAGCAGGACGCTTGATGCTAAAAAGAATAGATGAACTTCTTGAAAGAGGTGAATCATTTTCTATAGAGACAACGCTTGCCACACGCTCGTATGTAAATCTTGTAAGACGAGCTCATGAAAGAGGATATGTAGTGCATTTGCTTTTCTTTTGGCTCGAAAGTATAGATTTGGCTAAACACCGTGTTGCAAAAAGAGTTATTTCAGGTGGACATAATATACCTGAAGAAGTAATAGAACGTAGATACGTTGCAGGTTTAAGGAATCTGTTTAGGATATTTATGAATGTAGTTGATTTGTGGATATTATTTGATAATAGTGGTGCAAATAGCGAAAGAATTGCTTTTGGAGGTTTAAAATGTCCGACCAAAATAAATAATAAAGTGAAATATAATATATTAAAGGAATATGAGTGATAAGGAATTAGAGGTGTATATTGCTGCAATAGAGGCAGGACTTAAAGAGTCTCATAAAAAGCTGTTGAATGATTATGCATTGCATGATGATTCGCTGATTGTTGGGGATGGAAACGGAAATGTTATTCATGTCCCGGCAAAAGAAATACTTGACCGTCATCCGGAATTGCGGATGTAAGAGGGGTGGAATACTTGATATCAGGTGAAGCAGTTTGCTTCGCCTTTTTTTATTTCCCCTCAAATTTGCACCATTCATATCTTTTCGTTACTTTTGTACCGTCATTTCCCGTTGGCTGACTGAGTGAAGTCGGCGATATTCCGGGGATTGGCATGATTATAATAAGAAAGACGTTTGCTTGACGTCTTTGTCTGGCGTACTGAAATCTGGTAAATTTCAAAATGGGAGTCAGGTGAAGACAGCGGTAGACGTCTACCCATCGTGTATATACACATGGCATAGATGTACTCTGTCCTTTCGTGGGATAGGGTATGCTCTATGCTTATAATATATACCCAAATGGTGTAGATATCTGTTGCTTCTTATCTTTGTTCCCATAGGTTTTACCAGAACCTCAGTATGCAAAGATAAGGCAAAGGGCAACAGATTCCTACGCCTTTTTTATTTCTGGCAATAATCCTTTGCCGGTCTGTTTCTTCCTTTTAAGAGAGAGGAATTTGCTAATCTTATAATCAATATGGTTGGTTTTTGTCATGGGGAATCGGCAATGTAATAGTTTGCCAACCGGGACGGACTATGGCAAAGAAACTACAACTTGGATATAAGGATATTGAGGCTCGGTTGGAAACTCTAAAGTCGAAACCTGTTGCTGCCTCGGAAGTGGGCTACGAGATATTGAAAGCCTTCGGTAAAAGCGATAAGGACATATCGAGATACAAGGAGGGTAAAGGTATACTGAAGACTTTCGACGGATTACTCATAAAGGGGTTGTTCTGTTATCGGCAAACGGATACGCTTCGGCTTACGGAGGAGTTGGAGAACATGAAATGCGACGAACAGGTTCGCAAGGCTTCACCGAAGATTATTGCCGTGAGCGACGGTAAAACGGTGTTGGCGTATGACACTCGTGAGAAGGATACCTATGAGCAGCAGTTGGCTAAGATGCATAGCGATTTCGGCTTTTTCTATCCTCTGATGAATGTGGAGCGGGTGCATGTGGTGGCTGAGAATCCTGCTGACGTGAAGGCTGCCGAAAAGCTTGCTAAGCTACACGATGAGATTCGTGCTTATAATGAGTATAATAGTGATGACGACCTGCACGACCTTAACATCTTTATCACTCGGGTGCTCTTCTGCTTCTTTGCTGAAGATACGGGTATCTTCGAAGAAAACCTGTTCACTAATTTCATTCGCAGGTTTACTAAGAATGACGGGTCAGACCTCAGTGAGATGCTTGCTCAGGCGTTCCGGGTTGTGAACATTAAAGTGCAGGAACGTAGTGAGGAGATTACCAAAGAGATTAATGAATTCCCGTATGTCAATGGTGGCTTGTTTGCCTCTGATATAATGCTTGTAGAGTGGATTGGAATGAAGTATGTCCACATACGAAAGAGGAAGAGGTGTTTGTGTTTGGTAATCCGCCGTATTTGGGGAGTAGTTTGCAAGATGCTTCGCAAAAGGAAGATATGAAATATGTTTTTGGAGAAAATGCAGGATGGAAGAAACTCGATTATATTTGTAATTGGTTTTTGTTGGGTTCTTTGTATACAAAAGGGTCTAAATCTAAATGTGCTTTTGTTTCGACTAATTCTATTACCCAAGGTGAACAAGTAGCTATTTTATGGCCAATTCTTTTTAGCTTAAAAGTTGAAATTGCGTTTGCTTTTACTTCTTTTAAATGGTCAAATAATGCCAAATATAATGCGGGAGTAACTTGTATTATTATCGGTTTGCAAAATGGAAAGGATATAAAGCAGCGATTACTCTATAGTGATAAGGGTATAAAGTTTGTTCCTTTTATAAATCCTTATTTAAGTACAACAAGAATTTTGTATATGAAGCCTGAAAATAAATCTATCTCAGGATTACCAGAAATGATAAGTGGCTCAAAAACAAATGATTTTAATAACTATATGTTTGATGCAGAAGAAAAAGAGATTCTTTTAGAGCAATATTCTCAGGCAAAGTGCTTAATTAAAAGGTTTGTTGGTGCTGCGGAATTTATTAAAGGGCAAATTAGGTATTGTTTGTATGTTGATGATAATAATGTCAATCTTGCTTATTCTATTCCAGAAATAGCTAAACGCTTGGAAAATGTTCGTATGGAAAGAGCAAAGAGCAAAAAAATACCAACGAAAAAAATGGCAGATTATCCTTATAAATATACTGAAGATCGTTTTTCATCGCTGGAGGCTTTGTTTATACCATTAACATCTTCTGAAATGCGTAAATACATACCGATAGGATTCTTGGAAAAAGATACAATAGTATCTAATGCAGGATTTGCTATTTATGATTGTCCTATATGGGTATTTGGAATAGTTACTTCTTATATCCATATATTATGGAACAATACGTTAGCAGGGAAAATGGAAATGCGTTTAAGATATTCTAGTTCTTTATCATATAACACCTTCCCCTTCCCTCCAATCTCCTCCTCCAAGAAGTCCGAGATAGAAGAAACCGCAACCGACATTCTTCTTATTCGAGCAGAATATCCCGAGAAAACACTTGCCGACCTTTATGATCCCGACAAGATGCCAAAGAATTTGCTTGAGGCACACGAGAAGCTCGACCGTATCGTGGAGAGTTGTTATCCCGGTTCGCCGTTCCCTAATGACGAAGCTCGCCTCGAATGTCTATTCAAACTATACGAGAAAATGACAGCAAAGTAAAAAATAAATGTAAAAAATAAGTGCTCTTTGACATATTGATAGAAAAAAGGATAGTAGTAATTTTGCTATATGATTTTTAATACATATTTTTGCAAAGTAATAAAATAAAGAATATGGAAACAAACATCTTGACGTTAGATAAATACCTTTTTGAGGATGCACAGAAATATGCATTTAAAAGAGGAACGGATTTAACAAAACTTGTTGAGTCTTATTTGAGAAATCTATTGAAAAAAGAAAAAAAAGCAGAGCAGGAAGAACTTGAAGTTCCTGACTTTGTTATGAGTATGCTTGGTGTCTTGCCTTCAGATTCTCTTGATTCAGATGATATTAATGGAAGAAAGGCATTTAATAAACATTTGGAAGAAAAATACAAATGAAAAAGGTTTTTCTTGATACAAATATTATTGCGGATTTATTTTTTAAGCGTGAACCTTTTTGCAATAATGCTTTAAGGTTGTTTACACTGGCATATCATAAGAAAATCAAATTATATATTTGTTCTATGAGTTATGCTACATTGGCATATCTTTGTCGGAAAATTGAGAAAGAACAACGTTCTTTGCTCTTTGAAAAGTTGAGAGCCATTACCATTGCAACGCCTGTTAACGAACGGATTATTGATCAGGCATTAGTCTCTGATTTTGATGATTTAGAAGATGCAATGCAATATTTTTCGGCAGTTGGTGCAAAAGTAGATGTTGTATTGACTAGAAATAAAAAAGATTTTATTGAGATAAGTGTGCCTGTGATGACTCCTGATGAATTCTTCATAGATTAATATTCTATTAATACTACTTTTTTTCTATCTGTATGTTGAGGTAAATATAAAACATATGGATATGATGCAATCAATTAATGACAATATCGTTGATATAAAGTATCAGCAGACAGGTACATCGAGTACGACCAATTCGCTCGGTATGCGAGAGATGCAAGCCAAGGCTTACGAAGCACGAAACAACCGCTTCTTGTTAATCAAGGCACCGCCGGCTTCAGGCAAAAGCCGTGCTTTGATGTTTATTGCCCTGTACAAACTGAAGAACCAGGGTATAAAGAAGGTTGTTGTTGCCGTACCGGAAAAGAGTATCGGGCGCTCCTTTCAGAATACCAGTCTGATGAAGTTCGGCTTCTTTGCCGATTGGCTTGTGGCATACGTATATTGATGAGGCTGACGGTAAACGTTATTTACGTCGCTTTGACGTGTTGAGGTTACGTGCCGGCAATCGTGCGAACTGTATCTCTGCTGTTTTGAAGGTGTTGGATACATCTTTTGCTGATGGTATTATTACTTATCAGTTGGGGGATGTGCTTGAGGTGATTAGAGGGGATTAAATACATCAAATTAACTATAATTCTAACATATAATTATATAAGGTATGGAAGAAATTTTGAATAAGGATTTTCATTGTGATGCTTATTGGGCAGAGCAGATTGAATTGTGCTTGAACATTGCCGTAAAGGCGCATCACGGACAGTTGGATAAAGTGGGACTGCCTGTAATTCTTCATCCTATGACTGTTGGGGAAATGGGGAACACACCTGAAGAGGTCTGTGTAGGTTTCCTTCATGATACGGTTGAGGATACGGATGTTACGACAGACGAATTGTTGAAGGCTGGAGTAGACAAAGACGTCGTTGCTTGCGTTAAAATTTTAACTCATGATAAAAATGTTCCTTATGATGATTATGTGAAGGCTATTTTAGACAGTGGCAATAAGACTGCGATTAATGTGAAGCATAATGATTTGATGCATAATTCAAAGCGCGCTTCTGTATATGGCTTCTCGAAACAGGTGGATAAATATATGAAGGCGCTTAAAGCGTTTGAGGCATTAGTTTAGCTTTAAGTGAATATGTAAAAAATGGGCTCGGATGATTTGGATGCATTCGAGCCTTTTCTTTTGAATATAGTGAGCCGATTCCATTATATAAAAAGCCCGGATTCAATTTGAACCCGGGCTTTTTATATCTAAGATGTTCGTATGCTTTTACATTCCAGCTGCCTGAGCCAGCCAGTCGTAGATGCAGCTGCAAACTCCGAAGAGAAGAACACCTGCAGTACAGAGAGCAAGGGCAAGGCGTGTAGCGCAGTCGCTCTTGAATGTAGGCAGAGGAGTTTCTGTCTTGTTGATGTACATGCACTTCACAATCTTCAAGTAGTAGTAAAGTGACGGTACGGTGTTCAACAGAGCGATGAATACCACTGCGTATGCAAGAGTTGAACCACCCTCGGCTGCTGCCATGAATACGAAGAACTTACAGAACATTCCTGCGAAAGGAGGAATTCCGGCAAGTGAGAACAATGCCAAGGTCAACAGGAACGAGAGCTTAGGATTGGTCTCATAGAAACCATCGTAGCAGCTCATCTTTGTTGTTCCGTTGCCACGTGTCTCAACAACGTTGATAACTGTGAAGACAGCCATGTTGGCTGCAACATAGATAAGTACGTAGTACATCAAAGCTGTTAAGCCCATAGCACTGTTGCCGATAGCTGCAAGCATGATATATCCAGCCTGTGATATAGAACTGAATGCCATGAATCTCTTGAGCTCCTTCTGGCGAAGAGCGAAGAGGTTGGCAACTGTAATGGTCAAGAGAATGACGATATACATCAGATACTCCCAATACTCTACCATCGGTGCAAATACCTTCATCAAGATCGTCATCAAGGCGAAAGCTGCAGCTCCCTTAGAGACAACGCTCAAGTAACCGGTAACGGCTGTCGGGGCACCCTGATAGGTGTCGGCAGTCCAGAAGTGGAACGGTACAAGAGAAATCTTGAAACCGAGTCCGCTGAAGAAGAATACCAGTCCCATGATTGTCAGCGGAGAAGTGCTGATCTGAGCAGCAACATCTCCGAAATAGAGAGTGCCTACTGCACCATAGATAAAGCTGATACCATAGAGCATAACACCGCTTGAGAATGTTGCAGTAAGAATAAACTTGGCAGCACCCTCAGCAGAATTCTTCTTGAACTTGTCGAAAGCAACGAGACATGCCATTGGCACGGAAGCCATTTCCAGTCCGAGGAAGAACATCATGAAGTGTCCTGATGAAATCATTATATACATACCGAGCAGAGTGCTGATGAGAAGTTCATAGAACTCGCCTTCCTTGTTGAGGACATCCTTGCGCTCAACCCACGACTGCGACATTACGAGTACGATAAACGTACCGGCAGTGAGGATAATCTTCATTACGTTGGCTGCCGGAGTTGATTCATACATTCCTCCGAATGCCTGTGCCGGTTCGGCAAAGAAGCATACTGCAATCTGGCAAACCAACAAAGCACCTGTCAGCAGGCTCAACACAGAGTGTTTCTTCTCGCCCTTCAAAATGAGGTCGGCGAGGAATACTATTACCAGGGCTGCGATAAGTCCAGCCTCTGGAATCATATTAAAAAACTGACTATAATCCATATCTTGTCCTACTGATTAGAAATTTGTTACAACATTGAGGATTGGTCCAACGGCATCGCTGATGGCATTGCTTGCCCAAAGTGGGAAAGAACCAAGACCTGCCACACAGAAGATGAGGCAGCAAACAGCGAAGCGCTCGTCCCATGTAGCATCGGTAAGAGTGAGGTAGTGCTCGTCCTTAACCTTCTCGAAGAGAATGAAGCCAACCGTACGCAGAATATAAACAGCTGTCACAACGATTGATGTGATGGCGATTATCGTACAGCAACGGTGGAACATGTCCGGATTCTCAAACGAACCGTTGAAGATTGTCATCTCGGCAATGAAACCAGAGAAACCTGGCAAACCGAGGTTGGCAAGACCGGCAATTACATAACCTACAGAGAGGAACGGCATAATCTTCATCAAGCCACCCAACTTACGGATGTCACGAGTGTGAGTACGACCGTAAATCATACCGATGAGGGCAAAGAAGAGAGCCGTCATAAGTCCGTGGGAAAGCATCTGCAGAATGGCACCTGTACAAGATACCTTTGTCATCATCAACAGAGCGAAGAGCACCAAACCACAGTGGGAAACTGATGAATATGCATTGATGAACTTCAAGTCGGTCTGAACGCAAGCCGAGAATGCTCCGTAGACAACTGAGATTGTGGTGAGGATAAGGAATATCCAAGCCAAGTTCTGTGCTGCGTGAGGCAACAGGAACATTGCGATACGGAAGCAACCGTAACCACCAAGCTTCATCAAGACACCAGCGTGGAGCATTGACACAGAGGTAGGGGCGCAACCGTGACCGATTGGAGACCATGTATGGAATGGGAACAAAGCTCCAAGCACACCGAAACCGATAAACACGAATGGGAACAGATAGTTCTGTACCATTACTGGAATGTGGTTGTTGTGGGCAATCTCAAGGATGTTCATCGTAGATGCTCCGTTGAAGAAGTAGATACCTACGAGACCAAGGATGATGAGAGCAGATCCTCCCATAAGCATAAGGGTTAGTTTCATTGCGGCATACTCTTTCTTTCCGGAACCCCAGTAGCCGATAAGAAGGTACATAGGGATAAGGGCAACCTCATAGAACATGAACATCGTGAAGAGGTCTATGCTGATGAAGAAACCGTATACTCCGGTAGAAAGCAGAGTGAACCACATGAAAAACTCTTTTGTTAGTGGCTGTAACTTCCAAGAGGCAAATGTTCCGGTGAACACAATGATACTTGAAAGAAGAAGCATGACAACAGAGATGCCGTCGACACCGACAGCATAGCTGATGTGAAGAGGGGCAAACCATACTGTGGATGCCTGAAGAATCATCTCCTCAGTGTTTCCTGCAGCACGCTCCCCGATGAAATGGAATGTCAACCAAATTGACATTGCCAGCAGACAGGATGATCCGATGACCATCACTGTGCGTACCTGTTTGACGTCGCGGGCAGCCCATAGGCCGAGCAGCATCAATACTGGAATTACTACGAATACACTTAATATACTCATATCTCGTTATAAAATGCTAAGTAATACTAATGTTAATGCTACTGTACCGGTGAGGAACCATACGGCATACTGGCGAACATCACCGCTCTGCCATGGACGAAGAGTCTCGCCAGCCTCGTTTGCACCCCATGCCGTGAAGTCGATAAGACCATTGATGATGTGCTCATCAATCCACTGTACAGGCTTAGAAACGAAACGGAACAAAATCTTATGTGTTACGAACATATATACCTCGTCCATATAGAAACGCTTGTAAGCCCAACGGTGCAGACGTGGGAATGTTGCATACAACTTATCGGCAATAGGCTGCTTCTCACCTTTATATATATAGGTGGCAAGGGCAATAGAGATGATTGCGATAACTGTAGAGGTTGCAGCCACCTGCGGATCAAAGTGAACAGTATAGGCTGTTCCTGCAGCGCTAACAATCTCACCAAAGCTTGTCCAATTCCAATCGAGGAATCCACCAAGTGTTGTGAAGATACCGACACCAACAGTAACAATGCTCAAGAAAATGAGCGGGAAGGTCATTGTTGCCGGAGCCTCGTGAGGAGTATGCTCAGCATGAAGTTCTTTATTCTCTGTTCCCCAGAATATACCATAGTATAAGCGGAACATATAGAATGCTGTCATTGCTGCTACACCAGTCATCCACCATCCTATAAATGCTGAATGCTCAAAACATGCAGTGATAATCTCATCCTTAGAACTGAAGCCTGAGAAGAACGGAATACCTGCAATTGCAAGGCATGAAATAAGGAATGTTGCATGGGTGATAGGCATATACTTCTTCAGTCCTCCCATTGCCGACATCTCGTTGGAATGTACGGCGTGGATGATACAACCGGCACCAAGGAACAGGCAAGCCTTGAACATGGCGTGGGTGAAGAGGTGGAACAAAGATGCCATATAACCGAGCTGAGCGTGGTTGTCGAGAACTGCTCCGTGGTGACCAGGCAGACAAACGCCGAGTGCTACCATCATAAATGCAATCTGAGAGATTGTTGAGAAGGCAAGCACACGCTTGATGTCGCTCTGGGCACATGCCACAGCTGCAGCATAGAATGCGGTGAATGCACCAACATATACAACAACTTCCATTGCCTGTGGAGCATACTCAATCCAAATAGGGAACAGGCGTGCAATCTGTACCACTCCGGCTACGACCATCGTAGCGGCATGGATAAGCGCTGATACAGGGGTTGGGCCTTCCATGGCATCTGGCAACCAGATGTGGAGCGGGAACATTGCAGACTTACCGGCACCACCGATAAACATCAGTACAAGGGCTGTTGGCAAAATGAAACCACCTGCTGCAACAGCACGGGCTGGATCAACAGCTGAGAATACCTGTGCTCCTGCACCATAGGTTATTTCTGTTCCTGTAAATGAGAAATTGTAGCTTCCTGTATAGTAACCGAAAATCAAGATACCGATGAGGAAGAACATATCTGCGAAGCGGGTAACGATGAATGCTTTCTTGCTGGCGTGAACGGCAGCATGCATTCCATAGTAGAAGCCGATGAGCAGATAAGAGCTGACACCTACAAGCTCCCAGAACATGTACATCTGGAAGATGTTTGTGGCAAGTACAAGTCCGAGCATTGACATGGTGAAGAGAGACAGAAAAGCGTAGTAGCGCTGGAATCCCTTCTCACCGTGCATATAGCCAAATGAATAGATATGAACCATAAAACTGACGGTAGAGATGACTATCAGCATCATCACCGAGATTGGATCAAGCAAGATTCCAAGGTCGAAGTGAAGATTACCGAGTGGCAACCATGTCATGTTGTATGGTACAATTGTCGCATATGTTCCGTCAGCCAAACGTGGGGCTGTAAAGTATTGGAATGCTGTGATGTAGCTCAACACCGTAACCAGTCCGATGGAACAGGTTCCGATAAGTCCGGCTGTTTTATGCGACCATGCATACTTGTTTCCCGCAAAATCGGGCAAGCCAATGACGAGAAAACTCAGCAATGGCAAGAGAAGTATCAACAATGAATATGTATAATCCATAACTTATTAATATTTCATATTTTCAATACTGTTCACCTGATCGCTGTGGAAATTACGGTAAACATTAATAACAATAGCGATAGCTACGGCACTCTCGGCTGCA
>ERZ869991.617-NODE-617-length-12343-cov-4.317463_pt1 | contig 12343 bp, 6 predicted proteins | sample MGYA00520862_ERZ869991 | MGnify/ENA primary metagenome ERZ869991 (study PRJEB32232, sample SAMN07284978) | human gut metagenome | biome: human-associated habitat; material: feces | host: Homo sapiens | place: Tanzania | collected 2014-08-11 ...
GCATAGATGGCATTGGCCAACTTTGCATCTTTTTCCTGGATAGCCTTGATGAGGGGTGCCATCTGAGGTGCGCCCTGCGGTATGCGGTTGGCAGCACGTACCAGTTCGTTGCGGTTGCGCACGGCATCGGCAAACTGAGGATCAGAAAAGATTGCCTCCAGGGTTTTGGCGTATACTTCAGATGGCACATCTTTGAAGTTGAAGGTGTAGATGGTAGGGAGCTGACGGATTTTAGCATCCCGCCTTGCCATAGCCTCCATCTGGTGTTGCTTTTTATTTTTATTTCCCATTGCGTTTTACTTTTTTATTATTGGACCAGCGATAGAATCGCTGGGAACGGAAACCCCTATTTACCATAATGAGCGTTAGAGATAGCGAGTAGTGATTTTACCTTTAAATCTCGAAGTCCTTATCATATTCCATCATTCTCTCGGTAATGATGCGATGAATCAGATAGCCTATTTCCTTGGCGTTAGGATGCGCCTTGCCGGTACTTTCATGGAAGCGGAGGTCCAGGATATGTTTCCACTCCTTGAGCGTGTAGGTATAGGCTACTACCGTATAGGTATCGAGAGGAAGAATGCCGCGGGCATCCTGCGGCTTCATGCCCGATTTCAGCAAACGGCGATAGAGCCAGTCAGCTATCTTGCATCCGGTAAGATAGAGGAACTTCTGCCAGCGGGTGCCCTCGTGCAGCCAGTGCGGACGGGCAATCTGTACGCCACCTTTCTTCTCCAGGTTCACATAGCGGGTGCTCTGTTCGCTGATGCTATTAGGCGATGTGCGGTTCAGCTCACGGCTGGTACTGATTTGCGTGGTAACAACCATGGTCATGCGGAGGAGATAGAGAGCCTTTTTGCAATCATACTTCAGCGCCTTCTCGATGAACTCATCTTCCTTCACATCGTATGAGTCGAGGATGTCGAGGATTTCGTCATGCTCGGCAAGGAACTGCATGTTGCTGCTGATCCATACCTTCTTATCCTTCACCGCATAATTGATGTAAGGTGAAGCCACGAGGAGAGACCAGAGAGACCTCGGCAGCTTGTTGTCATTCTTGACGAAGAAATAGATGGTACCATGACGGAGCATAGAGCGATGACCGCTCTTCCAGAAATGGTTAACCAACTTTGCTGCCTGTACTTCCCGAAACTCCTCTTTCTTTTCTTCAGAAAGTTTCTCATCAGGCTGTTTGGCTTTGCTCTTGTAGCAGATTCTTCCTACTCGTGCAACCTGTTGAGTGCCGGTCTTCTGAGGCCACCACTCAACACCAGGAATTATCATTTTCATATTGTTTCTTATCTGATGTTTATATATCAAAAAACAGATGGTTTCTTTTAAAAGAAGGAACTGAAAATGCGGATAGCGTTTTCAGCTATCATTCCTCCCTTTTTCAGTTTCTCTTCTATCTCTGCTGCATACTTCGGCACTTCTCCATTGTCAGTTTTGATGCACCTTACTAAATTCAGCGTAGTAGTCAGCAAGCGATAGAGTGATGAATTATTGCTGATGATATAATCGAAGGAGTTAATATCCAGCGATACACGATATTCATCACGGTTGGTTCTTTCAGGAGCGATACCGCGAGCCTTCAGCGTTTCTGGCTTGGCAGCCACATAAATACTCACCAGTTCAATATCCGGAAAATGCTTACAGATGCTCAGAAAACCTCTTTCATCAATCACGTAGATGGCAGTATCTTCTATCTGGGCGAGTTCCGTCCAATACTCGTAGCCACCATATTCGGTGTAGGCAAGCATATCCTCCTTGGGAGTCTTGCACTCCTTCACGAAAAAGTGCTCTCTACCATTTACCTCGCCATCCCTCATGGGACGGGTGGTGAAGGAACAAAGCAAGGGGATGTTTAGGGCGATGGAAAGGATGTTTGCCACCGTGTCTTTGCCTGCTCCAGATGGACCCATAATTGCAATAATCTTCTGTTTCATATCTTTTATTTTGTAAAGTTTTTTATATATAAATAGAGGGATAAACGAACAATACCGAAACAACACTGAAACAATCATGAAACATTCATAAAAAAAAGTATGAATTTTAACTTTCAGGGGTCTGCTGAATCGTTTTGTAAATTTATTTCATTATCTCAAAACCTTGTTTCCCATAGGGAAAAACGTGAGGTTCCTCAGGCGTTCCAGCGAAGGATATTGCTGATTTACTCTGTCTCTGAAATCGTCCATATCGCCCATATCTACCATGTATTTTCCCAATGCAATTTCAAAGTTCACCGGGAACGTCATCACTATCTGCCGGAGGAATTTACCCTCCCCAATCATTACATCAAACACTACTTTCATCCATCGCTGACCATTCTGGTCGAGCCATGACCCCTTCGGGATTTTTACTTTTCTCTTTGCCATAATCTTATATCTTTAAATGTATTAAAAAGCTTTTGCCCTTACAGGGCGTATTTTTTTATCTGTTCTAAAACCCAGGGTGTTGCCCTGGGCTAGGAGCTTCTGCCCTTTCAGGGCGTGCTATTGGACCAGCGATAGAATCGCTGGGAACGGAGGCGCTTTCTAAGTATTCTGATATATCTCTTTCCAGTCTTCCCTGGTGAGGAAGATGCCCGACCGCTTGCAGTAGTCGAAGAAAGTTGCCTCAGAAATCTTGTTGTAATTAGCGAACTGGTTCCATCGCTTGCGGAAATCCATCTCATTGTGGCCGCAGGTAGAGTCAGCAGGACGGAAGCGGGAAACTCTTCTCCATAGATCATAACCCGCCGTTCTATCCACATGGTAAAGCGACATGCCGCATTTCACCCAACCCAGATAACCGCTATTAGCATCCTTTCCGGCACAAATATCAATGCCTTGAGCCTCTATCTTCTCAACAAGGCGCAAAGCTTTGCGATAGATGATTTCCGGTGTGTCCCGTCTGTAGGTGCCCTGTCCGCTATGCGGATAATTGCCTCCATAGCCAACACCAGTCGGATGACTGCCACTGAAATATGTGTTGGCATAGTTTATCACGGGCATTGGTGTAGGTACATTATTGGGCAGTTTGGTATATGGTATCACACGTTCATTAATATATATATGCGCAGGATCATCCCATGAGGCAAAGCGCACGCGTCCGATGTTTCCGCAGGAGCCATCGAGCATGATACCCATTGCAGCATATTCATGCAGTAATGCCTTGAACTGCTCTTTATGATGGTCTGGATAAGCCAAACGGACCAAGCCAAACAGTCCCGTTCCGGAGCAGGAGCGCATCAGCAGGGCTACTTCGGGGCGAAATGCCAACACCCTGCGGATATTCTCGAAATCGGCAATACCCTCGTTGTCCTGAAGGTCAATATCTATCGCCAGCCATCCGGTATGCTGCTGAAGGTGGCTTTCTCTTCTGGAAACCATCACACGCTGGCCCGGATGGGTAAGGCTATCGTCCTCGTAGGTAGCGAAGAGACCGCTCAGTGTGGCACCTGGAAGCATCTTCTTCGTGTCGATATACTCCGGCATCTTCTTCGCCTTGCTACCATACTGCTGCTGCATGGCTCTCAGTTTCTCTACATACGGCTTCCATCTGTCCGTAAGACAGAACTCACGGATAGACATCTGCGTGATGCACTCGCCAGTCTCCATATCGACGTACCTTCCGAGCGCATCTTTCGCATCCCGATAGATGGAACATATCTCGTCAAACATACCTTACATATATTATATTGTTCATTTTTCGCTGCAAAGATACAAAAATAAATCGAAATAAGTATAGGTAAGCTATATTATATTTGAAATAAGTTATATTTTTAACATTTAATATATAAAAAGTAAAAAGGTAAAAGGTTAAAAAGGTAAAAAAAGCCTAGCGGGAGGTATTGCCCCATACGCCCTGAAAGGGCAGAAGCTTTCACACCTAAAACTTCATTTTTTCAAAAATGAGACCAGGAAGCGAAATCTAGTCTCATTTTGCCCATTCTGGTCTCATTTTAATTTTATTAGCAGAAATGTTAAAGTCCACTAATGAGGGAAATGGCGTATTTTGTCCCCATGCTGCCACACCATTGTCCCACTGCTAGCCCACACTGATTTTTTGCTATCTGCTTATTTTTCAGCAACTTACTATATATTGGTCTCATTTTTATATAATTTTCTATAAACAGATGTACGCAGGAGATACAAAATATTTCAGAAATATGTAGAAAATCACACATCCCCCTCGCTAGCTGCCATTCCCCTATATCCCCATAACTACCTTATTGTCTGATGTTTACGGCATAGCCGTTAATGCTACTAACTCTTAGTTTGGGGTTAGGGGATTTTGTTTTTAGGGAAAAGAAAAAATACACGGAAAATTTTATATATAGGTAGTAAAACCGACGAAAAATGAGACCAAGATATGCTTTTGAGACCAAAAAGCCCACTAAATCAAAGGGTTAACGTTGGTACGGAAAAATAATAGCTTTATTACAAAATGGGACCAGCGAAAAAATTCGTTGGGAACGGAGACCCAAAGGCGATAGCCTAATTCAACATTCAACACTAAACATTCAACACTAAAAAAGGCTGCCTCGCTTCACAGCGAAACAGCCTCGAAAAACAAATAACTAATAAACTTAAAAACTAACAACTAATAATCAACAAAACCTTCTTCTATTTATTCTTCATAAACCGATTAGCCTTATTCAGGCTATCATGCAGTCCGTCACGACCGTACATGTTAATCTGGGCGTTGATAGGCTGATTGAGGCGCTGAATGAGCGCATTCACAGCTTGCAGGAGCGCCGCATTGCTTGCTGCACTTGCTGCTAATAGTCCGTCTGCCGCTGACGCGCCAGACGAAAGATTACCATTGCTCCCTTGCGTGCCGGCTGCAAAAACATCACCCACGTTGCCGCTATCAAATGCCCTTCTTGCTGAGTTTCTTCCTGAATAGTTCTGGTCGTAGTTCACCAGTGCTTTCAGTAAGCCAGGGTTATTCATCATCATGGCATGAGTGGTTTCACGGCCAATCACGATTTCCGGTCCCTTCTCAGCAACGAGAGACGGCTGCCCGTTCACAGAGGTAGCGGTAGGTGTCATGAGCATCTTCACGCCCTGCATCTGCTTGCCATCATCCTCCTTTGCCCAATATACCTCGCCATTATCAGCCACAAATGGCTTCAAATCCTGCACGTTACCGCTATCGTAGGTAAGCATACCAGTTACGAGCTTGGTGTTGGTGGTATTGGTATTACTCTTCTTCTTGCTGCCGCTGAATGCAGAATTGAGTGCCCACTGGAGCAAACCCATCAGGGTAGCCATCACACCTGCGGCTGCAATAGGACCAGCGATAGGACCCAGGAAATCAAAACACTTAGCCATCGCACCAGCGATAGAGAAGGTCATTCCTGCTTGTGTACGGGCAGCATCCGATTCGGTAATGGCTTCGTTATTGGCTTGCGTTGCGGCAAGATTGGTAGTGAGCGCCGTTTGGGTCATAGCCATACCCGCATTCAAAGCCACCTTAGTGCCCTCGCTCTGTTCCTTGTTTCCGGCATCGGTTACATCTGTGATGTTTTTAACACCCTGCGTGGTCACCTTCTCACGATCCTTATTGCCCTTCTTTACCTCTTTACTCAGTTCTTTTTGGTGTTTTTTCTCCTTCTTCAGCTGCTCGGCTTTCTCTTTGTCTTCCTTGGATTTACCACCCTTCTTGAACTCGGTATTCATCACGCCACCGATAAAGGAACCAGTAATACCGGCTGCAGCATCCATGAAGGAACCGCCACCAGAGATAGCATCAGCTGCTGCTGTGCCCGTTTGCGTGGCTGCATCATTATAGAACGCATCAGCATTGCCTCTGTTGCGATGTGACCACGCATGAGGAGCGCCATTGTCCTGCGCTTGTTTATTCGCCTGCTCGGGGGCAGCAGGGGGCGCATAAGGAGGCACAATAGTTGGACTGTTGGGATTGATAGGTGATCCGTCAGGATTCCAACCGAGAGCCGGCTGCTGAGGAGGCAGATTCTCGAAGTTAGACTGCGGCTGCTGAGTTAGATAAGATGCGCCCTCATCTACCAGTCGCACATACATCGGATTCGCCTTTGTACCGAGATTAGAGAAATCTTCCTTCACGGCATCGGCATCAGCATTGGCTCTTGCCTTATCAATATCAGGCTGGGCTTTCTTCTTGGCTCGCTGGGCACCTGCATCATTGATAGCCTTCCACATCTGCGTATTCACATCGTTGAGCGCCATGTTAGCCCACGATTCGAGCATAGACTTCAGAGCGTTCTTAATAGCTTCCTGTGCACTGCTTACATCGTTGCGCATTTCGGCAAATGCTTTGCCTACTTCCGCACCGAAGGCTTCGATAGGCTGCACGAGAGATTTCATCTGAGAAAGACGGTTCTTCATCGCCGTTGCCATTTGGTTGACATAGGCAAGTTCTGCCTCCTGACGAGCCTTGTCAGCTTCATCGAGGAGCTGCTTGTTACGTGAGTTTTTGAAAACGAAAGCATAATAATCTTCTGCCATCTGCATCTTCATCTTCATCAGCTCCACCTCTGGGTCAGCGGTGAGATTACCGAGACCGAGGTTCGACCACATATTGGTTCGCTTACCGAAGAGCGCACTTTCCTGCTGCATCTTGCGAAGAGTTTCCTGGTTGGCAAGGTTGCGCTGATTGACCTTCCACATCTGCTCGGCAATCTTCTTTGCCTGGTCGTAGGTCTTTTTCTGAGCCTCTGTATATTCATCGGAATACTGGATGAGCTTGTTGTAGAACACATGCCAGTCTTCCGCATTATCGCCCAGCACGCTCTGAATACGGGCACCCAGTGCATAAGGATCATCACCAAAGAGCATCTGCATCAACAATCCCCTACCCTCTTTACTGCTGACATCAACTGTATAAAGGTTGGCGATTTGCTTTCTTGCCTGCTCGTACATGGCGATGATGTGTTTCTTGCGTCTTTCAAATGATTCCTTATCCGCTAGCTCAAAATCGGTTGGGTTAGCAAAGCCCATCTGATTGAAATCATCGTACATGTTCTGCTGCACGACTCCCATGTAGTTGTTTTCCTGGGCTATCTTACGGCGGACTTCCGCCTGCTGCGCCTCCAGTTTGATGCGGTTCTGTTCATTCTGAGTAGCCTTTGCAAATATCTCGGCAGTTATGGAACCCATTGATCGATTTAGTCCCTTACCTAACTGCTCCATCTTCGCACGCAGGGCATCTACGTTGTTAGCAGTGATCCCGCTCAAAAGATTCTTGGAGAGATTGATGCCCGTTTCATCGGTTTTCTCCACCAAGTCTTCATCCATAGTCTTCTTGAACGTTTCCCAAGCATTCTTCTGTCCTGCGATGGCGAGGCGCACCTGACTGAGTGCCTCTTCCATGCGCTTGCGTACAGGTTCGACAAACAAATCCTGCTCCGTCTTATCCATACCGAGAGAAACGGCTTCAGAAAGTTTGGCATTGATTTGACGCTCATAGAAGTTGCGAACATCATCCATGATGGCCTTGGCTTCATCCTGCTTCTGCTTCAGTTCGTCGCGCATTGCCTTTAGGCGGTCGCGCTCCTCCTGTTCTGCGGCACGGATTGCATCCTTATCGGAAGCCTCATTTTCGAGCGTACCAGGGCTTTCCTCCGGATAAAGAGTATATCCTTCAGGAACGAAGTTTTCGTAAGCCTTATCTATCTCTTTTTCCTTATTGCCCTGTCTGTGCGTCGCATTGGTGTACCAGCGAGATGCAGAAAGCAAATCGCGAAGTTTAAATGATATTTGCGCGTCATCAGATTTTGGAGAAATCTTTCTGCCATCGTAACCCTGACGATATACAAAGCCCTTATTATCAACTTGCCATTTTTCGCCACTCAGCAAGCCCGATTTGTTCTTTGGTAGCTTATTTGCCAAGTACCAGAATACAGCCGTACCACTTGCGCCCTTACTAACCCACCGGTCTATATCCTTGAAAGATACGCCGAGTTTATCCAAGCCCAAGCCACGAACCTTTTCCATCAAATTGTTGGCAGCAGAGTTTCTATCAGAGTAGAATTTCGGCAAAGCCTGCTGTTTAGCCTCTTCTCGCATACGGTAGTAAGTTGCCCTTTGGGCTTCCTGTGCCAACTCAGAATAATGGTCGCGAAGGTCTTTTACATTCTTTATCTCTATGCCGAGATTAGAAATGTAGGAGCGAAAATCTCTATTAAATCTGGATATGAGACTTTGGCGTTCCTTCTGGGAAAGGTTCGTCTCGTTCATCATTCGCTTATAATTCTCGAGCTTCTTGGTAACGTTACTCGTTTCTACCGCAGCCTTACCAAGAGTTTCTTTCCATGCGTTAGCCTTACGCTGCGCCTCTGCTTCAGCGGCAGCGGCTTCTTGGGCTGCACTTGCGTAAGACCAAACCACACCTACGGCGGTAACAATAGCACTCGCTATCGCTACGTAAGGGTTAACTTTTGCAGCAGAGTTGAAAGCAATTTGAGCCGTAGCAGCAGCTTTTAGCGCCTTACCCAATTCCCACAGAAAAGCCACAGCCTTATAGATGCCCAAGCCAGCCATATAATTGGCTATAAGCGGAAGAAGTGTTACGAAAAACTTGCACGCATTGATTACTGACCATAATGCAGCCGAGAGCGTATTTTTAAAGACAGGGCTTTGCAATATCATCTGCGACATATCATACCAGGCTTTCGCCATAGACTTCACGCTTTCCACACCATCAGGATTGACAAATGCCTTCTCCCAAAGGTTGTTGGCTCTTTCCAGGATACCGATAGCGCTCTGCTGCTGCATCTTATACTCACCTGTTACGGCAGTAGCTTCCTCGAAAGCCTCTTGCGATTCGTAAAGATGATCCTTCAGCACATCTACGTTCTTTGACATAGTTACCATGGCGGTGACGAGTCGCTGTCCATCAGAACCTAAATCCTTAAAGATTCCACCGAGGGCATTCATATTACCTTTATCTCGCATCTTTTCGAGAACCATCACGATAGCATCCATCGCATGACCTGCGGCATACATATTCTTAATGGTACCCTGCTGAATACCCAAATCCTTTTCGATAAGATTATGGTTTTTCTGAAGGGCTACGATGAATTTAGACATCGCCGTAGCACTTACTTCCGGCATCAGGAAGAGGGAATCAGATGCAGAACCCAGAGCCAGCAACTGGTCGGTAGTGATACCTGCAGTACGAGATACACCCGTCAGTCGCTTGGCAAACTCTACGATATTACCAGACGTAGCAGTAGATGTAGAAGCCAGTTTGAACATAGCAGAACCCGTAGCGAGCATCGCTTTTTCGATACCCATCTTCGGAATAAGGCCCATCGTTTCCACCATCTTAGAAAGCGCAGGCAGTGCCTCCTCTCCCATCTCCTCACCGATAGCTACATTAATCTTGTCGGCGGCTTTTACGAACTGAGCCATACCATCCACACCATACTTTCCCATACCGAGTTTAGCACCCTGGTAGGCAAGCTGGGCAAGACCGTCGATAGAGGTTCGGGTATCAATCTTAGCCAACTCCGTAGCCAGTTTGTTGACATCCTCCATGGCAAGACCACTGACCTTACGAATATCGGTCAGAGAGCCGGAAAACTCGAAGTTCTTCTTGATGGCAGAAGTAACTGTATCTTTGATGGCGTTGAATACCTGGAAAAGACCCACGTATGCGGTAAGGTTTTTGAGTGCAGCCTGCCATGCACCACCTTGCTTTTTTGCAGCCCCGGTTACATCATCAATCTTCTTTTTAAGGTCTTCGAGAGCCTTCTGCTTATCCTTAAAATCCTTGTCGCCGGTATTGATTTTATTCAGCTCGGCCTGCAACTGCTGATAGGCTTTTTTAAGTTCCTCAACAGAAGCCTTGCCTTTCTTGCTTCGGGCGATGACATCGTTCACATCTACCACATCATCCTCCACCTGCTTGATTTCCTTATCCAGGGCTTGCAACTGCTGCTTCACCTGTTTGACTGCATCGGAAGACGGAGCCAGCTTGCCGAGTTGCTTATTCAACTCGGCAGACGCAGCTTTCAAATCATCGAGGGATGCGGTCTTCATATTGCTAAGAACCTCATTCAGTTTCTCGGCAGACATGGCAGACTTATCGGCATTATCTTTGAACACACTGAGGCGTTCATCGAGCATACCGAGAGCTTCCTTTATCTCATTTATCTTGATTGTCTCCAAAGGAGAGGTATTACCCAATTCCTTCTGAAGGTAACTCTTAGACCATTCCAGGTCATTCTTAGTCGGACTACGAAGGGTACCCTCTTTATCCAATAAGCCATCCTGACGAGCCATTTTCTGAGCGGTATCATAGTTACGCTCGAAAGGTGAGTTGCTGGCAACATCTGCCATTCGGGTCTTCACGCTGTCGATTTTCGCAGCCAGTTCTTCCCATTCCTTAGAGAACGGCTTCATCGAAACTTTAGCCTCCTGAAGAACTCTGAGCATATCCTGCAAACTCTGCTCAGACTGCTGACCTAATGTCTTCATCCGCTCATTAGTCTCAGTAAGGGAAAGCTCTTCCTTTACCTCCTTCGCCTTGCCCGTGAGTTTAGCCAGGCTCTCCTCTGCATCGGCAATAGAGATAGCGTATTTTTTCCATTCCTCGCTACCGATATGCGTCTGCGACTGAAGAAGTCTGAGGGTATTGATAGCCTCACGAACCTCACCTTCGGTATGACTATCCATAAAGGTAATGGTGTCCTTGGCATCCTTTTCGGACATTACCTGCTTCACCTCCTTCACCTTGCCGGCAAGCGATGCAAGCCGCTCCTCTGCCTTAGCTATCTCATCAGCATACTGTTTCCACTCGCTGCCACCGATATTACTCTGACCTTGTGCCTGTTTCAGGGTATTAATGGCAGTCTGGATCTCAGTCTGCGAATGGTTCTTCATCGTGTCGGTAGAGGAAAGCATCTGCCTTGACGATGCTACCTGCTGCTTGAACTGAGCCTGACGCTTGGCAGTAGCTTCGGCAGAAATGGCAGCATTGCGCTTATTCTGCTCGGCGGTAAGCATCTGCATCACCTGCTCCTGCTCCTTGTATTCCTTCGTACCGCGTCGGGTATAGTCCATAAGGTCTTTCTGCTGCGAAATAGCCTTACTGAGCCATTGATCGCTTTGCGTACCAATGCTTGCCAATCCCTCGCGTATCTTCACGTATTTTCCTTCCAGCAGACGTATTTGGTCGCCTACTGTCTTCATCATCGCGCGGATGGAATTAGCCTGCTCCAGTTCTGCCTCTGACAAGCCTTCGAGCTGACGCTTGCCGTCGCCCAATGCACGGCGCAGATTGCGGAGTGAAGTATTACTGAGCTGGTCCACTACGCTCTGCAAGCGTTCGTTGGCAGCTATATCCTTAATCTGCGCAGAAGCCAGCAAATCGTACTGCTTCTTTAAATCCTTAATGGTCGCATCGAGGGCTTTATATGGATCAGTGTTCGGCTTCAGGTTTTTCAGCTTCGCCTGAGCCGCATCTATCTGGTCGGATATACCCGCTGCTGCCTCTTGCAACTGCTTCAGTACCAGGAGCGGTTGCTGGCCGTTGAGCGTGATGATAGCCTCTGTTTTATTCTTTGCCATTGCTTTTTATTTTTAATGTTTATTTTTTGGGGGATATGAGACCGACGATGGAATCGCCGGGAACGGGGGTGAGAGGGGTTAATCGTCTTTGCCTTCCAGGGCATTCATTATCTGCAACAAGCCCTGATAGCCATAGTAATCGGCAAGATGGTTTTCATATCTCATTTTCAGTCTTCTCACCGTGCGCATGATGGCAGGACGATGAGATTTACCTGCTCTTCTATCCCACTTGCCGATATATCGTGTTTTGAACTTGGCTTTCTTCGAGCGGTCCACCTTGTCGGCAGTGATATGGGCAGCAGGGTCACGAGGATCACCCGTCAAACCTACACCAATATCCACATAGCGGAGATAATCGTTATAACGGATTCCTACCATCAGATTACCCGTCTTTTCGTCGGCTTGATATACCGTACCCTCAAAGGATTTCTTACCTTCACCCGTAGAGTACCACATACCGTGTTCCTCCCGGTATTTGTTCACCTTCTCATAGCCACGATATACTTCTACCGGATAAATCTTCTGGGTATTGAAGTTAACTTCTATATCAAGAAGGGCTTGCTTCAGATATACACCTGCCACCTCTTTTAAGGAGGCAAAAGGCGACTTGATAGGTTGAGTTCTGATAGGCATGGCTTATCCCTCCTTTCCGTCTTCTGTTGATGCAGGAATGATATATTTCTGTTCCTTCCCGCATTGGAAGTTATAGAGCGGACGGATGGCCTGCCAATAGCAATCAGCGAGGAGCCAGCTCGGTCCACGAAAAAGAGGGTTTACACCATAGGCAAAACTCTCTATATCGA
>ERZ869991.618-NODE-618-length-12318-cov-7.933094_pt1 | contig 12318 bp, 17 predicted proteins | sample MGYA00520862_ERZ869991 | MGnify/ENA primary metagenome ERZ869991 (study PRJEB32232, sample SAMN07284978) | human gut metagenome | biome: human-associated habitat; material: feces | host: Homo sapiens | place: Tanzania | collected 2014-08-11 ...
TACAATTAAAAACTAGAAAATATGAATGCAATTAAAGAAATAAAAGGGCTAAAATGTCCGAATCACGATTATGTGAGAGACAATTGTAATTTCATATATGAACCTGCTTATCCAGGTGCAAGACCTCTTAACAGCACACGCTGTATTAGATGTGGATATACAATGTCCTTGCACAAAGTGCAAAAATAAAATAAGTCACAAAGAAATAGTAAAAATCTTTGGGACAACTAATTACTCATTTATTATAATAGACGACTATGGGACCTATAATTTCACAAATATTCTCGCAGGCTGGTCAGTTAGCTTCTCAGGCAGGCCAATATATTGCGCAAGAACTTAGTAAGCCACACAACCAAGCGCACATAGCAAAAGCAATTGGTGAAGTAATAGATAATTTTAAGAAAAAGAAGTAACGGCTCACCTACAATATAAATATAGTACTCTGCGACTATGGCGTAGAGATTGTGTTAAATAGATTGGTGGCGAAGTTGATGCCTCTTAGACCAAGTTTGTAAGCAATTTGCTTGGAGGACATGAAGAGCAGTTGGCGCAAGCTGTAAATACTATAGAATCCATTTATCGAAGTATCATTACCGAACATCTGCCAAAGATTCTTGAATCTATTGACATCTGCAAGATAGTTCGGGAATGTATCAATGAAATGGATGTGAACGAGACAGAAAAACTCATCTTTCAAGTCATGGACAAAGAACTCAAAGTCATGTATGGCTGGGTGCTTTACTGGGATTGGTGATGGGAAGTATTAACATTTTAAATTGAACAAGCAATCTAAATTAAGAAACAATGGGAGAACTTCAATATAAAACAAAAAATCCTTTGACGGCAATTGCCGAAGGTCTTGATTCTATGGTAGAATCTGGAAGAAAGGCCTACAACAAAGTACAAGAGATAATTGATGACAGAAGAGTGCGGCAAGCATCATTAGCCTTATCAAGCATCAATATATTAATTTCTTCTGATCCAGTATTTGCGTCGTGTAAATATGCAATAAAAGTACAACGAAAAATGTTCCCTATCAAAAAAGGAGAATATTATATTGATTACCAAAAGCCATATCATGAGCCTTGTCCACACCATAACTGCAAGACATATAGGGTTAAAAATGACCCTGGGTTAGTATGGTGCCCGATGTGCATGTGTCTTTTAGTAGTCCATGAATAAAAGTTTTGGGAAATCATAAATCTGTGTAGTAAAGACTATGCGTTTGCAACTCATCTAGGTCTATAAGACCATGAGTTTTGTGGATGACTTGGTTTTAAAATATGTTCAATAAAAGAATTTTTTAAACACATGGAAATTAACATTAACAATGAAAATCGTGAGTTCATTGACTCTAAGAAGGTGAACAAACACGTCCAAGACTTCCTCTCTTGGTTGCAGTCTTGGTTAGAGACAGCTGGAACAAAGTTAAACGACGAGTACATTCCTTTAGCAAAGAAATGGGTAAGAATTAGCAAGGATGCTATATTGACCCCTTGCATTGAAGAAGAATGCGAGATGCTAACTAAGGATGACTTTATCGCAATAATAAAAGCTCATAAGGTAGCAAATTGTGATAGCAATGTTGCTTACAAGAAGATGAATAAGGATGGTAGTTTTCAAATAGTTATCACATATTTAAAAGATGGTGATTTTCTGCCAACCAATGAGAATGTCAATATCTTCATCAATTGCGATGGATTGAGCAAAGAGATGAAAGAGTTGTTTGATGATAAAGAACTTATAATTGTAAAGTGATTATGGATGCTTTGTTAGATTATCTTTCTGATTTGATGAAGACAGCATTTCAGAAGATTTATGAAATTTTTATCACTGTCATAATACAGGCTGTTGTAGATTTTTTCACTAATGTAATTGAGTATTTCAAAAGTCTCGATTTAAGTAAAGAACTACATACCGCATTTATTATGAGTACAGAGAAAACGGCCGCAAACCCTTTCTCTTCGCTTATTTCAGACGAATTGAGCGGTAAAGGAATTATTGAAGGTGTTTACAACAAAGCAACTGATAGCATAGACTCATTGCGTTATATTGGTGGAGAAGGAGTTGATGAGAAAACAGAGAATATCATTAAAGATAATCCGATTGTTGTACTAAATTAAAGAAAAGAAATATGTTTGAATCATTTTTTGACAAGCTTTCAGTTTGGGCTGAAGCTTTTATCAACTTAATCGTTGATATTTTTAACAGGATGATAAGTTTCATTACTGATGTTGTCGATTGGTTTAAGAAGAAGCTGAATCGTATAAAAACAAGAATTGCTTATGTCATTACAGTAATTGAACTTAAAAGAAAGCTCAAAGAAGCAGGTATGGGAAGTATCATAAACAACCCAAATGTTCCAACTGTTAGCGTTCCTGGCCTGTATGGTGATGATGAAAAATTCTCAGAAGGTATTGCACAAGTCGTATATGACGAACCTAACGACAAAATTACGGATTTCCGCATTATCGGTAACACAGAAGGTGGAATTGATGACGGTTTGCGTAATGCAATGAAAAATGAAGACATGATAAAATTAGGTTAAACTAACATTTTATATGAAGAAGATGGAAGAAAATAGTATTTGGATTTGGGTTGCCGCAGTTTTAGGAATTGTCGCTGGTGGCTGGTTGGTTAAGCATCTAATTGGTCCTGTAGATCCTATAGATATAGAAGAGGAGTATGCCGATGATGAAATTGCCTTTGATGACATGGTTGGGTATTTCAAAAGTTTGCATCTTAAAAGAGAAGATGGAATATGCTCTATTGTGAGTGATAAGCATAAGAAATTTCATAAGATTCTCTTCAAAACAGGTTATACCTCTCTTGGACTTTTTGTGCTGAACGAAGAGAACGGGCAAATAGTTAAAGGAAAAATCATACATGCCAAGAGCTTTGATTCAAAAACTTTTGAGGCTTTTAATGGACATGACATTATCAAATTGGCGTGATTAGTATATTTATTATAGGGATGGCTGTACTGCTTGGGTCTGTGGTGACAATTGTTACCACAGCTCTTGTTAATGCTTTGTTCTTACGAAATGAGATAAAGAACAGGTATAAAGAAGCTGCAAAGGCCATCATTAAGTCTAAAGACGTAAATGTTGTTTATGTAGATGTATATAATCAAGACAACAAGAAAATTCAAGAATTAGAAATCAAATCTGAAACAGGTATTGATAATTCTATTTCAGAAGGTCAAACATATAAAATTTAGTTTCTATGATTAAAATATCTGTAGATAAGAAAACGTTGTCAATAGAGCAAATGACAGCCATTAATCGCTTCGAAGAGGCATTAGAAATGATTATCAAAGGTCTTTTGAAAAGAAATGAATATAGCCATTTGCGAATTTTGCCATCCATTGAAGTTGTAAAACGAGGAAAATGCGCTATAGACTTTACGAGCGATGCTAACTTACAAAAGAAAGGTAGCTATAATTTCATCAAAGATATAACAAACTGGATTAAACAATATGATGAACTGGAAGTGTATATTCCTAATAACACTTTGAAGATTGAATTGAAAATTATGCAATCAGATTCCCAAACTGACAAGAATATCAGTAAGGAAATTGCTGACTTGCCTAATTTTACTCCAACCAAGCCAAGATATTCATTCAACAAGGTAATACTTCCCGATGATATCAAAAAACGAATAATGGCAGATTTATCTGTTATCAAACATACAGAACTCATATACAAGACATGGGGGTTTGAAGAAATAGATGGCATACCTCGTCTGATATTGAGTTTTTATGGAAAGCCAGGAACAGGAAAGACAATGATTGCACATGCTATCGCTAATTATTTCAATAAGCCATTATTGGCTTTAAATTATTCAGAAATAGAGTCGAAATATGTCGGCGATGCAGCAAAGAATTTGAAACATGCGTTTGATACTGCAACAGAATTAGGTGCTGTCTTATTCTTTGACGAGGCTGATTCCTTCTTAGGTAAGCGTATTCAGAATGTATCACAAGGAGCAGAACAAGCTATAAATTCTCTTCGTAGCCAGATGTTAATATTATTAGAAGAGCATGAAGGTATAGTCCTTTTTGCAACAAATTTAGTTGCTAATTTTGACAAAGCTTTCGAATCACGTTTCTTGGATAGCATTGAAATTCCTCTCCCTAATAAAGAAGCACGAGCTGCGATAATCAAAAGTATGGTTCCTAAAAAATTACCACTTGCAACAGCTTTGGTTGATGCAGATTTTCTAAATGCAAGTAACCTTATAGAGGGACTTGCTGGTAGAGAAATTAAGAATGCTTTCCTTAAAATGTTGTTGAGTTTTGCAGATGAACCAACTCATCAATTTACCGCAGAAGACATTTGCAATGCAATGAAACAAAAGAAGGATGAAATAGAGGCATTGCACACAGAGATTAATCAACAGGATGTAAGAGGAAAAAAAATCAATGCTTCTCCTGAACAATTGGATAAGGTCAAAGATGCTCTAAAAGATTCTATGCAAAACGCTCCAGAGGTAAAAATAAAATAAAAAAACTGCAATTTCATAGATATGACACAAGAATCCATCAACCAATTATGGGCTTTTGCCAATGCTAATGATGCTATGGCGATGGCCTATATTGGCATTATCGTATATGAAGGGCGAAGTGTAAAACAGGACACACAACAAGGATTGGCTTGGTTGCGTAAAGCTGCCAATGCTAATGTATTGTATGCTAAAGACCTTTTACAGTATATAATTCATGTGTCAGATGAAGACACTAATATATCCAGAAATTTTCTTTTGTCAACAAATGCTGTTCAACAGTTGGAGCTTTGTATCCAGCAGAATAGCATATATGCTATGGTTTTTCTTGCAGAGATACAATATATCGGTGCAGCATTTGTCCAAGACAAAGCAAAGGCAATGGAATATCTTACAAGAGCAAGTCAATTAGGCTGTATATTGGCGAAAGAAATTTTGACCGATTATCAATCAAGAGAATCCTCACTTTGCAACAATCAGTCAAGTCCTTTCGATGTATTCAAAAGACCAAACAGGGATTTCTTTATGTCAAGAGGACAAGCTGAAAGAAGTAACACAAATAAGCATTCTGCCCCACAAAACAATAATGAAGACCACATGAAGGAACTGAATGAAATGATAGGTCTTTCACGTGTTAAAGAGGAAGTTGCATCCTTGCGTAATTTTGTTCTTGTGCAAGAACAGCGTAAACGACAGGGGCTAAAGTCTAATAATGTTTCATATCATTGCGTATTCTCCGGTAATCCTGGTACAGGTAAGACTACCGTGGCAAGAATTGTGGCTGGTATCTATAAGGACTTGGGTATTCTAAAGAAAGGGCATCTTGTGGAAGTGCAGCGTTCTGATCTTGTCGCTGAATATGTCGGACAGACGGCAACAAAGACGAATGCCAAAATAGACGAAGCTTTGGATGGAGTTCTGTTCATAGATGAAGCATATACTTTAGCAGAAGGTGGGCAGGGCGATTTCGGACAAGAAGCTATCAATACTCTTCTAAAAAGAATGGAAGATGATAGAAACAGGCTTGTTGTGATTCTTGCTGGTTATAGCAATGAGATACAGCATTTCATAGATTCCAACCCAGGCTTACAATCACGTTTCAATAGGTATATCCATTTTGACGATTACAGCTACGAAGAACTGTTGCGGATTTTTATCTTCAATCTGAGCAAAAATGATTTTAAGATAACGAGGGATGCCTTTAACGCTGTAGGAAGTATAATCAGAGAACAAATTGCCAACAAAGATTCAAAGTTCGGAAATGCACGTTACATACGTAATATGTTTGAGACTGTCATCATGAAACAGGCAAATCGTTTGGCTTCTTGCAAGAAAAATCCTTCTAAAGAAGAATTGATGTTAATTACATTAGAAGATATTGCACTATGAGTTTCAAAGGTAGTTTTTCACGATATACATCCAAGCGATTGCATGGTTGTGTATTGATTAGTTTTTCGCTTAAATGTACAAATCTGATGTTTGGCGAAACAATAGATGTGGGATTGTTTCCTGCAGACGGTTCACAACCTTGGTTTTATCGGAATTTGAAATTTAAAGCAGGACAGACTTATGTTTTCAACCATGATAACGTAGATTGGAACTGGTACCAAGGAGATTATGTTGCAATCTTAGGAGCAGGTAACAAAATTATAAAAAAATGGGTGTTACAGCTAAAAGAATATGGTCCAGGCGAATGTCCAGATTGTCACGGTACTCATAAGTGCCGTCATTGTCGAGGTACAGGATTCGTTAATCCCGCTGGAACAAGAGATTTATGGGAACAGGTAATCTGCCCAAAATGTGGAGGAACGGGCATCTGCCAAACTTGTGACGTTCCAAAAAGAACTCCACGCTTTGGTGGTTCTCCTACTGGTTTGCATCCATTTTAAATCGATAAGAATATGAGTTTCAAAGGACAATTCAATTGGATACAGAGTATGCGTCAAGGTGGACGTAAAGCAATATCTTTCACTTTGACTTGTACGAACCTTTTTAAGAGTGAGACTTTTGATGCGGCAATCATTGACGGTACAGGGCAACAGCAACCGATGTTGTTCTCGCAATTGTCATTAGGCGCAAAAAAGTCTTTTCGTTTTGATATGGACACAGTTGGTTGGGATTGGTGTCAAGGTGATACTTTTGCCGTTTTGGACAAAAATGGACAAATGGGCAAAGATAACAAATGGACTTTGAACATACATGTGCCAGCTCCTGGTGAGTGTCGAGACTGTCATGGAACTCACAAATGCAAGCTCTGCAATGGTACGGGTATTGCTACCAACAACTATACTCATGAAATATCTTCATGCGAAGTATGTCATGGTACAGGTATATGTCAAACTTGTTATGTACCATTCAGAAATGTAGTTAATCCAATTGCGACATTTCAGCCGAATTCAAACATAGAATATAGATATAATAGTACATCCGCTGATTCCTCTAATCAAGAGGCTGCTAAGCAAAGAAAAATCGCAGCCTTACGACAGAGAATACAAGAGTTGCAAGCAAAAGTTGAAAGAGCAGATTGGGATGAGAGAATGATGAAACTTAGGGGGACTGATTTGTCATCCAGAACGGTTTATATGTCGCAAGTAAACCTTAAATATCAGTACGAAAGACAATTGAGCGAGTTACAATATAAACTTCAGCAATTGGAGAATCTTTAGCTCATCTTATCATAAATATACGAAAAGAGCGTATTGTGCATAACTAATAATATCTAACAACATGAGATATATCGTAAAATTTTTAGCACTCATTGGATTAGTGTTAGCTGTAATCTATACATTTTACATCAACGGAAATATTTCTTCATATGGATTTTGGACTTGGACTTTATCTGTTGTTGTGTCATTGCTTACATTATGTAATGTGGCAAGTCTTATTGCTGCATTCAATTATTCTTCCTACAATGAAAATCAAATTGAAGATGAAAAAGGTATGTTTGTTTTGTCTTCATTTATAGGTTTCCTCATATATTGTGGAATCTTCTTCTTTTCCATAAATAATAAAAATCCCGACTGGTTATTTTTAAGTTGCAGCTTTCTTGCCTATTTGCTTTCTTGTGGATTGAATAGAACAACATGGGCTTTTGTATTTTCAGGTTTTACCCAGTATATATTCTTTTGCGAAAATATTTTTGCCATGAATTCATGGCCTATTTGGACTATATACGTATTCATTATGATTATACATGTTATAAGTGTCATTTATATCATTATGGACAGATTATCCTCTGAGAATGTTACTCCTTTTGAGAAATTCGGGTTATTAATACCGATAATAGTCCTCACATATGTGTGGTTTACAAATAACACAGCCTTACAGTCAGAAACAAATACGTTGCTCATATTCTGCTACCTATTACTTTTTATATTGTCTTCTATTAGAGACTCTGTAAATATGTTTATTAGTACATCTGTCGTATCTGTAGTTTATCTATTGATATACCATAGTTGTTTTGAGCTGTATCTACATATTTTAATAGGAGCAAGTTGTATGTTTGCAGGCATAGTTCATACTTTGCATAAGTCTTTTTTGTTATCAGAGTTACAAGATTCTATCGGTTATAGCAATAATCTTATAAAGAAATACAATACTTTAGTAAGTGATTACAATAAATTAGTAAATGATTACAACAATAGTTCCAAGAGAGAACAGGGAGGATGCGGTTCTAACGGCACAGGTAAATTCATAGATGGAGTTCTTGGTGGATTTGGCAAGGCTGTAGCAGAATCTCTGATTAATATACTTTCATAATTTACTATATTGTTTGATTTTTTTTCTTATTATCTTCATACAATAAATTTTATCAAAAAATACAATGAATGATTCAAACGAAGATGCTTCAGGTATCATTGGAGGACTTTTCTTGTTAGGTTTAGCCTTTTTAGCTAGTAAATCAAATTCCAATAATAATAAGGAACAGCATACCAAAGAAAGTATTAAAAGCTTTCAAATAGAAGAGATTGTAAATGACGCTTATTACATAGATACAGAAGATTTTTCAGAAAACATGATTGAGATTGTTACTATGTTGGTATATGAATTTACACCATCTATCTGTAAAAAAACGAAAAGAGAATGCCTAATAAATTATTTAAAGCCACGAATAACACATATAAATAGTAGCATAAGGCATATTGGAGATTTATATAAACAAGAAATGCCTATTCATGGAGATATAGAACTCATAAAAATGGTAAATTGCCTAATAGACGATTGCATTTATACAACAGAAAAGATAGTAGGCATCATGAATATTCCAACATTCTTTGGAAATTTTAATAAGTATGTTAAGGTTACAAACTTTTTCAAACGAAACACATTAGATTTAGTAAATAAGTCAATAATGTACAAATCTATTAAAAGGGCTACATATGCATACTTTAATGCCATATACGTTGAAAATTATGCAACAAAAGACGCACATTCATTAATGAAAGATGTGTATAAGAATACTTATATCGAAATGCTTTCTCTTTAATATAAGTCCAACCTAATGAAAAAATACGACCATCAGCAATGGATGAAATACATGCGCCGTCATGAAGCAAATGTATTCAATGCCATCTTCTATGACAAGGAAGAAGTCACGGAAGATGACATTCAGCGTATCATTGCCGATGTGGCAACATTTTTCAACTTGCCAAAACCTGAGATAAACAGCAAATGCGAATCATTTGCAGAAGTGCTGATGGGCGACAAAGCTGGAGAATGTGAGTTGTCATACAACTTGGAAATGTTGAAGAAAGTAGGCATTAACAACAAGGATGCTTTTACACTGTGCTTCGTGCATGAGATGGCGCACCAGACACTATATAGACATCAGTTTATGCTGTTTTGTAGTGAGAGGTGGATGCAGGAATTAGCAGCAGACCTTACGGCAGGGCTTTATGCAGAACGACATCATTTGGCAACAGGAAAGTTTAAATATGCTCTATCTACACAAAAATACAGCATCACCCATCCTGATGGACGTTTGAGAAAAGAGATAGTTGGATGTGGACGGCATTATTTGGAGCAACAGTTTGTGGATGGTGAAAAGATGATGAGTTTGGTGTTACAGATGATGCCGTCTTTCGTCTTTACCCACAAGAATGAACTCAAAAAAGACTGGTATCAACTGCTTGATGACTTGGAGGCTCCGTCACAAGCTCCCATACATTATAACATAGAAGATTTGCCTGACAGCAATCTGATAAAGCAAGCCGTATTGAAATATAAACGATCAAAAGCACAATAATATGAAGTTGATAGATAAAGCCCCAATAGACAAACCTTGTATAGGTGAGTTGATAGAAGAGAAATGTGCCGTTGGACAGTTTGCTGATAACTGTATCTATCTGATAGCAGATGCACAAACAGACATGGGTAAGAATGCTGTGGACATCATGGAGCAATACAAGCAACGGATGGACAATGATGACTACTACAATACATACGAGTTGGAGGTTGTTCAGAATGTTGAACTGAAGAACCATCCCAAGATAAAAGAACGTGTGGAACAATATGGTGACAATCTCTTGATACAGTTATCCTCATGCAACGAAGAAGGAAAGAAACGCTTTATCGTTGCCAAAACTGATTCTGAAAGATTGTTCAGCAATATTGGTCTCATGATTTATGCAGCGGAAAGAATCGCTAAGTTTGAGATGGCAGCATTGCTACGCTCATTCGTAGAGGACAATACGGATGAATTCGTAGAATTGGCAAAGAATGCCATCAATGACAAACGTTTCCAATCCAACTACTTTGCAGGACTGGTGGAGCAATCTATGCATCCATCATTTGGCATGGCTGCTTCCACGGCTTCCATTAAAGAACGATTAGAAATAAAAGGAGTCATCACACACAAGCAAAGATTGGAAATGTATGACCACCTTTTGGATAATCTCAAACGATACCATAAGACCCATGACCCGAAGATTGAAGCTGAACTTGATTTCATATTCAGTATCATAGACCCTGTGACAATGCGAATGTTTTTCTTGAAGCAATCGCCCAAATTACAAGAGAAAATGAATGATTTTGTCAACCCGAAACGATTGGCAGAAGCATCCACAATGGATTTGGAGATTTGCAAAGCAAAAAATGTAGGGGTAAAACGAAAGAACGATGGTCATTATCGCCTCTATCTTAGCAGAGACGATGAAAGACTGATGGTACATTTCAGTCGTAGTGCAGGTTTTGTGCTTTACCTCATCTATCTCATAGACCGTAAGAAGAATGGCGAGAAAGTAGATACGCTGAACATTGTGCAGTACAAGCAACTCTTTGGCAAATTGTATGAAATGGTATATGGCTATAATGGCGAGACGGTATTTACAGATATGGTGAAGAACTATAATGCCGAAGGTGAAATGCGTCAAAAGGGATTATATACCGTACTGAAAAGCATTCGGGAGGATGTAGGTAACACCTGTGAAAGGATGCAAGAGCCAGCAGAGCCATTCCTACTACAAGACACAACTGCACATCTTGCAGTGTTGCCAGAACACATCATTTTGCCAGATGAGATAATGGCATTAGTTTAGTGTTAAAATTATTAAGATACAACTTCTAATATATTGATTATCAAAGATAAAATAATACATATACTGTTCACATAACAAAGAACGGCTTACCTATCAAAATTCCCCGACCTTTGCATTGGAATTTCCGATGTAAAGGTCGGTTTTTCGTATGTACAAACTAAAGAATTTTGACAGGTATGAAGACAAACGTTTTTACAACAAAAGAGACTATCTTCGGACAAGTAGAGGTTGTGCGCTTGGAGATTGAAAGCAAGCAAAAGAGACTTTCTGCATGTGATGAAGAACTGGTGCAGAAGATATTGGATAAGGTTGTTGCTGACAACCGTGAGTTTGCCACGGAAAAGGAGCAGCTCCGCTATCTGAGTGCATTGACACGTGAGTTGGTATGGCAAGAAGCCAATACAGAGGAGTCCGACGAAATCATCAGTCGTTTGAAATCGAACGACCAGTTGTTTGCGCAGAAGTTCTTCTACGGAACGAATCCATACGGATGCAACATCAGCCGTTTCCGCTCAAAGATACTCTCAAACATCAAGCAGACCTACAAGGTGGATGTGCCTATCGAAGAGTTTGGGGATATACTCTATACTTTCCTTTGGAACAATGGCACATGGAGCGTACTTGACAAATACTCACGCAAGAGCAGTTTTTTCTGTTGGCTTGCAGAGGTCGCACAGCATGAGTTGATAAGATACCTTGAAGAAATGAAGATTATCAATGTCAACCGTGAGCGTACAGCAGGGAACACTCGTCTGCTTGGGATGTCTGTTGCTCCTGAAATGTGGGAATACATCATCAATGACATGATGCCAAACGGATTGTATAAGGATGTGCTTTATGCAACATTGGTAGAGCGCAAGGATGAGAAAATTATGGTGAAGAAGTTTGGCTTGGATGCAGAAGATTTGCATAAAATGCAGAAGAAAGCAGAAGCCGACTTGAAAGATCGTCTTATCCGTAGCGATAGCAACTATGAGGAGTTGGTGTTGCGTGACAAATCATCTCGCAATGTCGAAGTTTCCGAGGAATTTACTAAAGAGTTCTTCCAATGGCAAGAATGGAAGAATGAAACCAATCCTTTGGCTGATGTGTTAGGGGTTGACTTGGACAAGAAAGAATTGCAAGAGAAAGTTGTCGAATTTCTCTACGCCATCCCAGAGAAATTGAAATGGACGGAAGAAGAGCGTATCGTTTGGACGTTGCGTTTCATAGAAGATACTGCTCCTGCGGAGGTTGCAGAACGTGTGGGAAGAAAACGTTCATGGGTGGACACGAAATA
>ERZ869991.623-NODE-623-length-12266-cov-5.613750_pt1 | contig 12266 bp, 3 predicted proteins | sample MGYA00520862_ERZ869991 | MGnify/ENA primary metagenome ERZ869991 (study PRJEB32232, sample SAMN07284978) | human gut metagenome | biome: human-associated habitat; material: feces | host: Homo sapiens | place: Tanzania | collected 2014-08-11 ...
TATCGATCAGTTTAAATTATCGATGGTCGGTACTGCCGACTCGCCCTTTGTTTACGGTGAAGGCTCTGGAGTAGGTGGCTTCTCTGGCGCTGCTTCTATGTTAGAGTCGGCTTCAGCCCAATTCATGATGTTGGGAGATACTGTAAGCCTAAATAATGTCAGAGCTTATACGAATTTAGGACAAGCTAGCGTACCTTATGCCAGCTATAATTACAAACGCCCTTATTTGTATGCTTCTGTGCAAACTGACAATTTGTCTTTGCCCTCTATAAATGTGCCCTCCATAGGCTCAGTTAATGGCACTGTCAGCGGTAGCGCTCAGGTTATGGGCGTGCCCACCGACTTAAACAGTTTGAGCGTTTGTGCCTACAGTCAATCTACCAATTTAAATTTAGGCTCCTTACAAATAAACAACTTGCACGGAGCAATTGGCTTAGATCGCCTAAATGTTTACCTTCCCCAAATGAATGGACAGGCTGCCGGAGGTAGTATCTCTGCTAGCGGTTGGATCGGTTTAAAAGGTGGCACTTCCAGTGTAAGTATGCTGGCCAGAGACGTAAACATTGCTCCCTTCGCTGACATTGTCAAATATGATATTCCTTTGAAGCTTAATGGGGTAGGGGATATGGGAGCCAGTTGGTTCGCTAATGGAGCCGATCGCAACAATTGGATCAGCCTTTACGTCGAAGGGCAGACCGGCCCCCAAGCTTCACCACAAGAGGTGGCGGCCCACACAACGACTGTGGCTGCTGCCGAGGCTGCGGAAAATACTGCCGTTGAAAATACTATTTCGTGTTACGATTCCAACCAAGTTGGTTTAGAAATTAGCCCAGCGCCTACGCCTGTACCATTTGCCAATGCCAACCAGGCTAATACACTTTTAGCTTCTTCGGCCGGTGTGGCTGCAGAAAAAATTGATGATTTAAATTTATCAATTAAAGCCCACGAAGCCGATTCTCAAGCAGCTATGCAAAGATTGGGGTTGGCTTACACTGTAGCTCCCGGGTTCAGTCCCTTCGAAGAGCCCAATACTTATGCCGCTGCTGCGCAAGGCTTCGTGGGCCAACAAGGACTTGGTTTTGTTGGCTGGGCTAAAGATTTGGCTTTAGATGGCCGCCACCTCACTCAAGATTTGGCACTGGAAGGGCGTTTGACTGGCCGTTTCGGGGCTTGGGGGCAGCCTAAAGATTTGGCCTTTAGCTATTTTACAGCTATAAGCGGTTCACCGGTCAAATTTGTCGATCAGCACACTTTATGGCTAGCCGGTCGCGGAGCTTTGAAGAACGGCTGTTTGAGTTTGCATGACAATATTTTGGCATGGAATTATTGGCCCCGTTCCGGTTGGGAAGCCATTCCTCATTTAGAAGGCAGCGCCTACGCTTTCTTGGGGCCAGATATGGCTCGCCCGTTGCAACAAAACGGCTTGCTTTATTCCTGGTTGCCTAAAATAGGTTTGGTAAAAATAGAAGGCGATATTATGTTAGGGGCTCCTCTCAGCTACCAACTGGCCGCCGAAGCTACAGATATAGATATCGCTTGGTTGCACGAACAAAATTGGCTAGCCCAGGTAGCCGATTTGTTAGATAAAGCTAATATTACCGGCGGCCAAGCTAAGCTTTATGCCAAAATTGGCTCCGAGCACGGAGCTCCGAAAATTTTACCCGGAACTTGGGCCCATATCCCTTGGTTTACTGCAGGAAGTGCCGATAATAGTCGCATTTTCTCCGGAGCAGCTTCTTTGTCTTCGGAAGTAGCTTTGGAAGACAAAGCTAAGGGCAAAGCTACCATGGGAGCTATTAATTTTGAGCGCCTTTTAGTGTCATCTTTACCTAGAGACGAGCGCCTCTTTCAATCCAACGGCCATTTGGCAAATTATGATTCCGAAGCGGTGCCTTCAGGTTTGTTGCAAGCTAAAGGACGCATCAATGGTGGTCAAGCAACTTTAAATGTTAAGGCTAACGACTGGGATAGTGACCACGTTATGGCTTTGTTGCCTAGTTTGGAGGGACAAGGGCAAAGACTTAGCGGTTGGCTAGGTACAGATGAACTCGATATCTCTTTTGATGCTAAACGTGGTCTTTTGGATACTTTATCTATGGAAGGCTCCATGTATTTCCATGATGGCCATTTGCTCTTAGCTGATAGCTTGATCACTATTGATAGACTTTCCGCCCAAGTCAGCAGGGACAGCAACAAGTTAATTTTTTCAGATTTGAATTTACTTTCCGGCAATTTCCTAGTTCAGGGATTTGGCTGGCGCAGCTCTTCAGGCCGTTTAGAGACAAAGCTTTACGCCAAAGATATTGCTTTGGATTCTCTCTCTTACTTCGATCCTGCTCTTTCAGATTTACATGGTAGTGCTGATTTGGCTTTATGTGTTGAATCCGATGATCCATCCTTCAAAGCTGTACAAGCAATTTTTGCTATGGAAGGTAAGGATGTTACTTGGGGATCAGTTCCCGTAAGTCTTTACTTCCCTGATTTTAGAATGGGCACAGTTAAGAGTGGAGAAAATGGCCAGTTGTATACGGCCAAGGGATTGGGCGTAACGGCCGACTATAGAGACGGGCGCATTTATGTAAACATCCCCTCTGAAGCAGTTAAATTTAGCGCATACAGATTTTTTGAGAAAGCTTTACTCCCTAAAGAAGTAGCTGATCGCTTGACAGAGCCTGAAGATGAAAATCAAAAGGGATTCCGTCCTCATCCAGCTTTAGACAATGAAGGAAATATCATTGGCGCTCGTTTAGACAAAGAGCCTGTATCATTTGCTGTATCTGGCGATTTCAATTTTTCTCCGTCCTTAAGTTCCGAAGGAGGAAATTGGTTCTTGGGTCCTGATGGCCCTGATTTTGGCAATGATAAACAGCCATTGACTTTCAGCTTGCAGAATTTCCAAGGCAATATGGCTAGAGCTGCTTTAGGTTTGCCCATGAGCCAACGCCGCTTTAGTTTTAGCGGAGAGTTGGGATTAAAGGGCCAGTGGTATCGAGGCCATTTGGCTGAAGCTCCAGCTGGTTCTTTGTGCTACAACTTTGACATCTCTCAATTGGCCTTTGGCAGCGTTACCGTTGATGAAACGGAAAATATTGAGAAAAACGAAGAAAAGCAAGAAGAAACTGAAAAAAGGCAGCCCCGTCGTGTTTTGTGGCGTGGACTTACTCTTAAGCAGAACTTAAAAGGAGCTTACAGTAGGGAAGAAAAGGCCGGCCGTTTTATTATAGAGCCTTTTGAATTTGTGCCGGAGAGACATACTTTTGGCCCAGAGGGCAAAGACGACGAAGAGGCTGCTTCCGGTAGTGTCAGCGGCAGTGCCAATCTGGCTCTGACTCGTTTGCCTTGGCGTTCGTCAACTGGTGCATCTTCTGACAATAAAAATAAGGCTGACTCCAACAATAGAAGTACTTCTTCTATAGATGCCAATGAGCTTCACTTAAATATAAGTCAAGTGCCTATTTCTGAGCTAGGATCTTTCCTTTTCCCTAGCTTAAATAGCGGTTTTGTAGAAAATTTTGTTTTGAATGCTTCCGGCCCCATTTACTCGCCCGTTTTTAACATGTTATTTAATGTTACTAATGGCAAAGCTGGCAATTTAGACTTAGCTTCCATTACTGGCGCTGTTAGTGGCCGTCGCGATCCGCAAAGCAAAGTCTACCAAGTAAAACTTGGTACTTCCGAAAATACTTTCAGAAATGAGCGAATTAAAGATATAGTCAGCCAAGGTTTACAAGAACTGGGCCAATCTGAAGATTATGCCGACGGTATCAAAGTTTACTTTGGTAAAGAAAAGAAAAACGATCGTGTTTTTAGCATTTCCGGTACTTTGCCTTATGAAGTTACCAGAGTAAGACCCAAAAACAATGGATCTTTGGTACCTTTCTGGGAAGGAACCAGCGTATCTTTAGATGGCGATATTGATATTGATGCCGATCTTAAAGATAAAGATTTAGGCTTGCTTTCGAGTGTCGTTAGCGATGTCGCCGACAGTGCCGGCAATATGTTAGGCAATTTGCACATTGGCGGCACTTTGATGCGTCCGGAAGTAATTGGTGAATTGAAAGTTATTGACGGCCAAGTTGACCATAAAAAAGCTGGTATGATTTCCGGCTTGAATATTGAAGCCAATTTTAGCGAAATTCTCGATTCTGAATTAAAGACCAAGTATATCGAGCAGAAAAAGCGCAATTACATAGCAGAACATGGTTTCGGAGCTATTTTAGCCGAGCATCTTAGCCGAAAAGCTCAAGAAAATGGTCAAGTACAAAACTCCGAAACTGCGCCTAAAACTACCGATCAAAAAGAAAAGCAGAGTGCAAGTAAGGGGAGTTTTGAGCCTCTCGATTTTAGTGATGCTCGCTTTAATCGCATTGAGTTGCGTAAATTTACTGGCATGCTTGGAGACAAACCTTTTGTAGTGCAGGGACGAGCCGATATGGATGGTTTTACTCCTATGGATGTGGATCTATCTTTGAGCGGTGAACAACTTCCTTTGCGTTGGGGTAGTCTTTTTGAAGGCAGAGCCGATGTAGACTTGCACTTAAGTAAAGCTGAAGTAAGCGGTCAGGAATTGGCTTCATGGAAAGAGAGTTTGCGCACTAGAGCCGCAGCTCGTCCTAAACTTGGCTTATCTTCTGCGTCTTCAAAGGCCCAAGTAGTGCCTATTCCCAAAATGTATTACCTTTCTGGCAAGATCTCTGTACCCAGAGGTGATGTTAGCGTTGATGTCAGTACGCTAACTAGCACTTCTGGAGCCAGTTTCGATTGGAGTAAACTTCCAGTTGACTATCGCATTGATGTAAATATTGGCGAAGATGTGTGGATGCATGCCTTGGGATGCCGCATTAGAGCTGCTGGAGAGTTGGCTGTTGTGCCCGATAAAGCTACTGGCAAACCGGTTATCGATGGCGAAGTAGACTTGTCTCGCGGCCTTTTGGCTATTCCTTTATATGATTTAAAATTTAAAGTACGTAGCGGTAAAGCTGTCTTTAATCACAGTCAAATGCCTGAATTGCGAGACGTGACAGCCGATGCCCAAGTAGACGACTACGAAGTTACGGCTTTTGTGAGTGGCGCTTATCCTAATATAAAAGTGGAATTCGTTTCCAATCCACCTTTGGCCGAAAAAGAAATCCAAAATTTATTGGCTTTAGGTGGATTTGCCAAATATACTCCTTCCAACTCTGGAGCTCAGATGGTTCACGCTCCGGGAAATACTACTGGAAGTCAGGCTGTAAGTACCGATTTGAATCTGAGTACGTCTGGTATTTCTATGCTTTCGAAGATTCTCTCTTCACCTTTGACTCAAGAAATCAGCCGTATGCTGTTTTTGTCCGACTTCTCGGTAGATATAACCTCTCCACATGGTTATTCTTTCAAAATAGCTAAATCAATTGACTCAAAAGATCGTTTCTTATTTACTTTAACGCGCAGCTTGAATACTCAAACAGGCCAAGACGAAAGTGTTTATGGTATAGAATGGCGCTTTAAAAACAATATGCTTTTCCGTCTAGGCTTCGATCAAGACGGAGAAGTTCGTCCTTGGTTCCAAGGTTTTTGGGAATTCTAAGCCAAATATTTCTTCCGAGCTGTATTCTAAAATACAGAAAGAAAAGGCGCTTATGCCTGAAATCGAGAACTTTACCGCAAAAAGTTATAACTTTATATAGCAAGGAAGGGTATAGACGTGGATTTTTTCAAGAACAAGGGCTGGTTATATATGAACCGTTGCCGTGGTTCAGCTAGAAGGGGCGCAAATCTTTCTAGCCCTTATTCATTAGTAAAAACATTTAGTGACGCGGTTATAAGAGCAGAAAGAGAAGCTTCCTCTGCAGAAAATGCTAAAAAACAAGAAAAAAACAATCATAAACAAAATGAAAATACAAAAGAAAAAACTCCTCATTTAAATAACGGTTCCAATTTACCAGACAATTTTGAATTTGATGCTTCTGATGAAAGTATTTTAATAAGATGGAAAGGAACTAAAAAACAGCGCAGTATAGAGCTGCCGACTGTTTCTCCTTCGGGCGTAAAAGTCACTTCCGTAGCCGAGGGAGCCTTTGCCGATTTTACCGACTTAGCCAAAATCGTTATACCGGAAGGTATTGTCGCCATAGGTAAGGGGGCTTTTCTTAATTGCAGCAGTCTTGGTAGCGTAATTTTGCCAAGCACTTTGAAGAGCGTTGGTGACGAAGCTTTTAAAGGTTGCGTTTCTTTAAAAAGTATAACTTTGGGGGCTGCCTTAGAACGATTGGGCCAATCGGCTTTCAGTGAGTGTACTTTGCTCAAAAAAGTCATTTTCGCTTCTGGCTCTGCTCTAACAGAAATTTCGCCGCTGTGCTTTTTTGAATGTGAAAGTTTGCGCGAAATAAAATGGCCGGAAGCTTTGCAAGAGATAAAAGAAGAGGCTTTCCGAGCTTGCACGGGGATAGATACTCTAAAACTGCCCACTTCTTTAGCACGGATTGGTTATTCCGCTTTTCGTGGTTGCACTCGCTTAAAATCTGTAGATATGCCTACAGAACTTAAATCCGTAGCCGAATTTGCCTTCGCAGAATGTTCTTCTTTAGAAACGGTCGAGCTGCCAGAAAACATTGTCGTCCTGGAAGGCAGTATCTTTAGCAATTGTTCTAAGTTGCGTTCCGTAAGATTGAGTTCCAATTTACAAGAAGTCGGCTGTAGTGCTTTTAGTGGATGTTCCGCTTTAGAAGACTTCTCTTTTCCTGCTTCTCTCTCAGCTATGGGAGTGCGGGCTTTTTGCGATTGTGTCAATTTGAAAAAAATTGATTTAAGCCGTTGCAAATTATCCGTTTTAGAGCAAGAAGTATTTAGTGGTTGCAGCGGATTGCATGAGGTTTATTTACCTTTTTGTTTACGCGAAATTTATAGAGCTTGCTTTAAAGGGTGCAGCGATCTGTATGCTGTAGAAATTCCCGGAGAAGTTGTTTCTTTAGGCGAGCGTTGCTTCGAAAATTGTCGCAAACTGAACGAAATAGATCTTTCTTCTGTTCCTGTTGCCATTCCTGAAGGCTTTTGCTCAGATTGTGCCCAGCTTACCTCTGTTCGCTTCCACACTGATACTCCGGAAATAGGAGTTTGTGCTTTTGCCAATTGTCGCTCTTTAACTAAGCTTGAATTGCCTGAAAAGTTGCAAATTATTCGTGAGCGAGCTTTTTTAAATTGCTCTGGACTCTTAGAAGTAAATTGCGGTCAAGAGTTACGTCGGCTTGGCTCTGAAGCTTTTAAAGGATGTAACGCTTTGCGTCGGGTCGATTTGCCTGCTTCTTTAACTGTGTTTGGCAAAGAAGGAACCATCTTTAGCAGCGAAGCTGACGAATTGGTAATTTATGGTACGCCAAGTAGCAGTGCCGAAAATTATGCCCGCTTGCATCGCATAAAGTTTTATGATCCTTTGCTTCACGAAATAAAAGAAGATGGTGTCGAAGAAAACGAAGAAATTGAGGATACCGACGCCTCCGAAGATACTTCCGACGAAGATCTTACTCCCGAAGAAGAAGAAACAGAAGTTGTAATTCCTGGCAATAAAACTGTTCGCCGTCAAGTGTTTGGTTTGAGGGTAAATCCTTCTTCTTATAAAGCCATTACTTCAAAGGGAGATTGGATTGTTATTCGTCACAAAGCTTTTGAGAAAAAAGCCGATGCCCGTTCCAATGTTCCAGTTGCTGTTCACTTAGAAGGCATAAATCATATAGGAAATAGAGCTTTTTGCAATCGCAATGTAGTTTTTCTCGATTGCTCCGACAATTTGGTTTCTATAGGTAAAGCTGCTTTTTGGGGTTGCAATTTATTGCAAAAAGTGCGCTGGTCTAGTCGTTTAAGTTTTATCGATAAAAGCGCTTTTTGGGGGTGCAATTCTTTAAAAAGTTTAGACTTCCCCGATTCCTTGCAATTTATAGATAATTGGGCTTTTTTAGGATGCTCTGGTATAGAAAGCATACATTTGCCTTCTTATTTAGTTTCGCTGGGAGATTATGTCTTTGCTTATTGTTCAAGCTTGGTCAATATTGTTATCCCTTCCGGCACGCGTTCACTTGGTGTAGGAGTCTTTTTTGGTTGTCAGTCTTTGCGTCGCGTAGTTATACCTCCCTCTGTAAAGCAATTCGGTCCGGAAATGTGCAAGTTCAGCCCTATTTTCGGCAGCGGCTGTACTTTGGATGGTACTTCTGAAACTGAGGAAAAGGCCAAAGACACAGATCAAATTATTATTGTCTGTCAAAAAGATTCGGCCGCTCATGAATACGCTATACAATTTGGCATAAAATATGAGCTGATCAATTTCGAAGATGGTTGCCTAGCCAATGAGCTCATTACAAAAGGCGGAGACTATATGCTTTGCGGTTTGGGAGTTTCTGACAGTCTTTCCAGATGCACTCAAGCCTTTAGCGTCAAGGCTGGACATAGCATTCCCAGACCTGTGGTGCGTTTAATTAAGTCAGAAGCTGATAAAGTAACGGCTTCCGAGCATAGTATTTTAAATCCGGACAATTGTGTTGGTTTATCCCAAGCCAAAGTATTTTCTATTCTCCAAGGAGCTTATGAGCTGGTAGACTTGGCCAGTTATATAAAAGCTTGGCACAGAGTTACTTCTTCCAGTGCAAAGAGAATACTTAATTCTTCGCGCATGTTCTCTTCGATAGAAGATATATCGCCTATTAAAGATATTCTCGTCAAAGATACTACTGACGTTAACAATAATGAACAACCCAAAGAGATTAAGCCTGAAGACATTATGAAGGCGGCTTGCGATATTTTGGATTGTATGGAAAAAATAGGCTGGCTCCATCAATTTGATGTAAAAGGGCAAAAGAAGGCTTGCCGTTTACATAAAAAGACAGTTGAAAAAGCGTTTGTAGACGATGAACAAGAGCTTTCTACACAGAAAGTGGCAGAGGTACTCCCTTCTGAAGAAACTGCTGTTGCCGTAAAGCAATCCGTTATTGCTGTAACTTCGCTCAAAACAAAGCCTGCTGAAAGTCTTTTGGCTTTAAGTGAAAAACAGCCTACACATATTCTTTCTCAATTGTCCGCTTCGGGCCACAATTCTTCTACAGAAGTTCCTTCCAAATTGTCAGCTGTTGCCGCTGTCGGAGCTTTGAATAACAGTTCTCCCTCGCTGACAACTAAAATCAATTTGGAATTGGAGCGTTATTATAAGGGAGCTCTGGCGCTGAGCGGAATAAGAGCTGGTAATAATGAGGGAAAACATTCGCTTTCCAACTCTTCCAACTCAACCGAAAAGAAAGATGTTCAGGCTACTCACCTTCAAAAAGACGACAAAGTTAAAGCGCAACATACTTCTTTAAGTACTCCGGTATCGGAATTATTGAGCCCTAAAAAATTGGAAATACTAAAACAAATTTCTACTCCAAGTGCGGCTTCTGAGCCTACTAGCGAAGGAATTGTTTTGGCTAAAGTTCCCGGTTTGTCTGTATCTAAAGTTGATGTCCCCAACGAATTGAAAGGGCGCTTTGTTGAAGCTCTCAGCGACAATTTCATGAAGGGCAATGATGTTGTCGAAGAGATAAACTTAGGGCCGTCTTTAAAGACCATTGGCTCAGATGCTTTCAGAAGTTGCAGTCGCTTACGTATCGTTAATATGGCCGCAAATGGTTTACAGACTATCAAAGACGGCGCCTGGCGCAGTTGTGAGCGACTTACCGAAATTAGTCTTCCTGACAGTGTCAAAGAATTAGGCAATCGAGTTTTCTGTGCTTGCGTTCATCTTCGCAACGTAAAATTACCTGCGAATTTAATAAAGCTTGGAGAAGCTGTTTTTGCTGATTGCCGTTCTTTACAAAGCTTAGAACTTCCCGAAGGCCTTAAAGAGATAGGCAGTAAAGCTTTCTTCGGCTGTCGCAATTTAGAAAGCATTTTTATTCCCGAGAGTTTAACTCATTTGGAAGAAAAGCTCTTTGATGTTTCTCAGAAGCTTACTATCTATGCTCCTCAAGGGTCTGCTGCCGAGTCTTATGCCATAGCTCATGCTATTCCATTCTGTGCCGCTTCTATTGATACTTGGCAAATTGTCAGGGCAGAAAAGATGCAAGCTTCAGAAGCGAAAAATGAAGAGCCGCAAATTGTTGTCAGTAGCGAAAGCGTCGAGTCCGAGAGTACTGAAGAAATTAAAGACAATAGTGCTTCTTTAGAGAAAAAGGCCAAATACCTTAAGAGAATAGCTGCCAGAACCAAAGGAAAGCGTCGCTGAGCAAAGCGTCTACTAAGTTATAAGTTCGTACAGCCAAAGAAAGATGAAAACTTATGGATAAGATTGGAAATGCTTTAGAGCGAATAGCCGGTGCTTTGGAGCGTATCGCTGCAGCTATAGAGCGAGGCGCCGTTCTCTCCGGGGATAATTTATCTGCTGCGGCCGATTTGATAAAGACAAGCCAAGAGTTGGGGCAGCAAATCGTTCAAAAACCGCTTCCCCCAGAAGCTGTGTCTGTGATTGAGTCCACAGATAAAAAAGAACCGGAACCAGAACCCGAAAACAAACCTGTTAAGCCCGATAGTGATGCTACTGGAGAGCTTTCTTTATCTGGAGACGAAGCTGAAGAGCTTATTTTTGAATTGCCCAGCAGCCACGTCAAAGAAGATTTTGCCAAGCGTTATCCTTGTTTGTCTGAGTTCTTGGACACTAGAGGCATAACAATTTGCGATGTATTTTCTCCTTTGGTGCCGAAGTCGCTTGACGACAGATTGGAAGAAATCGCTCTCTATATGGGAAACCGCTACTCGGATATTTGTCCTTTGTTGTTGGCTATAAAAGCTAACTTGCGCACCGGTTTTAATTTCTCTTTGGATTTTGCTTCTTGCTCAGCTTCGTCGGCCAAGGTAATTGACAAGCTCTGTCGCGCACTTTACGAAATAGCCTTTTTAGATGAATATCGCTATTTAGGTTATCCTGACTTCAAAGTTCAGGCTCGAGCTTCTACAATAGGTATTGCTCACAACTTCTTTAGCGGTTTTTGGTTTGAGCGTTATGTGGCTCAAAAGACGGCAGCGGTAATAAAGAACGTACGTCGTGAATTTAATTTGGACGAAAATGGATTTGAAATTATTCGCAATGCCAAACTTATGTGCCAAGGAACTCCTCGCGAAAGAGATATTTTAGTCAGTTGTGCCGACCAATATTATTGGTTAGAGTGTAAGTCTGGAGACAATTATATTGACAGTATTTCTGCTTATGATACTTTCTCAGCCCATTTTGGCTTTGAACAAGATAATTGTTTCTTGGTATTTTTAAGTAGTGAAGCCGGATATCACAGAGCAGCCGGTTCTGGAATGCAAGTTTGCTCCAGCGCAGAATTCCCTTCGCGATTTGCTGATTTATTGCGGCACAATTTAGAAAAGGCCGGTTATGTGAGAGCCGCTCAGTAAGCAGTATTTCTTTTTAACAATTGTTTAGTATCAAAAAAAGCCATTTTCTCGACGTCTGAATTTTGCAGACAATTTTTAGAGAAAATGGCTTTTTTGTAGCGATAGTGCGTGAATTACTTAACTACGTAAGCTTTTTTGATCATAGTAGGCTGCTGGTTGGCCGGTAAGCTCTTCAAATAAGCTTCGCCATTAAACCAAAGCATACCCTGATCGAGTCCCATATCAGGGCTACCTACGGACTTAAACTGATCGGCTACTTCAATGCCCTTGACGACTTTGCCAAAAGTGCTGAAATTCTGGGACTGGAGGAAGTCGTTATTACCATAGTTGATGAAAACTTGAGTGGAGTTGGTATTGGGGCCGGCTTTGGCAAAGGCCAGAGTGCCGCGATCTAAGTGGAAAAGACTGGGATCATCGTTGAAGTTTTTGTCTCTCCAATCGATCATACCTTTGCGCCAGTTGATACCGAATTGAGCGACAAAAGGCTGAGGATTCTTGACTACGCGGAAAATAGGAGTGTCGTTATAATATCCAAGTTCCACTAATTCTACAAAACGCTTAGCGGCATTAGGGGCTGCTTGAGGATAAATTTCCATATCCACGTTGCCGTCAGTAGTTTCGAAGCGAACTAAGGTATATTCGGTAATAGCTGGAGCATTGGAACCGAAGGGAGTGAGGGAACGATATTGAGCTGACATAGGGCTCTCCTTTTCTTGTTGTTGAGACTCAGTCTGAGTGCTCTGAGTTTGAACATCTGACTGATTTTCTGAAGTTGTCTCTTGCTTGGTGCAACCAAATTGCACGCTGGCTAGCAATACTACGGTAGCTAGCGCAGATATGGCGTATTTATTCATTATTTTCTCCTAAAAAGG
>ERZ869991.624-NODE-624-length-12263-cov-5.098884_pt1 | contig 12263 bp, 9 predicted proteins | sample MGYA00520862_ERZ869991 | MGnify/ENA primary metagenome ERZ869991 (study PRJEB32232, sample SAMN07284978) | human gut metagenome | biome: human-associated habitat; material: feces | host: Homo sapiens | place: Tanzania | collected 2014-08-11 ...
ACAATTCGGAGAGCAGCGAGGAAGCGGTGACTACCCCGGTGATGCTTGCCTTTCCGTACGTATCGACCGACGGGATGCCTTGCGGAACCGTGACGGCATACGATATCCACTACGAATACGACAACCGCTTCGGTCCGCCATCCCATGCTTCAGAGGAATCCCTCTACCGCAAGATATTCGATTATGCCCTGGTGTATAACGGTGATGACGGCATCTTCGAAAAGTTCTACCGTCAGTATGACCTTCTCCTGCGGAATTCACTCCAGGAACTCAAGGTAAAGCTGCTGCTCACCCAGTCGCAGAAGCAGAACCTTCCATCCTATGCCAAGATAGTGATCAGGGGAGTGAGCTTCTTCTTCAACAAGCTGAAGTTTACCCTCGGAGGTAAGAGTGAGCCTACGGAAAGCGAGCTCAGGACCATCGCCCTTACCACGCCTATCAATGAGGCTGAGCGGATGACCGACGTGATGCCTGCCCTGAGCTGCCAGTACAGGTGGGTTGGCCATGAGGAGACGGTGGAGGTGACGGGCAGCGAATATGAGAATTCGGGAGACGACAAGGACCGCACCTTCAAGATTATCTATCCTCCTCTTCCTTCAGCCGAATATGTGGGGCAGAAATACGGCCTGCAGAAGACATTCGTAAGCCAGAAGACCAGACATGCGACGATGTTCCGTCACTCCAAATGGGTGTACCATTGCACCACGACATGGCTGGAATGCGTGAAGATCTAGGACGCAAGAGTCCTTTGTAAATTGCCTGTATTATCTTAATTTTGTGTTATCAATAATCAACCCAACATTAAGATGATACAGGTTTTATTATATCCAGATGCCCTGAGCCTGGTAGGCTCCATGAATGCCTTCGAGATCTACAACGACTCGAAGACAGACGTGGTTTTTGCCCTCCGTTACCAGGGAGCAGAGCAGAGCATCGTTCAGCATACCTATACGCCGAACGACAATCACCGAGTTACGGTATCCGTCAAGGATATCATTCTTCCCTTGCTGAGTTTTGATGTAAGGGATTCGATCGAACCTTATATTCAGCAGAACATCATGAAGAAATTCGTGGCTTCCGTCTATGAGGTAGGAAATGAAGGTAGCAAGAAGGAATTCTCTTTCTCTGTGATCCGAGCCGGAGTGGACGGACTGGCGGATTCTGCTGCGAATTTTCTGAAAACCAATTTCCTCACCTGGCAGCCACAGGTAAAGGAGGTGACCTATTATTCCCCGGAATTTCTTACCTACTATGCAGCTGAAGCCAGCGAGGTGAAGTGTAAGGCATATCTGTGGAACGGAGCTACCTACGACGAAAAGGTGCTAACGCTGGCAAGCCTGGAGGCGGGGAACGTATATACCGTTCCGGTGCAATACGCCATCATCGCCAAGCTGATAGGCAAGGATGCCCTGCCACATTGTTACGAAATCTGGGTAGAGCAGGCTGGAGAGCGGGTTACCTACGTGCAGCAATACTTTGCCGGTGGCATGAAGAGCGAAGAGGAGGAATGGTTCCTCTTTGAGAATTCGCTGGGAGGAGTGGACTGCTTCAGGGCTTACGGCAACAGCGAGAACACTGCAGAGCATACCCACAACGTGGCAGAGATTGAGGAAGACTCGGAGGAATACCGTGTAGATACCACCAGGAAGTTCAAGAAGAACACCGGATACCTGGATAAGAAGGAACGCCAGTGGCTGCTTGATTTCTTCCCGTCTCTGGGCAAGTATGTTTATCATGGCAGTTCGCTGAGAAAGATAACCGTTATCGAGAGTGATGTGAACTACGAGGCGAAGGAGTTGCCTTCGAACTATACCTTCACCTACAAATACTCAGATGCCCGTCCGTACCTGAACCTTTCCCGCTCGGAAGTAGGAAGTTTCAAGCAGATGGATATCCAGCTGCCGGATCTGGGAAATTTTACTATCGCCCCGCGCTTAGTTGAATGCTCTAGGCTTGCGCTTAGCGGCGGGGCTCTCTTCCCGGTGCAGAGTCCTTATTCTGAAGAATGGGGAGTCACCACGCTGGCAGCTATCCTGGAAAATCTGGTAGGAAACCTGTCGGACTCCTATTCAGGAGGAGGTGGAGTAGGTCACCGCCACAGTAACATCGAGGTGCTGGATGCTCTGTCTGAATTCAACGGATATCTCCGTTCTCTAGACAAGAAGATAAAGGCTGGTTTTGCCGATGAAACCGACGATTTTTCAGAAAACGGAAAGGCAAGCAGGAAGATTCTTCGCAAGGATATCGCCGATGTGGCAGAGAAGCTGATCCGGTTTGCCGAAGGTGCGAGGTTCGGTGATTTCGTGGCAGGAATCAATGGCGGCAAGGGTGCTCAGATTGATGCCTACGGAAATGCCGAGATGGAGAGTGTCACCGTACGCTCATACATGAAGGTGATGGAGCTGATAGTGAACCGACTGACTGCACTGGAGGGAGACCAGCTCTTTACGGAGAGTGATACCATAGAGAGTGTCAGCTATCTGGGAGACAACTGCTACGGGCTTCATCTCCGCCAGAAGTACAAGGGGTACTTCACTGCCCAGCACGTTAACAACGTACTGAAGGGTATTGTGAATAACCTCGCCACTGCTGCAGTGGAAGGCACGGAAGCACTCTACTACACCTCGTGGATGCGTGTGAACAGTGTGAATGCCGTGACCAACTACATCGAGGTCTCCCTCTACCCGGACGATGAGGTTCCTGCCGGAAAGAATTTTCCTCCGTGCGAGCTGATGAACATCGCAAGATGGGGAAACCAGACGGACGAGAGCCTGCAGCAATGCTTCTACCTGTCGAGTTCTGAAGGCAGGATCGTGAAGCTCACGGGCGTGACCAAGCCTATCCTGGAGAACTGGAACTACGGTATGGTGTTCGGAGATATGCCTTCCTTCCTGAAGGAGATGAACCTGCCATTGATGAAGGACCGGGACTATATGTATGCCGCCGGCATCATCACACAGGACATCATACAGATAGACTACCAGGGCAAGCCGGTTGTGACCTATGTGGACAGAGGCCAGTTTGACAAGACCGCTCAGTACTACTGCGCATCGCTCAACGATGAAACCGGCAAATACGAGACATCAGACGTATGGTACACCGGCTGCAAGTGGAGATGCCAGAAGACGGGAACCCATGCGGAACCGAGATGGAACAGCACCGACTGGGCAATGATAGAGGGCAACCCAGCCTTCTCCGTGGATTTCCAGGAAGCGGAAGCCATCTATGACTTCGACAACTTCATCGCCCCGCTCACCATCGTGGCTACGCTATATGGGCAGGATATTACGGATGACATCCTCGATACGGACGTTGCCTGGACCCGATATACCGAGAACTCCCAGGGGGTGCAGCGCGTGACTTCGGACACCGTTTGGGCTGAGAAGCGGGGAGGTTCGGGCAAGTCTATCATCCTGACCCAGGAAGACCTGTCACTGGATAGTGACGGAGTACCGAAGAAGATCAGTTTCACCGCCACCGTCATCTTGAGGGATGGTATGGGGTATGAAGCAGACAGGCAGTCCGTATCCCTAGATTATCAGAAACCATAAACATATATCATCATGAAACAGATAAGATTTGATTTCAAGTATCAGCCACTGCAGGTCAACAAATCGATGACGCTGGGAGGTGGCGTACCGAACGAGCAGACCTATGATGCCGATTCGGGGGAGTTTTCACCGGATTACTCCCTCGTTCCGGTCTGCATCAAGCCGGTGATCGGCATCATCGACAGAGACCTGATACTGACGAGCGGCTGCGTCAATGCCCAGCTTACAGACGTATCCTGGCGCAGGGTTATAGATGGAGTGGAAGAGAAGACACCTCTGACGAGCACAGCAGGGAAATATACGATCACTACGAGTGGAGACGAGAACGGCAAGCTGCTCTGGTATGTCAACGCCGCACCGCAGAAGCCCATTCTCCTCAGGTTCAAGGCAGCGTATATGGATCCCCGAACAGGGCAGATATATAATATTATAGAAGATTTCTCTATTACCTGCCGCAATGCGACGCATTACATTCCCGTGCTCCAGCTCTCCGGCGGAAGCAGTTACTACAACCCGACGCGTGACGAAGACAGTCAGACCATCACGGCATCTCTCCGTCTCGGAACAGAGGAATGCAGCGCCAGCAAGCGAGCCTTTGTGTGGGAGATAGCCCGCAGTAGCGGAAACTTCACGGCGGTGACGGCAGACGACCTGGAGCTGAAGATATCTTCTGACGGGACTACTGCTACCCTGGACCGCTCTCTGATGGGCGAGCAGATTACGATAAGATGCAGGGCTAAGTACAGTGCAGCCGGCAATCCATCGGCAGTGCAACTCTCTGACTCTTCGCCATCGAAGGTGATTACCATAGCAAGAAGAATTCCGCCGATAGACGTCGAGATCCTGGATACGGTAGATAACCTGCAGCCGGGAACCAGGAACCTCACCCCAAGAGCCTACATATACGATAATGTGGGCGAGCTTCCGAACCCTACCAAGGATATTCTCCCGATATGGTATTTCGCGACAAACAGTCACACGAAGTCTATCGTATTCGAGCAGAAGGGTCACGGACTCAACCCTACCATCCCTACAGACCTGATGGATGCCAAGCTTGGAGGCATCCTGCAGATAGACCCGAAAATCCTCGATCCGCTGGCTCTGCTGACAGACGGAGACGGCAAGGTGATAACAGACGGAGATGGAAAGGCCATCATTTTTCATTAATTTTTCAGAAAACTCTAAATTATCGGTATAACTATGGAAAGATATGTAAAAGTAAACCGCAAGGTAGCAGAATTCCTGCACCTTGAGAACGACCGCACACAGTTCAGTGACGGCAATTTCCTGCTCTGGATGCAGGATATTATGGTATTCGGCAGTCTCATCAACTTTGAGCAGATTCTTGCCCAGATTGGCGCTGTAGCCCTGGACGGGGATTCTGCCAAGCAAGAGCAAGATGGCGAGTGTACTCATCTTCTGCCTGTAGCTACAGACGAGAGATTCATCATCGACGAGGAGCCTGCTGCAGATGAAGCCGATGCCAAGGAGGAGCCTGGCGAGCAGGGTTCCGGCGAGGAAACGAGTGTTCAACCTGAAAGCAAGGAGGAGGAGGTAACGTATGAGTAGTGCTAGTAAAACCGTCCATATCAAGTTTCTCAGCAAACTTGGTACTTACACTCCGCTGATCCAGTCACCAAGCGGAGACCTGTATCAGGAATATCAGCAGGTAGGAGATCAGGTGGTGACATACCCGGACTTCTCCAAGACCAAGCCGGAGCTGTACTTCGTCTGTACGTCTTCGAGAGCAGCAGAAGGTTCGGTTACTCCGGTAAGCATGAGGTATTACTTCAACGATTCGGAAATCACCTTCACATCCAGTGGCGTTTCAGACGGACTGTTTGCGGGAATGTTTGAAATCATCCGTCCTGGTACGAGCCAGCCGTATTACGGTCTCAGAATCGTGAAGAATCTTGCCGAAGCATCCCGGTTCGCATCTATCGTCATCAAGATGGTAGGTAAGATAACAGCCAGAGGTCAGCAGTCGGATCTGACGGATGATATCCAGGAGACGTACACGATATCCGTAGGTCCTTATACCGGAACTGCCTACAGAATCACCATCATGGCTGGAGACAACAAGATGTTCACACTTCAGAGTCCGACAGACAGCTGTGTGCTGAAGGCGAAGACCACGCAGGGCAACGAGACGCTTTCCAGCGGACTGTATTATAAGTGGTACAGAGCCGCCAACACGGCGAGCGGCTGGGAGCAGATTTCGGGAGCCAGCGGTTCTACCATAACCGTGAAGGCTTCCGACGTGAACTGCACGAGAGAATTCATGGTCGAGGTATATAACAACAGCAGCATGGGCAAGGACAGCATGCTGGGCTTCGATTTCCAGACCGTCATCGATACGAGTGATCCATACGAGATAGAACCGCATCCATCTCCTTCAGACGGAAGCATCGACGAGGATACCTCGGGTAACGGATCAGTGACCTATACTCCCAAGCTCGTGACGAGAGGTACGAATACCGTGGTGGATTCCAAGTTCTTCTTCACCCTGAAGTCGCAGTCGGGCGTGGTTCTCAACACGGAAGCAAGCAGAAACAATACCAAGGCGCTCAGTTCTTTCACCGTGACAAGGCAGGATTGCATCAACGGCGGATACAGCGATATTGGACTCACCATAGATTCAGAAAAGTAATGGCATCAAAAAATGTAACAATCAAATTCAACCGCATCGGTGTTGGCATTTCCAACACCGATGTGGAATATGCTGACTCTACGAGCAACAAGACTGCTCCTTCATCGGGCTGGCAGACCAATGCGCCTGCCTGGCAGAACGGGCACTATATCTGGACCCGCACCCATATCTACTATACGAATGGGAACGAGAAACTGAGTGAGCCAGTCTGCCTGCCATCTGGAAAGGGCATCGCCAAGATTGAGGAATGGTATTACCTGTCCTCATCGGCAACCTCGCTCGCAGGAGGCTCATGGGTGAAGGATAAGGCTCCTACATGGAAGAACGGATATTATATCTGGACGAAATCCGTCATCACATACAACGATGGTACCAGCAGTTCCACGTCACCGATATGCACGACGGGCAACAAGGGAGATAAAGGTGATAAGGGAGACCAAGGTGTCAAGGGTGATCAAGGTGTCAAGGGTGATAAGGGCGAAAAAGGGGATAAGGGAGAAAAAGGCGACAAGGGTAACCAGGGAGATAAAGGAAAGTTTATGAGAGGTCCCCAGGACTGGAAATCGCTCTCGGATGGGTTCACTTTTTATCCTCTGGAGAATAATGAGGTCGCCTTCTTCGACGTCATCGAATATGAGGGCAAATACTACGAGTGTAACAAGAAGCACACGAAGGATTCATCTGTGACACCGCTTGCCGACTATGAGACGAATAAGGGTAGCGGAAACTGGAAACTCAGCGTGCAGTTCAGCATGGTGGCAGCCAAGGTTCTGTGGAGTTTGATTGGTCAGATAGATTTCTTCGGCTCGCAGAGGATCACGGTAAGGAGCAGCTCAACCAGCCAGAGGGTAGAGATAGAAAACGGACTTATCAGCATTTTCGGTACGGTGAATAATACCCATCCGAATATCCAGTTCGGAGTCGATGAAACCGGAGCATCCGTGCTGTCTTATTACGATAACGATGGAAACTTCCTGTATAACCTCGGACCTTCGGGTCTGGATGCATCAGGCATGACTTCTGCCAAAATCGAACAGATTATGGTTGCCAAGGTTTCCGATGTTGCCGGCAAGACTGCGTTTTCCACCTCGAAGAAATTCGGAGACGAATTTTATGAAGTCTGCAGCGATTACTCCGTACAGGAGAATCTCTTCGGCACGAATGCACTGGCAGAGAGCGGAGGATCCTCCCAGTCTGGATACGAACCGGTAAAGCACCATCCTGCGGGAAGAACCTATCTATACCGCTATACGGCAGCGAGAATCAACAATACCTATGCCGCCGATTCGGCTAGAGGTTTGACTGCAGAACTTGCTGGCAAGGCTAACGGAAAGTTCTTCACCAGCAATATGAAACTGGCAGCAAACGGGCAACTGACCAATCTGGCAAACGGAGAGTACATCTCGGAAAATCAGGCGGTTCTACAGAATCTGGTACAGATAGATTCTACAGCATCTCGCCCTAAATATCGTCTCAGGATTCAGAGATACACCCAGGGAACGAGCTTCAGTAGGTTTATATACAGTCTGATAGAGAGCAAAGGCGATTCGATTACAATTTAGTTTTAAAATATAGATAGAATTATGGAAGTAAAGACTTTAAAGGCGGTGAACGCCGTGACAACAGTTAACAGCAATCAGACATTCCCGATTGTTGACAGTAATGGTAACATCACCCGCATCACCCTCGATACGCTTCGCAAGGTGATTACCAACGGGCTGGATCTCAATGCCATCGAGGATGGTATCTTCATCATGTACCATCGCGCTAGCGATAACTATCCGCTGATGGTAAAACCACACCAATGGCCATCTCTCGAAAAATCGGGAGAAATTGCAGATGGAGTTGTGGTCTTCGAGGGTGGCCGTCACCTGGTCGTGGCTCCAACCCAGGCAGATGCGCTGCCATGGTCGAGTGCTGCCGTACAGGCAGATTCGCCAAATTACGGAAATGATGATAGTTACGCAGTAGAGGTCAGTGGAAATAACCGTCTCGCAGCCATGCTCGACTTCAATGGCCGTCAGCATACGGACGCGGCAATCAAGGCTTCATCCTCTGCGCACGTCACCAATACGGTTTCATACACTCCTGGATACTGCAGGGCATACAGTCGTGCGAACAGTAAGGGTAAAGGATTGACGGCGGGTTATTGGTGGCTTCCATCCGTTGGCGAATTGCTGGTGATGTACGCCAATAAGCTCAAAATCAACTACGCACTGTCGCTCATCAAGGGTGCTAAGTTCCTGGATAACGGCTGGTACTGGTCCTCTACCGAGGGCAGTTCTGCGTACGCGTGGTATCTGCACTTCGGCGGCGGCTACCTCATCAGCTGGAACGGTAAGGTTGGAGACAGGGGTCACGTTCGCCCGGTTTCAGCATTTTTACGATAGTTAGTTGTTAATAGTTAATCGTCCTCGACCTTAAAGTCGAGGACACCCCAGAAAGGCAAATTAAAATATCAATCAAGAGAGATATGACAGCAACGAAGTTGGCAAGCAAAACAAGAATATACATCGATACCAAGCAGATGCTTGATATCACGATTGGCGTTGTTAGGAATTTCCCGAAATCGCAGCGTCCGATATTCGGAGACAGGCTATGCAATATGCTTATTGATAGCCTGAATCATATCGCTAAAGCGTATATGCTTGGCGATTTGAATGTACGAATCGAACATCTCGCACAGTTGCAGACAGACCTTGAAGTCATATCAACCTTGATTGATATTGCAGGTGAACAGAGGTGGATAATGGGTACGAACAGACTGGCAACTCTTCTCCGGTTGCGCGAGAGTGTTGGCAAGCAATGCACAGCATGGAAGGGATCACTCCTTAAAGCACAGGCTACCGAAAGGAGTTCCAGACAGTAGCCCGTAGCTTGAGTGGTTTAAGCCAGGGTCGGTAAGATAAGTCAAGCCGAGAGAGCATCCTTCCTTATTAAATGGGCCGCATCCTATCATGTATAGTTAAGAACAAGAAATTTGCGGCGACAACCGAGAACAGTTCTGCGAACGCGTGGAATCTGAACTTCGGCGACGGCAACCTCAACAACTGGAACGATAAGGTTGGAGACAGGAATCACGTTCGCCCGGTTTCAGCACTAAATAAGGAAGATAAGTTATATGACAAGATAGAAAATGATAGATTTAGACATACTCTTAGAAGCATATTTCGACTGCCGCCGTCACAAGCGGAAAACAGTCGGCGCTACGGAATTTGAGATGAACTATATGAGCAACCTCGTTCAGTTGCTTGATGAAATCAATTCACGTCAGTATAAGATAGGCAAATCTATCTGCTTTGTTGTCAAGTACCCTCGCTATCGAGAGGTGTTTGCCGGTCAGTTCCGTGACCGCATTATCCACCATTACATTGCACTGAGACTCGAACCTCTGTTCGAGTCTCAGTTTTCTGACCGTACGTACAACTGCCGAAAAGGCAAGGGCCAGCTGGCAGGTATCAGGCAGCTTCAGCAGGATATCAGGGAAGTGAGCGAGAATTACACGAAGGATGCCTACGTGATGGGAATCGACCTGAAGGGATTCTTTATGAGCATCTCCAAGCCACTTCTTGCCAAGATGGTAGATGATTTCATCGTAGAGAATTATCATGGGGATGACAAGGAAGACCTCCGCTGGTTGTGCAATATGGTGGTCATGCACCATCCAGAGAGGGATTGCGAGAAGAAAAGCGCAGATTATCTCTGGGAGTTCCTGCCCAAAGAGAAGTCATTGTTCACGAACGGAGAGGACAGAGGTGTAGCTATCGGCAATCTCTTTGCCCAGCTCTTTGCGAACTTCCTACTGTCGAAACTTGACTGGAAGATAAACTACTACTGCAAGCATCATGTGAGATATGTAGATGATATGGTGCTGGTAGCAAGAAGGAAAGAGGCGCTCCTTCGCTTGATGCCGATGATAAGGGAGACGCTTGCATCCTTAGGTCTGCGACTGAATGAGAAGAAATTCTATTTCCAGCATTATTCTAAGGGAGTAAGGTTTGTTGGAGCCATCATTAAGCGGGATAGGATATATTCGGTTAACAATACCGTCAATAACTACAGAAAGTCTGTACGCAAGCTCAATGAAGCTGCAAAGGCTGGAAATATTGAAGCTATCAACAAGGCTATCCAGTCGGTAAATTCATACCTGGGAATCTTCAGTCATTATAATGAATATGGCATGAAGAGGAAAATCATCAAGGAAGAACTGAATAAGGAATCTTGGCAATACTTCACGGTTAAGGGGCATTTTCAGTCGATTCATCTGAGGAAGAAGTTTAATATCGATATAAAATATAAGAATATGGCAAACGAAATTTTAAACAGGAAAATAGAAGAGAGAAAGGAAGTCCCGAGTGAAAGCGAAATATCCAGGATGTTGGATAGCGGATACGAACTGGAGATATATGCAACCTCAAATGGACGCATACGAATAGAAGGTTTTTCGCAATCCTAGCAGTATTTGTAGGATTGTAGGACTGTAGGAGACGAAATCTCCTACAGTCATTATACTAAAACACGCCTTCATACCCGATAAGATCACGATTTGCTTCCTTGCAATCCTGAGGGGTGTAGATATTTGTAACCTTTACTGACGAGTGTCTGGCTTGATCTCTTACCGTAAGTAGATCGGTTTTTGCTTTAATCATGTTGGTGATTCCCGTATCCTTCAGACTGTAGAATTTATAGAAATCACTTAATCCCAGCGTCTTTTTTACATTGTCGACCCAAAATCTAGAGAATCTATCAGCCGGTATCGGCGTCATTCCCGGGCGGAATTTTTTCCCGAAAAGATAGAAGTCGGGTGGCGCTGAAAAAATATCCAGCTCTTCCATCAATGCGATGACATGATTCGGGATAGTAACGATGGCATCATGCCCATTTTTAGTATATGCGCCATTAAGAGTTAACGTCTTCTTTTCCCTAGATATATCCTTGATTTTCAGAAAAGTCATCTCGTGAGGACGGACAAACAAGTAGTGAAGGGTATAACAGGCTAAAAGAAAGTGCTTATTCTCCTTCTCTAGATATGACTTAATTTGCAATAGTACGTCATTTGGTATGACGCTTCGATTCTTCGGACCCAGTTTTGTGGAGGCGTTAACGCCTTCTGTCGGATCCTTCTGGACATATCCTCTCTCTACGAGATAGCCAGAAAACGATTTCAGCCAACCAATATAGTTATTTCTCGTTCGCAAGGTATTATTTCTTTCAACGAGAACGTAATCTAAAAAATCGCACACAAACTTCTTGTTAAATTGATAGATATAAGTAATCTTTTTATCTTTCTCTACCCACTTGAGCATAAACGACAATTTGCACTCGTAATTGCATTTGGTTCCAGGCTTTATGCCACCTTCTTTAGTAATTTTGGCGAGATATGTTTTATATTTATCGCACACGTCACTAAATAAAGCATACTCCTCTGGGTATGACTCTTCGATCCACGGATTCCATCCGTCAAGAAGCTTCTGGGTAAGACGCTTAACGAGTTCTTCTCCGTAAGCTCTTTGATTTCGCTTTCCTTTAATATGGTTAAGCATAATCTTCTTCAGGCGCATTGTATTGATACAAGGATCGAATGCCTTGAAGGATACGTAGCATTCCGACGCCTGATGAAAAGCAGGGGGAGTCCATCCAATTATTTGCTGGATAGCCTGTTTACTTTCGCGATGAGACAATTTTTTTTTGGTCATTTCTCTAATTTTTTAGCGAAACGCCCTGGTTGATATTATATTAATAACACACGCAGAATTGAGGCATTATATAATATATGCTTCATATAATCCGTTATATATAAAACGGACTCGTCGAAGATATATTGTATTATATAGCAATTTCTTCTTCAGTTTAAAAGGAATATCGAAACAAAGAGTGATAGTAGATTTTTTGTAAATCCAGCTAATCGACACCGACTTTGCACCGACCGCCCAAACTTAAAATAGGTATTTTGGTCTGAAAACCAAATGCTTACGGCATTTTTTGCAAAAAAGTTGATGTTTTGCTTAGTTTTTCGCTTGGCTCAACTGTATAGATAGTATATGAACAGAAAAAAGGACATA
>ERZ869991.625-NODE-625-length-12262-cov-9.468855_pt1 | contig 12262 bp, 7 predicted proteins | sample MGYA00520862_ERZ869991 | MGnify/ENA primary metagenome ERZ869991 (study PRJEB32232, sample SAMN07284978) | human gut metagenome | biome: human-associated habitat; material: feces | host: Homo sapiens | place: Tanzania | collected 2014-08-11 ...
CAGGCAACAGGCTCTTTTACTATACTTTTCCAAAGGATGCCACACATTCTTACGAAATCGACTTTTTGTTGTCACGCGGCAGTAAGTTGTGCCCTATAGAGGTCAAGTCGTCTGGATACAAAACGCATGCCTCGCTTGATGCTTTCTGTCAAAAATTCTCCAACAGGATAGTAAATCCGTACTTGGTTTACACCAAAGATCTGCAGAATGATGGGCAAACACTCCTGATTCCGATTTACATGACCCCATTCTTATAAAGCAATGTTTTTTATTGTACCTTTGCACCGCAGTTGGGCGATAAAAACATCATCTCGTCAGCGAGAACTTGATGCTCAGGCCGAAATCCTGTGTGGTGGTAGGATAACTGCTGCTCGACAGGAGCGGGGTGTTGGTCTGACGGTCATAATAGAAACTCATGGTAAGGAGTTTACTGAAGGTATAATCGGCAGAGAAACTCAGTTTCAGAGCATTGTTGCCGCTGCTGGCACTGCTTACCATTGAGGCAATATCACGAACGATGGCTGCCTGCTTGCGGAAACTGAAGTCAAGACGTAGATTCAGATCATGGTTGGTACCATTCTGAACCGTCTTGGTAGTCGACGCATTCTTATTGGCTGCATTCTTGTTGCCGCCCTTCGACTTGGAACGGGAGGCCTTGGCACCCCAGCCGAAAACATCGAAGTTGTTGATGCGGTAACCCATACCGATTACCCAGTCCTTACTCAATGCCTCGTTCAGCTGCACACTCGTCATACTGAGGTTCAACACACGGGTCTGGCGATATTCTGCCTTCACCGTCATATTATTGTTGAATGTGACATCCATACCCAATAATGGCGAGAACGACTCGTTGATACTTACCTGCGAAATGTTGAACATGCTGCTTGGAGATGGATTGCCCGTAGTGGCATCACTCACGAAGCCGAGACCGTTCATATACTCCTGGAAGGTGCTGTAACTATTGTAGCTGCCTACCGCAAAGACGCTTTTGTAAGAGTGGTTGATGTTGACACTCTTGAAGTGCTCATTAAACCAAGGCAGACGTCCCAGTCCACTGTAACGGATGGTCCAGTTTGGCAACATCCTACTCAATGCCGGGAATACCGAGAGCGAATTGCCACCCATCGAGGTATAAGCCTTGAGGAAGGCAGGAATCATGACATCGCTGCTATACTGGTTGACCGGCGTGCGGGAAGCATCAAACTTGCCGCCAGCCAAAGCCGAACCAGCCGGATAAACGGTTCCGGCATACTGCGCCTCTACCCTATCTCTGAAACCAGCCAGCGAGTTGACAAACTTCTCGAAGGTCTTGCTGCGATACCCCGAATTGGCATTGCCCATTCCCTCGAAAGCCGAACCCAGCGAGATGGTAGTCATCTGGAAGGCTCCACTCTGGGTGGTTGGCGTTCCTTCATACATATACTGTATGCTCTTCTGCGTGGTCTTGGTACGTGTGGCTGAGAGATCAATCTTGAAATCCTTGACAGGCTCCAGGGTGGCACGCAACGTAAGATTATCCGTTCTGCTGGTAGTGGCTGGTGTTGCGATACTGTCGTTGCAGAGCAGCCAGTCGTTGTTTCTAGCCTTCTCGATATAATCGTCGCCAACCATACCGAAGGCGAAGTCAAGACCCGGTGCCATCTGTCCCACCTTCTTCTGTCCGAAGGCATCACCCACACTAGGCAAGAAACCCGGCAGGGTGAGCTGATAGCTGCTGCGATAGTTGATGCTCACATTGCGCACCATCATTGCCAGGCGACTAGCCAACTGCAATCCCTTATACCATTTCTTATCATCAAGCGGTTCCTTAGCCAGTACGGAGAGTTTTACCTTCATGGCAGTATCTACCTTTGAGATGATTCTGATCTGGTTATTATCCACCTTTTTATATTTAAGCGGGAACACTTTGCCGTCTTCCGTCTTGGCATTCACAATCAGTCGTCTGGTGTTCTTGCCGTGACGTATCTTGAATGTAGTATCAGGCAGGAGGGTGATTTCCCGTTCGAAGGCACGCTTGTTCTTTGGCAGCGCCTTCTTCGGATCTGCCGCCTGTTCCTTTGCTTCCTGCTTCTTTTTCTTTTTTTCCTGCTTCTTGCGCTGCATCTGTGCCCTACTCTGGGTACGGTCAAACTTATCGTTTACCTTCTTCAGGAAAGGCACATGGTTGTAGAGTTTCACCAGGTTAAAGTTACCGTTCAATGTCAGTTCGCGCTGGGTATTGATGGTATTTCCATACGAGTTGCCCTCCTCATCCTCTGTACCGCGCTCCCAAGAATAGTTGGCATTGTAAGAGGCATCGCTGTTCACCCAGTCGAAGACAGGCAGCAGATTGAGAGGCACCTTGTAGGATGCCTGGAAATTCTGACTGTAGTCGAGCGGTGCACCCCAGTGGCGGATGCTGGTCCATACGGAATCCTTCCAGGCATGATACTGGTCGGCATAAAGATCCTTGTTGACCGGTGTATATGGTTCCTCTATCTGTGCATGGGTAGCACTCTGGAAGTTCATGTGCAGGTTCTTGGTCAGATCCCAGTTGATGGAGAACTCACGGTTCCAGAGGAACTGCTCACTGAAGGTGAGCGGCAACTTGGAGTCTACTCCGGCAGCTCCACTCATCAGGGTTTCCATATCGCGCTCCTGCAACTCGTAGTAATCGCGCGTCATCTCGGTATTGAAGGCTATGTTCTGCGGTAGCCAGTTCAGTCCGAAACGTTTCAGAATGTCGAGCCACTTGCTCTTGTTCTTCAGTCCCTTGAACGGTTCCCATGCCTTATAAACCGGGCTCCACGAATAATCCAGGGCTCCGCGCCAGTTGTCCTTTCGCTCATACATCGTCGTTTCACCCGTAGTATACTGATGCTGATGACTGTAGGTGAACGAGAAGTTGGCAGGATCGTATGGCATCGGATGGCGCTTGGTAGCGATACCCACCCGGGCATTCGAGATGGAGAAGTTGGTCTGCGTAATCTTGGTGGCAGCGATGTTCTCGATAGAATCGCGCTCATGCTTGGAGCCGGCGGCATCGAGGGCATCCTTCAACTCCATATCGGTATCCAGCGGATTATACTTAGGAGTGGTCTTCTCCTTGGTGACACTATAATATAAAGGTATACTCACCTTCGCCTTGTCAGGGAAGAACTTACCCATTTCGAGCGATGTGGTCACACTGTAGGTACCGTAATTATCGGTAGTGCGACTTGCCACGCCATCTTCCAGACCGCCGAATCCCTCGCTGATGTATCTGCCGGTGGCATTCACGCTACCCAAATCGGAGAGTTGTACGTTCAGGTTGGCATTGGCTGCCCAACCACCCGAATTATTGTGTTCCTTGAGTCGGAGTTCGTTTATCCATACCTCACCACTCTTGATGTCGGCAGAATTGTTTCTCACACCCAGCATCATGGTCTTCACCTCGCCGAGACTCGGATTACCCACGATGGTAATCTTGTTCTGCGGATGTTCTGCATCCATCATGGAATAAGGAGCGAGATAAGAAGCCACACCCTGTGCCTTCGCCTTGTTGCGGTTTTTCTTCAATGCCGTAAAGACGCTCAGCGGCACATCGAGCATATTCTCCTCAGGCCATACCGCCTTACAGTCGGCTAGCACATAGCGGTTGTAGTTGGAGCGTGGCTCGGTGAGCTTCAGTGGGATTTCATACTCGTAGTAATTGTTCTTATAATCGCTACCCAGACGGATGAAGACTGAGAGATCACCATCCTGCAGACGGGTGGTATTCTGCTCCAGAGCATTGGCATGGGCAAACATCTGGATGCGCTTGTACTGGCGCAGATCAAGGGTAGAATTCCTGTAAACCGCCTTCGCCTCGCCTGTGCTCATATTCTTGACCACCAGACTCAACGCCTGCTCGTTCGCCTCAACCAACTGAGGCTGACTAGGATCCTGTTCGCGCTTGATACCCGGAGGCAAAACATAGTTGACCGGTGTCTTCTCGCCGTTCTCTTCCAGACTCACGCTGCTTGCGTCGAGGGTTCCGCCACTGGCTGCACTAAGCGGCTGGTCATAAGTACGCCACTTGCCCATCACGAGGTCGAAGGTACCGAAACGCAGCACGATAGGTTTCTTGAAACCGGTGAGGAACATACGCATGAAGCGGATGCTGGAGAAATCGTTGATATTGCCCTGACGGCTCTCAAACTCATCGATAGGTATGCGGAACTGATACCAGGTAACGGTAGACTTGGTATTATCACGCCAGGTCTGGCTGTATTCACGCTTATCTACAATATGATTGTTACCCACCACGAGATCTTCCGGACGGATGCTGACACGGTACTGGAAGTATTTCTCATATTCGTTGAGGGTATAATCCTGGTTGATATCCTCGACATCCGGCGTTGACTTATAAGAAGTATCATAGCTCTCAGAACGGCTGTCGCTGTCAGGCGAGTTGCCCTGAGGATTATTGATATACTTATATCGCTGCAAGATAGGAGCACGCATCTCATCCCAGTCGGAACCGCGGAAATAGTGGTAGTCATCACGTGCCGGATCGGCAAAGATGCTGTCGAATACCGCCTGGTTCACCTTGCCCTGAATCTGGTCGAGATAAGCACTCTTGTAGAATTCCTGCTCTTCGGCATCGGTCAGTCCGTTGAAACCCACATCCTGCAAGGCTCTGCTGCCACTGGTGGTAGCAAAGGCATAGGTCACGGTGCTCTGGGTAGGAATCTTACCCCATTGGGTATAGGTGTAGCTCTTGCTGCCATCCACCGGCATACCACTCTCATAGAATTTCTTGCCATCACGCAGGATATCCTCGCTCACCTCGCCCAGGTTGATGTAGAAATCTCCACCGTAATCGGAAGCATCTGCCTCTTCACGGGAATAGATGAACGGATCGAGCATCCAGAACTCGATGTATTCGATGTTTGCCTGCTCGAAATCGTTGGTATCCAGCTTACGCATCATTCCGCCCCAGTTGCGCTGCGGATTCTGCAGGGTTCCGTCTGCCTGCAAATCTGTTACATTGAAGTTGTATGGTCCCGGCTCGCTTGGATAGTAAGCCAGATTGAGTACATTCAGGGTATTGGTAGCGCCCTGATAACTGCTCTGGTCGCGCAATGGGAAGAGCTCCTTGGTATAGACCTCGCGAACATAATGGTTACTCAACTGCTTGAGGTCGCCCTTGATATGTCCAGGAGTAAGCGAACTTCCACGGCGGGTGAACAGCGGATCGATGGTATACCAGGCTAGGCGCGAACGGTGGAAACCGCTGCTCAGACCGGTCTTGTCGCTGTAATCGTCCTTGAAGTTGAGTGAAGGCACACTGGATATAAACCAGGAGGTAGGAGTCGTCACATCGATGGTGGTCTTCGTACCCTCGAAGTCGTCGATATAAGATGCATTATCCTGTGTGCCGCCTGCCTCTCCGGCAATGAGCTGGGCAAATTCTCCCGTAAAGGATATCTGCGATGGCTGGGTGAGGTGCAGGAATGGTATCTTGTCAAGCACATTGGTGAGCCACTGACTCTCCTTGCGCCAGTTGAGATTGATGCCCCAAAGGGTATTCTTCAGCGGTTCGGAGCCCATGGAAACCTTGGTGGTAAGCGCCTGTTCGGAGAGGTGCTGGATAGTACCGCTCAACTGGAAGTTCTTGGTAAAATCATACTCCCAGTTCAGTCCGAACATCGTTTTTCGGGTTTGTCCGTAGTCGGTATTACTCTCCAGAGAAACATTGACAGCCGTACCGGCATCGATGATGCTCTGGTTCAGAATGGTCACCTCGCCGGCACTGTAATCTACCGAATAGTCGGTGCCCTCTTTCAGGGTGACACCGCCTGCCGTAACTATCACCGAACCCTGTGGCACATTGTAGGCATCGAGCGAGATGACATTGGCTGCAGAGCCCTTGAACTGTCCCACAATCTGATACTTGTTCTTTTCGGCTATCTGCTTGGCTACGGTCTTCGTACTGTCATAGAGTTCGGTAAAGGCATACTTTTCAGCCTTGTCGGCAGCCACGCCCCGCTTGACCAGATAATCACGCATATAACTGCCGAAAGGCTCTACCTTCGGAATGAACACGCGTCCGTTAGAGATGGTATAGCCTTCTACATAATCGAAATATCCATTGCTGTGTGCCTTGTTGTTATTATCCAGACGGTCGGCTCCCAGCACTCGGATGATAGGCTGTTCCTTCACCTGCTGCTCTGGGATATAACTGAGATATACGCCGGTGGTATCGCTCTGGTATTTCACATCCAGGCGGAACTTATCCTTCTCTACGGTAGAAGCCAGATAATAAACGTTCTTCATCATCAGCCCCCAGTTGCCCTGTCGCGGATTGTTGCTGGTATTCTTGAGCGATTTCACGAAGAGTGCCTGCTTGGTATCGCTGAGATCGGATGCAAACTCGCCCACCTGATAGGTAACGCCTCCCGATGTATACTCATAGGCTACGGCAAGTACCTGGTCGGTCTGCAGACTGGTTTTCAATGAGATATAACCCAAGGCGGTATTGACCGTATACTCTGAAGAATTGAGCAGACGGGCACTCTCCAGTTTCTCATAATCGGCTCCGCCAACCAGTCCGCCTCCATCGAGAGTGGTTGCAGCCTGGTCGATGTCACGGGCAGCAGCATACTGCCCTGTCATCGCCGCATACTCTGTATTCGCCTGGTTAGAAGGCACCTGTCCGCTCGCCGCCCACATCGAGTTGCTCAGTTTCTGGTTCTCGCCCAGGTCGGTCAGGGCTACGATGTTTCGGGTATTGGTGGTATTGCCGGTTTTGTTGGTAACCCATACCTCCACACGGTTGATGGTGATGCCCGTGGTGAGATTAGGGAGTTTCTGCATCCAGGCATCATAATGGTTTCTGAAATACTGGGAGAGGAAGAAGTGGCGGTTCTCCTCATAATCGGCAACATTCAGTTCGAAAGGAGTGAGCTGCACACCGCCCCTGGTAGATACGCTCTTCGATGCACTCTTCTTCTGCGAAGCCACCATCTGCAGCTTGAGTTTGCCAAACTGCATATCGGTTCTAACACCAAACAGACTGCTGGCGCCTTTGATGAGCGAAGAGTTGGAAGGGAAGGAAACGTTGCCCGCCTCAACGAGTTTGATGATTTCATCTTCCTTGCCGTCGTACTTCAGTTTCATGTTCTGTGCATCGAAATCGAAGGTAGCATCGGTGTTGTAATTCAGGTTCATGTTCACCTTATCGCCCACCTTTCCGTTGACGTTGAGGTTGATTTTCTCATCAAAATCCATCATCGTCGTCTTACGGTTGCGGATAGGCAGCGAAGGATTATCGATGCTCTTCTTGTTGACACCGAACTTGAGTTCGGCAGAACCCTGCGTCTTTACTCTGATACCGCCAGGACCGAAGATTTTCTCGGCAGGTCCCAAGTCGAAGTGCATATCCGAGAAATCGAACTTCTCCTTGCCTTTAGCCTGGAAGATTTCATCGTTCTGCTTGCGGAAGTAGCTGTTGCGCTGCTGCTGTTCGGTCCATGCAAGATACTCTTTCGGAGTGAGCATGATAGGAGCCGAAAGCCAGGTTGAGCCCATGCGGTTGCCGATGATATAGCGGTCGAGGGTATCGTTGTAGACTACCTGATATTGCAGATTATCAGGACGTTTCAGGTCGAGCGGACTCTGATAGAGGTCGCTCAGTGAGTAAGGTTGGGTGCGCTGAATCTGCCAGCGGGTATGCAGCAGCGAATCGGGAATGGTATCTTCATCGAGCTGCACGGGCTGGGCTGTGCTGGTATGGGTTTTCTTTTTATCGTCCTGAAGTTGAGGCAAAGCTATCGCATAGCCGAAGGTTGCCACCATCAGCCAAGCCAATAGAAAAGATATGAATCTTTGCTTCTGTTTCATCGATAAAAAACTCCTAACTTATTTGATTTGCTTCAATGCCAGTTTCACAACCTGTTCTACCGGGAGATCAGGCTGTGCCTTGAGGATATCTACTACTACCTTGGCAGATGGTGCCGGCGAGAAGCCGAGCATGGTAAGGGCACTTACCGCCTCATCCTTTACGTCATTGTTCACCATCACCACATTGCCTCCGCTGGCTGGCAGTTCGTCAGCTATGCCGAGGCTCACGATTTTATCTTTCAGGTCGATGATGATTCGCTGTGCTGTCTTCAGTCCGATACCCTTCACGGTTTTCAGCACTTTGTCGTTACCTGTAGAGATGATTTCACAAAGTTCGCGTGGCGAGAGTGAAGAGAGAATCATACGGGCTGTATTTCCGCCTACTCCTGAAACGGTGATGAGGAGGCGGTAGAGTTCACGTTCCTGTTTGGTAGCAAAGCCGAAAAGGGAGAAAGAGTCATCTCTTCCACCAGCCACCAGCACTTCGTGAACATAGAGTTTCACTTCCTGTTTGCCCTGAATGGCAGTATATGTATTGAGCGATATATTGAGTGCGTAGCCCACCCCCGCTGTCTCAACAACAGCCAGCGCAGGTGTCAGCTCTGTCAGATCGCCATGAATATATTCTATCATTTTCTTTTTCTCCTAATTAAATTAATATATTAATAACGTGCGAAGGGCAGGATTATTGTAACAGACTTCCAGAAATTACGTCCCGACATAGTGCAAAGCGCATCGGGAGGTATTGGAAAGAGGATGAATGATGTTTCGCAACAAAATAGCGAAACTGTAAGGTTCTTGCTACGGATACTTTACAAATCTCTGCTTATTCATATCTAAAAAACTATGATTTTACTACTTTAATAAAAAGTGAAGAATTCACTGTTCACTGTAACTCTAACATCGATAAAAAGCTCGCAAATTCAAGTCTACGATTTTTTCTTTTAAAAAGTTTGTCGATTACAAAAAAAAATCCTTATATTTGCAGCCAAATTGCAATTCAACTTCTAATATTAAAGCGTATGATGTGGGGCACATATAAAAGATTTTTTTAAAAGGAGCTCAAACTTCATTATGGATACGTCATTAAAAATTTTAAATATGAAAATAAATAGCATAATATTGGGAGCATACTATAGCTGCCAGGCAAATAATTATGCAGATATGAAAGTCTGCATAAACACCTATTTCGTGAATACGAACAGAAATATTTCATTAAAATAAAAAAAAATACTCGATATGTATAACAAAATTATCTTCATTATGATGTTATTACTTATGATTTCGTGCAATTCGAAGCAGAAACGAAATCATAAAAACTCAATAGAGATTAAAGAACAATTAGGACAATCGTCTTATCCTTTTATAAAAAGTATGGAGTATCATGCCTATATACAAGATAATGAGGCTATCCCTGTTATAGATATCCAAATCACTGAAAAAGGAAACTTCTCTATCTTTGTAAAATACCAAACTAATAAAAAATATTCGAAACTTAGTTATAAAGAGACTTTGGATTTTTTGTCCACCGTCATAGAAAAACAAAATAAAGAAAATATTCCCCTCTCTAGGCTTCAACAAATATTTATAAGAACAGAAATGTGGAATGAAAATTCCATCTATACTTCTATGGAGGAATACAGGAACATAAACATTCCACATGGCGAATATTTTAACAAAAAAGCGAAGGAAAGCCGTATAGTTTCAGACATCACAAAAATACTATCCAGATATAACTTAAAGATTGGAAGTCTCTCATACGAAGGTCTGCTACCGCTAGACGGAAAAGTCATTAAAGAAATAAATAAAAATATAGAATTAAATACGTCAGAAGCTTACCTTACAGGGAATTTAGTTTTAGATATTGCAAACCAATAGTTATGAAAATCAAGAATTTAGAAGAAGCATTAATCTGTTTTAAAGAAAATGCAATCATTCATGGGGAATGTACGCAAAATGGAGACTACAAACGTGGTAACAAAAGCCACAAAAATATAATAAATGCCATCAAGTACATTTCTGCAGAACATAAATATGAAATTTTAGAACCTCTTTTGGAAGATAACAATCTTTCTGTAAGAATATGGGCAGCTTATGCACTATTGCACGTTAATACTCCAAAAGCAGTAAAAGCATTGAAAGAAATTGTTAAGAATGACAGTGGAATTATGGGGTTCAATGCAGAAATGACATTAGATGAATTCAAGAAAGGCAACATTTAACCTGCATATTTCATTCTCACCTAATTATACGCATGAGCCAAAGTGCAAAGATTTGCCAGAAATTACATCCCGACGTAGCATGTAATACGTCCCGACGCAGAGCCAGAGACGTCGGGACGCAGCAAAAGCTACGTCAGGACGTAATTCAAAGCACATCGGGAGGAATCGGAAAGAGGATGTATGATGTTTCGCAACAAAATAACGAAACTGTAAGGCTCTTGCTACAGATACCTTACAAATCTCCGCTTATCCATACCTAAAAACTATGATTTTACTACTTTTTGCAACTTTTATGAGTTAAAATTCTATTAAAACGTCACGTATTTCAAGAAAAAGCTATACTTTTGCAACCGGAAATAGAATGAAAAGCGGAAAACATATCCGTTGGATGACTAAACCGCAAGAAATAAAAACAACAAAATAAAAGAAATAAGACAATGAAGAAATTTAGAGCAGCCGTAGTAGGATACGGCAACATCGGTAAGTTTACTGTTGAGGCACTCGAAGCAGCTCCTGACTTTGAGATTGCAGGTATTGTACGTCGCCAGGGTGCCAAGGACAAACCAGCTGAGTTGGCAAACTATGAAGTAGTAGATGACATCACCAAGTTGAAGGATGTAGATGTTGCTATCCTCGCAACCCCTACCCGCTCTTGCCCTGAGTATGCAGAGAAAATCGTTGCCCTCGGTATCAACACCGTAGACAGCTTCGATATCCACACCAGCATCCTCGACTACCGTACCAAGCAGATGGAGAACTGCAAGAAGGCTGGCAAGGTAAGCGTTATCTCTGCTGGTTGGGATCCAGGTTCTGATTCTATCGTACGTGTTCTGATGGAGAGCCTTGCTCCTAAGGGTTTGACATATACCAACTTTGGTCCTGGTATGAGTATGGGTCACTCAGTTTGTGTTCGTGGCAAGAAGGGCGTAAAGGAAGCGCTCTCTGTAACCATCCCATTGGGTGAGGGTATCCACCGCCGTATGGTATACGTAGAGTTGGAAGAAGGTGCCAAGCTTGAGGATGTAACAGCCGAAATCAAGGCAGACCCATACTTCGCTCATGATGAGACCCACGTATTTGCCGTAGCATCAGTAGATGATGTAAAGGATATGGGTCATGGTGTGAACCTCGTTCGCAAGGGTGTATCTGGCAAGACCCAGAACCAGCGTTTCGAGTTCAACATGAGCATCAACAACCCAGCCCTCACCGCTCAGGTCTTGGTTAACGTGGCTCGTGCTTCATTCCGTCTGCAGCCAGGTTGCTACACCATGCCAGAGATTCCAGTTATCGACATGTTGCCAGGAACTCGTGAGGAAATCGTTGCAACACTCGTGTAAGGACATTGAACTTTGAGGTTTAAACATTGAACTTTATGATTAGTTTTACAGGTTCAGATTCATAGTTTAGCAAACAATAAAGGCTCGCAAGAAGTTTCGATTTCTTGCGAGCCTTTTCTATTTATTTCTTTCGAGTTTACTCATCCTCGTCTGTTGACCAGACAGTGAATTATAAAGAATTTTGTTTACATATACAACTATACGAACACCCCACAATTACACCTATCCGCGATTAAAATTTCTCGATTTTTACACCTATCCGCGATTATCAGATGGTACAAACATACACATATCCGCGATTATCGGATGGTGCAAATATACACATATCCGCGATTATCTCCAAGAAAAAGCCAGTTTTTATCGTGAGGGATAAAGCCAAATCGTGGTAAGCGGCTCCGCGTTTATACCATTGCAGTCTTCTCATTTGTTCGTATCTTTGCACCATAGTTTTAAAAACACATGAATTATGACAGCAAACGAACGTTATGAGAAGGCTTGGGATTCCTTCTTGGTCTATCTGTACCGAAATCCCAAGGCCCAACTTACTCCTTTCTTGAAGGAGAGACATGTAAATCATCGCACTATGATGAACTGGATGAGTGAGAAAGGATATTCTGTCTTGCGTGCCAAGCAGGAAATCCGCCAAGCCCAGGAGGTAGCCCTCAGAGAAAAAGCAGAAGCATCTGCATCAAGTACAGGCATGATGTTCGTGCCAATGGAACCTCCAGCCATAGAGCTTCCTATGGAGGACCTCCTTTATGGCATAAACATAACCTTTCCCAATGGAACTTTGGTTTCCGTTAAAAAAGGATGTGCCAAGTCTGTTATGGCGTTGATGAAACTTTATGAGAAGGAGGA
>ERZ869991.627-NODE-627-length-12251-cov-5.760884_pt1 | contig 12251 bp, 16 predicted proteins | sample MGYA00520862_ERZ869991 | MGnify/ENA primary metagenome ERZ869991 (study PRJEB32232, sample SAMN07284978) | human gut metagenome | biome: human-associated habitat; material: feces | host: Homo sapiens | place: Tanzania | collected 2014-08-11 ...
CAAGCAACAGCAGTTTCATAGGAATTGCCATAGTGAATATCTCCTTTCATGGTTATTCAATTAGAAACTTAATCAATTGTGTTTCAGGTTTAATATAACCTTAACGAAATCCATAAATTGGTTAATACGTTTCATGATGATGGATTGACGATTCTTACGTAACTTATTAGGACTATCGCTCGTCATCATCATCATGTACATGATATATTCAAAATAGCAAACGTATGCACCAATAGTGATTTGAGCGAGAACTAAGAATCCGTTCTGCTCTTCCATAAGCAACCACCATCCTTATTATTTTATTTTTAATTATTTTAGTGTGCTAAAGAAGACAAAAAATAAGAGTCATCCCGAATGGAAGGATGACTCTTATTATTAAGGCTTACTTAGCCTTCTTCTTGTGCTTCTTGGATTTCTTCTTACCCTTCTTAGAAGGGATATCCAAGATGCAACGCTTCTTGGACTTGCGGGCTTCCTTCGGCAGAATGTTAGCTGCCATCTCGATCATAGATGCGAATTTCATTTTCTCAGTTCCTCTCTTTCTTTTACAAGCTCCGAATCTCACGGAGCATATTGTAGTACCGAGGATCCCGGGTAGACAGCGCCAGCTCTCCCAGGACAACCTCGAGATCGTTCTTCTTACCGTGTGCGTAGTAGAGACCGCGCTTGGTATCACCATAGAGCTCAATCTCTTCGCGATGCATCGGATTGGTACGGTAGCAGAACCGACCGCCTTCCTCAATGCGAGCAAGACAACTCACATTATGAGGCATAACGGTCGGTACTTCGGAACCATCATGAACCCAATCCACAATGGTTCCGACATTAAACAAGCGAATGCTTGTCATATCATAATTCCCCCTTCTTCGGCTTATCCTTGCAGCGAACCTGCTCATGGATATAAGCTACAGCGCCACTCTTGTAGTGACGATAATGAGCACGAACCACGTACTGGTACTTCATGGGTCCATGCTCAGCATGTTCACGGTTGATGTTGTGGTAAACCGAAGCCTTCTTGGTCTCATCAACAAGGATATCATCGTTAGCATGAGAAGTATAAGAACTCTTCTTGCTATAGACAATATGGCTCTCAACCGTCTTGGTTGTTGCAGGCTTCCGCTTCATCACGCTATAGAGCATAACAGCAATGAAGTCAGTGATCTCCGAAGTGATGATGTTCACAACATCCATCCGACTCATACCAGCCTTCATGTTAGGCTTGATGCAGCAATTGTAGGTGAACTTATTGCTCCGAGTACCATAGTAGATACCATGAAGCGTAGTGTCCTTACCAAGCTGCATCCAGACGACAGAGTTCCAGCAACCGAGGGACTCTTTGAGTTTATCGTCAAATAAGTACAGCTCAATGATAACCGTATTGGTTTTATCATCAACCGTAAACTTGACGATAGTATCCTTGTAGGAATACCGGAGAAGGCCGTGCTTAATCTTGGACTTCTTAGCGATGTCAACGATCATCGGTCCAAGAGAAGCATGCTGAGCATCAGATGTGGTAAGCTCAGCGAGCTTATCCAGCATACTGTCGAACCAGCAGTCGATGAAATCCATCGTCTCCTGATTCTTGATAATGATGCTACGAAGAAGCACCATATCCTGCCCGGTTAAGGAATTCTTGCCAAATCTTTTTTCAGCCATTGTTTCTTCACTCTCCTTTATATTCATGGCTTATACATTTGCGATGTAATCTTTTGGCTTACGCGGTTTACCAACGCAATTCAGATGTTCGTTGATCCAAATCACTTTGCCGCTCTTGTAGTGACGCCAATGACCACGGGTTGTAAACTCGAACTGACGAGGGCCAACCTTCCTCGGAATCTTAACAACAGGAAGTTGTTTGTCTTTATCAAGATTGATCGTATAGACATTTCGAACTAACGGAACTCTGTTACGACCTTTCTTGGATTTCTTCTTCGAGCTCTTCATACTTTGATCTGCACTCAAAACACTTTTGCTCTCAATAATATAATTTTCTTTATTAATGAGAGAAAGATACTCGGCCGCCAAAATAGCATATGCAACATGCAGAGCAGCTTTAGAATGATCATCTGCATAAGAGCTTTTTACATCTTCAACGGATGTCTTCCTTTCTTTAGCCATACTGGCAAATGCAGCCTCAAGTATTTCTTCATTAAATGGATTCATGATCGAATAAGCCGCATAGCTATTGTCTATTTCATCGTCGGCAAACTCGAGACAGCAACATACACGGCAAATATCATCTGTACATTTTCTGATGTGCCGAAGTCCTTTCGTAAGAATATCAATAGTGAAATGAGTACTTATTTTTTCTTCACCATTGGCGACAGGAATTGGTTTCTCAAAGAACGAAAAGACATAGTCCATTTGGATATCATTGGAACTGTACTCAGGATCAGGCTTGATAAATCGAAATACACCAGTCTTGATGGGAATATGATCCATCTGCTTATAGATGTTAATTAAAGGAATTAGATCCTCAGGATTATCACCAATAAACATTCCGGACAACTTGTCAAAGTCTTTTCTGTCTTTAACGAAAATTCTGTCGAGTTTTTCGACTTCTTCTAAAAAGACTTTCTTATTATTAATTTCAGCCATTGTTTCTTCACGCTCCTTTCAAAAGCTTACATGTGTATGGCTTACTCTACTTTTATAATATATAATTAAAATTCACGACATTACGGACAAAAAAGAAAGAGTAGCTAGAAGCCAATCACTACTCTTTCTTCGACTTGAGCTTAGCTCATGACGGGATACAAGAAGCTGTATCCGCTATCACTTACGAAGTTAATCAAGTCTCTACCAAGTCCTTTTCTGATGAGGAATGCAGCCTCATCAGAAGTGACAGGATAGTATCTACCGAGAACTAAGTCTCTAATAGAATCACAGGTAAAATGACATGCAGAAAAATTATGCATAGATATCAATCCTTTCTAAAATAAATTTAGTAAAAGCATGGTATCTTTCATAAGCTTTCTCCTTGTGGCTTCACGAATATAATATATCATTATATTCCAATTTGATTGGCTGTAAATAGACTAGGCTGCTTAATCCATCCTGAAAACAGAATGGTAAGCAGCCTAGTCTATTATTTATCAATAAAGAAAGGAGACACATTACGTATGGCTATGACTCCTCAAAAACGTAAAAAGATGGAAGATCTCATCTATAAGACGTTTAATGCTCTTGATAAAACAGGAGCTAATACAAAGCATTACAAAACCATCTTTGGAACCATGACTGATGCTCAGTTCGATAAGTTCTTCAAAGAGTTTTTTGCGGATCCAAATAAGTATCTGATCATGACCGTATGCGATTATCAAATCGATTTGAAGATGGAAGACATCAATGATGCAGCTAAGGTTCTTAATATTCCGCTGTTTGAACGAGTTGCATTTCCTCATTATACGATGGATAAGAATAATATCATCGTATCGAAGGAAGCAGTGCCTGTTGGATACTGTCACGTGAAACGTACACAGCAGACAGTTGCTAAGAAGAACGGTCTTTCTACTACAGCGGATGCTCGTTCTTCTCTGACTGGTCAGGTTACCGGTGCTGATAAGAACGGTCGTGAATCTGATATCGAGAACTACATGATGATCAGTCTGAATATGAAGGATACATTGAAAGAACTCAATGGCCCTCGTGCAGATGACATGCATATGAAGCAGCAGATGTATACTGCAATTAACACCAAGGGATATGTCTCACTTGATGACATGGAATCCAATCCTGAGAATAAAACCACCCTTAGTACGGTTGATGTGTACCTGCTTGGTATGGGCCTGAATTCTGATCTGATCACTCGTGGTCTGATGACCAATAAGACCTTGAAGGAGGATGCATAAAATGCCGTATCCTGCTAGAAAGATTACTGATGCTGAGAAAAAAGAACTTCTTGCATTAAAGCCGGATGATCTTACTTTCACAAAGCTTGTGTCAATTTTTGGTGACACAACCGATTCTAATAACGCTTTCAATGGCGTTAAGAAATCTCGATTCAATACATGGGATGAAATGACACTGATGCCTGGTGAATATTTCGTCAAAGAAAAGACTGTCACTACAGTTGGTCGTTTTATCTTCAATAAATATCTAATCGAACGGTTTGGATTCCAAAATGTAACGGGCTACATCAATGAACCTGTCACACAAGGTAAATACGATTCACTTGAAAGTACTTTGAGTAAAGCAATCATTGAAGATAAAATCTCTATTGGAACTTTCTATGATTATATCGACTATCGAGATACTCTCGGCATGCAGTTGAACTCTGTCATTACAACTTCCTTTAGTCCGAAAACAGTTGCGCTTCCCCCTGAAATCAGAAAGAAGCGCGATGAACTTTTTGCAAAGAATAAGGAAGCTCTTGATAATGGTGATATTATCACCTCAGACAAAATCGAAAAAGAGCTGGTCTCCGATGTCAAGAAAGAACTCGGCGATGATCCCGGCATGGATCTGTACAACTCTGGTGCTCGTGGTAACTTTGGTAACTACAAGAATATGATGTTGTACAAAGGCGCTACAATGAATAATATTACTGGAGAATATGAAATCGTCCGGTCTTCGTTCATGGATGGTATTTCAAAACAGGATATTCCGTCTTTCGGTACTTCAGTCGTTTCTGGTTCTTACCCGAAAGCAGTCGGTACTGCAGTTTCTGGTTATCTGACAAAACAGCTTCTGGCAGCAATGCAGAGCGAGGTTCTTGATGAAAAGGGAAGTGATTGTGGTACAAAGAAAACGATTGCATATATCATGACTCCTAAAGATGTAAAAGAGTTTGAGTATCGCTACATCGTTGTCAATGGGAAGAATGTCTGCCTCACACCTGACATCATCAAAAATTATGTCGGTAAAGTAATTCAGCTTCGATCTCCAATGTATTGCATTGGTAAGCAGATCTGTAATATGTGTGCCGGTGATCTAAACTACAGACTGGATAATAAATACATCGGACTTGGATGTCCGATTATTTCTGGTAAACTTCTAAAAATGGGTATGAAGAAATTCCATACTTCAAATCTTAAGATGAGCCAGATCAATCCTGACGATATCTTAATCTAAATATTCTTACTGGAAAGAGAGGTGATATAGTTTGGATTCAAAGAGACTTCATGAATATGATTTAACCAATGACGAAAGGCATGATCTTATTTATGGTCATCCACAGCATTATATTCAGGCACAGACTTCTGCTGCTCATACCTTCGGTAATGTAACTGCTTTCGTTCAGAACTGGTTAATCAATCTATTCCCTCAAGATTTCTTTAAGACGGTGCATGTCAATAGTAAGATTGCGCATGCACAAATGCGGAGTACTCCGAAAGAGTTCTTAAAGAAGCAACCTCCAATGTTTGTAATTCGTCCCAGAATTGACTGGGATGATGATAATAGATTCTTAAGAGGAACTCCTCTGATTGAACGTCAGGGAGATCTCTACATGATGAATGGTATGACAAACTTACAGGACTTCATTTTCGATAGCAATTCGAGAGCCTGTATTAAGTACCAGATGAATCGTAGCGTCATTAACTTCGATGTCATCCTGATCTTCAATACCATGATTCAGCAGATCAACTGGGCTAACTACTTCAAGAATATGGTACGATATGAGATTCCGTTCAATCTCCAGACATGTCTTGAAAGTTTTATCCCAAGAGATCTTCTTGCAGAGTATTCCAAACTCATCAAAGTTCCTATGGAAGATGAGAATGGAAGTAATGCAAAATTCCTTCATCATCTGAATTCTACTTCAACTTTGCCTATCACTTATAAACTGAAAGGTTCCACTGGCCATGATGAATACTATCGATATTATCCCGTTAATATTGATAGCATCATTACGAACTTCTCAGCAGATGAAGGTGAAAAAGCAGGTCAGGTTGGTGATCTCTATAAGATCAATTTCAGTATGAGATGCGAATTCTATACGACTGGTTTCTACTATCTTTTCTGTGATGATATTAAGAAGAATAGTATCATTACTTGTGATGATAGCGGCAGCACGATTATTCCCATCTTCACTGATGTCTTGACTGAAGATGATACAAATCTTCCTCTTGGCTGGAGTCTGTATGCTTCTCCGTCTTGTAGACTTGAGAAACCTGATGATGAAGTTGACCTGTCTAGTCTATTCAATGATAGCTTGAAGAAAACTCTGAATTGGCATTTCGAACGTGGAATGACTACACAAGATTTCTTCAAGATGAGAGTGAGAAAACAAGGTCGTCTTATGGTACCTGATAAGGATTACTCATTCGACTTCAATACGCTTACTCTTAAATTCAATAACCAAAATCCGTATTATACTTATAAGATCATTCTCCTTGTCAATGTGGATTACATCAATAATCTTATCAAAGACATTTATGGTCTTAAGTAAATTGACGGCTGAAGACGTACTACGTAATATCCATTCATTACGTAGTACGTCTTCTTTATATATAAACCGCCCAATTGAAAAATTGGCAGCGGAGTACAGATAGAATTTGTAAGCCTTGAGATCAAAATCTCTGTACGAAGATGCTCTTTTACGCTGTGCGGTCTATATACTGATGTATATGACACATAACCAAGAGCGCCGCAAAGTAGTTGTCCACTATTTATCAAAGGAGGTATAGAACATGAAAGATACGTTTCATATCAGAGGATATTCAACATGCGCATTTCAACCATTTCTCTCTTTTTCAAAACCATGTATAAGCTAAACAAATTCGATCTGACATAAGAACATTCTTCATTAGACTCAAATCGAGTTACTAACATGTTATCCTCCCTGAAACTATTCTATAGCATTTTACCCTAGAGAGGAATGGTGTAACTATGAAAATTACCTACCTGAAACTCACAAATTTCGTAAATATCGTAACTGCTTTTAAGACAGAAACCATTGAAATTGATTTTACTGGAGCAAAAAACGACGTAATTCTTCTCACAGGTCCGAATGGATCTGGTAAAACGAGTATCTTAAGTTGCTTACATCCGTTTGCTACAAATGGTAATCTGGATGTTCGTGATAGTAATCCTTTGATCGTTGCCAAGAAAGATGGATACAAAGAAATCCATATTGAGAATGGTAACGATCTTTATATCATTCAGCATTTCTATACGCATAAATCTCCTGAGGGTCATACCGTAAAGAGCTATATCCAAAAGAACGGAGAAGAGCTGAATGATAACGGTAACGTTACTTCCTTCAAAGAAATAGTCCAGAAAGAACTTGGTATCGAAATGGACTATATGAAACTTACCCGCCTAGGTAGTAACGTTACAAACTTCATTGATATGAAGAAGACAGATAGAAAGAATTTCACTGGTAAGATTATCAGTGAAGCTGATATCTATCTGATGTATTATAAGAAAATTATGGCGGATCGTCGTAAAGTTCAAGTAACCATTACGCATACAACGGATATGATTACGAGACTTCATATTGACGACATCAATTCCTTAAAGAGCGCTCAAGAATCTATCAAAAAGCAAATTGCTGAACTTGATGATAGTATTGAGAAAGCCCAGCAAGAGCTTGGTGCTTATCAGCACCAACTGAACGAATATGGAAGCGTACCTGAACTCCATGTGCAAGCTATGAAAAAGAAAGATGAGCTTGATCACATCAAAAAAGTTCTTGCTAAAGTAGCTGATAAATCTATGGATTTAAACCAGCTTAAAGCTGACCTGGAACATAGTAAAATTGAGCTTATCAAGGCAAAATCTGACCTTGAGAATGCTAAGAGTTCTCGTACTACTCTGATCAATCAACTGGATGGAATCGTCAGTGATATTGATGATGTCGCTAGAGAAATTGATCGAATCGACAATGACCAGAATATCAAAGACATGGAAAGTGTCATTGAATCTCTGAGAGAACGAATCCAAAAACGTTCTAAAGATTCTAATCTGGCTGGATATATTTCACCTTGCTCTAAAGCACAATTGGAAGAATTCATTAAGGCTATGGATAGTGCAATGGATATTCTAATGACTACTTATGAGCTTGGAAAAGGCCCAGTTGATAGAGCAATCTCGTTTATTAAAACTGGAACGAGTGCTGATGAATACGCAAAGAAGAATTCTGAGAAGATTCGAAAGAATCGTATGCAGGCTCTTTGTGAGCAAGTATATGCTGATATCTCTAAAGGAATTGGCGTTATCAATCCTGGATGCAAAGATCCAGAGGATTGTCCAGTATGCCACTTCTATCGTATTCTGTATGACTATGCAACTCAAAGTCCTGATAAAGTTGTTGAAGATGAAACCTTCGTTGCTTATACGAGAATGGCTTCAGCCAATATTCGTAAAGTATTGAATGTCATCAAGAACTACAGTGAGCTCTATGATGAAGGAAGCATTATGCCAGATGTCATCAAAAAGCATTTTACTCTTGGAGCTGTCTTAGATCGAATTGCGAATCAGCAATGGATCTATGACAAAAATCTTCTCTATGGAGAACTAAGTCTGATTACTGAATATGAACTCCAGCAAGCAGACCTAGAGGAACTTCAGCGACAGAAAGATATCTATAAAAAGTATAAAGCAGCTAATAGCAACGGTGAATACTTCCATAACAAAATGGATGAGCTCCAAGAACAGAAGACTGATGTTTCTTGTAAGCTTGGAGAATCCAGAGCATTGGTTAAATCTTTGGAAGAAAAGATTGACGATCTCACTTCTTATATTGCAGATACTGAAGATATCATTTCTGCTATGGAAGAAAAAGATGATATTGAAAACGACTGGCTTACTATTGCTAGTAAAGAAGCCATGGCAATGGACTTGTCTGGTAAAGTAAAGCATGCTAGTGAAAGAGTATCTACTCTTCAGTATGCTCGCGGTAAACTGGATAAAGACCGACAGAATAATGAGTATCGAATCAAGTCCTATAAGGATTTAACAAAGGAACTCAAGAAGCAAAACGAAACCTTTATTGATTTGGATTATCTCAGTAAAGCTCTTTCCAGTAAGGAAGGAATTCCTCTTATCTTCATTCAGGCTTATCTGAAGGATATTAAAGATATCGCTAATAACCTTCTGGATGTAGTCTATGGTGGAGATCTCCGTCTTGCTGAGTTTGAAATCAGCGCAGATGAATTCGGAATTCCCTATATCACAAAAGGAGCTAAAGTAAAAGATGTCATCTATGCTAGCCAAGGTGAACGTAGTTTCATCTCGCTTGCATTGTCATTTGCTTTAACTTGCAGAAGTCTTTCCAGTTACAATATCATGCTTCTGGATGAGATTGATTCTACTCTGGATACAACGAATCGTGAGAAGTTCTTACGAGTACTTGAAATGCAAATCGAAATGATTCATGCTGAGCAAGTATTTGTAATCTCTCACAACGACATGTTTAATGCATATCCAGTAGACATCGTAGATACCAAAGGAAGAAAAAATAAGAATGCTGAGTTAGCATCTTATATCCAGATTACAAAATCCTGATAATAACCACTCTAGTATACGATAAATATACTAGAGTGGTTATTTTTTAGTATAGGATGTCTTCGTCATCAATGGTATCTTCTTTCTCTTCTTTAGCACCAAAGAAGAAGAATTTGATGAAGTAGTATACGTATGCAACGTAGTATACGATATCTTCAATCAATTGACAGATTAATCCCAATGGTATCATCTCCTTATTAAAAAGATGGTTAATGAAGACTAGGGTGAAAAACATAAAACACCTAGTCTTCATTAACCGTAGTCGATATTAGAGAATATCTACACATGAAAATATCGAGCATGGATTTGATATTTTAAAGCTGTTATAAAATTCTGAAAAACGGAGGAATCAGTAATTTTATTGGAAACAGAAAGGTTGTGGTTTGAACTTGAAAAACGATGATGACATAACCATGCTCGATTACCATAACGTAAGTGTGAAAATACAAAAAAAGAAGGGTGCCAAATATATTTTCTGACACCCTTCTTATTACTCATTACTGAGCAGACTCTTCGTATGCCTTCTGAATCGCATCGTCAATAGCGTTCATCTGCTCTGGAGTAACTCCGTCTTCACGGGCAGACTCCTGATAACGACGACCATAGATCGCCTGAGACGTGGAATCGTAGGGTGTATCAGACTTGTCAGAAATGCCAGCCTCAGCATTAGCCTGAGAATCATAATCTTCAGCAGTAGGCTCACATGCTTCCACAGCGGCCTTCGCCATCTTCTCATAGAGAGTGGCTCTACCATCGCATTTCTTATAGTAAGTGCTCAGCTTATCCTCAGCGGCATGCCTAGCTGCATCATAAAGCATCCCGATTTCGGTTTTGTTATAAAAGATCTTAAGAACTTCTCTCAGGGCAGCAACTTTGTCATTAGCAGATTTGAATCTGTAAAGAGCCTGCTCGCCTTCGAGATTGCGGACACGATATTTATCAGTGGATACCTCTTCATAACAAAGATTCCACTTTGCACAATATTCGTTGAGCTCATATTCAGCAGCCACCTGCTCATGAACGTACGAAGTGAAAATGTCAATAATACTCTTACGGATTTTGATCTCTTTCATAATGAAACCTCCTTAGCAGCTTCGACGACAGTGCTATTGTCATGACTAGAAACTTTACTCATCATTGAATTGACGATCTCAGCATGATCTTTTGTGAAATAAAATAAGATCTCCTGTTTCTTTACTGGCAATTTCAGTTTCTCGCGCTGAAGTCTTTCCCCGCTAAATTTCTTATCTGACATAATAGAATACCTCCTTGCATATATTTTACTGGTAGAATATATAATTAAAAAAGGAAGCTTTAGTACTAAAGCTTCCTCTTTCTTATAGGCCGTACCGGTCTTTCATGCGCTGATGCTGTCTTGCAACTTTGATTGCAAGGATCTTTTCAACATCTTTGCTCTTTACACCATAGCCGATCATCAGCATATGAGCTGCATCGTTCATGTCCTCAATACAAGGAATGATCTTATGCTTGATGTAGTCATCCATATCTGTGATTTCATCTTTCTTTCTCAGGTACTTGGTAATCAACTGATGAGATTCACACAGAAGTCTCAGAGCTTTCATAGAGGCTCTCTTCTTCTTACATGTATCCATCTTACCAATATCCTTATTTTTTACATGGAAGATTTCCTGAATAATTATGGAACAGAGTTTGACATCAGCAATCTCTTCTGCTGTATGTACATAACTCCCATCCCCATCGATATTTTCAGCGATGACTTCGATAAGCTCACACATCTCTTCCAGGCATACAATCAGATACGTTTCCTCACCGATTGCACTAATCGTTTTACGAATCGCATCCAATGCATTCTTTCTCGTAAAAGCGGGAATGCGCTTATCTTTCATTCCCGCTTTAATGGCTGCTTCATTCATTGGCAACACCTCTTTCATAAATCAGGAATTGTACTTGTAGTATGAGCCGGAATATTACTAGAGGGTGGCTCAACTGGCTTTTCTTCATTCACAGGTTTTCTGGTTGGGAATGTGGGAGTAATCGTGACGGTTGGCTGGTCAAATTCATCCTTCGGAGCCGATTGATACATCGACAGAAGTTGCATTGCCATACCATCCATGTCAAGATTGCTCATCATATTACAAAACCCAGTCAGTTCTGTGAACGTCATTGTACAGCTTGTATCAGGACTATTGATCATAAAGAACGCACCTTCACAAGCTGTCGTACCAACTTCTGGGTCTGTATAGACAACCATCGGCATTAGCCGAATTGTGTTATTATTTTGAAGCTTGACTTCTTCTACGAAGCTTTTCTGATCCTCAAGCCTCAGTTTTCCTTTCTCGTCGTAGTAGAAAAGACCAACGTTTTCTGTGTAGTAAGAGACGAATCTTTTAAGCATTGCTGTAAAGATATGCTTATACATCCGATTTATGTTTACACGTAAAGACGGATTCCTAGCATCATCGCCCTTATCTCTAGTACTGGAAATGTCGATCGTAATAAACGGGTGCGGAGAAACCCGAAAGTACTCCGCACCCGCATACAAACTACGATCAACGACTTTAATCTTAGGACCTTTCTTAATAGCAAGATCCTTTGGTTCTTCCACTATGACAGAAAGTCTAACCTTTATGTTTTCGGTCACTTTTCCATAGTCATAGGTTAAGGTAACCATGTTTACTCCTTCGGCATAATAGTTACGTTCATATCGATATCAGTATCGGTAGCATACCGATTATTGATCGTATCACGAGCGAGCTGATCCACTTCGTTGCGGATCACTTCATCAAAATTATTGATGATGCTATTATACCGACGCTCGA
>ERZ869991.628-NODE-628-length-12247-cov-6.111422_pt1 | contig 12247 bp, 10 predicted proteins | sample MGYA00520862_ERZ869991 | MGnify/ENA primary metagenome ERZ869991 (study PRJEB32232, sample SAMN07284978) | human gut metagenome | biome: human-associated habitat; material: feces | host: Homo sapiens | place: Tanzania | collected 2014-08-11 ...
TTTTTTTTTCAAGCAGAAGACGGCATACGAGATACGAATTCGTGACTGGAGTTCAGACGTGTGCTCTTCCGATCTTTGGTATCCTCAAGGGTATTACTGAGATCAACAAGTCTCGTACAAGCCTTCAAAGCACTATGGAAGCTATGCAACATATGGCTGAGGCAATTAAGGATGATACTACAAATAAGGGTAAGGATCCTAATTCTGTTAGTACGAAGGCTCGTATTCTTGGTGGTGCTGTGAAAGTTCTTATCGGTCTCGATAAGAATTATGAAACAAACGCTGAAAAGGCTGCTAAAGCTGCTGAAGAGCAGGCTACGGCTGAAGCTGATGCAAAGGCAGCGCAGAAAGAAGCGGAGGCTGCTACTGACAGACAGCGCCGTGATGAAGAATATCAACGTCATGAGGCAGAATATGAGCGTAACGAGACTGCTCGTAAGGCAGCTGAGCAGAGACAGGCAGAAGCAGATGCATATAATGCATCTGTCAATACTACAAACGCAGCGTTCACACGTCGTCGTGATTCTGCGCAGAAGGCGATTGATGACTATAATAAGAAAGTCGAGCAATGCGTTAGATATGCTGCAAGTCAGCAGTGTTCTGGGCTTTCTGATAACCATTATACACAACTTCGTGATGCGGTTGAAGCTGCATTTAATCGCATTCAGAATACGTATAGCGACTTCGTCAATGGAGACGTCCGAGATACGATGAGAATTGGAATCATTGGCCGTATTAATAATATGGTCATGCGTAAAGGTAACAGCATGCCTGCTGAACATGATATCGAGGATACTATCAACTACGGCCAGCGTTTTGTATTTAATCCGAATGGTAGAAATAATAACAATAGTCAGAACGGTCGGAATAATAACAATAACCAGAATGGTCGCCGTCATCGCAATAATAATCACCATTAATTTCGAAAGGAGGTAATATCCAATGGATAATGGTCTCCGTATTTTGAACTCGTTTGTGGTTGATCATAAGCGAGCAGAGACTAGCTTCTCTCAGCAGAATTTCATTTCCAATATGAAGTTCTTCTCAGAAGCATATACTATCGATTCTAAAATCATTAGCCAGCTTTATGATTCTACAATCTACGGTCGTTATATCGCTAAGGCTGTTGATAATCTCAATGCAATGAAGTGCATTGATTATGCATATCTGGATAAGTTCTTCTCTGATGTGTATACATCTGCTCCTCTTGAAGGTAAAGGCATTACCATTGGCCTTCAGGATACCAGTGAGATTGAGAAGATTCGCCCTGAGTACATTTCCTCAATTCCTGTTTTCTTTGATAATTACCTGAAGGCTATTCTGGCTGGTAAGAAGAAAAAGAGTGATATTGATAAGGAAGTTCTCAATGGTGTATTTAAGGATAGACTGAAGCGTCAGCTTGTTAAGACTACCCTTACTGTGAATGATACTCGTGACCTTATGAAGATCGATTCTCCGAATCTCGTTAAGGTTGATGAGATTTTCATTGCTAATAATATCATTCCGTTTATTCGTGCATACTCTCAGGAGATTGATCTTCTGAATCGCATTGCGGAACAGACGATCGCACGTATTGCTAATGCTAACGATGATATTAAGTCTTCCGTTGATGCGCTGAATAATATGATCTCTTCCGGTAAGCTAGATGATGATACTATCTATAAGGCAAAGTATTTTGCATTCAATATGCAGAGCCAGTATATGAGCATTTGCGCTTATATTTCTGCTATGCTGATTCGTAAGATTGCATATTATACTTATAATATGCGTGCTATTCAGCATCTGTATAATATCATCATTGCTTACTTCCCGGAAGCTGAAGGTATTCTCCATGAATCCGTTCTGGATGGTAAGCTGGATGATATCGATTCTACTGAGCTTCTCAATTCTATGATTGGTGATGACCTTAGCATCATTCTTCCTAAGATTCACGATGTTGTGAACCGTAAGAAGATTGAAATTGCTAATGTAGCAGCCAAGTATATGAATACGAAGCTTGCCGCTATGGATGATATCAACCATCATGATGGTGAGTATGACAATACTCCGTATCTGGAGCTTTGCAATACATTCGATCAGATTGCAAATCAGCTTCATGACTTTGAGCTTGCTATTAAAAATCCTGATGCTGTGATGGATGATATCCTTACGAATCTTGGTCTGGATGTAAGCTACGTTGCTAAGTTCACTGAAATTGTGAATAAGGCACGAGATACCTCTGCCTATGATGCAATGCTTACTAATCACATGACTGATGCAGCAGCGAAGTCTCTCTACAATGAGATTTCTGACTTTGAGAAGAATGCCTCTGATATTTCTTCCAAGGCTACGAAAGTTTATGTGTATATTCAGGCATTGGAAAAAGCATATGACGTGAATAACGGTCATCTGGATAATCCGACTTATGTTGAGGCTAAGGAAGTCATTGAAAATATTATGTCGGATTATAAGGACTACTGCCTGTCGGTTGCACGTTGCATTGTGAATCGTCTGGATAATCTGTCTCACGTTCTCATTGAGAACTTCGGTGATGAGCGTAAGATCGTTGAGGCTACTGTATATCCCTCTGAGAACGTTGACTTTTATGAAGGCGTTGGCTTCATTGCCGAGTATGATTATATCCTGAAGGAATCTGCTGACATGTTCACAGAACTTATGAAGGATTATAAGGCAATGAAGGCTCAGCGTGATCGTGGTGTGAAACTTGTCTACGAGGCTGATGGAGATAACGGTCAGAATCAGAATGGCCAACAAAATGGTGGCCAGCAGACAAATGATGCGACTGCTGGTAAGACAGTTGACGTCAAAGTTGACGGTAAACCTACTACGAATGCCGAGGCAAATGCTAATGGTAATAGCACAAATGCTGGTGCTAAGGGTATCATTCAAGCTTTCCTGGATTTCATTAAGAAAGTCGGAGAAAAGTGGATGAATAAAGTTCGTGTCTTTATGGGTAAGCATAGCAAGTGGCTTAATAACGTAAAGACTAAGTTTGCTGATCTTAAGGGTGATAATATTCTTATTAATATCGCAGATTACTCTGAGGTTAATGAGAATGCTATTGTCGGCAATATTAATACTGCAATCACCAAAATTAACGGAATCAATGCTGATAATATTCCGAATGAAATCAAGAGTGGTAGTGCTACCGCACAAAAGTTCTTATTCCCTGCAATCCCTGTAATTCAGGGTGCAGAGGGTTTCAAGGATGAGCTTTCTCTTTATTACATTTGGGGTAAGAATGCAAAGTCTGATCCTAAACAGAATCATCTGACAGAATATAAGGGTGATGCTGCTGTTGAGAAGATCAATCAGATGATTGATTACTGCGATAAGTATTTTACTATGGCAGATAATATTCATAAGCAGTTTGATAATCTCACAAAGGCTGCTAGTGATAAGCAGAAAGCTATTAATGATAGCAAGAAAGCTGGTAATACAGAGCAGAACCAGAATCAGCAGAATAACGATAAGACCAATCTTAATCGTGTGATCACTGATGTAGTTCGAAACTTTATTACTTCTACTATGACGGCATGTGAGAAGAAATATGCTGATTATATGATCGCTCTTAAGAAACTTTCTCCGGATAGTGCTGAAGAGCATCCTGATAAGAAGGATAACAAAACTGAAGAGCAGCCTGCTGAAGGTGAATCTAAGTAAATGAAAATACAGGTAAGAATCCAAAAAAGATTCTTACCTGTATTTTTTACGCTGTGACTGTTTTCTTTAGCACAACTGTACTTACGATATCGAATTCTGTATTATTTCCAGTGAAAATATTGACGCATGTACTGAGTCGATATGTTCCACCGTACTTACTGTGTAAAAGCTGATTCTCAAAAACTACTGTGCATTCTTTATTCGGAGTTAATCCAAGAATATCGACGTTCTGCATAGCAATCGTGAGCATCATATTGTTACCAGTTTGTATTGCCTGATATACTGTTGCTTTATAAGGATTCGAGGAATTATTGTAAAGAGTTGTCTTATTCTGATCACCAACGATATTTGCTTTTCCAGCTTTTGCGGAAGAAGCGCTATTCGCTTTCATATCAACCACATCAGCTTCAGTACCGTTAATAACATTTCCAGAAACACTTGAGCTGTAGATGGAAATACTGCTACTCGACACGTTGTAGTAGTAATGCTCATCTTTAGGTTTCTCAAGCATGTTACTCATGTAAGCATGAGTATTTGCTTTATCCATGACATAGAAGACAGATTCTTTCCATTCCTTCTTCTTATAAGCAGTACAGCCACCTTTACAGTCAATGATGTAGCCGTTATTGAATCCAAAAAAGATAGTAGTTCCATATTGATGGAAGCCTACGTTATTATTGAGATAACGCAACTGCTTATCAATTGACTGAGGAGGTAATACCATTTCAGAATAACTGGTAGTATTCTGAAGAGGTGACATAAGGACGTCACTAACTCCAGCTTGAGAAAGAAGATATGCAATGGCTGTAGTCATATCAACTTCCTGCATGATAACATTGACTTGCTTTCTTAAACCGCTTACCCAGTCTTTCTTGAATAAGAAAAGCTCTGTCATATTCAGCAATTCTTCCAGCTTATTAACATCATCCTGGACATTAGCTTCCTTCTTCAGATTCTCTTCAAAGTCTCCGTTTTCATCATCTGTGAATAACACAAATTTTGTATTGAAAACATCTCGTAAGCAACTGGTTTCTTCTAATGTACTACCATTATACTTACGATAGAAAGACTGAAGTCGTACGATGATTTCTACCTTATCCTTATTCTTCAGCATATTGTAATAACGTGATGCTTCAAGCAATACGTTTATTTTGAAGATAGGGAAAGTCGCATCATCATAGTAGTTCTCAATCTTGAAAGTCTGAATTCTTTCAAGAGGGATTTCATCTTCCTTACCATCGATAGAAATTGTAAAGGTAGTAATCTTGTATTTGTATTCAAGAAACCTATCCTTATTTTCATCAATGGTAAGGGAACTCATTGTGCTCATAAGAAAAAAATCATCTCCTTCCTTTTAATGATGATTTTTCTTAGTTTATTAACTCGTTGATCATCAATGGATAGAACTGATACACCGTACGATTCAGTTCTTCCAAAGAGTTACGATCATAGCGGTCAATGATCTGATTCTTAACTTCAAAGAAATCAGCATCTGTCATATCAGCAAACTGACTATCGAGATTGATGCATCTGCAATTGATGCTCATATTATCAGATTCTTCTCCGAAGATAGAGCAGCAGATATCTACAGATCCGCAATCACTTGTCAGTTCGCCATCTTTGATTGCCTTCTTGATTTTATTCGATACAGTCTTAGGGCCAATACCTTTAACCGACTTAATATTACGTCTATGATCTCCAGTAGACGCAAGGCACATCGAATAAAACATCTTGTTGTAAAAGACATCAACGTTATTGACAACTGCCATATTATCTCTAAAGATAAGGGGAATGATCTTATCTAGATCACTAATGAAGAGCACTTGAGTGCTTGCTCTTCTTACCAGTAGAGTAAAGAATCCAGGATAGTTCATGTACTGAGTATCATAATTATCTCCAGTAACTATGAAGTTCTTTCTATCCGGATAGAGTCTACTGATTACCATTGGAACTAAAGAAGAATCAATATTATCCGTTTTGATAAAGTAAGCATTCGGAATGAATTCCATAATCTTACTTACCATAGGGATTATTTCTTCAACTAGCTTTCTTCCGATGACATAGTATTTACCTGACAGGAATTTGTCGTGATAGTATTCACGATAATGCTTCTCATACTTCGTATTCTTAAAGCTTTTGCTATTCAAATTACTATAGTAGAGAAAGACTTTCGTATCAAGTCCATACTTACGGAAGAATCGTTTATAATGTGCAGCCAGATTGATAATTCCAGATACACATATCGTAGTAAAGTTTTTATCACCTATTACGATATCATCAATGTCCCGAATGCTTACTAAGCTATGGAGCAGAGTTTCTATATTGATGTATACGCTGACTTTATCATTCGGTGATAAGAACTTTCTTACTCGGATCATAGAAGCATACTGGAGATATTTGATCTTCATACCTGTGAAGCATACTTCATATGGATTAATTTCATCTGTATCTTTGAAGGGTGTTTGCTTTGACATTTTCTCACCTTCTTATGAAAAAATAAAGAGACAGTCTGAACTCAAACGAGTCAGACTGTCTCTTTCCTACTTACTGTCTACACCCGATAAGTAGTGCTAATTGATTTATGCTTGGATTAAATCACGCGAATCGTGATTACATGTTTGCGAGCTGACCATTGATCATGTCATCCTCGTTGAAGTGGCCCTTCTTCTTATTCTTGTTCTTGCCAGAGGCGATCTTGCAGGTAACGGTATAGTTCCACTTACCAGTGTTGGTCTGCTGGACCGGATGAAGGGCAACGGTAAAAGGCCGGTTCTTCAGATCGGCCACTGCGTTGTTGTTGGAAACGATCATGTCCTTAAAGACCTGACGCGGATCAATCAGGACAATGACACGAGTGCAGTTTTTCTTGAAACGATGGATATGGAGAACAGCGTGCTTTCTGATATCGCGAATCTGTTCGATGTTCAGATGCATCTCACGCATAGCCTTTCCGTTACGCATCAGGTTCTCGAGATCGGTATCCGAGAACATATACTGCTTTACGATGGCTGCATACGGATCGCGCAGACGAACCTTGCTGGAACCCTTGAAGCCATCATCATTGCGATCACCCATGTCAAGGATGTTGATGCCGTTGGGATTAGCGTTGTTCTTCTTGTTCCGACGGATCTGACCATCTTCCAGTGCGCTCAGAGGAAGAGACAGCCAGAACGGAGCAAATACAGGATTGGAATCCTTGTGTACACAGGTGAACACACGAGACGTCAGGCTAATGCCTTCATCCGGGACATTGTCACCGGTGGTCTTGTTCCAACCTGCAATGGCAGCAGTGATACGAGCATTGATGAATTCTTCTGCGAGCTGAGTGCTCGAGCGATATTCGATCACGTTATCGATACGGATCAAGCCTGCATTGTTGTTGATGTCACTCATAGTAAATTTCTCCTTTTTAAAAATGAAATGAATTTTCTTATAAGCATGATTCTTATCTCGACTGGAAAAGTCACATGCTTATATCCTAACAGGATTAGTTGTTTGTATGTGTAGACATTGGGTTTTATACAAACTTCCTTTTTCCATAAATATATAATATATAATCATAAACCCGATTTGTAGATATACTCAGTAACGGTGCTTTTCTTGATACTGATAATCTTACGGGAATGATCAGGCATAGCATTCAGAGAAATGCCATACAGGAAATTGGAAGACTGGAACTTCAATGTATACAGAAGGTAAGCAGTCTTACGATCCTTTGCTACTGCAACAAACTTTGTATTCATTCCATTATTCATATCAACTGTAACAATGACAGAGAGATTGGAATTACGAAGATTGCCAACGTCATTAGCAGACAAGGCAAATTCGATATCACGACCACAGACATCGTCACGAATATAGCGTGCGATTTCGTCAGCAGTGATAAAACGCATCTGCTCGGTGATCTCAAAGAGTTCATCACTATCCAGAACGATATGACTATGCACATTTTGAATGATAGAATAGCCGTTGATGGTATTCAGATCAGAAATGCGAATCTTTCTATCTTTAATACAATAGCCATATTTTTCAGGGTGAACTAAATCTGACAACTGAGAAAGGGTATCATCACGTTCCCAGCAACGCCAGACGGCGTCAACGAGTTCACGATTCTGGCAAGATTTTCGCATAGCCAGAAGGAACCGGTTCACACGAGGCTGAGCCTTTGGTCCGAGCGTATGGAAGTATACAGCGATCTGAATAGCAATGTCGTTGATATCAGCAGGACTTACATGCTGAAGTTCACAGATATTGCCGATGCCTGCAATCAGATTATACTTTAAGCAGTCTTTATTCAGGGCGAGCTGAGGACCATTATTGGTCATCCACTCAACTTTGGTATACACATCCAAGCAGCGTACTTTCCAGGGCATAATATACCGAGTAAGAAGAACTGCGGCTGTATGCATTGTCTTTGCAGAAATTTCATCTTCCCTACCATCGAAGTAATGGAGGAATTCACTTACCTTATCCTCCAGCTCATACATAATTTCATATGTATAAGAAGGAGAATTCACAATAGTCTTTAAAAACTTTACAGGATCAACATCACCGACTTTAACGAGACTATCTGAATGATTATCAATGTCAGTCATGATCTGATTGTAAACAGCCTGGTATGTAGCAGAGCCATTCCAATCATTGATGATGTCCATAACCTTGTAATCAGGGTTATGATCAAAGATATCACGTAGAGTATTATACTTTGCAAATTTGCGGAGACCCGGATGATTAAAGATCACTTTGTCAAGATCAAAGATATTGAATCTGACATAGCTCTGCAGATCAGCGGGCATACTAGGAAGACAATCGAGTACTTCAGCAGTCAACCATTTGTCCGTTTTGATAACCGAGTAGTCCATTTTCTATGATCCTCCTTAAGCCATATAGATAGGTGAATTATCATTAGCAGCGAACTTCTTCTTTGCAAGCTCAAGATACTTCAAGAAGATTTCATTCTGCTTATTGACCACTTTCAGGTAATTGAACTGATTAGAGTTTGTCTTCATGACTTGATCTTTCAGACGTTCTTTCTCTTTATCAACTTCCTGAATCTTATGGTGCATATTAGGATTGTCGCCGCCATCCTTAACTTCAATCTCCAGATTCAGAGAAGGGATAAAGAAGTCGGGGATATAAAAGTGATCCTTTCCATCATACTTATAGGTGTAAGTATGAGGAGAAGGAGCCATTACATCGGAAGACGGGAAATCCATAATCTTGTCAAGGAATTCGAGGAATGACAGTTCATAACTACCAGTATACGGAAGCTTCTTACTACCATCGCTCCAGGTATAGACACCACTAATACTCCGATTAGCAAGCATTCTCTTCTGCTGCTCAGGATCATTCAGAAGAGTGATTTTACCGTAGGTGCCAATCATACGCTTCTTAAACATATCCCGATAAGCAATCTTGCATTTCGGATTATCACAGAATCGCTTATACTTCTTCGTCTTAGGATTCCATCCAGTAGGCTGTTTACACATGACACAATTACCGTGAGTCCTACCAGTCTTCATATAGTAATAAAATTGATATGAATCCATGTCAGGAGGAATCATATCAATATGAGCTTTCTCAAGATGAGCAGCAATTGAGTCTGTATCGGGAAAGACTTTCCCACAGAATTTGCACTTGATAGTGGGCATTCGAATCACGTCCTTTCGTTAGATTTGTAAGCTTATTCCAGTGTTTTTAAGGGCTAAAATTATAAATCACCTAAATTACACTCATTTAAGCTTACTGCTATAGGACATATTAATACGGGAGGTGATGATGTAAATGGCGACTCTTAAGAAAAAAGTGGAGCCTAATTTTGGATTAGACGATTTCGGTAGAGCCAAATATTTGAATGAGACAGAAGCGTTAGCCAATTCGATTCTGAATCTGTTATTTGGTAAACCTGGTTTCTTTCCGTCTATGCCAGATCTTGGTATTAATATACAGAGTATTCTTTACTCATTTTGGGATGAAGTTAATGTCGACCAGTTGAAAGCTGAGATTGTCACACAATGTCAATCGTTTTCTCAGTATATTAAAACTGGCGAACTTGATGTCATCAAAACCTATAATAATAGTCAACCGTTGCTGTTGATCGTTCTTCCTACAAAAATTCTTGATGGTAAGCAGAATCTTTCTGTTGGCATCACACAGGATAAGAATGGTAATATAGCATACAACTACGTGTATATCTGATATATAAGAAAGGATGAGCACAAATGGCTGAAATTAATAATGAAAACGTCGGTGCTTCCACCCCCAGTATTAATCGAGACACAACGATGGATATCGCATCTCTGATTAAGACTGCAAAGAAAGAAGAACCGACTCCTACTGTAACTGCTGATACAAGCAGTGTAGCTGCTCCTGAAGGAAAAACTGAGGAAGCAGTTAAGCATAAAACTAAACTTGAGCAGATGATGGAAGCTCAGCAGAATCAGACGCTTGGTATGGTCGTTGATAATGATAAGCTGAATCATGACGAAAACGTCCAGCTTAAGAATAAGACATCCGACGATGCCATGAGTGATGCTGATAAGTATCTGGCTGATATGGATGCTCAGATCGACGTTGCAAAGAAGATTAACTTCCCTCGTCCTGAGAATCCCCAGCAGATGGTTGGCATCATGGATGCTCTGGATCGTGCTGCTAAGAACCCTGATCTTCTGAAGACTGGTGAAGCTCCTGCTGAGGAAACTCCTGCAGAAACTGCTCCGGAAGAGAATACTTCTGAAGATAAACCCTCTGATGAAGTCATTCCTTCTGAGGATGATGCTAAGAAGGCCGAGGAAGCTGCAAAGGAAGAAGAGCGTAAGAAGGTTATCAATGTCCTGATCGATAAGACTGGCTTTGGTGCTGATTTCCATTTCAGTGATGAAGAGAAAGAGAAGCTTTCTGTTGCTGAGGAAATCCGTGTTAAAGAAGTTGAGGATATTGACCTTGCAACCATTAAGGTTAAGAAGCCTAATAAGTCTTTTGCAGATTCTGTGAATGAGTATCAGCTGGCTGCAAACCGTGTGTCTGTCACATTCCCGCTGTCTCGTTTCCGTGCATACATGACAGGTCTTACCTATGGTGAGATGACCGATCTGACTCTTACTACTGAGCCGAATAACTTCGATAAGCTGAATAAGCGTCTGTCTATCATTTACAACAAGATGGTGAATCCTTCTTGTGGTAAGTTCGATAGCTATGATGACTTCCTGAAGAAGTTTGCATATCAGGACATTGATCTTGCTATCTATGGTCTGATCATTGCAACTTTCCCTGAGACCGATGAAATTGGCATGAGTTGCCAGAACGAAAAGTGTAAGCAGAACTTCACTCATCGTTTCAATCCTCGCTCTCTGCTGCGCTTCGATCTGTGTGGTGACCGATTCCTGAAGGGTATGGATGAGGTTATCAATTGTCCGCTTGGTGAGGAGACTAAGATCATGGAAGATGCTCCTTGCCAGGTTCATAAGCGAGTTCGTCTGCCTTACTCCAAGTATATTCTGGAGATTGGCTTCGCAACTGCTTATGAGTATCTGTATGATATCATGGATAGCATCGATCAGGGTAAGTTCAAAGAGCGTCATCCCGACGACGTGAATAATGTCCTTGCAGATATTACGAATCTGCTTCCTTCCGTCCATGCAGTTTATGTGCCTGATTCCGACGGCTCTTATATCTGCTACACTGGCGCTGATGATATCGTTGAGGCTCTCTATACTGTGAAGCCTGACGAGATCAATCTGATCATTGAGCTGATGCAGAATTACCTTGGTGGTTATGCATATGGCTTCTCTCTGACTGATGTCCGCTGCCCGCATTGTGGTACTCTGACTAAGTACGTGCCTCTCGAGACCATCGATAGCATGCTTTTTCGTCGGTATCAGCGTCTTCGGAATACGAATCTCGACGTAAGCAATATTACGGAGTAATCAGTGATATGCTTGCCCTTTTCAAGGGAGAGCTTTCGTACAATGATATCATGAGAGGTATGGTATACAAAGACATGATCGCTCTGAGAGACGCCAGAGTTGATAAGATTATAAAAGAGCGAGACGAACAGGAGAAAGCGGCTCGCGCTGCAAAGGCTGGAAAACAGACAAACTAATATCAACCAAAGAAGTTCCTATTTGAAATCTTGAATAATCCTTCAATTTTTTAATAGGAGAATAATCCCATGGTGAATACATTAGATGCATTCGCAAATGCATTGTGCTGTGATTCTATTGAGGGATTGGAATGTATTCTTCATTATCATTATAGGAAACTTAAGTTCCTTCATAAATTAGTTTCTTCGCAAGCTAAATTCATTGAAGAAATTGCATCGGATTATGATGCAAATACATCACTTGATGTAAAGCTCGTTATGAGTGATAATAAAGCTGCAAAGAAATTACATAAAATGATTAATCTTGCTATAGATGATCATGATATTGATGGATATGATCTGATCTTGTCAATCAATGGTAACGAAATTATGCTTATCATTGATTGTGATGAAATCTAACAGCCAATAGACATGAGAACCGAGTATAAGTAAAATGAATACTTATACTCGGTTCTCTTTGAGGACATTATCGTAATTTGACAC
>ERZ869991.630-NODE-630-length-12199-cov-4.708051_pt1 | contig 12199 bp, 15 predicted proteins | sample MGYA00520862_ERZ869991 | MGnify/ENA primary metagenome ERZ869991 (study PRJEB32232, sample SAMN07284978) | human gut metagenome | biome: human-associated habitat; material: feces | host: Homo sapiens | place: Tanzania | collected 2014-08-11 ...
GCACGATGATATTTGGCTACACCAGCTATCAAGGCTGGCCTATTCGGTATATCCTTTCTAAATAAACGAATCGTCCAGTATAAAGAGCATTCCCGATACTCCTCTGTCTTCTCTCCGCTAGCTATCTTCTGATACCACTCATCAGTAAGATGAATGGTTAATATTTTCTTTTCTGCCATATTATTTACTTTTTATCAGTGATGGAAACCACTTCGGATCCCGAATAGGATAAGATAAACGATTAGCCAACTCCTTATAGAAGAAATTGATAGGGTTGCGATATAACTTCGTAAACTCGCCCCGCATCTGGAAGGGCATGTGAGGCAGGGAAACGGGTAGCATGGACTTGCTGAATACCGGCAATACCGTTACTGCCAACATCTGAGCGTCGCAGTGCGCTTCCATATCATCTACAAACGTGAAGGTGCCGGTGAAACTGCGAGGTGCTTCCTTGCTCTTTTGCTTATCTGCGGCAAAAAGATTGCCGGATGAGAAGATGTCGCTATCGTCCACAAGAGAAACCTCATGCCATATATCGGGCATTAACTCTTCTCTGTGTTCACACTCCATCTTATTTTCACCCTGGCCTACGAATGTTACCAGATTGCCTTCCTTATTAATATAAGGCTGGCCGAGCTGCCGTTCAAAATCTTCTTTCTTGCAGAAAAAGCACTTTGTGCCTAAACCAGCATATTCTTCTGCCGGTTCTTCCTTCAGTTCTTCTTTCTTTGCCATAGCTATTTTCCTTTATAATTTATACCTTCCCTTTCCAGATACTCTTCGGCTGCCTCTTGACTGTCAAACTTCATGGGGTGGCCGAACATATCTTTCATGTATTTGTATCTTTGCCACCAATGCTTTTTATACATGATAAAAAACTTCATTTTATCTGCAAAAGCAGAGAGTCTATCCCCGTTAAAGAAACTGGGAAAATATAACGAAACAATTTTTATCTTCATACGACTATTTTTTTTTAACTTACTACCTCTACATACTTCAATTTAGCAAATCGGTATGAGGTGTATACTCCATCGAGTGTTTTATTGACTCTTGCCGTAAATCTCAGGATGCAGCCTGTATAATCGTGAAATCCTAAGATGATATACTTCTCACCGACATACCCTGCTACGTATGCGCCAATATCTTTTCCCTTATAAAGGGCTGGCTTCCCGCGATACGCATCAAAAAAGTCTTTGTTTGTCATGCGCTATTTGCTATAATCTACCCGCTCATCTTTGAAACAGGTGAGGCGCTTGGCATCCTCCTCGGTTATCAATTCCAAATCATCGTTATTGTCATTATCCTTGACAACCAAATCATCGGTAAAGACGAAATGATACTTACCCTCATGGGTGGTAAGCTGAGTAGGATGGAAAGGAATGCAGGAAACGATGGCCCGTAAACCTAACTTCTTCAGAATATCATCGTGAGTGGTAACTGGAGGATATGAAGACATCACTTCCTTTATAGCCCTACCCTCTTCATTATTCAGGTTAGGAGCTACCCAGAACTGATTATCATCATTCCAAGTCCTGCTCCAGACTTTCTTATCCAATGTTTCGTACTCCTCAGGAGTAACAACAAACTCGTAGATTTCCAACTTCCGGGAAAAGGTGGAGTTTACATAAGAGGCAATGACTCGGGTTAGCTGGAAGGGTACCGTCTTGCGGATGCGATCACAATACTCTATATTTTGCTTTCGCTCCTTATCTATCACGTCCTTCACCCAATCATAGGACTTAGAGCCTTCTTTTAATTTAAATATCTGCATAGGACTATTACTTTAAGTGATTTTCTTTTGGACCAGCGATTGAATCGCTGGGGACGGGGGCGCGATTTTGCTTCTTGACTTGGCAGTGGCAGGAGGCTGAGTGAATGCAGCAGGTGTAGCCTCTGTCGGTTTCAAAGATGATATACTCGTGACCTTTTGAGGTGACGGTGATACTGCTACCCTTCACGCGGTTGTCTTCTCCTTTCGCATCGGTGATAATCGCGTGAATAAACATATAGAGCATACCCAGCATAAATGCTGTAAATATTATATCCGATATTGTTACTTTCACCTCGTAAAAGAGTTTCTTTAACTTTGCCTTATCCATATTGCTTTGTTTTATTTGCCATTGTCTTCAGGTGTTTGCTCCGGCTCTTTCGGAATTTGATATTCGGTCATTTGACCTATCTCGTAGCCTTTCTTGATAACATCCAGCATACTGGCAAAGGTAGGCTCCTCGATGGGGCCGGGAGTCTGATTGCTCAAGGGCTTGCCGTTCTTACGTGTTGCATCTTTGTCTTCCAACGAAGACTTTATACGGTGCAAGAAGATTCCGATGCCCAAAAATTCAAGATATGGATTTACGTCAGGGTCATCATTATAATCATCTGTGATTTTATCAGCAATGGCTATTATCTTATTGCAGGTAGCCATAGCTTTCTGTGTTACTTCGGTTGTAGCCTGCTGCTCGTTTACATTATTATTGTTTTCTTCTTTCATAACTTTGTTTTTATTTATTGTATTTCTTTTTTAATCTCTCAGAACTGTTCTCCACAGTTTTCCTTATCAAGTCTTCGGGGAAATTATCTATGTTCAAGTCCCCGACTGATATATAGCGATGGAGTAATTGCTGATAAATATTTTTGATTTCATCTCGTGCAAAAGATTCGTAAGGAACAAAATCTATCGCTTCAATGGAGGTTGCTTCATTCTCATTATTAATAGCGCACTTCGCAATCATTATACCTCCAGGAAACAAAGCAAAAACATAATTTTCCATCGCTGCCATCTTGATTGGAAACACTGGAAACTGAGCAAGCTCTTGTGCTATCTGCGATTCCGTGAGTCGCTTATAACCATATATCGACGGAATATAAGTACTCACAAAATTAGGATGAATACGCAACTTGAAACGATGAAACATCCAACCTCCATTTTTCACCTTAACCAACATATCGGAATCTACGCTGCCATCCTGATAATGATATACCACGGCATAAAGACTACCCGCCTCATTACGGGTAACGAACTCAACGTCTGTTTCATTATGATCCACGTCCCTTGGTTCACCCATGCGCATAATGGCATTATTGAACTTTAGGTAAGCTGACCTATCGGTATATTCTTCACCATAAAAGGTAGAGGCTACTGCTATAGGTTCATCGCTATCATTCTTCGAGAACAGTTTTTCAAAACTGATTACTCCTTGATCCATACGCTACACCTCCTACTTGTTATAATCTACCACGATGTTATACTTGGCGAGGACGGGTACCAGACCGGTCATTACACCTTTGCCCAAGAGAGGAACGGCATCGAGCACGCTGTATGGGATGACCTTCTTCTTCGGGAGCTGTTCACGGTTGGCTTCCTCTTCTAGGATTTTCTTGTAAGTTTCCAACTCCTTATCGGCAGCATCGCGCTCATCGAGAGCCTTCTTATATTTGGCATTCAGCTCATCGTATTGACTCTGGGCCTCCTTTGCCTCCTGACGAAGTTTGGTGATGTAATCGCTGGCTTTGTTCGCTGTAATATAGGCATCGTCAAATTTCTGCTGCAAAGTATCGACCTCTTTCTGGTGCTGGGCTTTCAGATCTTCCAACTGCTGCTGAAGAGAGGCAATCTCTTTTCGCAAGGCATCGGTATCAGTGGCGGTATGCACGAAATCAAACAGGCGTTCGATGTTCTGCTTTAACTGAGCGCAGGTTTCGGTGGTGGTAGTGATGAGAGTTACGGCTTCCTCGGCGGTGAGGGCACAGCCAGACTTTGAACCAGCGATGGAATCGCTGGGAACGGGGGCGATAGGGGGACGGTTCTCAGCTGACTGCTCGGCGGCTGCCTTTGCAGCTGCCTCTTCCTTGGCTTTCTTTTCCTCGGCTTTCTGCTGCTCTAAAACGAAGGAGATAGCTGCGGGCATATCGCCCAGCTTGTCGTAGTAATTATCTTCTCTGGCATCGAGGGCTAGACGACCTTCGTATACCTCCCACAGATTGTTATCTATGAGATAATAGATAGCAGAGAGAACGATGCGCTCGCCGTGCTCCTCGATATAGGCGTTGAGAGGAGCAACCCAGGCTTTCTCTACTACATCCTTGAGCCATTCCTTATATACTACGCCCATCAGAGTCTTCTTATCGTTCTCATCGGCATAACAGGAGGCTATGCGGGGGATGACGTAGAGAGGTTCTGTCTTCTGCAGGAAGTTCTCGAAGTTGATACCGAGTGCCTGACGGATGATATTGCTCACGCTCTTGAACTTATATTTTTTCAGAAGGGAGCGAAGGGTGTTCTGTTGTTTCGTATTCATGTTTTTTGTTTATTGTTTGTTGTTACTTGTCGTAGCTGCTTATTGCTACCGGACTTGCTACTGCCCAGCGATGGAATCGCTGGGAACGGGGGCTTCATCCTCTCCTTCGATAATCTCGAAACCATGCTTTCGGGCGGTAGCCTCGCTGCGTTCCGAGCGGTTGGTTTCGCTATCGTAGGCTAACCACCATGGGTGACCGGGAACAGAGAAGTAATTGAGACGATGCGTCATCATGTTCTTAAACGATGCAGCCGCACCTTTCATCGGTCGCTGCGAAAGGTTTAACTTCGTCTTGCGCTCCAAGCCGTACTCTTCGCGCAAACGTTCCTTCCGCCAGACTTCCTTGTGAGCTTCTGACGAACGGAGAAGAAAAGCCTTATATCGACGGGGATTTTTCTCCTTGAGTGCCTTCAAAGGACAAAAGCCGGATTCAAGTAATCGGCGGCGGCCTTCCTGACAGGCTTCACTTACCGGTTTACCCCGGAGGGAATCATAATAACAGTTCGCCTCGCAGGTTTTCTTAATGTCTATTATCTGCTGACGGCGTATAGCTTTCATATCCTTTTTCAGTCCGAGTTCATTTTTAAACCTTTGGACAGTAGAAAAGGAGATACCGAACCATTCCATCATTCTGCGGTTGGAGTTTTTGGGGAAGAGTTTGATGAACTTCTTCTTCAGCTCACCTTCGAGCACATAGGTTTTCACACCGTTGCTTTCGGGTGTTGCCCTCATCGGTATCTGATACTTCGCCTTGCCGGTTGGTTTGAGTGGGGTTTTCGTATTTTCGAAACTCATGCTTCAGCCTCCTGTACCGGGTCTTCTGGCCAACCATCCTCCTGGTAGCCAGCTTTGCGCTCTTCAGCTAATATCTCGCGGCTCTTATCGTAATATATGGGCTGCTCGCCATTGGTTACTCGCTCTTTATTATACTCAGCGAAGGCAATACCTAGCTTATCCATGTACTCTTCATTGGCTCTACGGTTGTTTGTCTTGCTATCATATTGGGCTTTCTGATATTGAGAATGAGCATCGGTACGCTCGGCATCCATCAAGACGAAGAAAGATTTCTTTTCCAGAGTCTGCTTACTCAGAAATTCTTTCAGGCAGGATTTCTGATGCGCCTTAAACTCCACCTCTTTCTCCATGATGTCCTTCTTGCGCTTCATAAACTCAGCACCAGCCTTGGTCTTGATTTCCAAAGCCGCTTTTTTTTTCTTGTCTCTTTCCTCACGCAAAGGCGCAAGGACTTCTTTCTGAAATTCTTCTAATGTTCTCATTTCTTTATTAATCTTTATGTATTATAAAACTTTTCTTAGTCGAAGAGGGAAGGCTGACGTGCCTTCAGCTCCTCTTCTTTTGCTGCCTTCTCCGCTTTCTCTTCCAGAACTGCAGCAGATAGTATCTGTTTCAGTCCCTTGCGAGAGGCGAGAGGTTCCCTTGATACGAGGGATATAAACTTATCTCTGCCCAGTTTGCGGTAGAAAGGAATAAACTCCTTATCTACCAAATCGGCAGGGGCACTAGGAATCAGTTTGCCCTGGTAAGGCTGACCTTTTCCATCTACTACCAGGAAATGGCGTGTGCCATTTTCCTCATCTGATATATCAATGCCTCCGAAATATTTGGCTATGCTGAGTTGGCTGCACAGCCAAGCCTCCTTGGCTATCACGATTGTTTTCATAGGGCGGGGTTGCTTATTTTACTGCAGTTAAATCGTTCTTGATCTCATCCCACATCGCCATCTCTACCTTCTTACCGTCGAAGTGGCCAACGGCAACCAGTTCGCCACCTTCTTGGGTAGCATCAGCAGAAGAGATAGCACTGCTGCGGATAATCATAATATCGAACTCATGGATAGCATCGAGGATGCTCTTCATATCGATATGCTGCATTTTATCTCTAGCATTCAGACGGATGCGCTGAATATCTGCATCGGTCAGCTTACTGGACGTTTTCTCCTGCGCCTCCCTCACGGCTTGTGTCTCGATAGTGATACGCTGCTGCTCGTTAGCATCAGCAAGCAGTTCCGAGTTTTGTATCTGGGCGGCGATGTTCAGGAACTTCTCGAACAATTTACTTCCACCCGCCAGCAGCGTGGTAGCTAAACTCTGCTCAATGAGAAGAGTCTTACCTTTTACCTGCCAGTAAATCAATCCAGCCTTCTCCCACTTCTTGATCGTGGCAATTACGCTGGTCAGACTATCCAATGTTTTGAGAGCTTTCTTTGCTCTATGTCTTTTAAACGGATTCCACATAATCTATATCTTGTTTAAAAATGAATATTCCAGTGAAAAAAGCGCCCTATGCTCACGCACCGGGGAGGTATAGGGGAATGTGAATAGACAACCCTACATTGCTTTTGCTTGTAGTTATATCACAGAACTTGCCTTACGCCAAAGGCTCATGCTATGAAGCATTTAAATTCAATAATTTTACAGTTAGAGTTTTAAAAATCTTCGATAAACTATATTGAATCTTAAAACATGAATTACCATATTAATGCGTGATGAACCTGGTGCCGTCTACTTCGAGCACCAGAATGTCGTTCACCACCCGGATTTCTCCGCTGGTTACGAACTGCACCTTTCTCTGATGCCGCAGCACGTCTACCTTCAGACAAACGCATTCACCTTCATCTACATGCCCGGTCTTAGTGAGGAATTTAATATAAAACGATTTGCGCTTTACGTTCCTCGCTGTCTGCGGATGCACATAGCCAGTAACCTGCTGTCCGCTGCGCGGGTCTATCCACTGCCACTTTTCGCAGAACTGGCGAAGGTTCTGATAAGACTGATGATATTTTGCCATAACTCTTATCTATTAGTCGATGAATTTATACGAAGCCACCGAAATCATAATGATCACGAGGACCATCCTGCTCCTTATCCTCTTCGTAAGGAGGAAGCTTTGCTTGCAGGAATCGGTTCAGGATGATACTGTCTACCTTCCGTTTCTCCTTGGCTACCCTTTGCCGATGCCGCAATATATCAGGAAACAGGATGTTCTTGAGCGGATTTGACCAATCGGCTGCGTCATTGCATGCCGAATAATCGGGGTAAAGAACCATGGAGTAATGCGATAACTTACCGTTGGGGGTATCGAGCATCGGACCAGCCAACGTAAAGGCTTTCTCCTCGTTATAAATAACCATGTGCGAAGTCTGTAGGGTCACATCATTATGGTTCTGATACAAGATCCGGTCTCTGTATTCCATCAGATGAATATCTATCCAGTCTTCTACACTCTTATCGCTAGAGAGCACCAGGTGGGTAATCCATCCTCGCTCAAAACAGGTTCGCAGATAGTTGATGATATAGCCGGTGGCAGATGTTCTGCTTACGGTCATCGCCAGCACCATCACGCAGAAATGATTTTTCTGTGCCCGGTTGGGATTTACATCTGCCAAATATCCGATAGCGTGGAAGAATTTATCTACCAGTACATCGCCGTGCGTATAGAAGCTCAATGCCCGCCGTGGCGCTTGTATAATTGCCTTGGGCAGCTTTTTATCTACACAACAGGGAGGAATGAACAAAGTATCATTCATAATCTTTTATCTTATTCGTTCGATGTAAGTTTATTCGCTGATAATCATCGGCATGATCAGGGTTAATGCCCTAGGCGATGATTCGTTGGCGGTAATAACGCCAGCGCGGCTAGGATCGCCAAGATGCAGGCATACGGTATCAGACTGGATAGGTGCCAGGGCATTCAGCAAACTGCTTGCCTTGAAACCCATACGATGACCATCTACGCAATTACTGTCGATGATAAGCACCTGGTCGTTTGCCGCCATGTTGAAGTCCAAATTCTGCGCTGCTATATCGAGGAACATACCTTCTTTCTTCAGAACAATCATGTTACTGCTTTCACTAGCGAAGAGTGCTACACGCTTTACTACACTTGCCAGTTCCCGTTTGTCAACCACAACATTATAAGGATTGTTGCGAGGAATTACCAAGTTATAATTAGGGTACTGACCTACCATCTTTTTGCAGACGAAGGTAATATCATTTCCAGATGTAAAGCGCACCATGCTCTCGTTTGCCTCAATATCAATATCTGCAACGTCATCAAAAACGGAAAGGGTCTTGAAGAAGGTTCGTTCTACAAGAATCGTACCTGGTGTTCCACTGCGGAAGAAGTTGCTGCCTCCTGTCTCCGGATTGTTGGTATGGATCAATTTGATGAGAGAATGGCCATCAGATGCAACAAAGGTACACTCGCTTCGGTCCTCGGCTACATCGATGCAGAGGCAGTTCATAATTGGTCGAAGTTCTGAGTTACCAACAAAGTTGCCGGCATGAGAGAGAACGTTGCCGAAGGTTGCCATCGGCAGGGAGATATGGAGGCTGGCATTATCAGGCTGCGCTGCACGAGGAAATTCCTCGGCACTGAAATAAACCAGGCTGACGTTACCCTTCTTTACATTTTCGCCGTTCTGTGTGCAGTACTCGATATTCATTGAGCGGTTCTTATCCTGCGACAGATCCATGGTGACTACGCAGTCAGCAGGGAGCGTAGAGAGGAGCGATAGCAGAGAACTGATAGGCAGAACGACATCTTCCTTGAAGCTGCCTTCTACGATACTGAGGGGGGCAGGGGTAGATAACTCCGAGTCAGTGGTAGCTGATACGAAGAAGAACTTGCCATCCTCCTTGCGCTGGGTAAGGAGCACATTGCTCAAGATGGCGATAGCTGACTTGCTGTCAATACACTTCGCAGCTTTCTGAAGAGCCTGACGAAGCAAGAGGGATGATTGCGCTTGTATTTTCATTTTGCTTTTATTTTTTTTTATAAATTCTATTTTCTTGTTTATGGACCAGCGATAGAATCGCTGGGAACGGAGACGTAAAGGGAGTAAGGTTCTTTTTACCTTTTTACCCTTTTACCTTTTTACCTTTAAAAAGGCAGGTCGCTCTTATCTATTTCCTCTACGGTAGCTGCGGCATTGTTGCCATCGCTAGCGTTCGGTATAGCTTGCCTTCTGCCCTGCTTGCGGGAGGTGAATGCCTTCCATCGTTCTTCCTCTTCTGGGGTGAGGGAAACGATGTTGCCATCATCATCACGGTATGGTAATGGGTCGGGACCTTCTACATATTCTTTGGCTATCCGCTTCAGCTCGTCGTAGCTTTCCGGAATATGATCCTTGCTACTGCGGAAGAAGAAATAGACGTGCTTACTCGTCTTCACCCTGCGGATGAGTTTCGGCTCCACACTGTCATCATTCTCCCACTCTCTGCCTACGAAGTATTCCTCCGTTACCCAGGCTCGAAGCTTGAAACAGCCGTGGCGCTTGTTGTCCTCACCTACCAAGAGATTATCAGGATTGCAGATAATGTTCATATTCTTGCAATACTTCTTGATTTTCTTCTTGAAGGTGGCTCGGCTATATTCCTTGCTCTTGCCCTCACTGGCATCAGCCCAATCACGCATAAACTCGCAGAACATTTCGTCTGCACAGATAGGTGCTGAATAGACTTCATTACGACTGAAGAACCACTCGAAGTAGTTCACCGTGTTCTCGGTCAGCTCTCTTACCATCAGTCTTCGCTGAACGTTCTTCTGAGGAGCAATCACGAAGGTATGGTAGCGCATGATAAATTGCACGGCTAAAGCACAGATGTATATCGCCTGATTGCGGTCTCGCTCATTCAGATTCTCCGGTTCCTTAACGAGGTTCTTCATCACTTCCTTGGGGGAACGTGCCAACTTATGCTGCATCGGATTTTCTCGACAGAACCTATCCGAGAAAGATACCAAAGGAAAACGGCCGATGGTAGACTCATCATCATCACTCAACTGCGAGTTGCTGGAAATTACGTTCGTTGGCGATTCTTCCAACTTGAAGACGATAGGGTCACCAAACTTTCGTTCTACCTTGGCTCCCGCCGTTACCTTATTATAAAAGTACTTCATCGGGAAACCCGAAGGTTTATCTTCCCAGTGTACTACCCTATATTTACCCGGAGAAATCAGCAGGTCGGAAAGACTGAACTTTGCATCGGCAATCGTCAGGAAATCCTTCATATCGACGCGCAGCACATTGACTGCTGAACCTACCACAAGTTCTATCATCAGTGATTTACCCGAACCGCCACTTGCCTGCTTCTCGTCCTCCACCTCATCTTCGAGAAGATAAGGACAGATACTCTGCATGTCAGCCCATGAGCGATAACAGATTCTTCCCAAACAGGAAATCATGTTAGCAAAATGGGAATCGATGTCGGCGATAGCTTCGGCCGGCATTGGCTCTTTGTTACGGATGCAATCCTGCTCCAGTCGCCACTGCATATTGCAACAACCGCGTATCACTCTCAGGATAGGCCAAAGCTCTTTCTCCTGCTTACCTTTCCAATCCACCTGCCAGCGGAAGGTTTGCGCCCAATCTTTAAGCTCGGATTTCTTTTGGTCGATTTCGGCTCTCGTGAAGACTGGCGAACCGTCTTCGTTGGTCTGAGCTTCCTGCTGGGCGATGACTGCCACCCTATCCTTATATTCCTGGCTCTCGCTGATAATAAACGGAGGATTGAACACCCTCATCGTAAAATCATACGGTCTTTTAGCCAGGGCAGGGATAAAAAAGTTCAAGCGGTCATAGCTGACTGGCATGATGGCTTCTGGCGTAATCTTCAACGCTACATTTCGGAAGAAGAAATATTCCGTATGGGCATCGAAACTTTCGGTGAAGTCTATCACCATGCCCTGCAAGCCGCCAGCCGATTTCTCACTGAAATTTTTATCTATCAGGTTGGCACAGTCAGACATCATCTTGCGCTCCTGATCATTATGCCGCCAACTCTGCTCCGTAAACTGCAGAAGTTGGGTCTTCGTTGCCTGGATGATACTTTTCTGGTCGATGTATTCTACAAAACATCTATCCAGATGGATATACTGACCTACAAGGTCGGTACTCTCAGGGTCTATCATTCTGTAATATCCGTGGCAGGTCATAAATAACCACACCTTGGTAGGCGATACCTTGCAAGTAGGCGGTTTAGGTTTGCCGCTTCTCGGATCACGGGGATATTCTATCTCGAATGGGTCTGTGTTGTTGACACCCCGCAATCTCGAATATAGCGGCAACCTTATATCGTGGTCGAACTTGAAGTTATCGGTATCATCCATGTGGTAGCACATCAGATAATCTCTCACTGATCGAGGAGAGCAGCCATACAACCAGTTCCACCTTTGGTTATATCTGCTTCTGAAGCCATCGGGCAGCGTGGCATAGCACATATCGCAATATTTGGTTGCGATGGCTCCGCAATCCCTTTGGCTTGCGATGTCGTTAGGGTAAAGCATAATCACCCTTTCGGCAAATCGATTCATCTTCTGATACTGCACGGCATTGAAATCGAGTTTTTCCTGTCTCCACTGCCCACGCTCGATATACCAGAAGTTTCTTCTTCCTAATGAGAAGGCCACGTGGTACCAGCAGTACTTTTGGAAGTGCTTGTCCTGCGCCTTATCCTGACGCAGGGAACGCATGGCGTAATAGATGCTCAGTGCATCTTCCGGTGTCCGGCAGAAAACGATGTTCTGAGCTTTGATGTCACCTACTTCTATAGGTTTCTCCTCAGTATGGAAGGTGCCTTTCGGTTCTCCGTTCTTGGTTTCGTTCTCTACCCATATTTCCTTCGTCTCTGTATAAGCCTCTCCCGGTTGCAACTTTTCTATTGCCGAGTGAACGGCAGTAGAGTTGTTACTCCGATGGTCCATCGCATAGGTGAAGACCTTATCCCCCATCAGCCATTTGCTCACCTTCCTCACGCTGTGATCCTCACAGGTAGAGAAGACGATAGGGTCTTGCTGCATGGCTGGACGGAAGAAGCATCCGCAACTGCCTTGAGGTGCTATCACGTCCGTTGCGAAGCAGACGAATAGCGGGTTCCAGGGTG
>ERZ869991.631-NODE-631-length-12194-cov-5.752496_pt1 | contig 12194 bp, 8 predicted proteins | sample MGYA00520862_ERZ869991 | MGnify/ENA primary metagenome ERZ869991 (study PRJEB32232, sample SAMN07284978) | human gut metagenome | biome: human-associated habitat; material: feces | host: Homo sapiens | place: Tanzania | collected 2014-08-11 ...
GCTGTAAAGGGTTGATAATTAGTAAGATATAATTTGTGAATTATTTGTGAACTAAAAGCAGACTGAATTCACAACATATTTTATATCTTTACAAGGAAAAATTCTTTTATAAAAACATTGAATTCTATGAAACTAAAACATTATCTATTTATTTCAACATTATTATTAGCAACTGTGCATGTGTTTGGACAGAATGTAGAACTTGTTCGTATTTCAGGTGATATATTGCAGGGTGGACATTGTCTTGAAGTTCCTGTTGTAAGTCAAAATGGTGATGATATTACTATAAAGGCAGACACAATATTGACAGATGTACGTATTGTGGTAAAAGATGAGCTTGGAAATGTTGTTCATGATTCAATAGTTGAGTTGTCTTCTGCGGAAACTACAATATTTGTTCCTGACAACAACTATAGTTCCAAGGCTACTATTGATATTTATTATAAACGTGAACATTTGTTCGGAAGTTTCTGATAATTATAAATCTATAAAATTCAGTATGAAGAAGATTTTATTTTTTTTGACTTTGTTGTTTGCAATGTCTGCATTTTGTCAAGAGCCTGAATTGTATAAAGTATGCTATGTTGACAGTGCTGAAAACGGTCAGATCAAGAGAAACGTGAAAAATAATATTAAAATGACAACAGAAACTGTAGTAGATTCTGTTATCATTAAATCGAGACATGGAAAAATTAAAGCAAAATGTTATTTAGACAATAACGTTACTAATGGTATTTTGCGTTGTATTAATATTGCAATTAATGTTTTAGAGGATAGGTTGGTAATAGATAAACCTTTTCTTGTTAATTTTAAATTTGACAATAGTCTTGATGAAAATATAGAGGTGCAGACAACGGTGTTTTATGCGTTAAAAAATCAAACGGTGTATCCTCTTAGTCTTTATAAGCAATTATTCAGTAACAATACGCCAACAAGGGTTGCAGAAATTGATTTTAATCCATCTGTAGATTGGGATTATTCTTGGCCTGATGATTCACAACATTGGGGCAGTAATAATATGATTTCCGAAATTCTCCGACAAATGGCGCATGCGTTGGGATTTGGTACAAGTATTTCAAAAAAGGCTAATGGAAAATTAGAATGTGCAGTTCGAGATGTTAAGTCTCCATTTGACAACATAATTACAGATGGAAACACAAAGCTTTCACAAGTAAGTGATTATGAATCTTTTTTTAAGCGAAAAATATATGTGGAAACGGTAAAAGGAAGATATCCGTTGTTTTCTGCATTAAATGATTTTGTTTCCAACAGAAGTGGATGTTATTTTTCTCTTGATGAGGATAATCTTATGAATTATCCGTATAAAGACAAAACAGAATTGTTGAACATTAATCCGGAGACGTTAGATGTATTGTCTGAGATTGGATGGAAAACAAAAGACTACGACATGACTATTTGTGCCGATAATTTGAATAGCATATATTTTGGAAATGCTTTTGATGATATAACCTTTTCGGTTGTTGATTCCAAAGATAATTTAATGAGACCAATTAAATGGACTTTTAATGCTTTTAGTAATGTAAAAAACAATTATGAGACTTTTTATCAGAGTACGGAACAAAAATTTTCGCTTGTTCCAGGGACTTTTGGCGGTGATTATGTTGATGATAATTCATATTTGCAAGGCAATATTACTTGTTCCTTAGACCAAAGTGGTGTAATCAAGGAATACAGCAATGCTATTTTCCTTGATTGTAGACCTTTGGTAAAAAAATATACAATAAATAATGTGGTTAAGAATCAAGATGGAAAGAGTTTTGACTTTGACATTAATATAAGTCAGAAAGGTGGAGAACACACTCTTGTAATGGTAACGACAGAATCCGGGACTATTAAAAACAGTAATTTAAATTTACAGGAAGACATAGTTATACATGTTGATAATGCACCAATAAAGGGACTTATTTACGTGAATATTTCTTCTGAAAATGAATATGGAATAACAGATAGAGATATTGAGTTTAGTTACAATTCTTTATGTAATCCAAGGTTGGGGCTTCGTAACGAATTTATTAATGTCAGTGAGTTTTTTAATATAAATAAAAGTTTTAATACTATCAATTATTATAAAAAATAAATAGTCATGAGAATTAAGGTAAGAATAATATTTTTTTCTTTATTGTTTTGTCTATCAGCTTTAGCAGAAGAAGACCAATTTGAAATTAGAATGTATATAAATGGCATATCGCAGACTGGAAATGTATTGATAAAAGACGGAGACTTATGTGAAATGCTTCTCTATGACAAATATAATAATAAAGAAATAAAAAATGTATGTAGTTGGAAAATGACTTTTAAAGATACGAATACTGGCAATGAATTAGTAAAAAACTGTGATGATTATGTTGAAAATAACATATTAAAATTTAAGATGCAACCATCTTTTACAGGTAGGATATTTTGTAACAGTAAATTGTCGAAATATAACAAGATCATTTATGATAGTTGGTCTGTTGGATATTCTCAGCTGGCATTGGCAAAGTGTGAGTTCTTATATGATGGAAAGGTGCATGATGTCGTGAAAGAAATTTCATTTGATGTTCTTCCAACTCTACCTAAAATTAAAGTTTGTGATGTCGTATACATAGGTGATTATAAAGATGAAAAAAACTATGATGTTAGTGTAGAATTATCTGATGGTAAAGTTGATATGGCAGGTTTTGTTTTAATTGATGAAGAATATAAGGATGCAGATATTCCGCCATATTATTATTATTTCATAGATGAAGGCACAACACTTCCATGTATAGAGGAATTGTCTGACATATGTGAACATATTAAATGGTTTTTTTTTAATGAAAATGATTATGGAGTGAGCACTTCTGATTGGATGGGGTTGGATGTATCTGGAATATCACCAGACAAGAGTCCTAAATGCACAATTTCATTAAATGGTAATGTGTTGAAAATATCATCACTGAATTTACTGAAAGAAATAGAGGTTTATAGTCTGTCGGGAACACTTCTTTATTCATCTAAAAATACATATTGTTATGAGTGTATTTTACCCTGTGGACTATATATATTGCGTATAGTTGACAATAAAGGCAGAATAACAAAAAATATAAAAATATGAATTACAAATCAATGATTTTAGCAGTAGCTGTTTCCTTACAGTTGAATGCTAATGCCCAGAATGTTTCAAGTCTTGTTTTTTCTTCAGATGGAGAGACGTTTATGGTTCCCGAGTGTACGGGGAAACGTCAAATAGTGGGCGGTACTGTTATAAAAGTGAAATACAAAGGTATTAACTTTTCAAAACAAGCATAGGGGGCTTTTGAATATGCCTGCAAAATATGGGAGGAAAAATTTCCTACGACTCTTCCGATAAACATAACGGTAAAGTTTGATAAACTAAAAGACGTAAATTGCCTTGCCAAAGTAGATGCAGTGTATGATGATGAAGGATTGGAGGAGAAAATATTTATTAAGAGAAAATCTGTTTTTGAAAAGTCGTATTATACTCCGCAATATTCGCTGGATTTTATTAGGGACTTTCCTGATGTAAATATTACATTTTATTCATTGACATTTACAGAAACTAACGGAGATACTACTTCTTTGAAGTTGGTAAAACATTAATTCTGAATTTTTGTTACTTTTTATGTTTATTGCCGCAATGATACAATAAATTGTGGCAATAAACGTTTTTCTTGGGTATAGCATACAAGCATTATGATAATGATCAATAAAGAAATACGTTTAATTTTTATATTAGTAGCGACAGTGGCGTTTGCAACTTTCCATACAGCGTGTGACAGAAATAAAGAGGAAAGGTATGACGAACGACTTGCATATGTTGATAGTCTTTGTAATGTTAGTCCGCAAGAAGCCAGAAAATATTTGGATAAATTTCCTATTGCATACTTTAAGGATGTGGATACCGTATATTATCGCTTCCTTTGTATCAAGATTGACACTAAACTTGGAAAGATGCCAGATTCTGACAGACATGTATTGAATGTTATAAAAGGATTTGGAAGTCTTGACGACAAACGTTTGTTGGGAGAAGCTTATTTCTATGCCGGAGTGACATATAGAAGACTTGGCAATTATTCCGAGGCGATGGAGTGTCTTAATGCAGCAGATGATTTGACAAAGGATATGTCAGACCTTAGGTTACGTAGCTATATACACTCTCAGAAAGGTAACGTATTGATATCGCTGGGGCTTATGGATATGTCAATAATGGCATACAAAGAGTCTTTAAGGATGGATTGCGTAAGAAAGGATACTGCAGATATCATACTTTGCTATCGCAATCTCGCTTATGCCTACGACAAGACAAATGACAAGCGAATGTGTTTGGAAACGATGAAACGAGCAATAATACTTGCCCAAAAAGCTGGTCTCAATGACGAAGAGAATAATGTTCGAGTCCAATTTGCTGGAATATATGCCAACAACAAGCAGTTCAAAAAAGCTGCAGAGATTCTCAGTGGCTGCTGTATAAGCAGAAATAGCCCAGATTATGCTCCTTATCTAAACATTTGCGCAAAGATATTCAAAGGACAAGCTAAGTTGGATTCATTGTTTTACTGTTCACAGCAGATGATGAAGTATGGTTGGATAGACGACAGGGTTTTTGCTTGTAGAAACCTTACGGATGTGTTTCTAAACCGCCACATGGTTGATAGCGCCGCCAAGTATATGAATATACATGATGCATTGTTCGACTCGCTGAACCATATGAATACTTTGGATATAACGGCAAAAATGAATGCTGCATATAATTACAGGGAAAAGTGTCGTGAGCTTGAGGCAAGCAAAGTGGCAAGTCTTCGGCGAACCATAGCGCTGATTTCTGCTATTTGCGTATTGCTTTTTGTTACAGGCAGTGTCGTGTTGATGCTAAAGGAAAAGAACCGTCGGCAGCTAAAGCTTGTGACTGAACTTCAATGCAGAATTTTAAACAAAACAGATGAAGTAATGGATAAAAAACAGCATGAAATAGATGAACTGGAGAAAATAGAGAAGGCTTTAATTGCTGACAAGTGTAAAAATGATGAGCTTGATAGAATAAGGGATTACAAAGCACTTCTGCTTGATGATAAAGCAGTTGCTGACTATGAGAAACGTAAAGACACTGAGATAATGGAACGAATTTCAGGTTCTGCAGTATATAATAAATTTTGCGAGTCGATATCGGACGGGAAAAAAATGACTGACGGAGATTGGGATGAGTTGGATTTATTGGTAAACAATGAATTTCCGAGGTTTAGGGAAAGGCTCGAACTATTATCTGATATTAGTTCACAGGAATATAAAACCTGTCTACTTGTTAAAGTTGGCTTTTCGTCTTCAAAGATTGCTCGGCTTACATTTAGGAGTAGAAGCTCTATTTCGATGCTAAGAAAGCGACTTGCCGAGAAAATGTTCGGGGAAGGATGTTCTGCGGCTGAGTTAGATGAGTATATAAAAGCGTTGTAGCTTCTGTTGATATTTTCATCCAGAACAGTGTAATTGTAATTTCTTTTGTATTGATGAAAGCATTCTCTTATATATAGAAAGCGGTTGGAAAACGCCATTTATGGCCTTTTACCAACCGTTTTTGGAATTTTCTATATTGTTTGTATTCTATTTATGTAAAATATAATATTGCTTGATTATTCCTCAACCTCCTTGTCCTGCCTGCCGAACTCTTCTGGTATCTTGAGGAATGATGCCACGACGAAGGGCAGCAGACAGCTCATCATCACTATGACGAAGAACCACTGGTAGCCTACGGCCTGTGCCAAGGCTCCGGCAAACAATCCCGGCAACATCATCGAGAGAGCCATGAAACCCGTGCAGAGGGCATAGTGGGAGGTCTTGTGTTCGCCCTGGCTGAAGAATATCATGAAGAGCATGTAGGCACTGAAACCGAAGCCGTAGCCAAGGTTCTCAATGAACACACACAGATTTATTATAAAAAGGTTGTCGGGCATGTCGAAGGCAAGAAACACGTAAGTGATGTTCGGTATGGTGATGGCGAAAGTCATAGGCCATAACCAGCGTTTCAGTCCGTCGTGGCTTGCAGCAATGCCACCCAATATTCCTCCGGCAAGCAGACCGATAACGCCAACCGTACCGTTAACCAGTCCGAACTCCATTGGCGAAAGTCCCAGTCCGCCCTTGCTCGGCTGTGCCTGTAGGAAGAGCTGCGACACAGGAGTAAGCAGCGCTTCAGGCAAACGGAAGAGGAGCATGAAGGCGATGGCGAGCAGTATCTGTTTCTTCTGGAAGAAAGTGGCAAACGTGTCGCAGAACTCTTTAACAAGTTCGCCAGCCGTGCGTTTCTCCTCATGGTTTACATCCTCTTTAGGTCGGGGCAGAATGTAGTTGTGGTAGAGGAAGAGGGCAATAAACAATCCCGTGAGGGCAAAGAATATCAGGCACCACGAGTATTTTATCTGGTAGCGGTAGATTACCTGCAGACTGCCGGCAAGTGCAATCAGTGCGCCTTTGCCGAAAATCATCGACAGTCGGTAGAAGGTGCTTCTGATGCCGACGAAGGTGGCCTGGTCGTGCTCGTTAAGTCCCATCATGTAGAATCCGTCGGCCGCCACATCGTGTGTGGCACTGGCAAATGCCATCATCCAGAAAAAGCATATAGTGCCCTGTAGCCACCACGAAGCCTGAATGGTAAATGCCACACCGGCATACGCTGCACCGATGAGAATCTGCATGGTAGTAATCCACCAGCGTTTCGTTTTATAAAGGTCGAGAAACGGACTCCAGAATGGCTTTATCATCCACGGCAGATAGAGCCATGAAGTATAGAAAGTGATCTCGGCATCGCTGAGTCCGAGCTGCATGTAAATCTCTATAGCGAGTACGGTAACGGCAATATACGGCAGTCCCTCGGCGAAATATAGTGTGGGCACCCAAGCCCAAGGTGAACTTTTTTCTTTCATTTTCTTGTTGTTAATAAATCTTCTTAATCTCTGCATTTCGGTAGTAGTGTAGCAGAATCTCGCTGTAGGCATATCCCTTTTCGCCCATAACGGCAGCACCGATCTGGCACAGACCTACGCCGTGTCCCCATCCGGCTCCGGTGAGGCGGAACGTCTGTGGCACTCCGTCCTTGTCCACCTCCTCTTTATCCACGACAAATGCACTGCTGTAGAGATGCGTATCGCTGAGTGCGCGGCGAATCTCCAGTTCCTTACCGATAGTAAACGACATTTTTGTTCCAACAATGAGCAGTTTGCTGATTCTTCCACTCTTGCCTCGCTCCACGGCTTTAAGGTCGAGAACGTCTCCGAAATCCATTTTCAGTTTTTCGGCAAGTAGTTGTTTCAGTTTCTCTTGCGTAATGGTTACGTGCCAACGGTAGAAATCGGCAGTCTCCTGATCGTAGTCGTTGAGGACCTGGGAGAGAATCTTCTTGTCTGTAGTATTACAGAAGCTCTCTGGGCTCGTACGTATCCATTTCTCAGCTTCCGCCTCATTACTAAGGTCGGGAACCATACTGCCATCATTCGACGACATGCCTTCCTTAGTGTCTCTTACGGCAATAAGATAAGGCTTCTTAGTGTCCTCCCAGCAATATTGGAACTCCTCGCTCACTCCTCCACAGCATTTAGAGAAGCGTGCGTCGCAGATTTGTCCGTCGTACATCAGAATCTGTCCCCTTGTCTGGCGTATAGCTTCAGCCACATGCGGTGACGTCTCCTTCGTAATTCCCTGATAGCGCTGACAGTGGTCGTCGGCACAGACATCAAATATGGTATGGTCCTCGCGGTCGTACCATCGAATGAGCATGTCGTCTTTTTTTACAAACGAGAAAAAATTGTTGCCGGATGTTGCCACTTGTTTCCTCTTTTCCATCTGTGCCAGCAGCCATGAGCGTGATATTACGGCATGAGCTTTAAGCAGTTCAACACTTGATGTAGCACTCATTTCGCTCGAGATAACGCTTTCGAGATATTTTTCAACAGGAAGACTGTTGATGGCACAAATCTTGTCGGCTTCCACAACGAGGCGCAACTCTCCGAGGAAAGTCTGCGTTTCCTTGCGTTCCCAATGGAAGTTAACTCCTATGGTAACATCCGACAGCGAGAAAGAAGCCTCGTCGGTTTTCGGCGAGAAGCAAAGTTCGCGGTACAGGTTACCATTCCAAAGAATACCACCCTCAGAGAATTCCACAGTCTGTTTCCCGCTTATAGTTTCTCCTTTTGCCGAGTATTCCCCGTTTAGCGAGAATTCAATCTTTTCTCCGCTAACGATTCCTACATGCACATTCGGTTCGTGGCTTTGTGCAGAAACAAGCATCGCAGCGTTATGTTTGGCAGCGGATTCCTTGATGTTCCTTTTCACTTCGTTGAACTCCTCTTCGTTCAGACTAACTTCCTTTAGTATGCTTATTGCTTTTTCGGCAGTAATCTTGTCGAAGTCGTCTTTGCGTGGCGTTATCAGCAGACCAGCCATGTCGAGGGCTCCAGGACTTACCATGAGGGTGGAGCTTGGAGCTTGGAGTGAGGAGTTGTTGTCAGACTGCGGGTAACAGTCTGGACGATGTTTCCTTCTTGGGAAGACAACGGTAAGATAAGTGTCATCCTGTCGCCAGCAAACGAGGTTCATCATAGGCTCGGTATCACCGTTTCTTATAGGCAATGCTTTGTATATCATCTTGAACAGTTCAGAGTCAGCTTTCATGCTGTGACTGCGGATGAGCAGTGCCGGCGAAGGATAATCCGTTATTTCCGATATGCTGTCGTCGCTGTCAGTAGAGAATATTTCATTTAGACTCCTTGAATATCTCTGCCATCCAGTCTGCAAGGGAAGCATTCCGTTGCATCCAGCCTGGAAATGACAGTGGTCTGGAGCCGATGCTCCGCATTTCGGTCCGTTATAGAATACCATGAGTTCAGGATATTCCGTCAGTATACGGTGGATTTCTCCGTAATTGCCGAGTATCGCCTGTGGCTGATGACTACGCATCGGTATTGTGTAGTGAACGGGTAGGATAGGGTATGGGTTGACAAGAATCTCGAAGTCTTTGTCGAGATATTTGGTCATCTGCTCCAATGGGCGATTCTTCTTGCAAAGGAAGCAAGGGCGCTGCTCAATAGATTTCTTGTCAATCTTCGCCCCGGTAGATACTATGCGTGCAGGATTATACTGCACTCTCATTGTTATGCCGTCGGCAGAGAGTGATTTCTGTTCTATGTTGTAAAGGTTGCGGAAATTGTTGCGAGCCAGTTCCCATTGTTCCATCTGTCGGTTGAAGAAGCGGTGGAGTGAGTTGTCGTCCATGAATTCAGTTTGTCCCTTTGTTATCATCTGTCTTGCCGACAGCTCTATGGAGCGCAGACGGTCTTTATAAAGATTGTTGGCATTAACCTTTTCGATACTCAAAGCCGCATCACTGTTTCCTCCCCAGCGCCGGCACAGGTATAGTTCTGTGAATATTCTTCCGATTTTATATCTACGGCAGAAAGCAAGAGCCATGGCATAGTCCTCGCCGTAGCTCGTGTTAGGAAACTGTAGTTGGCGGAGCAATGGAGTGAAGAAAGCCCTTGGTGCTCCAAGTCCGTTTATGCGCAAGGCATTGTTGCATCCGTTCTCGTCAGTCCATTCAGCATGGTTAATGAGTCCTGGTGGAAGAGTATTCAGATTGAAGTCGCACATGCGGTAGCTGCCGATAATCATTGCTGCATGTTGCTTATGGAATTCGTCAACGATGGTCTGCAGCGTGTTAGGCGAAGAGTAGAGGTCGTCGCTGTCGAGCTGTACGGCAAAACGTCCGCAGTGGCTGTCGTTTACAGCTACATTCCAGCATCCGCCAATACCGAGATCCGTTCGCTCCGGTTTTATGTGGATAAGTCTGTGTCTTGAGTTCTTCTTCTCTCTTTTTGTATATTCCTCAAGAAGACGTGTAGTGTTGTCGGTAGAATGGTTGTCTACAACGATGACATTGAATTTGAATTTCGTCTTTTGCGAAAGTGCACTGTCAACGGCATCACAGATAGTCTTTTCCCTGTTCCTTACAGGTATGATTACAGATGCCTCGTAGTCGAACGCCTGTTCTTTAAAGTCAGGCGTCTCATAGTAAGCCGTATCGATAAACGCCCCGATTTGTTTAAGGTGGTTCGTTACGGCATTTTCCATTTCTATTTGTACCTCGCGGTTGCGTGGATTAACATAGTCGAATTGTTTCTCGCCGCTTGTTCGTGTGTCGCTTTCTTCCTCGGTATACAGAAATTCGTTGATGTGGAAGATGCTGCCTTTACGGCTTAGGAAAAGACGCAGATCGTAGAAACCGGCGTATTTGTATTCCTTATTGGCAGCCGTTTCCGCATATTCGCGAATGCTATCAGTCTTTAGCAGTATAACGCTACCGAAGTCGAAGTCATCACGCAAGCTTCCAGTCTGATAGTCAATTACGGGGTGCTGCTCCGTTTTTCCATTTTCCACAGAGTAGTGGTCGCTGTATACCATTTCCGCATTAGTTTCAACAGCCACTCGCAGCATTCTTCTTATGGCATACAGTCCGATAGTCAGCGGTGTCGTCTTGGTATAAAGCAGAGCATAGTCGCAGTCGATATTATCGGCAATGCTAATGATAGCTGATGACGACATGATATTGTCAACAACGATAAGAGTGCATCCTTCCGGTGCCGTATTGTTTTTGGCAAAGTCTTCAGACACGAGAAGGTTTATATGTTTCACAGCCCTACATTCGCGCATTTGCTTCAGTGTGGGCTCAATTGCTTCAAAATCCGTACAAGGAATGAAGCAGTCTGTTTTTATTATCATAATGAGTATGTTTTGTTTCTTTTTGCAAACTTACGGAAAATAAGTGGAAAAGACGAAGAAAGCTTGTTTAAATGCAATATGGAAAAACAAAAAAACTGGATGAAAATTGTTTTTTCCCAATTTTCATCCAGTTGACGATATTGTAACCGAAGTTTCTGATTTATTTCTTGAGTCCTATCTTGCTGCCGAAGTTGCAGAACCAGAATACATATATATAATATATGAACATCAAAGCTATAGCATAGCCAACGCCCAATGCCGGGTTGTCAACAATTGCTCCCATGACGAGTGGAAGCGTAGCACCATCTACGACACCGAGATTGATAATGCCGGATGCTGCCTTAGTGTGAGGACCGAGCTCCTGCAGACCGAGGTTGAATACCAATGGCCACATTACGGAGTGGAACAGTCCGGCTGCAAGCATTGCATATACAGATGCTATGCCGCTGAGCACGAATGATGTAGCCACACAGATAGCACCGCAGATAAGGCATACAGAAAGAATGTGGCGTGGCTTGAACTTGTTGAGGATAATGGCTCCTGCAAAACGACCGATCATCATTCCGCCCCAATAGTATGAGAGGAACTCAGTTGCCGTACCATAGTCGAGCAGCGACGGGTTGCTCTTGAAATATGCAGGCAGCATCGATGGAACGCCGAGTTCGATACCCATATAGAAGAATATTCCGAGCATTCCGAGCCATACGTGAGGGTACTGGAACACGCTGCTCTTGTATTCCTTGTGCTCGCCACTTGCTTCTTCTGCTTGTTCGGCCTCGTTGATGTTAGGCAATTTCATGAAGAACAGTATAGCGCAGAGGATGAGAGTAAAGATTCCGAGTCCGAGATATGGAGTAGGAACGGCATCAGGAGTAGGAGCTTTTCCGGCTATTATTACGTATGTGATAAATACTGGAGCTACGGTGGTGGCTGCTGAGTTCAAGGCATTGGCAAGAGTCATGCGGAACGCGCCCTTTTCAGGAGAACCGAGCACCATGACGTATGGATTAGCCACGAGCTGCAGCATAACAATTCCGAGGGCTACAATAAACATGCTGCCGAGGAATACGGAGTATATAACCGATGTCTCCATGCCGAGCAGTGAAGATATTCCTAAATAGTTGATTATGAAGCCGATGCCAACGATGGCAAGTCCCAGAAGAAGAGTCTTCTTGTAGCCAATCTTATTCATCATCAGTCCGAATGGGATTGAGAGAGCGTAAGCCCCGTAGAATGCGGTGTTAACGAGCTGTCCTTGAGAGTCTTTTAGATTAAATGCCTGTTTGCAGAATTCAATCATAGAATTGTTCATTGTCGTAATGAATCCGATTAGGAAAAGTACGGCAAACATCACTATTAGCGCAAACGTATAGTTAGGCGCTTTTGTCTTGATATTGTTCATAAGTTAGTTATATTTATTAGTTAGGTTA
>ERZ869991.632-NODE-632-length-12168-cov-5.408486_pt1 | contig 12168 bp, 9 predicted proteins | sample MGYA00520862_ERZ869991 | MGnify/ENA primary metagenome ERZ869991 (study PRJEB32232, sample SAMN07284978) | human gut metagenome | biome: human-associated habitat; material: feces | host: Homo sapiens | place: Tanzania | collected 2014-08-11 ...
TATCAATAAATATTAAAGTAAATTGAGAGTTTTCAGAATAACATTATTATTGTTGCTTCTTACCATAATGCCCCATGCGTCGGAGGCTCAGATAAGAGGATATATTATAGATGCCGAAACAGGCGACAGTATTCCTTATGCAAGTGCTATATATAAAGGACACGGAGTAGCAGTAGCGTCTGGAATTGACGGCAAGTATCAAATCAGTAGGCATGACGGCTGGCAGCTGACATTCAGTGCTGTGGGATACGTTTCCCAAACAGTGCTCGTAAATTCAAAAATCAGGAATACATACAATGTACGTCTTAAACAGGACAGCAAGTTGCTCGGAAATGTAGTTGTAAAGTCTCGCAAGCACAGGTATTCGAGAAAAAATAATCCGGCTGTAGAACTGATGCGTAAGGTAATAGAAAATAAGAAACTTACAGACCTCAGCAATCGTGATTTCTACCAGTATTGCAAATACCAGAAGCTTACGTTGGCTCTGAACGATATAACGCAAGAAAAACTGGAATCGCCGAAACTGAAAAAGAAACCTTGGCTCAAAGACCAGGTTGAGAAGTGCGAGTATAACGGAAAGCTCATTCTTCCTATTTCCGTTGACGAGACCGTTACTCAAAGTATTTACCGGAAGCACCCAAAGGCAGAGAAGAATATTGTAAAGGGACAAAATTCGTCTGGAGTGAACGACCTGTTTCAAACCGGTGATATCCTGACTACGGCAATGAAGGATGTATTTACCGATGTGAATATCTATGACGACCAGATACGTCTCCTTCAATATCCCTTCACCTCTCCAATAGGCAAGGATGCCATAGGTTTCTACCGTTATTATATTACAGACACGCTTGACATCGACAAGGACAAGTGTATCCATCTGCGTTTCATGCCAAACAATCAGCAGGATTTCGGTTTCCAGGGCGACTTGTATGTCTTGGCAGATTCGTCGTATCAGGTAAAGCGCTGCGATTTGTCGATACCGAAGCGTAGCGACGTGAATTTTGTGGAAGACCTGAAAGTCATACAGGAGTTTTCGCGTTTGCAAGACAATACATGGGTATTGACTCGCGATGATATGATAGCAGAGATGAAAGTGGCAAGCTTTCTGAGTAAAGCCGTGGTGATTAGAAACACCCGCTTGTCAGACTATGCTTTCGATGAACTGCCACGCCAGCTTTTCAAGGGTAAGGCGAAGGAAGTGAAAGAAGCTGATGCCATGATGCGCGACGAAGCCTTTTGGGATAAGTATCGCCAGGTAAAGCTTACTAAGGGCGAAAGTGATATGAGTGCTTTTGTTCATAACCTTGAACAGATAAAGGGCTTCAAATATGTGATTTTCGGTTTGAAGGCATTTATAGAGAACTTTGTAGAGACCGGTAATCCGAGCAAATTCGATTTAGGTCCTATCAACACCATGTTCACAAGTAACAGCATTGACGGTTTCCGCACACGAATCTCTGGACAGACAACAGCAAAGCTTAATCCTCATTGGTTCTTTAGCGGATATTACGCTCATGGATGGGGTAGCCATAAGAATTATTATAAGGGGGAGGTTACATACTCATTTAACAAGAAGGAATATTTGCCGAGGGAATTCCCGAAGCGCACACTCACTTTCAGTTCTACATATGATGTATGCTCACCATCAGACAAGTTTATGCACACAGACAAGGACAATGTGTTTACCGCTCTGAAATGGACAAAAGTAGAGAAAATGATGTTCTATAACCGTCAGGAACTCTCGTTTGAACGAGAGGAAGATTGGGGCTTTAAAACTACAATAGCGGCGAAACTGGAAGAAAACCGGGCTTGTGGCGAATTGTATTTCCTGCCGATGCGCGACTATACCAATTTGTATTCCTCATCGACAAATGTTGATGACGCCTCTTTGCGAGCCTTGTCACGCACATTCCGTACTACGGAATTGCGTGCCGAACTGCGTTTTGCTCCGGGCGAGACCTTTATCAATACCAAGCAGCGTCGTTTGAAGATGAACTTCGATGCTCCAGTCTATACGCTGAGTCATACGATGGGGTTCAAAGGTATATTGGGTGGCGACTATAGCTATAACTATACCGAGGCAAGTATATATAAAAGGTTTTGGCTTAACAGCTGGGGAAAAGTCGATGGTTATCTGCGTGGCGGTATACAGTGGAACAAGGTACCGTTCCCGTTGCTCTGTTTCCCTGCCACAAACCTTTCATACATAATACAGGACCAGACCTTCCAGCTCATCGACAATATGGAATTTCTTAACGACCGTTTTGCGAGCCTTGACGTATCGTGGGACTTGAACGGAAAAATCTTCAACCGCATTCCATTGCTGAAAAAGCTGAAGTGGCGCGAGTATATAGCCTTCAAGTGTCTTTGGGGAACGTTGACCGACAAGAACAATCCTACGCTTGCCGAAAATGCCAACGACAATGTGTTGATGAATTTCCCCGACGGCTGTCATGTGATGGACAAGAACCGTCCGTATATGGAAATAGCGGCGGGCATACATAATATCTTCAAGATTGTTCATGTAGAGTACGTCCGCCGTCTGAATTATCTATATCCTGGAGTTCATAAGAATGGAGTCAGGTTTATGATAAGAATGACATTCTAAATAGACTCTCTGATAAATATTGCAGTTAGATCTTTTTTAGTACAGTCTGTCGCTTATTCCCCTTCGTCGAGCCAAGCATCGATAAGCTTGCGTGCGATGCTCAGTTTCTCGGGAATTTGCGGCAGATTGTCTTTTCTGAACCATGCTCCGCGTGCCAGTTCTTCCTTTTGCAGTTTAATCTCTCCGCTAACATAGTCGGCGTTGAACCCCACCATCAGTCCGCAAGGATACGGCCACGGCTGACTTCCAAAGTATCTGAGATTCGTTATCTTCAGATGTGTCTCTTCCATAACCTCGCGGTGAACAGCCTCTTCAAGCGTTTCGCCTGTCTCGACAAATCCGGCAACCAGTCCCATGAAATTACTCTTGAAATTGTGGGCATGAACGAGCAGTACCTCATCGCCTCGATGGATAAGAACGATGATTGCCGTAGCGAGTTGCGGCCATACCTCCTTTCCGCATTCCGTGCAACGCTTGCTGATATCGGTGTGCATTTTCATCGGTGCTCCGCATACGCCGCAGAACTTGGTGTTCTGGTCCCAGTAGAGGAGTTCCTCGCATTTCCCTGCTTTAAGATAAAGTTCCCTCGACAGCTTATAGTAGCTCGGTCGCAGACTGCACATTTCAAATCTCTCGTTTTCTGTTACCGGACTGTCTATCCTGTATGTCTTTACTTCCTTGTCTCCAAGAGGACTGACGTTCATGATGTTTGTCCAAGGCTTTACTTCTGTTGGCGGTTCCTCTTCAAAAGGTATGGTGTATGTTCCGTCAGGCAACTTCTCAAGCATGATGTCTCCTTTGCAGAAGACGAAATATAGTTTTTTCATTGTTTTTTTGTTTTGTTATGGGTATTTAGGCATATTAGGCATATTAGGCATAATGGGCATATTAGGCATGATAGGCATGATAGGCATGATAGGCATATTAGCTATAATAATCATTCTTCGAAAAGTAGCTTGCGGTCGTTGTCAATAGCTCCTTTTGTCCATTTCTCCGGAACGAAACGCCAGTTGTTGTTAGCCTTAGGCATAATCTTGCCGCGTTTCTTAATCTCTTCAGCCAAATAATGACGCAAGTCAAGGTCGCTCTCGAAAACCTTTCTCTTCGTTAGCTCATTTGCAGGAATGCCGGCACCTTTAGTAAGCAACTCTCCACCGCCGTTGGCACGATAGCTGTTCATTGCCACCCGATACCATTTCTTCGGATCGAATTTCTCACCGTTCGCCATGCGCAGAATCTTTACTTTCTCCCCATCCGGCTTCGTAACATCAACAACATAGTCTATACCAGCAGCAGAGTCGAAGTTGAACGTCATGTTCTTGAAACCGAACTTCTGCATATCCGTAGAGTTTCTCTGGTCGAGCAGCATGATATGGTCATCTTTTGTCTTCATAGTGTTGACCCACAGGTCGTAGCTCATCTCCAGATGCCGACGAATCTCTTCGCCCGTCATCCGCAATACGCAAAGCTTGTTCTCGTATTTATACAGTTTAAACATGTCGCTCATCAATATAGGTCCATCCTTGATAATGGCATTAAACTGTAGCGGAGCGTTAAACGAAACGTCCGCTTTTGTTATGTCGAGCTGTAGGTTATGGATAAGGTCGATAAAAGGCGAACTGCCGAAGAAACTGTCTTTTGTGTACATCGTTTCTCCGATATCTCCAATCTTTTGGTCAACATATTGCTTGACCTCATTTATATCGTCGGAAAAGTTGCTAACGAAAGCCTTGTCAATAGGTTCGGCAGTAATGTCCTTTATTTTCCCCGACACCGCCTTTCCTGTAACCTTTCCGTCCTTTATCGTAACCGTAATTTCGGCATCGGCAACATTCACTGCATTGCATGAAGGGTCAAGACACAACACTGTATTTCCGTTAGGGGCTTTTACTTCAGCCTTGCGGGCCCTGTGGTCGTGTCCGAAGAATATAATGTCGAATCCGTCAACGCCAGTTGCAGTTGAGTGTGCTGCATCCTCATGATATTCAGGTGTTACGATACCGCCGTCCCATCCACTGTGGAACAATCCTACGATAACGTCTGGCTTTTCATTATCCTTTATATACTCCACCCATTTCTTTGCCGACAGGTTAATGTCTTCAAAATGCAGACCGCTCCATAGCTTCTCTTCCAGCCAATTAGGAATAGCCGGAGTGAGCATGCCGAGGACGGCAACCTTAACTCCGTCTCTTTCGAACACGGCATACGGTTTAGTGTATGGTTTTCCTGTGGCATTGCTGACGACGTTGGCTCCCAGTATTGGGCAGTTCATTTCCTTCACCCATTTGTCGTAAACGGCATGTCCCGGTTCGATGTCATGGTTGCCGAAAGTGGCAGCATCGTATTTCATATAGTTAAGAATCTTAGATACGATATTCTGCTTGTCAGTAGCCACATAATTATAATAGTAGCATGTAGGCTGCCCCTGCAGGATGTCGCCGTTATCGAGCAGTATAAGATTTTTGCCGTATTCCTTGCGCAGACTGTTGACATAAGAGCTAACTCTCGCTATAGAACCTTTAGCTTCCTTCCTTTCAATAAAATTGTATGGAAAGAAGCAGCCGTGAACATCACTCGTTTCAATAATCCGGATTTTTACAGTCTTGCTTTCCTGTGCCATAGCTTCGCTGAATGTAGAAAGACCGAGTATGGCAGAGAAAAGGTATTTTAAATTTACCATAATAATGTCTCTTATGTAGAATAAATAAGTTCTTTTTAATTATTGTTGTCTCACTCTTATTATATGCTTTCTTCTGTGTCTCTTCGACATCATGCGGTGTTTCCGGCGAGTATATTTGCGGTACCCCACGAATGCCGTTATGGTAATAAAGACGCAAAGCAGCAGAAGTACGATACCCCCGTTAAGGTTGTCGCCTTTCACCTTCGACCACATGTCGAGCACTTCCGGCGTATGCTCCCCGGCATCATGAATCATTGCGCATCTTGCAACGATACAGCTGTCAGGATACATGATAGGGTTAAGATGTGCGTTCTTGCCTTTCTTTCCGAAGAAATATCCCAAGTCTGATTTTTCAGGATATTTCGTGGAGTCGTTCATGGCGTTAAAGATTTCGTCAGAAGCCACAGCACTGACATACCCTGTCGTTTCCATATTTGCGAGTGCCACGTCGCCGCGGCACATATAGTCAATGAAGTATGCGGCAGCCTTTGGATTTCCGGCATATTTCGGTATTACCCATCCGTCAAACCATACGTTGCTGCCTTCGAGCGGCACCTCGTATCCCAGGTCCACTCCAACCTTTTCCGCCTCTTCTATAGCCCATACGGCATCTCCGCTCCATGTCATGTTGAGCCAAGCCTTACCCTTCGTCATAGTCTCCTTTCCGAAGTCAGCCTCCCATCCTTCGATGTTAGGCTTCAGAGCCTTCAGGTAATTCTCTACGGTACGGATATTCTCGGGCGAATAGTCGTTCATCAGTTTCTTTACTGAAGTCTTCCCCTGTTTGATTTCATTCCTTTTGGCATAGATAAGAGCCGTTCCATAGCTGTCGCGGTAAGAGTCCTTCATCAGCAGCTTCTTGCGGAATTTTCTGTTCCAAAGCGATCCCCATGTTCTGGCTTCATCCTGTGTGAGTTTCTCCTTATTATATAATATGCCAGCCGTTCCCCACATGTAAGCCACGGCATAGTCGTGTGCGGTTCGTCCGTTGCAGCTTGTTGCGTCAATCTGTTTCGTTATATATGGCGAAACGTTGTTGATATAATTAGGAGTCTTTCCGAAACACGTGTCGATAGGCAAGAGTATATTCTTGCGCAACATTCGTTCGATGATGTACTCCGACGGACAAACCACATCAAAGTCTTCGTGTCCACGCTCAATCTTGGTGAGCATAATCTCGTTGATGTCAAACGTCTGGTATATAATCCTGATGTTTCTGCCCGTTTGTTGTTTATACCATGCAGGGAACTTTGCGAGCATGTCCTCGTCGATATAGTCTCCCCAGTTGTAAACTTTCAGCACGTCCTTCCTGTCCTCCTTCTTCTGACAGGCTGAGAAAGAAAGAATTGCAGCCATGAAGGCAACGAGGAGTATTGCTGTGTTCAAACATTTATTTCTTTTCATTACCCTTGCCTCCTTTCTTGTTTATGAGTACCAGCAACAGCAATACGAGAACGAAAATGATAGTCGACAGCGGTCTCAGTTCCGGTGTCAGTCCTCCCTTTCTTGCATCGGCATAAATAAACGTAGACAGCGTTTCCAGTCCTTCGTTTCCGATTGTGAAGATAGTGATGGCGAAATCGTCGATAGACAGTGTTATGGATAGCATGAACCCGGCAATCATTCCCGGCAGAATCTCCGGCATGATAACCTTGCGGAGCGCCTGCATCGGTGTAGCTCCGAGGTCGAGCGCCGCTTCATAGAGGTTAGGGTTCATCTGTTTCAGTCTTGGCAATACGCTAAGTACCACGTATGGCGTACAGAAGGTTATATGAGCCACGACCACAGTGAGATATCCCTGTTTTATGCCCATCGACACGAAGAGCAGGAACAGCGATATACCGATAATGATGTCGCCGTTCAGAATAGGAATGTTGTTCATGAAGAGCACCGCCTTCTTCGTGCGGTTCTTCAGATTATAAATACCTATAGCCGCCAGCGAACCGAGCAGAGTAGCTGCCGTAGCCGTGATGAGAGCAATGGAAACGGTATTAATCAGAGCGTCCGTCAGCGAGTGGTGAGTACCTGTTGTAAAGAGATTTCTGTATAGTTTAAGCGAGAATCCCGTCCAGTTGCCCATCACCTTAGCCTCAGTAAACGAGAAAATCATGATAATGATAATTGGAGAATATAGCAGCAGCAACAGCAGCCACAGATATCCCTGGCAAAGAGTCTTCTTCAGTAAGCGCATCACAGTATACCTCCTTTCTCGTTATTGTTGTCGTCTCCCGATGCAAACATTGTAGATGCTCCGATAAGCAGCAGCATTATCAGTGAGAGAGCAGCTCCGTAGTTCCACATCGAGTTGTTGATGTTTTCCTGGATAGTAGTACCGAAGAGCTTTATGTTGTTCATCGTGAGTAATTCCGAGATGGCGAAAGTAGATATCGTAGGCATAAACACCATAAGAACTCCGCTTGCCACTCCCGGCATGCTCAGTGGCAGGATGGTCTTTATGAACACCTGCCAAGGCGATGCCCCCAGGTCTTCAGCTGCCTCGATATAGCTGCGGTCCATTTTCTGCAACGTGTTGTAGATAGGGTAGACCATAAACGGCAGAAAGTTGTATATCATGCCAAACAGCAGAGCCCCCTCGCCGAGCTGGAAGTCGGCAAAGTCAAAGAGTGCCACCGTGGCGAGTGTTCTCACGAGGATGTTCACCCACATAGGCAGAATGAAGAGCATGATAACGGTATTGGCGTATCTCGCCTTACTCTTAGCCAGGATATAAGCCGCCGGGTATCCTAACAGAACACATGCAATTGTCGTTAGTGCGGCAATGCCGATAGAATATATAAAGGTGTTCACATCTTCGGCATGGTGTGAGAATTTTATGAAGTTTTGTAGCGAGAAAGCCCCGTTCTCGTCGGTAAAGGCGTATGCCACAACAAGCAGTAGCGGCAGAACGACGAAAAATGCCGAGAAGATAACGTAGGGCAGTGTCCAGCTTTTCCTTGAAGAGAAAAATTTCATTTTTTTGTTTTTTTTGTAATGGGAGTTCTGGGAGCAATGGGAGTTATAAGACTAATACACCATAATCTCTAATCCTTAATCCTTAATCCCTAATCTAATCCCTACTCCCTAATCCAAACTTCTTGATAATAATTCCCACGTGGTCTCCAAGATCCCATTGATCCTGAGTGTCAACATAGAGTTTTTCGCCCCAGTCCGTGTCCACCGTGAGATGATAGTGGTCGCCCTTGTAGAGAATAAAGCTGACGTCGCCGGTAAACGTGCCGTCTTCCTCATTGTCGGTAAGTTCCACGGCAGAGCACGGAACCGTTGCAACAATCCCCTTTCCGGCATTTCTTGCAACATTCTTCATCTCCTCATCCATCGGGTATTCGCATCCCAGGAACGTTACCGTGTCGCCATTAACTTCAGCGCGGAATACATTCTCCGTAGCCCGGTGCATGATATGGATATTGTCGGGCACCACGCTCATTCCTATCGTCTCGCCCACATCATAGCGGTTGTAGTCTTGGATAAGGAATTCAAAGCCGTCGGCTTCGGCAAGCATCTCGTAGTGAACGCCCTTGAAGATAGACGAAGTAACTATTCCGATAAACTGAGCTTTCTCCGTATTGCTTGAAATCTCAATGTCCTCCGGACGGATAACCACATCCACATCCTCGTCCTTCTTAAATCCCTTGTCGACACATTCAATCTCCTTTCCGGCAACCCTCACCAGACAGTCGTGTTCCATCACTCCGTCGAGAATATTGCTCTCGCCGATGAAGTCAGCCACGAAGGCATTTGCCGGTTCATTGTATATGTCGGTAGGAGTTCCGATTTGCTGAATCCGTCCGTTGCTCATCACCACGATAGTGTCGCTCAGCGTAAGAGCCTCCTCCTGGTCGTGAGTAACGTAGACGAAGGTAATGCCCAGTCTTTCGTGCATCTCCTTCAGTTCCAGCTGCATGTCCTTGCGCATCTTCAGGTCGAGAGCCGCCAGCGGTTCGTCGAGCAACAACACCTCCGGTTCGTTTACGATAGCCCTGGCGATAGCAATACGTTGCTGCTGTCCGCCGGAGAGCGAATTTACGTCGCGGTATTCGTAGTCGCTCATATTTACGGTTTTCAGAGCCGCCTTCACCTTCTTTACCGTCTCACCCTTTGGCGTACCCTTCAGCTTCAGTCCGAAGGCGATATTGTCGAATACGTTCAGATGTGGGAAGAGAGCGTATTTCTGGAACACCGTATTCACCGGTCTTCTGTAAGCCGGAGTGTCCGTAATGTCCTGTCCGCTGATTTTTATTATTCCCTCCGTTGCCGTCTCAAAGCCGGCGAGCAAGCGGAGCAAGGTAGTCTTTCCGCATCCCGACGGACCGAGTATTGTCATGAATTCCCCCTTGCGTACATAAAGGTTGATGTCGTCGAGAGCCGTTTTCTCTCCGAACCTTTTCGACACCCCATTGATGTCGATAATATGCTGTGATGTAATGTTCATCAGCTGAAATCTGTTTAATATAAAGTCTATAAATAATTTGTAATCTTTGCCGTAATATTTGTTGCGGCATGCAAAGTTACTCATTTCAATTACAATTCTTATCCGTTTTCTGTTTTTTTTAATGGATATGTAATGTTGTGAAGCGTATTGATACTGAATATTGCATAAAACAAGTATAAAATGCTAATTTCATTTTGGCCATCATTCTGAGCTGAGCCTGTGGCTAAAGCTGTCTTTTAGCATCGGTATTCCTATGCTGCACCAAAGGTGCGCAATATATGCGCTTTTGGTGTAACAGCTATGCAATTCTTTCATTCCTAAAACTTTGCTTATATATTATAATGTAAAATGAGTAATTTTTTGTACTTTTGCAAAGTTAAAGCAAAACATAGCAGAAAACAATGGCAGAAAACAAAATACCCTTGATGGGACAAACCCTTGATGAGCTGAAAGAAACGGCACGCCAGCTTGGCATGCCCGCCTTCACCGGTGGACAGATGGCAAAATGGCTGTATGGCAAAGGGGTGAAAAGTATCGACGAGATGACAAACATATCCAAGGCTAACCGCGAGAAGATGAAGGAGACATATTCGATCGGGTGTATGGAGCCGCTGGATTGCCAGAAGTCGGTAGACGGAACTATAAAATATCTCTTCCCTACGGCAAGCGGGAAATTCGTCGAGACGGTATATATCCCCGACGGCGACCGCGCCACGCTCTGCGTCTCGTCGCAAGTGGGATGCAAGATGAACTGCCTGTTCTGTCAGACTGGCAAACAGGGATTCGAGGGAAACCTCACGGCGGCGGATATCCTTAACCAGATTTATACGTTGCCGGAGAGAGAAAAGCTTACCAATATCGTTTTCATGGGGCAGGGAGAGCCGATGGACAATCTCGACAACGTGCTGAAGGTAACACGCATCATGACTGCCGACTACGGCTTTGCATGGAGCCCGAAAAGAATAACCGTTAGCAGTGTGGGAGTGAGAAACAAACTCAAACGCTTCCTTGACGAGAGCGAATGTCATGTGGCAATAAGCATGCACTCGCCGATACCGGAGCAGCGTGCCATGCTGATGCCGGCAGAAAAGGGAATGTCGATAAAGGATGTTGTGGCACTCATGCATCAGTATGACTTCACACACCAACGGCGACTGTCGTTCGAATACATCGTCTTTGGCGGACTCAACGACTCTATGCTCCATGCACGGGAGATAGTAAAGCTCGTGGATGGACTGGAATGCCGCGTAAATCTTATCCGTTTCCATCAGATACCAAATGTAGACCTGCACGGGGCGACGGACGAAAAAATGGAGTCTTTCCGCGACTATCTGACGAAACATGGCGTGTTCACAACGATAAGGGCAAGTCGCGGACAGGATATCTGGGCTGCATGCGGACTGCTGAGCACTAAGAGAATGAGGAATGAGGAATGAGGAATGAGGAATTAGGAATGAACGTATACTATAGTTCTCCTATAACTCCCAATTCTCCCAGTTCTCCCACAAAAATAAAAACAACAAAACAATGGAAAACAGAAAAATAAGAGTAGCCATAACACATGGCGATACAAACGGAATAGGATACGAAGTTATATTTAAAACCTTTGCCGAGCCGGCAATGCTCGAATTGTGCACACCGATAATCTACGGTTCACCGAAAGTTGCCGCATACCATCGAAATGCCCTCGGAATACAGGCAAATTTCACTATTATAAATAATGTGGAAGATGCTGTAGACGATAAGGTGAACCTGCTCGCCGCTTTCGATGATGAAGTGAAGGTGGATATGGGACAGCCTACAAAGGAAGCCGGCATGGCTGCTCTGAAAGCTCTCGACAGGGCTATGGAAGACTATAAGGCGGGACTGTATGACGTGCTCGTAACGGCTCCGATAAACAAAAACGATATTCAGAGCGATGATTTCCACTTCTGCGGACATACTGAATATATACAGGATAAAGTGGGCGACGGAAAACAGGCTCTCATGATCCTTGCCGGAGAAACACTGCGCGTGGCTCTCGTTACCACTCATCTGCCAATATCACAGGTGGCTCAGGCTATAACAAAAGAGGCTATAATGGAGAAGGCGCGGATATTCAATGAAGCTCTAAGACGCGACTTCAATGTGGCTTCGCCAAGAATTGCTGTGCTCTCGCTCAATCCGCATGCCGGCGACGGAGGAGTAATAGGTATGGAGGAGGAAACAGTAATAAAACCTGCTATTCAGGAACTCTCGGATGAGGGCGTTGATGTCTTCGGACCTTTTGCCGCCGACGGATTCTTCGGTAGAATCAAAAAGAATATTTCCCTGATTGTCCATGATCCAGATTTGGGCAGAAAGATATTCGCCAAGACTTTGCATCTGTTTTTGAAAATCCTGCAGCGAAAAACTGTATTTATTATAATTGTCAGCATAACCCGATGCAAT
>ERZ869991.633-NODE-633-length-12159-cov-11.448601_pt1 | contig 12159 bp, 9 predicted proteins | sample MGYA00520862_ERZ869991 | MGnify/ENA primary metagenome ERZ869991 (study PRJEB32232, sample SAMN07284978) | human gut metagenome | biome: human-associated habitat; material: feces | host: Homo sapiens | place: Tanzania | collected 2014-08-11 ...
TGTGACTGCTACTCCTTTGAATGCTGTTTCTGCCTGGATTCAGGTGAATGATGGTGCTAAGCAGACTTTTACTGCTGCCAAGCAGTTTACTGTAGGTGCTGATGTTGCCTATGGTAAGAATGTTACTATCACTTGGGGTGCAACCGATAAGGAAGGCAAGACCGAAAGTGGTTCGGTCACTTACAAGAAGGTGAAGGCTTATGTTCCTGAATTGGGCAAGGCTGATGAAATCTCCTGTTTCTTGGAGACATCTAATGCGGCAGCAGCCGTATATGTATGGAATGACAAGGTTAGTCCTGTAATTGAGCATGCTGGTAAATGGAATGATGCTATCAATAAAAAGTTGCCTCTTGTAGGTAAGAGCGTTTCTGGAAAGAATGTCTTCAAGTGGACTTATGATGGCACCGAGACAAGTGCTCCTACTCAAATCATTTTCTTGGATGGTAATGGAAATAAGATAACTGCTGACGTGGAGTTTGTCAACCACGGCTACTATGTTGACGGAACATACAGCACTACTGTGACCAAGGTACATGAAGATGAGATCGTTGATCCAGAGTATGTTTACTTCGATAACGCTTCCAACTGGGAGAATGTTTATTGCTACTTCTATAATGGTAAAACATCTTCTTCTGTATGGCCAGGTGTAAAGATGACTTACGATGCTTCTGCTTCTCATAATGGTAAGACAGGATGGTATAAGGCAACGATTCCTACAGCATACCTCAATGCTAAGTTCTTTATCAACGATGGTACTCCTGGTACTGCTATCAATGGTGCAAATGCTTCTGCTGAAAAGGTAGTAAACAAAGGTGCTGTAGTGGCACCAACTCCAAACCCAGAACCAGAGCCTGAGCCAACTCCAGAACCAGAGCCAGAGCCAACTCCAACTCCAGAACCAGAGCCAACTCCAACTCCAGAACCAGAGCCAACTCCAACTCCAACACCTACCCCTGATCCACAGAATCTGGATGCTCAGTATCAGACCAATCCAAATGGTGCAGGTGTTAAGAAAACCATTACTGTAGATGGTGACATCAGCGATTGGGATGAGAGTATGATTATAGCACAGGGTGCTGCCAATGACGACCCACGTGTATATATGGATGCTGCCATGCACGAGATTCCTGTCGATCTCTATGCACTTTATGGTTGCTATGACGATAATAACCTCTATCTGATGTGGGAGATGACCAACGTTCAAGATGTGGTAGCTCCAGAAGCTGATTACCCACTCAGTAATAATGGTGTCCTGTTCCCTAATTACAATATGCCATTCTTTATCGGCATCAACACCAACAATGCCTCTACAAGAATAGGTAATAGTTGCAAGACTACAGCAGGTGGAACTCTATGGGATAGTGGCATTACTTGCGAAAGCCCAGTTAACAAAGTGGTGGTTTTCTCAACCAACAATACCAATGGTCCATTCATTTATGGTGGAAGCAGCGCTGGACTGAATGCTTTGGAAGAGGTTGCCTATAAAGAGACAGGCATTGTTGTGAAGTATGGTATGGGTATTCTCAGCAAAACGATAAAGGGTATCAAAGAATGTTATGGAGAGTCACAGAACCGTCTTGTCGGTGATATGACAAAGGGTACATCTACTTATGTCGATTTCAATACCTTAGGACACGAGTCTTCTAAATACGATTTCCATTATGAAATCTCGATTCCTTTAGCTAAGCTTGGTGTTACAGCTGCCGAAGTGGCAAGCAAGGGATTGGGTGTGATGTTAGTTTCTACCTTTGGTACAAGTGGTATGGACAGTCTGCCTTACGATACAAGTATGAGCGACAATGCCGATCAGCCTTATTCTAAGGATCCTTCTACTACACACGAGAAGGAAGATGCCGACAATATCACCGTTCCTTTCGCTTATATTGGCAAGGCCTTGTAATGTTATATATATTAAGGTATAATAGATGAATAGAACAGAGCTCTTAGATGGCAGCGCCATCTAAGAGCTCTTTGTATTTGGCGATAGCATCAGCTATTTCGCTGATTTTGATAAACTCGTCTGCAGAATGGGAGCGGGAGGATTCGCCCGGACCTAACTTGAACGAAGGGAAGTGCATCAGCGCCTGGTCGCTAAGGGTAGGACTACCGAAAGGCTTCATTCCCATGGTTACACATTTCTTAATAAGAGGATGCGCCGGGTCGATGCGGGATGACTTCAGACGGAAACTGTGAGCCTTGACCTCGCTCTTCAGATGCTGGCAGATAAACTTATAAACCTCCTCGTTATCATAGAACTCGTTGGTGCGGATGTCCACGAGCATTGTGCACTTATCCGGAATCACATTATGCTGGGTTCCTGCATTCACAACGGTCAGTGTCATTTTGGTAGGTCCCAGAAACTCGCTCACCTTCTCAAATTTATAATCACGAATCCAGCGCATGTCATCCAATGCTTCATAGATGGCGTTCACTCCTTCGTTGCGGGCAGCATGACCGCTCTTGCCATGAGCGATGACATCTAAGACCATTAACCCCTTTTCTGCTACAGCTGGATTCATGCCAGTTGGCTCACCAACGATGGCGAGGTCTATCTTAGGCAATAGCGGTAGAGCACGGCTGATACCATCTTTGCCCGATACTTCCTCTTCAGCAGAAGCCAGATAAATAAGGTTATAGCTCTGTGGCTTCTCTGTAAGCATTCTGAATATCTGTAGTAGTGAGCATAGTCCGCCTCCGCAGTCGTTGCTGCCCAAACCATAAAGAAGGTCGCCTTCTATGGTAGGAGCATAGGGGTGGCGCTGCCATGAGTCTACAGGTTTTACCGTGTCAATATGTGCATTGAGCAGCAAAGTAGGTTTGCTTTCATCAAAGTGCGGGTCAATCACCCAAATATTGTTGGCTTCCCTCTGAGGTTCAAAACCATAACTGCGGATCGTCTGTTCCATGATATCTGCAGCATCCTTTTCATTACGGCTTACAGATGGGGTGGCGATGAGCTTCTTCAGCAGCTCAACGGCATCATTGGTGAATTGTTCTTGTGTCATCATAATCTCCCTCGTTTTTGAATTCTGTGGCAAAGTTACGAAAAAAAGAGCAGACAAAATGGAAAAAATGCCATTTTTATTTTGTTTTGTCCTCTATTTGCCGTATCTTTGCACCCATATAAATAACAAAAGCTTATGCAAATCAATAGTCATCTTTCAGTACTGATTCACGACTTGGCTAAAAAGTACGGTGATAAACCAGCGCTTACTTTTAAGAAGTTTGGCGGTGAACAATGGCAAACTGTTTCGTGGAATCAGTTCTCTCTGAGAGTGAAACAAGTTAGCAATGCATTGCTCAACCTGAACTTGAAGCCTCAGGACAAGATTGCCGTGTTCTCACAGAACTGTGTACATTATCTATATACTGATTTTGGAGCATACGGAGTGAGAGTTTGTGCCATTCCTTTTTACGCGACGAGTAGTGAGCAACAAATTCAATATATGGTCAACGATGCCCAAGTGCGTATCCTCTTCGTAGGTGAACAGGAACAGTATGACAAGGCCCATCGTGTTTTTGCGCTTTGTCCATCTTTGGAACGCATCGTTATCTTTGATTCCAGTGTACGTATCAGTACTCATGATCCCGCAGCTTTATATTTCAAGGATTTCATCAAGTTGGGTGAGAATCTTCCTCGCCAGACTGAAGTGGAGGAACTTTATAAGCAGGCAAATATGGATGATTTGGCTGATATCCTCTATACCAGTGGTACTACTGGTGATAGCAAGGGAGTGATGCTTACATACGGACAGTATCATGCTGCCTTGAAGGCAAATGATGAGTGTGTCCCTGTTACAGACAAGGATCGTGTCATCGACTTTCTGCCATTCACACATATCTTCGAGCGTGCTTGGTCTTACCTCTGTCTGAGTGAAGGTGCACGCCTTTTTATCAACACTTACCCTCATGAGATACAGGAAAGTATGCGTGAGGTTCATCCTACTTGTATGTGTAGTGTGCCTCGATTCTGGGAGAAAGTGTATATTGCTGTGAAGGCTAAGATGGATGAGGCTCCTTCGTTCAAAAAGAAACTGTTTAATCACGCTTTGGCTGTTGGCCGCAAGCGTAATGTGGAATATCTTGCCAATGGTAAGCGTCCTCCTTTGACACTTGAACTTGAATATAAGGTAGTCAATAAGACTGTCTTGAGCATGGTGCGCAAGCAGTTAGGCTTGGAGAATCCTAATATTTTCCCTACTGCTGGTGCTTACGTGAGTCCTGAAGTTGAGGAATTCATCCTTTCTGTTGGTATCGGAATGGTCGTAGGTTATGGCTTGACCGAAAGTCTTGCTACGGTTTCCTGTGTTCATCTGGATAAGAAATTCACCATTGGTTCCGTAGGTCGTCCTATCTCTAATATTCAGATTAAGATAGGTGAAGACAATGAGGTCTTGTTGAAAGGTCCTACTATTACCAAGGGCTACTACCATCGTGATACGACAAATGCAAATGCGTTTGACGAGGAAGGTTTCTTCCATACAGGTGATGCCGGCTATATGAAGGACGGAGAGTTGTACCTGACTGAACGAATCAAGGATCTCTTTAAGACTTCGAATGGTAAGTATATTGCTCCTCAACAGGTAGAATCTCTGCTCTTGGTGGATAAATTCATCGATCAGGTAGCCGTGATTGCAGACCAGCGTAAGTTCGTTTCAGCCTTGGTTGTACCTGAGTTCCGATTGGTGGAAGACTGGGCTCGTGAACATCATATTCCTTTCTCTGGAAGAGAAGAACTTTGTGCCAGCGAGAAGGTACAGAAGATGTTGATGGAGCGCGTCAAGATTCTTCAGCAGCATTTGGCTTATTATGAGCAGATCAAACGTATTACGCTCTTGCCTCACCATTTCTCTATGGAAGCAGGAGAGTTGACCAATACGCTGAAGATTCGCCGACCAGTTATCAATAAAAACTATAAGGCAGAGATAAACAAGATGTATGAAGAGTAACTTCATGGTAAAGTATCGGAAAAAGAAACAGGAAGTTATTTAAAGGATAAGGTAATAAAAATGATAACAGCTGACCAGTTGAAAGATGTGATGGATCGTGCTGACGCTCTCCATCGTTATCTGAATATAGACCAGAAAAAAGTAGAATTTGAGGAGGAACAGCTCCGTACTCAGGCTCCTGACTTTTGGGAAGATCCTAAGTATGCTCAGGAGCAGATGAAGAAAGTAAAAGGCATCCAGAAATGGCTGGATGGCTATAAGAAAGTACGTCTCTATGCTGACGAACTGCAACTTGCTTTCGACTTCTATAAAGATGAGATGGTGACCGAGGAGGAAGTGGATACTGACTATGATAAGGCTATCAAGGCGATAGAAGACTTGGAATTGAAGAATATGCTTCGCCAGAAGGAGGACCCTATGGACTGTGTACTCAAGATCAATTCTGGTGCCGGTGGTACGGAGAGTCAGGATTGGGCTTCGATGTTGATGCGTATGTATATGCGCTGGGCTGAGGCTCATGGATATAAGGTGACCATTACCGACATGCAGGAAGGTGATGAGGCTGGTATCAAGAGTGTCACCATGACGATTGAGGGTGGCGAGTTTGCATACGGCTACTTGAAGAGTGAGAATGGTGTGCACCGTCTGGTGCGTGTATCTCCTTTCAATGCTCAGGGTAAGCGTATGACCAGTTTCGCCAGTGTCTTCGTTACACCGCTGGTTGATGATACCATCGAAGTGTTTGTAGATCCAGCCAAGTTGTCTTGGGATACTTTCCGTTCCAGTGGAGCGGGTGGTCAGAATGTCAACAAGGTAGAGTCTGGTGTCCGATTGAGATATTGGTACACGGATCCTGATACGGGTGAGGAAGAGGAAATCCTTATCGAAAATACTGAGACGCGTGACCAGCCGAAGAACCGTGCCAAGGCATTGTTGCTTTTGAAGAGTCAACTCTACGACCGTGCCATGAAGAAACGTCTCGAAGCTAAGGCAAAGATAGAGGCTGGTAAGAAAAAGATCGAGTGGGGAAGTCAGATTCGAAGCTATGTCTTCGATGACCGTCGTGTGAAAGACCATCGTACCAATTATCAGACATCGGATGTTGATGGTGTAATGGATGGTAAGATAGACGGATTTATCAAGGCATACCTGATGGAGTTCCCTTCCGAGAATGAAGAATAGTAATAATAACCTAATATTAAAAGACTATGAGTAGTAATAAAGACTTAAGAAGAGCAAAGCATGCTGCTTATGAGAAGAAGCAGGCTGCGAAAGGTGAGAAAGTCATCAAGTGGATATTTGGCGTGTTGATAGCTTTGGCTATTATCTTCGCTATTTATGCATCTTCTATCGCATAATTTATGAACCAGAAATGGGAAGTTATCTTTATCTGTGATTTCCTGTTTCTAATATGGAAACTATGAGTGGATTAGAAATTGAAAGAAAATTCCTCGTAAAGAAGGGCGACGCATATAAAAGCGCCGCCTTTTCTAATAGCCATATTCAGCAGGGCTATATTCCTGCTGATGGAGCTACGGTGAGGGTACGTACGCGTGATGACAAGGCTTATCTTACAATCAAAGGCAGGTCTGTAAATGGAGGAATGACGCGTTATGAGTTTGAAAAGGAAATCACTATGGATGAGGCGCAACATCTCTTGCAACTTTGCAAGGGTGGTGTCATCGATAAGCGTCGCTATCTGGTGAAGAGTGGTAAGCATACCTTTGAAGTGGATGAGTTCTATGGAGACAACCAAGGCCTTGTCATGGCTGAGGTAGAACTTAGTGATGAAAACGAAGCCTACGAGAAACCGGATTTCATCGGAATGGAGGTGACTGGTGATAAGCGCTTCTATAATTCACATTTATTGAATTTCCCTTTTGTGGTTTGGCGCAATACTCTACCAGAAGAATATCGTTAAGGGGTACGGTTTCTGTCGCTTTTTCGGAATAAAAGTAATAAAAAAGTATCTGAAAAGGCATAAAATTGCAAAAAGTGAACTAATTTGAGATATTTACTTTCGATTTATACGTTTAAATGCGAATTATTTTATAATTTTGCACTCGTATAAAGAGAAAGTATTTCAAATGACAGAAAATAGTAGAGGAAGTTTTGGTAGCAAGATTGGTTTGATACTTGCTACGGCTGGTGGTGCTGTTGGACTTGGTAATGTATGGCGTTTCCCTTACATGGCTGGGCAGGAAGGTGGTGCCGCCTTTATTTTGGTATATATTGGTTGTGTACTCCTGTTGGGTATTCCTTGTATGATATCCGAATTTATCATCGGTCGTCATGGAGCATCCAATACGGCTCGTGCTTATACCAAAGTGGCCAATGGTAATTCATGGAAATGGATCGGATATCTGGAGGTGCTTACTGGATTCCTGATCACGGGTTATTATGCAGTTGTATCTGGTTGGTGCTTGCAATATGTCTATGCCAGCGTCATGGGAGAATTGCATGGTGATCCAGCTTTTGTGGCTAATTACTTCAAGGATTTCTCTTCAGATCCAATCCGGCCTGTCATGTGGACGGTGGTAATTTTCCTGATTTGTCATTTCGTGATTATTCATGGAGTGAGAGGCGGTATAGAAAAAGCATCTAAGATCATGATGCCTATCCTGTTTATCCTTTTGCTGATCATCGTGGCAGCTGCTTGTCTGTTGCCAGATGCAGGAAAAGGTGTTGAGTTTCTTTTGAAACCAGACTTTGGAAAGGTAGATAGAGGCGTTTTCTTAGGTGCTTTAGGGCAGTCTTTCTATTCCTTGAGTATAGGTATGGGCTGTATCTGTACATACGCATCCTATTTTAGCAGACAAACCAATCTCTTCAAATCGGCATTGCAGATCTCGCTCATCGATTTTCTGGTCGCGATTCTTGCCGGTCTGATGATTTTCCCTGCCGCGTTCTCGGTAGGTGTATCTCCAGATAGTGGTCCTTCTTTGATTTTCATCACTTTGCCGAATGTATTCAATGAGGCTTTTGCTTCTATTCCTGTTTTGGGATGGATTGTTTCCTTGTTGTTCTATATACTTTTGTCATTGGCTGCACTTACTTCGCTGATGTCATTGCATGAGGTGAATACTTCTTTCTTCTATGAAGAACTGAAGATAGACCGCAAGAAAGGAGCAGTTATCGTTACGGTTTCCTGTGCAATTATCGGTGCTTTCTGTTCGCTCTCTTTGGGTGCTACAGATTCATTGACCTTCTTGGGTAAAACCTTGTTTGATTGGTTTGACTTTGTTACAGGACAGATCTTCTTGCCTATAGCCGGTTTCCTTACCTGCTTGTTCATCGGATGGCATGTACCGAAGAAGTTAGTGAAGGATGAGTTTACCAATTGGGGAACCTTAAAGGGAAATCTTTTTGGTATTTATCTGTTTTTGGTGCGGTTCGTTTGTCCTATTCTGATTCTCTTGGTGTTCCTGAATCAATTGGGAATCCTGGACGGAATCTTGTAATTAATAACCCATGAGTACTTTACCATGATGAATATGGAGTACTCATTAGAATTTTAGCGAAATGGAAAATAGAGGAAGTTTTGGCTCCAAGCTGGGAGTCATTCTGGCTACTGCTGGTTCAGCAGTAGGTTTGGGAAATGTCTGGCGTTTTCCCTATATGACTGGACAGAATGGAGGTGCTGCTTTCATTCTTATTTACTTGGTATGTATCTTCATGCTGGGTATTCCTGGTATGGTAGGTGAATTTATTATCGGACGTCATTCTGCTGCTAATGCAGCGCGTTCTTATCATAATCTTTCAAATGGAAAACCTTGGGGAATATTAGGTGTCATGGGAGTTGTTACGTCCATGATTATCCTGGGTTTTTATGCGGTAGTGGCAGGATGGTGCCTGCAGTATCTTTATGCTTCGTTGTTGGGAGGTATTCATGGAGATGTCAGTTATGTGAAGCAATATTTTGTAGAATTCTCTTCTGATCCTATCAAACCGACTTTTTGGACGATTGCTTTTATCTTGATTACCCATTGTGTGGTAGTCAAAGGTGTGCGCAATGGTATAGAGAAAGCTTCCAAAATATTGATGCCAATGCTTTTTGTCTTACTGATTGTTTTGGTCATCTCGTCTTGTTCTCTGCCTGGTGCATTCAAGGGTATAGAGTTTCTGTTGAAGCCTGATTTTTCAAAAGTGGATGAGAACGTGATGCTGGAGGCTTTGGGACAGGCTTTCTTCTCCTTGAGCCTCGGTACCGCTTGTCTTTGTACCTATGCTTCTTATTTTAGCAGACAAACCAATCTCTTGAAATCTGCCACTCAGATAGCATTGATAGATACGATTATTGCCATTATGGCGGGACTGATGATCTTCCCGGCAGCATTCTCCGTAGGTGTTAATCCGGATAGTGGTCCTTCGCTCATTTTCATCACTTTGCCTAATGTTTTCCAACAGGCATTTGCTTCTATGCCTGTTGTGGGGTATGTTATTTCTGTACTGTTTTACGCATTGTTGGTGTTGGCAGCATTGACTTCCACCATTTCTATGCACGAAATTGGTACTGCCATGTTTTATGAGGAATTGAAGGTAACTCGCAAGAAGGGTGCCTGGGTAGAGACTATTACCTGTTGTATTATTGGTATCTTCTGTTCTTTATCTTGTGGAGCCATGCCAGAACTGAGTCTCTTTCATTTGAACTTTCTTGATTTCTGCGACCATCTTACTTCTCAGTTGTTTATGCCGCTGGGTTCCTTTGCAACCTGTATTTTCTTAGGTTGGTATGTGCCGAAAAAAGTGGTCAGAGATGAGTTTACGAATTGGGGAACTTTGAAAGGTTCTCTTTTCGGTGTTTATCTCTTTATGGTGCGTATCGTTTGTCCATTATGTATATTAACTATATTCCTGCATCAGTTAGGAGTGTTTTGATTTGAAATCCAAGAGGGTGTGTCATTGACTGATGACACACCCTTTTTTAGAATATGATATAGGGCTTAAGTCTCTCTATTTCTGCTGGTGGAAAGTTCTTGAGGAGTTTTAGTTCCTCCAGACTTTTGAAAGGACCTCTTAACCGTCGATAGTCGCAAATTTCTTTTGCTTGGTAGAAGTTGAGGTAGGGGTGACGTCGAAGTTGATTGAGTGAGAGAGAATTGATATTCAACTTTCTCACTTCTCCAGGAGTAATTTTGATGAAAGACAGAGCTTCTTCTGGCAGTCCGTCTATTTCCTTCAGCTGATTAATGGATGCAAAGCCTCCTAATTGTTCTCTATATCTTGTGATGCTTTTAGCATAATAACTGCCAATGCCTGGAATCTTCATCAGTTCTGTTGTGTCGGCAGAGTTGACGATGACGTGTTGCCCCGGTCTCAGTTTTTGTGGATAACTGTAGATGTTGTTGCCATTTGCATTTATAGAATTAGCGCCATTGTTTGCTTGTGAATACGTACTTGTGTTTGCACCATTTTTGTATGGAGAATTATGATAGCCTCTTTCTTTGCCTCCTCTGCTATTTCCATAGTAGTCGGATGCAGGCCGGTAATCTTCACCTATTATAATATAAGGTGCCAGTACTTCGTATTGTTTCTTAGTAAGTCCGTACAGACGTGCAAAATCTGTTTTTTCTCTGAAGATGCCGCCTTTAGCACGAAACCTATAGATACTTCGTACTTGCCATGATTGTAAACCGAGTTTGAGAAGCTGGGTGCTGTCGGCAGTATTAGGGTCGAAAGGAAACAACTCATGAACTGTTCCCTCTACCTTATAATATAAAGGATGCTTTTCGCTAATGTTTTTATCTGCAGTTGATGATTCTTGGTGATTATCGCCAGTCATGCTTTTGGGGTTATTATCTGCAGAATCGTCGTTTCCCAAACTTGATTCTTTCGTATTGACTTTTCCCACAATGATAATGAGAGTAAGACAAATGATGATGATACCGAGCAGAACCAGAATGGCTTGTCGGTCGTTACGCTGTAGATAAAAGAAATCTTTTAGTTTAAGCATATCGTTTTCGCATTTAAAGTTAAAATATGATCTAATGAAGAGTTTAGGGGAAGTAAACTCTTAGTATGGTCGGGATTACTGGACTCGAACCAGCGACCTCATCGTCCCGAACGACGTGCGCTACCAACTGCGCTAAATCCCGCTTTTATTGCCTGCAAAAGTACATAAAATCTGATATATTTCAAAATAAAAAGGCAAATTTTAAACTTTTTTGAAAGAAAAGTGCGGAAAAATTTGGTGGAATCAAATAAAAGTACTACCTTTGCACCCGCAAATGAGAATTCTTGTTTGTTCATATTAGTTGGTGCCATAGCTCAGTTGGTAGAGCAAAGGACTGAAAATCCTTGTGTCCCCGGTTCGATTCCTGGTGGTACCACTTCTTATTAGAAGCCGAATCTTCGTAACAAGATTCGGCTTTTTTAATTTCCCTAATGTTTTTATAGATTTCGTTTTAATGGCACATTGACACTTATGAAAACGTTTGCGTGTAAAAAGTGAAACGAAAACGTTTGCTGTATCAGAATTTTGGCTACCTTTGCAGCGTAAAAGTAAATCATAAAAACCAAAATAATATATATCTACTAAACATTTTAGTTTAAAATGAAAAAAACTTATTTACTGCTTTTAGCGGGTATGTTTGCTTCCGTTGTTTTTGCGAACAATAAGCAGACCGTTAAAATTGATGGTACTGTCTCAGACAAAACCGTCACCGAGATCACCTTCGATGGTGATAACGTAACACTCAGTTATGCGGACAATTCTTCTGAAACGAAGGATATGTCGCTTGTGTCTCTTTCTTTTTCTTATGATTCTACTACTACAGGAATCAATAAGGTAGAAGAGGTCAAGAAGTCATTGCAGGGTAAAGTATTTAACCTCAATGGCCAACTCGTAGGTAATTCTCTTGAGGGATTGTCTAAGGGTATCTACATTGTGAATGGTAAGAAAGTAATCATCAAGTAAAAAAGAGGAACTCAAAATGAAGAAAATGGTATTTACTTTGGCACTCCTCTTGATGAGCTTGAGTGCAGCCATGGCACAGACATGGACATTTGGCGCAATGAGTGAGGCTGATAAGGCTTTATGTGCAGCTGATGCTAATTGGGTATTGGGAACCGACCGCTACGGTTATACCTTAGCTTTGGATAATGCGGCTCTTGTAGCAAATGGCTCTGAATTGGCTTATGCTAAAGGATTGAAGTTTACTGCTGGTGCTCCTGCGGAAAAAGTCGATGGAAAGGCAAAGGTTCGTTTGAA
>ERZ869991.634-NODE-634-length-12158-cov-4.511216_pt1 | contig 12158 bp, 8 predicted proteins | sample MGYA00520862_ERZ869991 | MGnify/ENA primary metagenome ERZ869991 (study PRJEB32232, sample SAMN07284978) | human gut metagenome | biome: human-associated habitat; material: feces | host: Homo sapiens | place: Tanzania | collected 2014-08-11 ...
GTACTAGTCCGGGAAGCCCATACTGTGGTTGGAGTTCAGCTCTTAGTACCTGTACATGCCACAGTTCCGATGGAAATTACGCATGATTCACTGCTCTAAAAAGTATGTCTGGTCTATTTTCAAATAGACCAGACTTAAAATTCATATAAACGAACAACTTTATTAATCAGACCTATATGTTACGTTTCGCCTGTATCGTCATTATGCTATTCGGCTTCAAAGCCACATTTGCTGATGCCCAGACGGTTAAGACCATCTCGTTGTATCAGTATGTGAAGGACAGTTTTACAAAGGTAGGAATCCCAAACGCCAAGGTAACTCTATTGGATGAAACACTCACGGTTATAGACACTATGAGAACAAGAGGGAGTAACGGCTATTGGGATAGGGAACTGGAACGGACTCCACGCAAATACGTTGTAAGAGTGGAACATCCTGACTACGAAACCGGGGAGATGAATGTAGAGTTGAAGAATCTGCATCGTAACAGGTATTTGGAGCTTTCCCCCCTGCTGATGAAAAGACGATTCGTTCTCGACGAGGTCGTTGTAACGGCATCAATAGTGAAGATAGCCTACAAGGGGGATACCATAGAGGTGAATGCTAATGCTTTCAACATTCCGGAAGGCTCCATGCTCAGCGGGCTCGTTGGCAGCATTCCAGGCTGCGAGCTGAAGCCAGGTGGGGAAATTCTGATGAACGGCAGGCGGGTGGACTACCTGTTGCTAAACGGAAAGGAATTCTTCAGAGGTGACAACAGCGTCATGCTCGACAACCTGCCCTATTATGTAGTTCAGAAGCTGCAATTCTACGAGAAAGAGGACGAGGAGAAATATGCCAGCACCCTGCATAAAGACTTTGTGATGGATGTGACGCTGAAGCGTGACTATCAGACAGGTCTGGTTGGCAATACCGAGCTTGCCGGCGGAACAAGCAACCGCTGGCTGGCACGCACCTTCAACCTCCGCTTCACCAACAACTCCCGCTTGTGCATTTTCGGCAACGCAAACAATGTAAACCAAACAAACAAGCCAAGCAATGATGGCAACTGGACGGCTACCACCCAGACAGGCGAGCTTACCACCAGACGCCTTGGCATAGACGTGGAGGTGGATGACAAGGACGGCAGGTTCAACGAACATGCCGAGGGAACTGTCAGATGGGATAAAAGCGAAGACGAAATGCGCAGTGCCACGGAAAGTTATCTTGCCTCAGGCACGGCGTTTGGCAGGAAGCATGACTTCACGACAGGACGCAACAAACAGATAGACTTAAAAAATAAGTTTAAGATAGGAGCCTTGACTCTAAATTCTGAATGGAACCAACACAGAAACGACGGAACTGCCATGCGGCGCTCAGCCCAGTTTGCAGCATCGCCTTCATCATTTGGCACTACGACCGTCATCCTGGACTCATTACTGCAGGCAAGCACGTCTTCGGCTATAAGTAGAATAGCGACCAACAGCATGAGCAACCAAATGGAAATGAACGGTACGGAATGGGCGTTGGGGCAAAAAGCGAACTGGCAAAAATACACAAAGTGGGGTGATGACTATGCCTTGGATTTTGACGGCTCAGTGGGCAACATTAACCATAACAACACCAATCTCTACAGGCTGAGCTTCTACCAGTCACCGATACGGCAGGATGGACGCGACCAATACAGGGAGCATAATGAGCGCAGATACCGCTATGCCATTGGCGGAGCCTATCGTTTCCATCTGCTATCAGGATTCCATTTCGGCTCAAGCTATCATTACCAGCAGAGTTATAATTCTACGCAGAGCAATCTCTTTAAGGCAAGTTGGGATATCAATGAGCTCCCCTCGGTCACTGATTTCAAGAGGCAGCAGGACTTTGCCAACAGCTATGCCAGTCGTCATTACGCCCGTAAGCATGAGGCAATACCCTATATGGCATATCTCAAAGGGCAGGGCTTGGATCAAATGATAGTATCACTGGAGGTGAAAATCTCACACCTTAATGAACGGGAATGCTACCAACGTGGAGAGATAGACGCGGATGTAAGTAGGAACTATCTCTTGATAGAGCCTAATCTGCAATTCAACAGAACCAAAGGGAAGTGGTCATGGACTGCGAACTATACATTGAGACGCGATGTTCCCGACATCATTAAGACAATAGGGTATAGCGACACTTCAGACCCGCTAAGAAAGGAACTCGGTAACCCAAGCCTGAAACCCTCAGACAAACATGCCATAAGGTTTAGCATAACAAGGAGTTTGAACGATTATTCGCAAAATATATCCTTAATGCAAAGCGTAAACGTCATGAACCGGCTCATTGCCGAAAGTGTTGCCTACGATGCCAGGACGGGAATCTATACATATAAGCCAGAAAATGTCAATGGCAACTGGAACAGCCAGACCCAACTTAATGTCAGGAAGGCGATAGACAGGCAAAAAAGGCTGTTCGTCAACTCTACCACCCGCTTCAGCTACTTACGAAATGCAGACCTTGCCATGCTCGAAGGTTACACCAACAGCATACTTAACAAGGTGAACAACTGTCTCACGGAACAAAACCTAAACATGGAGTATCAGAAAGGCAAGCTCTTCATAGCTTTCATTGGAAACATCGCCTGGAACAAGGTGAGTCGAGAGGACGATGACGAATACGACGTGAGCGCATGGAACTACAGCTATGGTCTGAGCTGTCGTTACAGCTTGCCTTGGGAAATAACGCTGTCCACTAATCTGAAGATATATTCCCGACGCGGCTACGAAGATCACCTGTTGAACAGTAACGACATAGTTTGGAATGCCACAATTTCCAAGTCATTCTTCAAAGGCAGATTTGTCACCCAAATCGAAGGGTATGACCTACTGCATCAGTTGAGTAACGTGAGGTATATAGTGAACGCACAAGGCCGCACAGAGACATGGCACCATTCCCTGCCGCACTACGTCATGGCGCATCTGGCGTATCACTGGAACAAAAATCCGAAGAGAAAGTAAAAAAACAGACATGAATCATTTAAAACGTTTTCCTCATTACAGGCAACACAATACCTCAGACTGTGGTCCAACCTCTCTGCGTATGGTTGCTAAATTCTATGGCACGAACTATTCGACAGAAATGCTGTTGACGCATTGAATATATCCGCTCGTGAATAATGCTCCACATGAACTCCCGCATAGACATCCAGCTGATAGCGGACTTCCTGATAAAGCTGACAGCCATGCCGTTGCAGTTCTTCGACTCACGTATGACTGGCGACATTCATTGATATAATAGAGAAAAATATCTTGCAAGATAACAATGGCAAGCACGAACCATTGGGAGCAGAGTCGCAATCTGCAGAAGAGACAGTGTTATTGTTTAACCACTCAAAACAGAAATTATGAAAAAGCTTAAAAGATTCGTTTTGAACGATTCAAGAGTGTTGTCTCATGAAGAACTGAGTTTGGTAGAAGGAAGTCTTAGCTTAAACCTTGTTGATAATTGTTCTGAAGACACAAAAGGACAAGCCTGTGTCTTAAGTTGCTCTTATACCGATGGACATAGTTGTGTTTGTATAGGTTACTGCCAGGTTAAGTATGAGCAACAAGGTAGCAAGATTATAGCAATTTCTTCTTGCGTGTAATAACCAATTTGTAAATCTCATCGGTGTCGGATTTTTCTGACACCGATATAAACTCGGTACTGATGTTGCCATTCTTACAATTCCCCAAAGCAGCAAGCCTGCTGTTTTTCCTTCTGTTCTTTACTGTACAGACTAAAGCGCAGACCATAGATCTTGACATAGACATAGAAGATGCCTTCCTGAAAGAGCCGGTCATAGGTGTCGACGTGGCTGTCTATACCACCGACAGCGTACTGGTTACAGACACTGTACATACCTTTTCTTTCCGTGACCGTTTTAACAGGCTACAGCGTGAGGTGTATGAGCTGAGGCTGAAACCAGAGAAGAGAGACTATCTTATCCATGCCTCAAGGTTGGGATATACCGAGGTATGGAAACGCATATCAGTCACAAATCCGCAAGCCGAATCAATCGAGGTAAAGTTGGAGATGCGCAAAGACCTGAGCGTAGACCTTGACGAGGTTGTAGTGAAGGCTACGAGGCTGAAATTCTATTATAAGGGCGACACCCTGGTCTATAATGCCGATGCGTTCAAACTGCCCGACGGATCCATGCTCGACGCTCTGATAAGACAGTTGCCAGGAGTAACGATGACGGATAACGGAGTGATATATGTGAATGGAAGAAGGGTTGACGAACTTATGCTTGGCTCTCGGTCTTTCTTTAAAGGTAACAGCAAAGTGTTGCAGGAAAATCTGCCATACTACACCGTTAAGGACATAAAGGTGTATGACAAACAGACCGACAAGAGCGAGGCTTTGGGATATGATGTGGAAGAACGGAAATACGTGATGGATGTGAACCTAAAGAAAGAATTCAGCATAGGCTATATAGCCAATGTTGAGGCAGCCGTAGGAACAGAAGATAGATGGTTAGGTCGTGGCTTCCTGTTGGGCTTTACAAACCGTTGGCGTTATTCGCTTATGGGAAATACCAACAATGTGAACGAGAACCGGCACATAGGGCAGGAGGGATATTGGACACCAGCATTGATGCCGCAGTCGCTTGTGAAAACGCAGAGTGTGGCTACAGACCTTGACTACGAGTCGAAGGGCAGAAACGTGAAAAATAATTTCAACGCGGACTATACGACAACTGACACAGATTCAGAGATGAGACGATGGAGCGAGCAATTCCTTGAAGGGATAAATCCTACATCGCAGACAGAGAACCGCACGAAATCTGATAACTGGAAGTTGAAACTCAAGGACGAATTCAAGATTAAGAAGCCAGTCTATTTCGAAGTCAAGTCATTTTTTGATATAGGACGTCGAAAAGGATACGGCAATACCATGTTTGAGCAATGGGACGATCGCAAGACCGCGTCTATGCGCACCGACATGATAAGTGAGGGCAAAAACTGGAGAACACAGCATGAACTGTCTTGCATGTTCAATGTAGACAGGGAGAAAAAACGGAACGTGAGCCTGGGTGCCGTATTTATGCATAACGACGACCGTTCATGGCTTTCCAAGCGTTATGATACATGGCAGGCTGACAATCAGGAGAGCATAATACGCCACAACGCCAATGACATGTCAAACCGTTTTACAGCCTTTTTGCTCAGCGCCAATTATGTAGGCACAGGCTTGCTCAACGGTATTGACTTAATAGCAGGTGAGCAAATTCAACTCACCGACACAAAGTTGCACGACTATCTCTATCATCCCGACACGCTGCAGCTGGCGTCACAGCTCGACATGCTGACGGCAATAACAGACGTATCAAACTCCTATGACAGCCATCACAGGCTTTTCCGCAACAATGTAACTGTAAGTCTGAAAAAGCCGGCATCATATAAATTAAACGGAATTTCTATGTTTAACATAAACTACGACCTCTGGAAGTTGGAATTAGAGCTACCCGTCTACCACCAGTCACTCGACTACAAGCGTGGTGTCATTGACACCTTGGTAAACGAGAGCAACGTGCTCTTCTCCCCATCTTTTTCTTTTAACAAATCTAACGGCAAGGGACAATTCCGCTTTAACATAAAATACAAAAGCAACGAGGCAGACTTGATGAACAAGATAGATTTCCGTGACGACAGCCAACCATTGATAGTGAAGCTTGGCAATCCCAAGCTGAAAGGACAATCCAACACAATAGTCACAACGAGCTATTCAAATGGCAGTATAATGATGCAGCGCAATTGGAATGTGGGGGCGACATTCGACTATCGTCATACCGATGTGGCACAATCCTCAATATATAATCCGGAGACGGGCGTCTATACATACAAGCCGGTGAATGTGTCAGGCTCATATAGCGCCATTGCCAGTTTTGGTTTTTCAAGCTCCATTGACAAGAAACGCCATTTGACCTGTGGAACCAATCTCAGCGCCAATTACCATCATTCCGTAGACTACTCCATGCTGGCGGGCGAGACGGAAAGCCATGAGAATAAGGTTAACACGATATCACTACGCGACGGTGCATATATCCAATACAACAGGAACACGTTGAATATCAAGCTTACTGGAGATATAAACTGGAGAAACTCAAAAGGCAGGATGCGCGATTTCAAGACTCTGAATGTCATTGACTACAAATACGGATTTACAGCACACTATACCATACCGGTACTGAAAACAACAGTGGCGGCAGATGCTACAATGTACAGTCGCCGTGGTTATGGAAGCTCGTTGAACACCGATGACTTCATCTTCAATGCCTCATTGAGCCAGTCCTTCCTCAAAGGCAAGCTTATAGCACGTGTCGATGCTTTCGACATATTGCAGCAGCTTTCATCAGTGCGCTATGAGGTAAATGCCCAGGGACGAATTGATACATGGTACCGCTGCCTGCCACATTACGTAATGTTCCATTTGGCATATCATTGGAACAAGAACCCCAAAAAACATTAACCATGGCTAAACAATTTCCTCATTATAGGCAAAATAACACCTCAGATTGTGGTCCAACCTCTCTCCGTATGGTTGCCAAATTCTATGGCATGAACTATTCGGCAGAGATGCTGCGGAAGCATTGTCATATCTCTCACCGTGGCGTCAACATGTTGGGCATAAGCGAGGGAGCAAGGCATATTGGTTTTGACACCGTGGGCATGAAGATGACCTTTGAGCAGTTGGCGGATGAAGGCATGTTTCCGTGCATATTGCATTGGAACCAGAACCACTTTCTGGTGTGTTACGGCATAGAGAAATGCAGGAACGGTGAATACAAGATACGAATATCAGACCCCGCTACGCAACGCCTGACATACACAAAAGAGGAATTTTTAAGATGCTGGATAGGACCTAATGCCGGCAAGGACAATACAGGTGTGGCATTGATGCTCGAACCTGGCGAGAACTTCGGTAAGGTTGAGGACGAATACCGGAAGAACAGCCGAAGCATACTGTCATTTGTCCGCTATTTCACACCTTACCGCAGCATGATCGGACAATTGTTGTTGGCCATGCTTGTGGGCAGCATGATACAGATGGTGCTGCCGTTCCTCTCTCAGGCTATGGTAGACCAGGGCATCAACGGCCGAAACTTGAATGTCATCACGTTAATACTTCTGGCGCAATTGGGGTTCTTTATAGCCACATTGAGCATTGATTATATCCGCTCATGGATAATGCTCCACATGAACTCGCGCATTGATATCCAGCTTATAGCCGACTTCCTTATAAAGCTGACAGCAATGCCGCTGCAGTTCTTCGACTCGCGCATGACCGGCGACATACTGCAGCGCATTGGTGACCACGGGCGCATAAAGAATTTTCTGCTCTCGAACAGCATGCGCATAGTGTTCTCTCTTATCAACTTTGTGGTTTTCCTTGCTATCCTTGCATATTACAATGTACTGGTGATGACGATATTCATTATAGGCAACACACTGTATGTGGTCTGGATCTCTTTCTTCATGCGCTATCGCAGGGAACTGGACATCAAGCGTTTTAACCAGTCGGCACAGGAGCATAGCAAGATGATACAGTTGGTTCAGGGCATGCAGGACATTAAGCTCAACAACTGCGAGCGGCAGAAACGCTGGGAATGGGAACGTATACAAGTCAAACTTTTCAAGATTGGATTGAAAGGTCTGCGTATAGGTCAGATACAACAGTCTGGCTCGGTGTTTTTCACACAGACGACTCACATATTTATCTACTACATAGCCGCAAAATCGGTTGTGGAGGGTTCGATGACTCTTGGAATGATGATGTCGCTCACATACATCATCGGGCAGGTGTCTGCACCAATAGGTGAGTTTATTGGTTTTGCACAGTCGTTTCAGGATGCGAAGATAAGTCTTGAACGTCTGAACGAGATACACTCGCAGGACGATGAGGAGACAGATATTGACAAGAAACTTGCGGTGCTGCCAACTGGGCATGAGATAGAAATTAAGGACTTGTCGTTCAGCTACAATGGTTCGGAAAGCGAGTTGGCGCTGAAGAATGTGTCGCTACAGATACCGGCACATAAGGTTACAGCCATAGTTGGAGAAAGCGGATGTGGAAAGACAACACTGATAAAACTGCTGCAAGGATTCTATGAGCCTACGCATGGCTGCATAAAGGTGGGTGAAACAGATCTTTCGGACATAAATCCGCACGTATGGAGGGCTGCGACAGGTTCGGTGATGCAGGACAGCTTTATATTCTCTGATACCATAGCCAACAACATAGCCGTGAATTCTGACGAGGCTGATAAGGACCGGATGGAAAATGCGGCGCACATGGCACGGATAGATGATTTCGTGAAGACGTTGCCATTGGGCTATGAAACAATAATAGGCATGGAAGGTAAGGGCGTGAGCCAAGGACAGAGGCAACGAATTCTGATAGCAAGAGCCATATACAAGAATCCAGAATACATGTTTCTTGACGAGGCTACAAACTCCCTCGATGCCACTAACGAGGCGAAGATTATGGAAAACCTGCAACGGTTTTATGAGGGACGCACTGTGGTGATAAGCGCACATAGGTTGAGCACTGTACGCAATGCAGACCAGATAGTGGTGATGAATGGTGGCGAGATTGTGGAGCGTGGCAACCATGAGACGCTGATAGAAAAACGTGGCAGATATTACGAATTGGTGAAAAACCAGATAAATATAATTGAGGAGTAGGAAATATGAAAACAAATGATACTCACAGCCATTGCCCGGAGGTTGAGAACCTTATGGGTGGCAGGATGCCGTTTGTGACACTGCATGGCATAACGCTTGTGGCACTTGTGCTGATAGTTGTAGCTGGAATACTGATGTTGTCGGACGGAACACCACAACAGCTGATGAAGGAGATGGTAAGGCATACTGTGGAACAGATAATGGTAAGAGCACAGGGCATTTAGTTCACTTAAAATATGCAGAATTATGAAGAATGTAGTGTTGTTTATTGCCCATTTCATAAATGACGATACGTTGTGCAGATATAGGAAACTGCGCGATGAACTGGAGTGTGAGAAATATGATGTGGTATGGGTGTGTACGGCAGCGGAATATGACGAAGTAATGTTTCCGAAGGATGTGAAAGGGATAGTGTATAGATCATCGGATTTTCAAGGATTGGGCTATACACCTATTGAGAATACGATTGTCCCTGGCAGTCCGCATTTCATACCGTTGCGCTTCTATCAGGATAACAAGGGGTATGGCGGTTATTGGTTTGTGGAGTATGATGCAGTGTTCACAGGAAAATGGAATACGATGATGGACGATTGCGACGAAAATCTGCGGAATTATGATTTTCTGACCTGCCATGTGGAACGGTTTGGCGATGATAACAAGGAATGGAGTTGGTGGTACAGGTCGAACAATTGTGGCTATGCTTTGGCGGATTGCATGAAAGGGTTTAATCCTGTATGTCGTTATTCACGAAGAGCATTGGCGCTCTTGGACGAATATATGAAAAAGGGATATTCGGCACATTCGGAAGTCATGATAACAACTTGTTTGCATAATCACAGCATGAGGATCGGCGACATAGGAGGCACAGGCGAGTTTACGCCTGATGGCTACAGAAACCGATATTACATAAAAGGGGTAGGAACGAACAACGGAACCATGAGATGGCGGCCACCATTCACGATGGAAGAGGTTGAGGCTCTCGGAACACGGAACATGTTGTTTCATCCGATAAAGTAGGAGGTGAGGTGTCTCACCGCAGCTATATACTAGAAAGCTAACTTCTTAATTATGATATTTCTGGGCATATAGCCACAAAAAAATCTTCCGACTTGCGAAAAATTACAAGGCGGAAGATTTTTTATGTTGTTGCGGCGCGTGGTCTTCGAATGATATTAGTATGCGAACAAAGGATAATCCTTCATGGTCTCGTTGACCTTAGCACGTACGTTGGCAATAACCTTTTCGTCTTCAGGAGCATTCAATACTTCCTCGATGAGTTCAGCTATCAATACCATCATATCTTCCTTAGCACCACGTGTGGTCATGGCTGCTGTTCCGAGACGGATACCGCTGGTCTGGAATGCGCCACGCGAATCGAATGGTACCATGTTCTTGTTAACTGTGATGTCGGCAGCTACAAGGGCATTCTCTGCAACCTTACCTGTGAGGTCTGGATATTTGCTTCTGAGGTCTACGAGCATAGAGTGGTTGTCGGTACCGCCACTAACGATAGAGAAACCGCGGTCTATCAAGTTTTGTGCCAATACGGCTGCATTCTTCTTAACCTGTGTAGCATATTCCTTCCATGATGGGAGGAGGTTTTCACCAAATCCAACTGCCTTAGCTGCGATGACATGCTCTAATGGACCGCCCTGTGTGCCTGGGAATACTGCTGAGTTCAACAGCATGCTCATCATCTTAGGTTCACCCTTCTTTGTGGTGAGACCCCAAGGGTTCTCGAAGTCTTTGCCCATAAGGATGATACCGCCACGAGGACCACGGAGAGTCTTATGGGTAGTAGAAGTTACGATGTGTGCATATTTAACAGGGTTGTCGAGCAAGCCTGCTGCGATAAGACCTGCAGGGTGAGCCATGTCTATCATGAGCAATGCTCCTACCTCGTCGGCAATCTGGCGCATTCTCTTATAGTCCCATTCGCGGCTATATGCTGAACCACCACCAATGATGAGCTTTGGCTTGTGTTCCAATGCAAGGCGCTCCATCTCGTCGTAGTCTACACGACCTGTCTCTTTGTTGAGGTTGTAGCCAACTGGCTTGTAGAGAATACCTGATGTGTTGACAAGGCTACCATGAGAGAGGTGGCCACCGTGATCAAGATTCAATCCCATGAAGGTGTCGCCTGGCTTGAGTACTGCTAGCAATACTGCTGCGTTGGCCTGGGCTCCTGAGTGTGGCTGTACGTTGGCAAATTCTGCACCAAATAGTTTCTTTACTCTTTCGCGAGCAAGGTCTTCTACTTGGTCTACTACTTGGCAACCACCATAATAACGTTTGCCAGGAAGGCCTTCAGCATATTTGTTGGTCAAATAGCTGCCCATGGCTTGCATCACTTCATCACTAACAAAGTTTTCTGAAGCAATAAGCTCCATACCTTTGAGCTGTCGCTGATGTTCTCTTTCGATAAGATCGAAAATCTCTTGGTCTCTTTTCATTGTTGCGGTTGTTTTTTTATTAAGTGCGGTTAATTGTTGTATTTAACTTCTTTGTCCGCTCTTGATGAGTGGGCTGGGGTGGGAATGCGGATGCAAAGGTAATAGAAAACTATGGATTGGCAAAATAAAAGCGATAATTTGTCACCTGTATAGTCTGTATTCTTTGCAAAGTGTTAGCAAAACCTGTTGTATAGGTTGGTCTGTGTTAGCAGAGTTCTACCTTTGTGATGTCTTGCTCCTTATCGCAGTAGTGGCATTTCACGATACCTTTTTCTTTGTCTACGAAGTTGAAGATTGTAGACATAGGCTCGTTATTGGTGATACACTTTGGGTTGTTGCACTTCACGATGCCTTTGAGCTCGTTAGGGGTTTCAACCATCTTCTTCTCTACTACTTCGTAGTCTTGAATGATGTTTAGCACAACATTTGGGGCTACTACCGACAGACGGCTGATTTCTTCTTTAGTAAAGAATTTGTCGCTAACCTTGATGATACCTTTGTTCTTCACCTTCTTAGAAGCGAAGTTGTTACCAATGGTAACTGGTGTTTCCAATTTGTCTAATCCTAAGAGTGTTGCCACCTGATAGGTCTTGTCGGCAGGTATATGGTCGATAACTGTACCGTTCTTAATGGCGGCAACCAAACGTTCTTTCTTGCTCATATTATTATAAAAACGTGTTAGAAAGGTTTATTCTATAATGGTTTTATCGTTCTTGATGTCTTCGAGGCTTATGCCAAGACAGCGGCAGAAGATGGCCTCGCGAGCATAGAGTCCGTTTTGGGCTTGCTGAATGTAGTAGGCATGTGGATTGTCGTCAACATCGTAGGCAATCTCATTTACTCGTGGCAGCGGATGGAGAATCTTCATGTTCTCTTTCACGTTGTCGAGCATATCATTCTTCAGAATATATACATTCTTCACACGTTCGTATTCCATAAGGTCGCTGAAACGCTCCTTCTGTACGCGCGTCATATATATAATGTCTGCATCGGCAATGACTTTTTCATTGAAAGC
>ERZ869991.636-NODE-636-length-12136-cov-29.715897_pt1 | contig 12136 bp, 10 predicted proteins | sample MGYA00520862_ERZ869991 | MGnify/ENA primary metagenome ERZ869991 (study PRJEB32232, sample SAMN07284978) | human gut metagenome | biome: human-associated habitat; material: feces | host: Homo sapiens | place: Tanzania | collected 2014-08-11 ...
ATTTAGCCTTAAGGATAAATATATATGGTGTAGTATTTTCCTTTTTATCGGATAAGCAGTTTTTGATAAAATGCCTCATATCTTTTAGCCACCTTGATGTAGTCGTGATGCTTGCTGATGTATTCTATGCTTTGCTGTTTGAGCAAAGGAACAAGCTCAGGATGTAATACGAGGTGCTCCAGTTCCTGGTAAACACTTTCGTAGTTAGGAAGCACGTTAATGATAGGGCGTAGCTTATCCTCGTGTATAATCTCGTAATTCTCCGGTTCTCCGCCACCTATGCAGATAATTCCTCTCGCCATCGCCTCCAGCGGATTCATGGATGGCGTGTAACTGTAGAGCTGATCGAGTATGGCATCGCTTCCATTCATCATTTTTACATATTCTGCAAAAGGGATGCTCTCGGCTATCCGGAGTTCCGCTTTGTCTGGATATTTCTTAGCTATGGCTTGTGCTGCCTTCAGCATGATATCGGTGCCCTTGTATTCGCTTCTATTTTTGTTGATTCCTATAAAGAGCTTTACCTTCTTGGGAATATCCAATGGGATAACCTGATGGTTTTCTGCATTGGTATATGAGTTGCCATTTCCAGAAGTTATCAACTTCGGTTTGATAGGGAAGGGGATAAACGTTGTTTTCTGTGGAAAACCAGGTTGATAACATGCCCAGTATTCATAAAGTCCCGTTATGATGCCATCGCAATCTTCGGCAATCATCTGGTTGAGTCTTCCTTTTTCTGTTCCCAGCCAGTCTTTTCTTTCTTTCAGCGCATCAGCATTGGTCCGTAATTCATCACCGATATTGAAATCGCTGTATCTCAAAGGTTTATCTTTGCAGCAAACGCTTACCCAATAGTAATCCATTCCGAATCCACCCAGAATTATCTTCTTGTTATGCTTTCTCAGATATTGGTAAATAGGGAAGATGCGTTCTGCCTTCAGCTCCAGAAACATCGGGTTGATAAGTTGTACGATGTCGTATCCTTTCAACTTATGCACATTTGTGTATAACTTCATCATATACATGATTCCGCCCAGTTTTCCAGGCTTTCTTACCAGGTCAATATCTCGTGGATAATTCTTCCAAAAGTCGCCGTTGGAGAGCACGGTAACGTGATGCCCCAGCTTGCGAAGTCCTTCGGCAAGCGTGGCATGCACATTACTATATTCTCCCATGAGTAGTATCTTCATATCTTTATCAGGATATTTGTATAATAAATTGCAAGAAAAGAATAATGGCTATGCCTTGATTTGTGGCAAAGTCATCACCATGAGTCTTCTGCCTACCTTGCTTCTGATGGCTTTACAGAACAACTGATATTTCTTGGTATATTTTTTGTCTGGCAGTGGATAGAGTCCCTTGTCGTGCAGTCGCTTGATGGCATCTTCCAAATGCCGGGTACTGCGTGTCAACAGGATTGTATTATAGAGGTAGTCCATTGTCAGTTGGGCTATTCTTCTATTCAGAGCCACTCTTTCTGTATCAGATAGCAGGGCTGCTTTCTCCTGCAAGTGGAAGATGACCAGTTCTGTATCGGCAAGTCTTTTCAAACTGTGACGTTTGTTTTCTCTCTGATGCATGATGGAGTCTTTCCTGGTGCGATAGAAGTAAGCCTTGGCATCGGTGGTGATGATTCTCTCGGCCTTTAAAAACAAGAGTGGGGTGAACTCTTCGTCCTCATGCAGAATGCCTGGTGTAAAGCGCTGCTCATGCAGGATATCCTGCTTAAAGATATAGCTGCAGGCAGAGCCTCGTAAGTTGTTGTTGTGTAGGAAGGTGCTTCCGCTTACGGGCTCTGTATATGAATATGGTACGGCCTTTACCTCTTGGTCTGTGAGTTCGAAATATACAATGTCTGGGTTGTGGTATCTTACGAGATCCAGACAGTGTTCGTATGCCGTTTGAAGCAGATAATCATCACCATCTATAAACTGGATGTATTTGCCGGTGGCTATCTGTATGCCTTTGTTTCTTGCCATAGACAGTCCCTGGTTGCGTTGGCGCAAATAGATGATGTCGTCTTGGTAATCCATCAAGTCCTGGATAGGTGACAGTTCGCTACCGTCATCAATCATGATGATTTCTCTCTCCTTTGGATTAAGCGAGAGTTTCAGAATACTTCTTAAGCAAAGTTCCAGATACTCCGAAGGCAAGTTGTAAGTTGTGATGATGAAGCTTACCAATGGAGCTTGAGCGTTTTGCTCAAACGGATTATTTGATGTATGAATTTGTTGAGTTTGCATAATTGCTGATAACCTAATATGTTGAGAAGCTTGAGTTTCAAAGGGATAGCAATAGTATTCCCCGTGTTTGGGGTGTACCTGTTTTCCTGATGTCTCTTGCTTCTTTTATGTTTATTATGAATGATTTCCAGATATTCCACAAGTGGTGGGTTGGGTTCATATTTCCCCGAGGTTTCGTAGAGATCGAGCATGATGTTGAGTATTTGTGCCATGTATTCCAGAATCTGCTGATCGTATTTTTCCTGAAATCTGGTATTTTCCCTGATATTCTTCATCATGCTATTCCATACTCGGATATGTCCATCATATAATGATTTCAGATCCTTGTATTTTGCCTTGGCGGTAATACCTTGGTTATTCCAATGATAGATGTATTTTCCCACATTTGTCATTCTGATGATGGGATAATCATAGCCTTGGCTCGTTTCCTGTTGGCAAGTAACATTGTCCTCAGTTTTGCGGACTAATCCTATCAATATTGGGGTGGTCCATACATCCTCGAAGGTTCTGCCTTTAGGAAATTCTATATGGTCAAAGAGATGGCGTTTATAGATTTTGTTCCAGGCATAGGTATGGTGATATCCTTTTTCTTCCAGCCAGTATTCCAGGGGATGGGTATATTCACGTGGCGTGAAGTTCAGTTCCGTTTGCCTGTCCTTGTTGCCATATCTTTCCAGAACAGGATATTCCAGAATATCTACGTGTGGATGTTCCTGCAGTTCTTTCATCAGTTTTTCCAAGGTATTATCCACAATCGTATCATCGCTATCCACAAAGGTGATGTATTCTCCTTGTGCTCGTTTTATACCCCTATTGCGAGCATCGCTCAATCCTCCGTTTTCTTTGTGAATAACGAGGATATTCTTGTTTCTTGCTGCATATTCATCGCAGAGGCGGGGGCACTCGTCGGGCGATCCATCGTCAACGAGGATCATCTCGTAGTCGGTGAATGATTGGCACAAGATGCTCTCCAAGCATCTGGAGAGTGTATCCTGAGTGCGATATACTGGTATGACTATGCTTAGTTTCATGCCTACAAAAGTACAAAAATATAATGAGATAACAAAGCAATCATACCTTTTTATTTAATTTAATAGCAGATATGGCTACAGCTGCCATCATAAAAATGAAAGGCATAAAAGGAGCCTTGAATCTGGTTTCCCCATGAACAGCCAGTACTAGGGATACGGAACCCCCGACGATGATCATCATCGGGATGAAAACCTTTTGATAATCATGTCTTTTTATTAATAGATAGCATCCTTTTACTGCAAGCAGCAGTAAGAATGCATAGTATATCAGATTCAAAAATCCAATATACTGCAAGTAGGATAGGTTTCCTATTTCTTGAAGTAATCTTTTGTAAGGTAATGTAACAAAATTATCTTCAGCCTTCTCTTTATGCAGAGAAAAGGCAGGGATATTATCCATATCGTTATAGTACATGTAAGCGAGTCGGCCAGGTACTTTCTTCAGATATTGCAAGGGATGTTCCTTTAACCATTCCAGGCTTCTTTCTTTCCATATTTCATTACATTCTATGGCTGTCTTTTTATCCATATTCTCTATATATCTGATAGTTCCCTTGGGATATGGATCTGTATTATATTGCGGAGCAACAGAAGGCTCATAGGTGGCTTCTGCCATATTGAACCATAGGGATTCTGCCTGGTAAAAGAAATAGCCGGTGCGATGATAGCATTCCGTTCCTACTATTCCTATAAAAAGAACATATCCCAAGCATAAAGATATGCATTTCTTGCCCCAGTTTTTCCTGATGAAGAAGATGTAGTAGAGGATGAGAGTTCCCATATAGACCATGGCTACCGGGCGGAACCAGTTGGCCAATCCGAAGGTTAGACCGGCTATCAAGAGATATAATGATTTTTCTTGTGTGATGGCTATATAGAATGCTGCCAAGGCAAAGTATATCATAGGAATTTCAGATAGGATGGTGGTACTTTGTCCTATATTATTAGGATAAAGCACAAATATGATGCTTGCTACGATGGCCACTTTTCCGGAAAAGAGCTTATGGGCTATTTTCCCTATCAATAGCACTGTCAGCGCTTTCAAAAAGCAGAGGAATATCAATAATGGATATAAAGAGTTAAACCATAGGAGTGATAAAGCCGTAAGGTTGATGGAACCTATGTTCCAGATAAATGGCTGTCCTATGATAAGGGGCAGGCATGGGTAAGCCTGGTTGTTTTGGATGCAAACCTGGGCGAACTCGACATAGCCATCGCCATCGTTGGTTGGAGTGTAGCCAAATATGGCTAAAAACAAAAGTAGAACGATGTAATATGTGCCTGCGATGATGGCAAGTATCTTATCTGTTTCTTTCATGTTTTTTCTATTTCTTTCCTATTATAAAGGGTAAATATCTATAGATGAACCATGTTAGGATGGTTGTTATCATATATACGATGAGGAATACTGCCAGCACATATAGGTAGTTGCCATGATAGCTTAGTCCTATCTTTTCGAAAACTCTGCTTGTAATGAGTGGCACACCTCCACATAGAAAATAATATACCAAGGAATGGGAACCTGTCCATTCCAGCCATTTACAAGGTGGAAGCTTTTTAAAGATTTGTACCATCATCAAACTGCATAAGAGCATATCCAGCAAGAACACTGGATAGTTGCTGATGGATATCGGCCATACCAGCATATTGATATCATTCATGTTTTCATATATTTTGATGCAGATGAGAAGAATGGCGAATATCGAAGTATATGTTGTGCGATTGATGATATTGGCAGCTTTTTCATATTTGTGGTAAGTGTATCCAATCCAGAGAAATAGCAAAGCTTGCAGGCTGTTGTCTAGTTGCCAGGGATAAGGTTGGTTTCCCTGGGATAAGTAGATGGAAAAGCCAAATCCCATGATGCCAACTAAGCCCAATGCCAGGTCTTTTCCTCTGGATAACCATATTATTGTAGCAAAAATCACCTCGGATAGGCAAAGGGCTGCTATAAACCAGGAAGCTTGCCCTAGAATGATTTGCTCGCAGATATTCATGATATTGATTTCGTTGCCATGCACCAGGTTTTTAGGAAGCGAGATGAGTGCAGAAAAGATGAAGTAGGGGAGCAATAAGGTTTGGGCGATGGATTTCATCTTTTTTCTGATATCAAATCCTGTTTCCTTATACATCAGATAACCTGAAAGCATAAAGAAAATGGTGAGAGCATTTACTACATAGACATTGTAATCGATGATGTTAATGCCTGTGTAGTAAATCTCTGTATGGTCGAGGAGGATTGCAATCATGCAGATACCTCGCAGTAAGTCTATCCAATGTTTCCTTGCTTGGGTCATGAATGCTCTTTTCTTGTGTTATTTGACGATTGCAATTTTGCAGACAGTACCTTTACTTCCATCACTCGTAGCTGTTTCTACCATGTAGATGCCACTTGATACCTTTTGTCCTTTCAGGTCCTTGCCGTTCCAGGTGTAGGTACCGCCGTTGCTTCTGCCTTGGTTTACCAGAATGCCATTGGTTGTTACTATTTTCACATCGGCATCGAATGATAATCCGGTGATGGTGATAAGTCCCGTGTAATCTGGCTTTACGGGGTTAGGATAAGCCCACACGTTGTCTTTTGTCATCTCGCTATTGGTGGTGCTGGCATCGCTCATATAGGAACAGAGACCTTTGTCGGTGCCAATAAACAGTTCGCCTGTCTTCTCATTAATAGCCATCGACTCAATGTTGTCTGATAACAGTTTGCTGTTGGTGGTGGTGAAATGATGTATCTGGTTGATGTTGTCTGCACTAATCAGATAAATACCATTTCCTCTGGTACCAAACCATTTTCGGTTTCCACTATCTGTCACGATTGCCGAAATGCTTACTCCTTCGAGCAGGTAATCTGCATAATTGGTTCCGTCGTTGCGTGGAACCTTGATTTGGTTGAATGTTGCATCTTCTTTTCCTATCTGGTTGTTTTCAATCATGAAAGTGTTGAGGTTAGTTCCCACCCAAATGTTATGATTTTTATCTTCTGTCACGTATTGTATAGCACTAGGTGACATGTCTGTTCCATCTTGATTGACGAAGCTTTTATAGACAAGTAGAGTCTTTGATGAAGGTTGATAGCAGTATAGAGCTGGAGCTGCATGATGTGCATTCACAAACCATAGTAATCCACGGCTATCCTGCATGAGGCATTCTAAAGAACCTAAATTATATAATTCAGGTTTATGGTGAGAAACCCACTTTCCTTCTTTTGTATATTCTATAAGTGATTGATTGGATGGAGATTGACTGTTTAACATCCAGAGATTTCCGTCTGTATCAAATTTTACACTCGTGATAAGCTGGTAATTTTTACTTTGGTTGTTAAAAGAAGTAATCAAGCTGTTTTCTGAATTATAATGCTTGATGAATTTGCCATTCTGAAATTCATAAAGTCCACTCTTGGCACCTGCGAAAACATGATTAGGGTCTAATGGATCTACGTCGACAGAATTGACATCAACATATTTTATTCCTGTTTTTGCAGCTATACTGTCATCATAAATTGTCCAGTTGTCCTTATCTAATACTTGTATAGTACCAGGGCGACCAGCGTCAACTAAATGTCCCCAAAGTCCTCCGCAAGTATAAAGTAAATTGTTAATAAATCGCATACAGTAGAAGTAATTGTGTTTCGGTCCTCCTGGCTGTAAAGTGCCAACAATTTGCTTCAATGTGCTTTTGTCTTCCTGCTTCTTGGCAACATAACCTCCCACTTTGCTCCAATTATTCTTGTCGAGCAAATTACTGGCAAGCAAGGCGCGATATTGTCCGTTGGTTTTACTATAGGCATAGATATGATTGTCCTTAATCTCACACCAGTTTACATTGAATCCGAGATTATAAGTATCGCTGATTTCGCCATCTGCAACATTTACTTTTATAATGCCGAAACCATTGCTCATGTAGGCATATTTGCCATACATGTAGATGTCATTTACAGTTTTATCACCTGTGGTAGAGGCTGAATAATAATCAGAGAGATTCTGAACATCATAGTTGCTGATGTTCATCAAATCCATGTTGGCATTGCTATAGAAGATGAGCAGGCGTTTTGCTGCCTTGTTATAAGCAATGTGCTGGATGCCACAATCGCTCAGATAATCCATCTTGCTGAAGGTTTGGATGCTCTGGTCGTTTTGGTTATAGACATAGAGATTGTTGGAAGCCTGAACAAATATCAGGTTTCCGGCTTGTTCTATCTCTTGCACTTCACTATATGCCATATAGGCTTTCCAGTCGCCGATGGCAGCGATTGCTCTGTATGATGTAACCTGCAGGAGCAGGAACGAGAGGAGTATTAATATTTTCTTACTCATGTATCTAAATGTATATAATATAACAACTTATATATATTAAACAAGAAAATGCTTGGTTTATTGCCTGTAAGCCTTGCTTTTATTGGTAAACTGAGTAATGGAAAGAGTCGTTGGCAGGAGGAATAGAGATGCCAGCCCTTCACTTTGTTGGCATAACTGATGATTTTTGAGTAGCCTTGCAGCTCTCTTCTAAACTGATAGAGGGTATGCAGGCTTTCTTCTGTCTTGTTGATAAACGACATATTTCCAATGAAATGTTCATAACCAAGTGGATTATCCACATGATGGATGGATATTTGGTTGTCTTTTAGTGTTTTACCCCAAAGAACGTCTTCGTATCCATAGTGGAAAAAGCGTTCGTCGAAGGGATATTTCAGCATGATGCTGCGCTTGGCTATAAAGTTGGAGGTATGGAAATCTCCGTATGGATTCATTTGACGCAGGCGGTAATCTCCATTTTGTACACCAGCCAGTTCAAAGATATAGCGCAGATTATATTTCAGGCGTTCTTGAGTTTCAGCATCTCTTTTTATCTGATAGCCACCATAGATGACGTCACTTTCTTCTTCTTTCTGATAATTGGCGAGATATTCATTATTGATAACATTCATATTGCTGTCGATAAACAGTAGCCAGGGATATTGTGCCTCCTTTGCCAGAAAGTTGCGGATGGCGGCTCTGCCTACGTTCTTTTCTCTTTCTATGTAGCGACAATGGGGGAGGGTGTTGATGATACGATTGCCCTCTATGGTTGCCTTGTCAGTAGAACCGTCGTCGGCAACAAGGATTTCGTATTTGAAATCTGATGATTTTGATGATAATTCTGATGGAGAAGACAATAATGATGCTTGAGCTTGTAAACTCCTTACAAGCTCAATGCATACATTATTATATGTAGGGATTAATATCGAGAGGGTATTAATCATATTTTTATTCTTTACTTATTGTTTTTTATTTAGTTGTATAGAACTTCTTTCCATTTTTTATCTTAAGTCCCTGATAGGAAGCTCCTACTTTTTGTCCCAGCATGTTGTAGGTTGTTTTTGGGGATAGGGACTCCTTTTGATGGATTTCTGAGATATTGGTTGAAATCGGGAATTGGTTGGTATCCAGATAGTTCAATCTGTTGATAATCCAATTCTTGATGTATTCTATTTCTGACTTGAAGTTCAGTGGATAGCCGCCTATATCAGAATCTTCCGACCATTTGGTCTCCTCTCTGCTGGCTGCGCCACTTTTCACCAGCATATCATAATAGCCTTGATATCTGGATATGAGATTTTCCTCGCTGAAATAAGTCTTTCTTAATTCATGGTATCTATTGGCTACCTTTTCATTGTAGTTATCTACATTCAAGGAGCTGAGCCTATGATATAGGTTGAAACCATCCTTCACTCCCAAATCTGTATTAGGAAAAACTCTGTTTGGATGAAGTGGGGTAGAGCATTGCCAAAATTGTCCAACACTGGCGTCTAAGTCCCAGATGGCAAGGGTTAGCTTCTTGCTTTTTGCCACATCATAAATTCCCCAAAACATGTTTTTGCCGTTATTATCCACAGGCTTCAGAGTTTCCTGGAATAGCTGATAGTCAATGAGTACAGGAATATCGAAGTAATCGCCTACTTCTTTCTTGAATGCCTCGTCATTGCTGTTGGCAACAAAATCAATGGCTTCATAAAGCGGACTGTAATCAGTAGGGTTTACATCTTCTATATCAGGATATTTAGTCTCGAATGCATGCCAGGTTTCCTGGGTGTTATCGTAGTCTTTATCGATGTCCCAGAAGGTTGCCTTATCCCACGAACTTACCTTCCAAAGCTGGCCGTGAAACTCCTGATTCTTATCATCGTATTTCTTGAGTTTCAACTCCTTTCTGTCCATGGCTTCGGTCAGCGAATAGATGCCGCGATATTCGTTGTTGAGGATAACCTCTACCACTTTTCCCGTTACGCCACTCTTGGCCTTAGGCTCCTTCGAGGCATAGTATGGCTTGGTGGCAAAGTCGTTCCAAATTTCCGTGGCAATACGGTTTCTCAGGCGGAACAGGTCTATTTGTCCTGCATCCAGAATCCAGTTGTTGTCTTCTCGCATTCCCAAGAGCGAGATTTCCTGCTTCTTGCCTTTTTCGTTGAGGGTCTTAATCTTGTAGTTCCTCTTGTGCTTGTCAGCGGTGTTGGTTGTGCCTCCTCTCCATTTTACTTTCGCAAAAGAGTTGGTTGGTTCGGCTGCATCCGGCGACAATAGTGATATGTTGCCTTGAGCATAACTATATCCGAATGTTCCTTCCATTACCAAGAGTGGCAAGAAGGTGAAGGTGAGTTGGGTGTTGATTTCCTTGTCACCTTCCTGGGCGTGGATCTTGTAGATCTTGTTGCCTTCTACTTGCTTGAATGTATAGTTGTCGGCAATGTCTGTACCCTCAATGCTGAGATTACTCCAGCCTGCTGTAGCATCTAGTGCAATGCTAGCTTCATAGTCTGTTCCGAAAGCATTTTCAGGTATGCTAACCATGTAAGTATCAGATACTTTATCGTAAATAACTGATCTTCCGTTAATTGTAAACTGAGCGAAAGATGGTATGCTTGTTACAAGGCATACAAGTAAGAATAATAAATAATTAAGTTGTTTCATGACGGTTCTTTTTAAAAGTTTATAGAATTAATGTTGTTTATTAAATAAGTCATTGTCTTTCTCTATCTCAGTTTCTGGCAGTTTTACTTCTTCTTCAAGTATTCTGCCAGTTTGACCACGGCTCTGGCTCTGTGGCTGATGCCGTTCTTGATTTCCTCACCCAGCTCGGCAAAGCTCTTATCATAGCCTTCTGGTACGAAGATTGGGTCGTAGCCAAAGCCTTCGGTGCCGTGCTTCTCGGTGGCGATGTGACCATTCACGATGCCGTCAAACTGATGAATCTTCTTGATGCTGGTGCAGCCGCAAGGACATACATCCTGCTTTTCTATGTAGCAGATGACGGTGCGGAAACGAGCTTTTCTATTCTCTTTTCCATCTAGTTCTCTCAGCAGTTTAGCCATGTTTGCCTCGCTGTCGTGGTCGGTTCCCTCGGCATAGCGGGCACTGTGAACGCCAGGGGCACCATCCAGTGCCTCTACCTCCAGACCGGTATCATCGGCAAAGCAACTTACGTGGTAATGGTCATAAACATACTGCGCCTTCTGCAAGGCATTCTCTTCCAATGTATTACCCGTTTCCGGAATATCCACGTCGCATCCTATTTCCTTCAGCGATACTACCTCGTAGTCGCTGCCCAGGATGTCGCGAATCTCCTGGAGCTTATGCTGGTTGTTTGTTGCAAATACTATCTTCATAATAAATAATCACTAATAATTTAATCACTATTTCAGTTTCTTAATGTCTTTTTCCTTGATTTTCACTTTCATCTCATCAAATCCCTCGCCATACACACCGATAACGGCACTTTGACTTACAAAGGCATTCGGGTCGATAATCTTGACGATGCGGAAGATGGTGACGCTCTCGTTCTTCTTTGCCAGGATACAGAGCACCTTCATCTCGTCGCCCGTGTACCAGCCATGACCGTCAAGAATGGTTACACCGTGGTCCATCTGCGTACCGATGGCGTTGGCTATCTCCTGATATTTCTTGCTGAATATCATGAACTGCACACTTTCTCGTTTGGCATTCATCACATAGTCGAGTACCAGGTTCTCTATCACCATCGTACAGAGACCGAATACCACCTTTCTAACGGCATCTATCGTAGTAAAGTCGGGCTTTGCATTGAAGACGAAGAACGAACTGCCCACGATGAGGAGATCTACGAAGATGAGCACCCGGCCCAGCGAGATGTTGTGATATTTATTCACGATGGCGGCGATGATATCCGTTCCACCCGTACTTCCATTGTGCAGGAAGACGACGGCGAGCGATAATCCCGTAAACAGACAGCCGATGATGAGCGACATGAAGTCCTGTCCCACGCCCAGCACCTGTATCATCTTTCCATCTTCACCTATCATCCAGTCTTGCGCCACAGCCAGGAACACGGATAGCATGATGATGGCGTAGATGGTTTTCACCATGAACTTGAATCCCAGTATCTTCAGTGCGGCAAGCAGCAAGGCGGCATTGATGAGAAAATATGACAAATAGATAGGTATCCCCGTGCCGTAGTAAATCACGGCTGCGATACCCGTTACGCCACCCGTTACTATCTGGTATGGAAGCAGAAAGATGGTCCATCCAAATGTGTAAAGCAAGAGTCCAAGGGTAATGTAGAAATAATCCTTGCACTCATTCTTAATTGATTGACTGATTGCTATTTGCATAATATTTTCCTCGTATTTTTAAAGCACAGAAGGTCGCCCATTTTTAGATGAGACGACCTTCTGTATATTATAAATTACTTTTTCAACACTACATTGACAATCTTCTTTGGTACGATGATTACCTTCAATACGTTGAATCCCTCCAAGTACTTCTGGCTCTTCTCGTCTGCCAATACCTGCTTCTGGATTTCCTCGTTAGGAGTATCCACAGGGAAAGTCATCTGGAAACGAGCTTTACC